>Ga0247833_1000029_pt1 | contig 195221 bp, 166 predicted proteins | sample LaCruzMarch2015__7_FD_187117 | JGI IMG/M metagenome (GOLD analysis project Ga0247833, IMG submission 187117) | Freshwater microbial communities from meromictic Lake La Cruz, Castile-La Mancha, Spain - LaCruzMarch2015_8m | ecosystem: Environmental > Aquatic > Freshwater > Lake | place: Spain...
TGGCTACAAGCCCCCTTTTTAAAAGAAAATATGATACCTTTTAGTACTGCCAAAGGTCTTGTTCAAAGTTAAAAATCCTAGTCTTGATATTCTCCCCCTCATACAAGCGCATCAGTTTACTATTTCCGGCAATCTGAAGCAGATCTATATTTTTAGGGTTATTAGCACTGGATTTGGTGATATAACTACTAAAATATCGACTCTCGAAAAGTTCCTCCCAAGTCATACGACTGGAGAAATTTTTGGGGTTATACACGTCTATTTTAGCAAAGGTTTTGCGTAAATCAGGATAATAGAGCCAGAATAAGGTAAAAGGTTCAGAACGACCCCCTACCATACGCTTGGCAATGGGTGCAATACCAATGATGCGTGTGAATAGGCGACTTGCTTCTTTATCGAAAATTAATTGCTCCTTAATTCGGAAGGTATATACAGAATCAAATGAGAAAAGTGGCTTATAGGTTACTTGCTTTTTCTTAATGCCACCATTTTCTAAATCGGGAACATCTACCGTATCTAAACCGCCATTTACAACGGAACGAATTTTATCTGAGGTATAAGGTCGGGTAAACATATCATCCCCAAAGGCAGTTACCGAATCAAATTGAATGGCATTTACCAATATCGAAAAGAAGCGACGGTCTCCATTGTCATCCGATCCGGGATAATTGAAAGACTGGTTCATTTTTTCTCGGGCATCAATTTCGCGCCAGATAAATTCACTCCACATATTATCATCTTCCCGCAGATGTTCATATTCCAATGGCTTACGATCTCTGTTTTGGCTCCGGTCGGTAGCAAAAGCGTTTCTAAGTGAAATTTCCGGTCTTGAAACTGCACTGGTTGTGTCGTATTCAACAGGGATGGTATCTACTTTAGGCGCTGCAGCCAACACAGGTGCTGGTTCTGGTGCGGCCTGAACTGCTTGGTTAGCGGCGGCTTGGGTAGCGCCCTTTTTATTTTTGGCTGCCGTTCCGCCCTTTGCAGCGGGTGCGGGTGTTTTTGGGGCAGGTTGAGCAGCCGGGGGCTGTGCAGCAGGGGTAGTAGCAGGTTTTTTACCATATCCCGATTGAGCAATAGACTGAACGCCTATTCCCATACCGGCTAAAACCATTCCTACAATGAGCAGCTTTTTCATATTCATATTATTGTAGCGTAAATGATATATTTTGCTCGAGTTTACGGGTTCCATCAGGCCCCAACACTTTAATTTCATCAATAACAACTGTGGTACCATCTCTGCACATTTTCAGGTATTGTTTGGCTTCGTCATTAAAGTAAGGTCCGCCTTTAATTTGTGTAAATGCCAATTCTGGAAACCCTTTTCCGTTGAATACCAAGGTATATTCGATTACCTTAAATTTAACTCCTTCAAAAACGAAATCTTTTAATTCAGCAGCCACACCCAATTGCGCTTTAAAAAAGTTAGCAGGAACTGGTCCGCCAGCCTTACCGCCCACTGTTGCCAGTGGATCTGGAGGTCGCTTAATAGGGATGGTTAACTTTTGAGTATTTTTACCATCCGTTGCAATTACCGTTGCCACACCGGGATCTTTGCAATTAACCATATATTGACCGGCACCTACTTTATTACCAGTAACACCGGAACCTGCAAAACTTACACTTACTTTTTCATCTCCACTACCGCCGGTAACACTCAGCGGGTTTTCTAACCCGGCATAAAAAACACGGGTTTTATCGGTAGAAACTACTAATCCGCTGGGGGTACCTACAGAGTACTTTACTTCTTTTTCAACAGAAGAAGCAGTGCCATCGGGCTTTTTGAAGTCAATCCGTACTTTTTTACTATAAAGGCCTGGTTCGTTAGCAGTAAGCTTATATTCACCGGCTCCGTCTTTAACAGGTACCGATCTGCCATCAATGGTAATAGTTGGCTGAGCATTTTTGCTAAATGCGCCTATACCTGCTGTAATTACTAATTCTTCCCCTTGCATCAGATAACGGGTATCGGCTTGAGCAAAAGCCTGAAACTCGTCGTAGATAATTTCAACTTCTCCAATTTCCTTATGACAATACTCTACCACCTGCGCCTCTGAATTTCTAACATCATTCTGTAGTTTACTTAAAATGGTGATAGCAGCGATGGCTGGCGTCATATGAAAATAATGGAAAGCCCAATCTTCTTTTCTGGCTTTATTATTGGTTTTAGGAATAGATAAATCCAGCGGAAGATTTTTACCAATTTCTAATGCCAGCGTTTCATCAATGGCAAGTAACTGAGTTTTAAAATCAGATAATTTTTTGAATAACTCTTGACCCTTACCCTTTCCCTCCGGTGGAGCAGCAATAAATAAACGGGTAGGGGAATCCAGATCATCTTCTTTATATACTTCTTCGCCTTCTTCATTCTTCTTCAAACCTGCTTCCTGCTTGAGTTCTTTCTTCAGGTTCTCTAGATAAGTATATAATTCATCCGCCAGCTTTTTAGCTTGCTCGGCACGGGGAAACCAGATACTTGCTTTCTCTCGAGACACCGGATCCTCCAGCTTTCTCTTAAAGGAAGCAAAAATATCAGCATTCTTTTTTTCGATAATGCCCGTGGCAGACTGAAGACTATGGTCTACGGTTTTAAATGCGTTCAAAATTTCTGCCGAAACATTCAGTGCCAACAGTGCGGTAAGCACTAGGTACATAATGTTGATCATTTTCTGCCTCGGCTCTTTAGGTAGTGACATGTTGCTTTATAATTTAATAGTCACGATAAATGGGTTTTTCATTCAATTCGATTAACGGCCTTGCATTGCAGTGAGCATGTTTCCGTATAATTGATTCAGCTTGCCAAGGTTGCTGGATAAAGCAGCAATTTGATCCTTCGCCTTCATGGCATCTTCGGCACTACCGGCCATGGCGGAAGAGGCCTGGGCCAATTTACCATAGAAATCATTCATAGCTTTCAGGTGATTATTTCCTTCTTGCAATTCCAGCTCATAAATGGTATTAAGCGAGTTCAAATTCTTGGTAAGGGATTGCATTTGCACATGGAATTCTTTGGTACTATCGGAAGCACCATGGAAACCCGCCAGCGACATAGAAGCTGTGTTAGCAGCATCTTTAATGGAAGCCAATGCCACGGTTGCTTCTTTGGTTTTATTAGAGAAATCGCCTGTAGTTTTTACTACATCACTGATATCCGTCATTTGAGAAACAGAATTTTCCAATTTCTGAAATCCGGCACCCAATTTAGAAAGGGTAGCAGGCGTAATTTCTGCATCGCTTAACATTTTTTCCATGGAAGCCAGTGCCTTATTTCCGGTGGCTGGTTTTACATGCTCTACTTCGGGATGCTCATCGATATAGGGGAATATCACATAAAATACCCCATAGGTTAAGAATATCAAAGCTTCAACGGTTAACCCGATTTTAAGCATTAGATCTGCAATGGGCGTATGCAATAATTTTTGCAATGCTCCATAAATTACTACTGCTGCTGCCAGAGATACGAATACATCTAGCCATTTGTTAACCTTTGCTGGAATTTTTGCTGACATTGTGTTTGATTTTTTTAGTGGTAACCCGCCAAGGGGTTGGATATTGGTTTCGTTTATTTAATTATTTTTTTTGAGGGGCCAGATCAATTACAGTTCTGAATCCGATATACGATTTCGCGGTATCCTGGTATTCATAATTTCGGGTACTAACTTGCAAGTAAAAAGCAATGTCTTTCCAGCTTCCTCCTCGCACTACTTTGCGCTTCTCACGAGGGCGGTCGGTGTCTTTTGCTTCATACCGGATATCAGGACTTAAATCAGACATCAGATTATAGGCGCCTTCGTAGAAGTAAGAGCCCGTCCACTCAGCCACATTTCCCGACATATTATATAAACCATATTGGTTTGCCCAATAAGCATCCACCGGAACAGTATAAAAGCCACCATCTTCGATATAGTTACCCCTACCTGGCTTGAAATTAGCAAGTAAACAACCTTTTTTATTTCTCAAATAGGGATTGCCCCAAGGGAACATAGAGTTGGTGAGGCCCCCGCGAGCGGCATACTCCCACTCACTTTCGCTGGGTAGCCGATAATCAGCATCTTGCAACATTTTTTTCGTTTCGAGGTATGCATTTTGATAATGCGTTCTCCAGTGACAAAAAGCTACTGCCTGCTTCCAGGTTACACCAACTACCGGATATTTACCAAAGGAGGGGTGAGAAAAATATCTTTTGGTCATAGGCTCGTTATAAGAATAAGAGAAATCTCTCATCCAAACGAGGGTATCGGGATAAATCGGCTCATCTCTTCTAATGATAAAGTTACTTCTGTATAATCCGGCATTTTCGCGTTTGGCAGCCGTTGCCAGATCGTAAAATTCTACCCGATACATAATTTTGCTAGGGTCAATTTCAGGTCTTCCATATAAACGATTATCGGGAGCCAGGTTGAGTTCATTTAATTTTTCAATTGTGTTCCGGTCTAATTTAACGGTTGCCATCTTTTTCCAATTCACAGCAGAGGTATCATTGGCTTTATTTATGCCGGGTCCGAATAAAATTTTATAAATCAGGGAGTCACGGGTCCAGTTCACAAACTGTCGGTACTGGTCGTTGGAGATTTCGGTTTTATCCATCCAGAATCCAGGAATAGATACCTGTCGGTTGCGGGATATATAGTTATAGCTAACATCCTCATCACTAGGACCCATATGAAATGTTCCAGGGGGAATATATACCATATTCAAGGGGGGCCCCATAGTTGGACGGGAAGTAGCCGCTACTCCGCGCAATTGACCATCATTGATCAATTTTCCTTTTGACTTACCGCCCAATGTGCAGGAAACTAGGGCAAGTGAAATCAAAAAATAAACCGAGTTTGTTACATATCCTTTCATTGTACAGATTGATTATAACTGTTACAAAATATCAAAATGGCCGGTGGCCAGATTGTTTTTATTTGTTTTTATACTTACAATATGTTTGAGAACTAAGTAAAAATTTTATCAGATAATCCTATTAATATGATACAATAAAAGGTGGTTTTGTGCTTAACTATGAGGGCAAATTACAGCAATCTTTTGTTACACATTTGCTAAAAACACCTCACAATCATCTGCCGGTTGGCCGCATTGGTAGCTCTTACAATGGTAAAAGAGTACTTTTTCAGGCTCATCGGGCACATTTTTCCCGCTTAATAACGGAAAATTTAACAATTTAGTTTCTGTAACCTGAAGAATCTTATTGGGAACGAATTTTTTGAGCAAGAAAGGCAAAAAACGGAAGGCTTGCTGCCCAACCACGGCCCATTCGGCAATACCCGCCACTTCGGTTTGCAGCGTGATAGCCCAAACACCAAAAGATCCCGGATACCGGATTATTGAAGATGCCAGGGCATTTAATAAACTATGGGCCTGATCTCTGTAAGCGGGCCGATCAAATACAACGGATAAGTATTGAAGGTTGGCGGCCATCAGGGCATTTCCACTGGGTACCGCCCCATCGTAAATCTCTTTTTTTCGAATCACCACATCCGTTTGATGGGAACCAGTGAAAAAGAAAAATCCGGTGGTTGCTTCCATAAATTCTTCCATTACCCTTTCCGTTACCGCAAGGGCTTTTATCAGATAGTCTTGCTCACCGGTTACTTCTTGCAGGTATATGTATGCCTGAATCAAAGCGGCGTAATCATCCAAAAATGCCGATATCCGGCTTTTACCCAACTTGTAGGTATGGTGCCAAGATCCATCGGATTGTAAAAATGCACGCTCTAAAAATTGCAGATTATCTATTGCTAAACGTCGGTATTTTTCATGGCCTGTAGCAGCATAGGCTGCTGTAAAAGCTCGGTTGATAAGGGCATTCCATCCCAGCAACACTTTATCGTCTAATTGCGGACGAATTCTTTTTGCCCGCACTTCCTTCAGTTTCTGTAAACATCGGGAAAACCGCTGCTCCCCCTCTTCTTTTGCCCATCCTTGTTGAATACTATAATCATCCCGCAGCACCCTTGACCAAAGAATATTTACTCCCTCCCAATTTCCAGCTTTCGTTACCTGAAAATATTCCATAAACCAGGCCGCATCCTCCCCTAAAATATCTGCTAGTTCATCATTTGTCCAGGTATAATATTTTCCCTCTACTCCTTCACTATCGGCATCCAGGGCACTACAATAACCGTTCTCTCCATTTCCCAATTCATCCACCACAAACTGCAAGGTTTCTTCAATAACACGGGCATATCTATCGTATCCGGTAACCTGATAGGCTTCCGAAAGCAAAATCACCAACAGGGCATTATCGTAGAGCATTTTTTCGAAATGCGGAGCCTGCCACTGAATGTCTGTACTGTATCGCGAAAAACCCCCACCCACCTGGTCGTAGATTCCACCCAATAGCATTTTATCTAAGCTAAGTACCACCTGATCTAATGCCGCCTGGTTTCCGGTAAAATGGTAATGCCTTAACAAAAAGCGCAAGGAAAATGTCTGCGGAAACTTGGGCGCATTTCCAAAACCACCCCAGCTGGTATCCGCTTGTTTCAATAGTTGCTCTGCCATTAGTTGCTGGGTGGCCGGCAGCAATAATTCGGATATAACACCCTCCACGGCACCAAATGAATTGGCATTTTGTAAATGCTGGGTAAGCTGGTCGGCCTGCTTAAAAATATCTTCCCGCTTTTGCTGAAAAAGCCGATGCATTTGTATCAGCACTTCCCGCCAGCTGGGGCGGTTAAATGCAGGTTTGGGAGGATAATAGGTTCCCCCATAAAAAGGCCTACAGTCGGGCAAAAGAAATACATGCAAGGGCCATCCACCGCTGCCAGTAATCGCTTGAACTGCATCCATATAAATATGATCCAGATCTGGCCGCTCTTCCCGATCTATTTTAATGTTTACAAAAAATCGATTCATCAACTCGGCTGTAGCCGGATCTTCAAAACTCTCTCTTTCCATCACATGGCACCAATGGCAGGCGGCATACCCAATACTTACCAAAATCGGCTTATTCTCATCTCGGGCTATACTAAGAGCCTCCTCTCCCCAAGGATACCAGTTTACAGGATTATGCGCATGTTGAAGCAGGTAAGGACTAGTTTCGTGAATAAGTGCATTGGCCATATTATTAAAGATTGGCTGTAAAGGAAACCATAAAAGAATCGGAACTTATCCGCCTTTGGAGGATATTATTTTTTTTTAACCAACTGCTGCTGCAAATATTCATCCAATGCAGCTACCATACTTGGTTTTTTGGGGGCAGGACCCTGAATATGTAACACCAGTCCCCGCTCTTCAAGAGCCCTGGAAGTATTGGTACCAAAAGCACCAATATGGGTTCCGTTTTGATGGAAATCTGGCAGATTATCGAATAAACTTTTTACTCCACTGGGGGTGAAAAAGCAAATAATATCGAATTCTCTAGAACAGAGCACTTCCTTGATATCATTACTGATGGTTCTGTACATAAATGCCAGCTGGTATTCACAGCCATGTTGCTTCAGCCAATTCACAATCTCATTATCCTGCTGATTTTCACTGCACACATATAAAAAACGCTCATTGGCTTTGTGGCGGTTGATTACATCAAATAAACTCTTATTGGTTCCGTCTGAACCATAAAATACCTTGCGCTTCCGATACAAGATGAATTTCTGTAAATAAAGAGCTACTGATTCGGTAATGCAGAAATATTTTGTATCAGCATGGATAGACACTTTCATCTCATCTGCCATCCGGAAAAAATGATCGATGGCATTTCTGCTGGTAAAAATCACCGCCGTAAACTGGGGAATATCAATTTTCTGCTTGCGGAATTCTTTAGAAGGGATGCCATCTAATTTAATAAATGGATGAAACACCAGATTTACCGGGTACTTCTTCTCCAACTCGAAATAGGGAGATTTATCACTCTCCGGCCTAGGCTGTGAAATTAAAATATGCTTAACCCCTTTGCCATTTGCCGTTTGCTTAACCCCGGTTTTTGTCATATCAACGCTTGCTAAAGAATTGCAAAATTACAGAAAACCAGCCAAATTTTTCATCAATAATTTATAAATCAGCAAAAGGGGTATGATTTCAACTGCCATTAGATATATAAAAAAATGAAATGCATTAAGGGCAATTTTGTTACGGAATAAAGCAAAAGAAGCCAGATAACGATAAACAAAAACAAGTAAAATTAGTAGCCCTCCCACTGTAAAAGCTGCCTGAACCAGGTCCGGAGTTGAAAAAGCTGCCAACAACAAAACCGGAATTAACAAAACACCCAACATTTTATTCATCATAAATACTATAAAAAGGTAAGATCCTGCCGCTTCCCTGCTATTAAATACCCAACCGGCAAACCGCAGAAAGAGAAATTTTCCCAAATAAAGCAGCATTAATAAAATAACCGAGCCAAGCCATAACCGCCAAAAATCACCCGTAAACCATTTAAAATATTGAACCGCCAGTGTGATAAAAGTGGCGGTAATCATAAAAAACATCAGATTCATCAATAAAGAGGAAATCTGTTCTTGCAGCAACTGATCACGGGTTTGCTTTTGGCGAAGGGAGGTTCGGAAAAAATAAATAAACAGATTCTTCATATACCGGGGGAATGCCAGCCTAATTAGTGCCAAAAACAATAATAATCCCATAATCAGATAAAACAGCTTTTCTTTTCCGGTGGGATCCCGAAAATCAATGATCCAATGATGAGCCGGAGCCTGCAGGGGCAAAAATGGATTTTCTAACACCCTTTTATAAGGATTAGTATAGATGGGCGTATAGGAACCTGCCAGCAAAACACTATCCCTCAGCCGTATGCTTTCCCTTGCAAGCAATGAATCTTTTTTTACCGGTGGTAGTAACTGACTATCTGCCGGCAACACCTGAGCAATTATCTTTTTTATAGAAGTGGAATCTTTGGCAGACAAGCTATCATTCTGAGCCATTGCCAGCATAGGGAGCCAGCAAAGCAAGCCAATAACCAAATTAAATTTCAGCAGCCGCATACCCACAAATCTACAAATAGAAAACAAGAATTCTGTACCCAGTGGTTTTCGGGGGTTTCCCGTAGTTTTACATCCGTTTTATGGCAGGTATTTATATACATATTCCGTTTTGTAAAAAAGCCTGTCATTACTGTGATTTCCATTTTTCCACTTCCCTACTCCAACTAGATCCCTTATTGCAGGCGCTGGAAGCAGAAATAGCCCTTCGCAAAAACTATTTGGCCGAACCCATTGAAACGATTTATCTGGGTGGAGGCACTCCCTCTCTGATTCCTCCGGCAGCTATTCATCACTTGCTCGAATGTATTCGTGCCAGCTTCTCTGTTTCCGCTTCCGCCGAAATTACCTTAGAAGCCAACCCAGATGATATTACTGCCGAACAAGTAGCTGCTTGGAAAATGGCAGGCATTAACCGAATGAGCGTGGGTGTACAAACCTTTCACCCTCATTTGCTTCAATGGATGAACCGGGCACACGATGCCAACCAATCTGTGGAAGCGATTACCCTGTTACAAAAAGGAGGCTTCGAGAATATCAGTCTGGATTTAATTTATGGATGCCCCAACCAATCCGACGAAAGCTGGGAAAAAGATGTGCGAGAAACATTGGCCCTGGGGGTTCCGCATGTATCCTGCTATGCGCTAACCAGTGAGCCCAATACTGCACTCTGGCACATGATTAAGAAAGGGGATACGCCCCAAATTCATTCCGAACAACAGGCCCGTCAATTTATCCTGCTGATGGAGTGGATGCAGGCAGCCGGATATGAGCATTATGAAATTTCAAACTTCTCACTTCCCCATCAGCGAAGCCAGCATAACAGCGCCTATTGGAAAGGGGTTCCTTATCTGGGTATTGGCCCTTCCGCCCATTCATTCAATGGCCATGAAAGGGAATGGAATATTAGTAACAATGCTGGATATATAGAAAGCATCGGCAAAGGCATGCTTCCCAGTACGAAAGAAATATTAACTACCACCCAACAGGTAAATGAGTATATCATGACCTCCCTAAGAACGATGGAAGGTATTTCACTCCTGCAAATCGCAAATCGCTTTGGTGATGTGATACCGGAGCAAATGATGCAAGATGCAAAGCCATGGATTCGGGAAGGCTTGCTGCAATTGGAGAATCAATATCTTATATTATCCCGTGCAGGTAAATTAATGGCCGACCGGATTGCAGCAGATTTATTCCGTGAGGAGCCGGAGTTATAAAATACTACACCAACTGGTTTTCCAGAGAATGAATACCTTTTACTGCCGGTAATTGATTCCAAAGTATTTCATAAATCGTTTTGGCAATGGGCATATCACAACTCAGTTGTTGATTGAGGGAATGAATACAGCGAGCAGCATAATATCCCTCTGCCACCATGTTCAGCTCCAGCCTTGCTGCAGTTACCGAGTAGCCCTTTCCAATCATATTTCCAAATGTGCGGTTTCTGCTGTGCATAGAATAACAGGTAACCAGTAAATCTCCCAAATAAACAGAATCTGCATAATCAGAGAGGGTATCTGTGAGCGCATCGTTTCTTTTAACTATCGCACCCAAAAACTGCACAACTTCCTTGGCAGCATTGGAAATAAAAACGCTCAAAAAATTATCACCATACTCTAACCCATGTACAATACCTGCACCGAGGGCATAAATATTTTTTAAAACTGCCGCATATTGTACCCCCCAGATATCAGTATTAATATGGGTGAACACATACTCATTGTTGAATATAGCTGCCAGCGGTTCTATTGCTGTTTTGTCTGTTCCGGATAAGGTGAGATAAGATAATTTCTCTGCCGCCACTTCCTCGGCATGGCAAGGACCCAACAATGTAAAATATTGCGACAGGGGAAACGAAAAAGCACGTTGTAGGTATTGATTCAACAATTCGTTCTGTTCGGGCAAAATACCTTTTACAGCTGAAATTATTTTTTTTTCGTGGAAAATATCAACCGGAAGTTCCCCTAACAGGCTATGAATAAATGCTGCCGGCACAGCCAACACGATACAATCAGCGGAAGCAATTAACTCGGGTAAGCTACTGTAAAAATGAATTTGTGATAAATCGAAATAAACGGAGGATAGATAATGGGGGTTATGCCTTCTTTTCTTAAAGTATTGAATGGTTTCCTCATTTCTAATCCACCAATGAACACTATGCCCGTTATCGGTAACTATTTTTGCCAGTGCAGTTGCCCAGCTTCCACTTCCAATGATTCCAATTCGCATGCAGCCTGAATAATTTAGGCAAACATACGAATTGAATCAAAATGATTAGTTCGATTTCTTTTCTTCAAACAGTTGTTCCTTAGGTACCACTTTAACCAGCGTACTGTCTTTGAGGGTTTTACTTACTGTAGAGTAAGGACCAGTAATTACTTGGTCACCTGCTTTAATACCACCGAGCACTTCAATATAATTCAAATCTTGTACAGCTGTTTTCACTTTCACCTGCTTAACCCGCTGATTGGGTTGCAATAAGAATACCACCAGATCTATATCATCATCCTGTGCAGATTTCTTTTCTGTATTGGTACCATCCGAAGCAGCTTTGTCTTTACTATCCTGCATTGCACTCGCATTTTTATCGCGCGGGGTAACGGCATTTAGCGGAACAGATAAAACATTGGAGCGGGTTTTTGTTTGAATATCAGCACTAGCATTCATCCCCGGACGGAATGGAAATCCATGGGTTGATTTGGTTAAATCTACATAACTTGCCGGTAACAAGCGGATATGCACTTTGTAACTGGTAACTTCTGTGCTGGCGCCACCGGTTAAAGAGTTGCCGCTTGGATTAGCAATCTTATACACCAAGCCTTTGAATTTACGATTCGAATAGGCATCTACCTCTACCACCGCCGTATCTCCCAGTTTCACTTTTGGAATATCGTTTTCACCCACATCTACCCGAACTTCAATACTGCGCATATCGGCTACGCGCATCATTTCGGTGCCAATATTAAAGCTGTTACCAGCAACTCGCTCTCCTTTTTTCACATTCATCAAACTAATGATTCCACTCATAGGAGCAGTTATCACTGTTCTGGAAATATCCTTATCGGCCCGCTGCAATTGAGCCAGAGAGCTTTGAATAGAGGCTTCACTGCTCTTCAGTCCTTCGCGTGCTGCATTGTAATTAGCCTGAGCAGTAAGAAAATTTTGCTCCGCCTGCTCAAATTCTGATCTTGAAATAACTTTATCGGCAAGTAATTTTTTCTGACGATCGTAAATTACTTTTAAATTATCTACCTGTGCTTTCAATCCGGTAATACTAGCCTGAGAGTTGGCTAACTGGGCTTTGGTTTGATTTACCCCCGCCATTACCTGATCACGTTGACTCATATAGATATCAGCATATATGCGGGCCAGTACTTGTCCCTTTATTACACTGTCTCCTTCATTTACATTCAGCTCAACAATTTCTCCACTAACATCTGGACTCACCTTCACTTCAATTTCCGGATATACTTTACCGCTGGCATTCACCGTTTCAATGATGGTTCTCAGCTCAGCTTTTTCAGCAGTAACCTTAATACCCTCCTCTTTTCCAATGATGCCGCTTTTCTTCAGCATCACCAACACAATTACAGCGGCGACAAGGGCAACAACTATCCAGATTAATTTCTTTTTCATACAAATTTATTTTGCGAACGTGCAGGGGTTACTATAATTTGATTCCTTTTCCTTTATAAAACTCTAATAATTTCATCTTAAACACGTAATCGAACTGATTCGTGAGCAATTGTATTTTGGCTCTTAATAAGCTGTTCTGATTAGTTATCAGATCTAAAGAACCCAACAATCCAATTTCATATCTTTTCACAGAGAAGTCGTAGGCTTTCTGAGCCGTTTCTACGCTTTTTTTACTTGCATTATACCGCTGCAATGAGGTTACGGCATTTGTGTAGGCGAGGTAGATATCCTGTTTTAACTTGATGTCGGCGGATTCTTTTTGCAATTCTGCCGATTTTACGTTTAACTGCGACTGTTTTACTGAAGTGCGGGCCTGGTGATTGGCAAAAATGGGTATACTTAAATTGAAGCCGATATTTTGACCCAAGTTATTATCTATCTGAGACCCCCAACCATTCCAGAGTTGACCAAATGAGCGGCTCGACTGGACTGGTTTATAAATGGGATTTTGAACAAAATAATTATTCGGGCCAATAGCCACAATGGGTTCGAATCCTGATATGGGATTATATCCGCTAAAGTTGGCGCCGCTGATATACTTTACGGAATTAGAAAAGTTAGTGCTCAAGTTTCCTCCTACGGTTAGTGTAGGATAGGCTTGGGCTTTGGCTACCAGCACATTTTTTTCTGCAGCTTTAATCCGCAGGGCATTTACTTTTTGCAAGGGCTGAGCTTCGAGTCCCTGCTGATATACTAGTTCGGGTTGCAATTCGGCAAATGATTCGAGGGGGATTTTATCTACAGAAGGCGTAACAACATTGAAGGGGGTTCCGGGATCGAGGTTGAGTACACCCATCATATTGAGCAAATTTTGTTGCTCTGTAGCCACCGCCGAAAAGTAGTTACTGCTGTCGGAAGCCAGTTGCGCTTCTACTTCTGCCAAACTTAGTTCGGGCAATACGCCGGCTTCTACCCGCTTGCGAGTAATGTCTTGCTGCGATAAACTTTGACTAATCTGAACTTTGCTGATATTTAGTTGCTCGCGGGAAGCCAAAATTTGTAGGTAGAAGGTTGCTACGGTGAATGAAATGTCGTAGGCCGTTCTTTCCACATCCTGTAATGCAGCTTTGGCATTAAAGATGGCAGCTTGTTCGCTATTTTTCAGTCGGCCGAAGTTATAAACCTGCATGCCTACATTCAAACCAAAATTTTGGTATAAGAACTGGGTAGTGGCAAATGAGTTGGTAGTAGGATCGATAGAACGACCAAAACGCATACCAGTTCCGGAATTGGCAGAAACATTCGGCAAAATGTTATACTTCGCCTGATCGGCTTGTAACTGGGCTATGCGGGCGTTAATATCGGCTTGTTTTACCGAGATATTGTGTGCCACGGCATAATCAATACATTGTTTCAAATCCCATACTTGAGGGGTTTGGGCCTTTCCTAAAAAAGGGGCGAAGATGCAGCCAAGGATGAATAAATGCTTCATGACTGCAAATTTAGCCGAATGGATTCCTTTAGAAGTAAAAACTTCTATCAACGGAAACAATAGCCATACAATGGTATCATTTCTGTTATGAAAGGTTTTTGGGGTGGGATAACCGGTAAGTTGAGGAAATTAGGCTTCGGGGGCTTTGCGTAATGACCGGGTAATAAAAAATAGGCCAATAAAAGCAGCCAGCACGCCCAAACCTATCAGGGCCGTTACGGGAGTTTGCATAAAAATACTTACCCCCACAAAGCAATAAGCCGCCATAAATACCAAGGGGAGGAGGGGAAATAATTTCATCTTAAAAATGCCGGTTCCATCCAGATGGGCGGTTCGCTTTCGTAAGATAAAAATGGTTGCGCTGGAGGCTACCATCCCAAAACAATCGAGAAATATAGTAAAGTTGAGTATCTTCTCAAAGGTTTGGGCAAAAAACAAAATTACGATGCAAATTCCGGCAAATACGGTTAATGAAGCTACCAAAACATCATTTTTATCGGATTTTTTGGCAAATAGGGCTGGCAAAACACCTTCTTCGCTCATGGCAAACATCACACGGGGATTGCTCATCAATAAAGCATTTACATAGGCCAAAACCCCAAAGAATAAGAAAAAGGAGAAAATATCTGCTCCAGACTTACCAAAGGTTTTCATCATCAGCACATAGGCTATTTCTTTTTCTCCCTTCATTTGTTCGAAGCCTACAATTTGATAATAACTAAAATTCGCTAACAGGTATAAGGCAATGATTATGGCAATGCCGATAAATATCCCCTTAGGAATATTCTGTGCGGGGTTTTTTACTTCACTGCCAAAATTAATGGTTTGCTGATATCCTCCGTAGGTAAAACAAACCGCAATCATACTGGCCCCTAAACTTTTTATCCAAGGCATCCATCCCACTTCAACTTCATCGGAAGCTGATAGGGTTGCAGTTGGTATCGCCGCTCCTTGGTGAGGGAATAGAAGCGCCAGTATCAATACCCCAATCATACTAATCTTAATAATCATCAAGATATTTTGTGCCCGCGAACTCAAAGACAATCCCCGCAAATTGATAAAATAAAACAGGATGATGGCTGCACAACTGATTAAAGCTTTGTCAATATCCGTCCAGGCAATTCCAGGAAATAATTTTGTAATGTATCCACTCCCAATCAAAGCTACCCCGCTCAGGCTGGCAGCATTGCTGATTAAAATAATGCAATTGATACCAAATGCAATACTGGGATGATAGGCATACGAAAATATTTTATAATATCCGCCGGTAACCGGATACCTACTGCCAATTTCTGCATACGTGAGTGCGCCACATAAAGCAATGATTCCACCCAAAATCCAGGCAGCAAAATAAACAGAGGGGGTAATGGCGAAACTGGCGCTGGTAGCAGCCGAACGGAATATACCCATGCCAATCACCAATCCCACCACAATCATGGTGAAACTAAATAAATTCAATTGCTGTTTTGCTACCATTATAAAAAAGTGTGGGTTAAATATAAGACACTTATCTGAAACCCTTCCTTTCCCCTGAAAGTATCGTATAAATCGAGGTTAATTGGGTAGCTATTGAAATATTGCTACCTTCATATTCCCAATAAATCCCTCAACTGTTTATGAATATATCTATCAATGAATTGATAACGGTTAGTTTTACCTTATTTGCAGTAATAGATATTGTAGGATCAGTTCCATTATTGATTTCGCTGAAAGAAAAAATGGGAGGGATTCGTTCTATTCAGGCGACCTTAATTTCCGGGGCTTTAATGATTTTATTTTTATATGCAGGCGAACCATTTTTGCGCATTTTGGGTTTAGATATCTATTCATTTGCGGTAGGTGGATCGGTGGTAATTTTTTTACTTGGATTAGAAATGGTTTTAGGCCACGAAATATTCAAGGGTGATCAGGACATCAAATCAGGCTCACTGGTTCCAATCGCATTTCCCATCATTGCCGGAAGCGGAACCCTTACAACCATCATGTCGCTGAAAGCGAATTTTAACGAGGTGTATATATTAAGTGGTATTTTGATAAACCTGGTAGTGGTTTATATCGTGCTTACTTCACTAAAATTTATTGAACGGGTATTAGGAAAAGCCGGTTTAATGGCAGTTCGAAAATTTTTTGGCGTAATTCTGCTGGCAATAGCCGTTAAACTATTCAGCAGTAATATTGCCAAATTTGGAAAATAATGATTTACGGTTTCTTTACCCAATCGTCTGTTCGAAAAGGGGAAGCCGGTATTCCTTCCTTGTTATAAAGATTACATCCTTTGGGATTATTGGCCCATGCATAGCGAACTGCTATGGGTTCTGATATTGCATCGCTTTCTACTCGTACTTTATTTTTACCGATTATCTTAGCGGTAGCCCAAACAAATTTTTTATCGGCCCCTGCAATCGCAAATTGCTCTAGTGGCTTATCTCCCATGGCCATCAATCCCGATCCAACCTGTTGAAAAGTTAACTCAATTGCTTTTCCCTTTTTTACATAAGACAGTAATTCTGGACCTGAGTAAACCAATTTTTTGTCGTTGTAGGCTAATTTTCTTGCTGCAAGTGAAAGGCGCTCTCCTACTTCCTTTTTCTTCAATGGATGCACATCGTAGGTTTCTCCTATATCAATGGTTACCGCCAAACCTACATTGGGCAAATCTTTGGTTGCCTGCAGTTGTGCCTCTCGAAGATTCGCCCAGCCACTTTCTCCGGGCTCTTTTACTATTTCCAAATAATTGGCCAGTTGTACAATTAGAAAAGGAAAATCTCCCTGCTGCCAACGCCCGCGCCAATCCTTGATAAGGGCAGTCAATAATTGCCGGTAATCACCCGCCCTTCCCCCATTGGATTCTCCCTGATACCAAGCTGCGCCTTTGATGGTATAAGGAATTAAAGGATGTATCATGGCATTAAACAAAGTAATAGGCTGCGTAGACATTTTAATAAAACTGGCAACGGGTAAGGGTGCTATTAAATTGCCCGCTGTATATTCCCAGTTTCCAGCCAAACTTACCTCACTATCTTTCCAGAGCAACCGATATTTTTTTTCAGCAATAAATCCCCCATTCCCATCGGTATCTACAATGCGAACCGTAATTGTGTTGTTTCCCTCTTGTAAAATACCAGCGGGCACTTTATATTTCCTAGCCACATAACGGTTGGTGCTATACCCTACCAGCACCCCATTAACATAAGTAGAATCCGCATCATCTATCATCCCCAATTCTAACAATGCATCGGAACTTGCCTGTAGTGCAGTTACAGTAATTTTCTTTTTACACCATACTACGCCATCCGCATCTTTTAATCCATATTTTTCCCAAAAACCCGGCACCTGCATGCTACCGATACTACTAGTTGGGAAATCGTTCATTTTCCAATTATTTTCTGGCAGCCTACCCTTATCGCCTTCCTTTGCGTTTTTTTGCCATTGATTGGTTACCGTTCGTTCCCGATTTATAGCTGCTTTCATGTTTACTGAATCCTGATAATAATGATAGCGCTCGAGATAACCAGAAAAATCCCGCAATCCCTCTTCACTAATCCAAGATTCAGCTGGGGTTCCGCCCCAAGTACTCTTGATAACTGCCATAGGTACTTTATATTTTTCATACAAAGCCTTTACCATAAAATAAGCAACCGCCGAAAAATTGCCAATATTGGCAGGATTAGCCACCCGCCATTTCCCATTTAACTCCTGATTGGTTCGCAAAGCATATTGCTGCGTTACCTGAAATTCCCGAATCATGGGATTATTGGAAGCAGCAATTTCATCCGGATATTTTTCTGTCAACTTACCCATGATAAATTCCATGTTAGACTGTCCGGAACAAAGCCATACATCTCCCATTAAAATTTCTCGAATAGTTTTGGTTTCCTTACCTGCCTGAATGGTTAGTGTATACGGCCCTCCTGCAGGAGTTGCGGGCAGTTGTAATTGCCAACGTTGTTGTGCTTCTGCCATGGCCCTATATTCTTTTCCATTAAAGCTAACCGTTACCGGTCCGGCTCCATTCCACCAGCCCCAAATATTTACGGGCTTGTCTCGTTGTAAAATCATGCTATCACTCACCATAGCTGGCAAACGAAGCTGTGCCTTTCCGGCAAAAGAGATCAACAAGGTGAAAAAAAATAAACAACCATATTTAGTCATGTCGGTATTTTAAAGTGTTCAGTTGTCAAGATACGTTTTTAGCATAAAACAGCCCCTCTTACGAAAAATAATATAAAATCCAAATAGTAACCCCTGCCAGCAAGGCGGTATAAAAATCAGTTGAATACAAAAAGGGTTGCCTTTGTATTTCGGTTTTGGCAGGAGGTGAAAAATAGCGGAGTCCGGCAAATAACGCTGCAGTATACAGTGCTGCCGGCCAGGCTAAGGAAACAGCAGTAAATCCAGCATATATCAAACAGCCGAAGAAAAGATGTCCGCCAACAAAAAATGAAATTGGCAGCACCATTTTTTTTGCTGAACCCATCACATCCATATCATTTACCGGAATGTTTGCAGGCTTTTTTTTGTTTAGCCAATAAGAAAGGATGGATTGAATTAAAATACATCCAATAAACACAATCATTACCCGGTGTAAAAAATTAATATGCTCACCCAAATAACTATGCAGGAGGGGGAAGGATGAAAAATAGTGATTGTAACTATATTCAACTGCCCAGCTTAATAAAGGAGAGATGATTAATACAGCCACTGCCGAGGAGGGATGTATTTTTTTAAAACATACGCCCATAAAAAACACTGTAACAATACCCGGCTTTAGATAGGAACTGTTTTTAGAAAGCACCAGAAAAAAATTGCCACCCGATGTGGGGGTGAATGTAACAAATGCAAGTACTGCAGCCAAAGCAGTTAATATTACCACAAACCATCTTCCTGCTAGTACCAATTGTCGGTCGGTAGCAGTTCGATGAAAGTATTGCTGATAAATATCTACCGTTAATAAAGTAGAAGCTGCATTGAGCATAGAATAAATACTCGAAAAAATAGCAGCTGTTAATCCGGCCAATATCCAACCAAATAAACCATATCCTGCCGGAACCACTTTACTCATCAAAACCAGAAAAGCATCATCCGGTTGCACCCCCTCTAAATGCCAGGTATATTTAAAAAGATAAGCAGCAGCCACTCCTGCAGCAATGGAGAAGAAGGGAATGGTAAGTTTTAAAAATCCCGCAACAATCGCTCCCAGTTGAGCATCGCGATTGGTTTTGGCAGAAAGTACCCGCTGCACTTCAAACTGATTGGTGGTCCAGAAAAATCCCTGTAGTACCAAGAGTCCGCTAAATACCCCGGTCCAGGGAAGGTCGGGATGATTAGTTGGCAGATACAATTTCATCTTGTGTTGCCCCACTGCACTAGCATCAAGATGCAGTAAGCCCGACAAGCCACCAATTTCTGCTCTACTCAGCGTTAGCCAACCCACTATTACCAAAGAAGTTACCATCAAAACAGTAATCATATTTTCCGAAACAACCAGCGATTGCATTCCGCCCCAGCAAATCAGGCAACAGGATATCACAGCGATACAGAGAATCCCCTGCAGGTAAGAGAAAGTGAAGTTGCCCACTGTAAATAACAATCCCAGTTGGCGACTGCCAATGTATAAACCACCCACTAATAAGATAAGTATGATTCCAATGATACAGATACTGTAAATCAATCTAGCCCCAGCATTATACCGATGTTCCAGATAAGCGGATAGGGTAAATACGCCTCGCTGTCGGTAAACCGGGATAAATACATAGCAGAGAAAAATAATAGCGGGGATGGCCAGTATTTCGTAATGACTTTGCGCGAATCCAATAGAATAGCCAATACCCAGCATGCCAATAATTTGAGACAGGCTCACATTGGCTCCATAAATAGAACCTGCTACCGACCACCAGCGTAGGGTTCTGCCGGCCATAAAATAATCTTCCGCATTTTTCTTTTTTCTGCCTGCCCAGATACCGGAACAGACTAAATAAAGGGTTAGAACTGCAAAAACCAACCAATCAGTATAGCCCAGCAATTGTAGCATGTAGTTAATATTAGCGAAGGGAAGCGGTGGTGAGTGGCGTTATGGGAGTAGAGGAAGGTTTTCTTCCCTGAAGCACATTCAGCTTTGCCAGAGATAGCTGAGGCAAAATATGTTCGGCAACCAAACGGGCTTCCTCCATCAGCGGATACCCTGATAGAATAAAGGAACGAATGCCCATATCCATGTATCGATTAAGTTTGGCTACAATTTGCGCAGGGGTTCCTACCAATGCACCGCCACATCCACTGCGGGCTCGACCAATACCCATCCAGAGATTGGGTTCTACAAAATCGTCCGCATCTGCTTTTTCGTTTCGGAGTGCATCTTGTCGCTTTACCCCCTCCGATTGGGCATCCTGCGCCCGGGTTTTTAGGTTGAGTGTATTCGCATCAAAGCGACTCATGATGTGGCGCGCATGTGCACGGGCTTCCTGTTCAGTTTCTCTTACGATAATATGTATGCGTAATCCAAAATCGATTGTCCTGTTTTCAGCAGCTGCCCGCTGGCTCATATCCTGCATGGTTGCATAGATACTTTCTTCAGTTTCGGGCCACATCAAAAATACATCACAATAGCGGGCACATAAATCACGCGATCCGGGAGAAGTTCCGCCAAAGTAGAGCAGCGGTCCGCCATTTTGCTGATAAGGTTTAACCGGATCGGTTGAAAGCTGAAAATCAGTATATACCTTACCCTGATGTTGGATAGTATCTTTCGTCCAAGCCTGTTGCAGAATTTCAATCACTTCGGCACAACGTTGGTATCTGAACGCAGGATCTTCGCGCAACCCGGGTAAATCAGAATTGATGATATTAATCGTGAGACGCCCCTCCAACAAATGGTCGAGCGTGGCAATATGCCTTGCCAGCATGGGGGGATGAATTTCTCCGGTTCTGATGGCGAGCAGCAAATTCATTTGATGGGTACTTCCGGCCAAGGCAGCTGCAAAGGGAATTCCCTCTTGCCCAACCATATAGGAGGTTGGCAACAACAAATTCTTAAACCCCAGTTGATCAGCCAGTTGGGCAATAGAACTGCAATGGGCAGCATTACTTCGCCGGCTTTCATCTAATACGCCCAAAAATTCGGTATCACCCCCACATAAATCGTCGAACCAGGCAACTTCACAGCTGCGGGCGGCAGTTCGGATGGGTACAGTAGTATACGTTGCCATAGAGTAAAATGGAGATAAACAAATTAGCAAAATTCTTTCAAATTAAAGATATTTGATAGGAAACTACTGGGTGAATCCCAGATAAAACACCTTCAACCATAAACAAAGTATATGCGCAACATCATTACTCGCAAATTATTCGTCTTCCTTTTTTCAGCAGTCTTTTTATTCCTGCAGGGTTGTATCAATATGTCTAAACAAGAGGCTGCCGACAAACCAGTTGGTAAGCAGTTAGTAGATTCAACTGCTAATTATCTAATTAAAGTAAACTATCCTGCGGAGCCGCAAGACAAGGAAGAAGTGATGAAAAAATGGGTTGACTTGAAGCTGAGTGATAAAAAGTTTGAATGGAAAAATCTTACCTCGCCTCGAAATGAATATCAGATCAATTATTCAGTTGTACAATCTGATTCTTCCCAAACCGTGAGCTATCTAATGAATGAATATGAAAATACTGGGGGAGCGAGTGGTAATCAAAAAGTAACCAGCTTTTCTTTTAGAAACAACCAATTAATGGATATCCAGGGGATTTTAAATTTTTCGAATGGTAACGACTTACAGTTAACCAAATTGCTGGCTGCCAAGGCTGCTACCGACACAAATACATTCAGTGCTGCTATGTTGAATGAAAGCTTGGGTTTGAACTTTATGAAAAAAGATGGCGTATCGCTAGATACAGCCAAATGCAAATGCGATGCATTTTTCTTTGGTTCGAATTTACAGTGTTATGTAATTCGCAATGAAGGTATTGGTTTTGTGTTTGGAAAGTATGTGGTTGGCCCGGGTTCTTCGCAAACACCGGAGATTTTGTTGGACTGGAAAACACTAACACCCTATTTACAAGCTGGATTTGAAAGAATACCTAAGAAATAGCGTACAAATATAGATTCAGTTTTTAACCTATTGATTCTTATGAAACGGAAAGCATTTATCAAACAAAGTATAGTGTCAACAGGTGGTTTGTTGTTGTTGAAAGACAGTCTGGCACGGGAAAAAGGGAAAGTTTTTGGGCATAATAATATTACCTATCGATTAGATGAAAAATGGGGACAACTGGATACGAATGTACATCCGGTAAATGATTGTCACGAAATGGTACAGGATAGCCGGGGCAGAATTGTATTGCTCACGAATGAAACAAAGAATAATATACTGATCTATAGTAAATCGGGCAAATTGCTCAGTTACTGGGGTACAGAATATCCGGGGGCACATGGATTAACAATTCAAAGGAATGGACGGGAAGATTTTTTATTTATTACCGATACGCAGTTGCACCAAGTATATAAAACGACTAATAAAGGCAAGAAGCTATTAACTATTGATGTGCCCCTTGAGGCGGGTATTTATAAAAACAAAGAAGAATTTGTACCTACCGAAACCACAGTATTAGAAAATGGAGAGTTTTATGTGGCTGATGGATATGGGGCGCAGTATATTTTACATTACGATGCGAATGGTAAACTGAAAAACTATTTCGGTGGTCGGGGGAAGGAAGATTATCATCTGGACAATGCCCATGGCATCACCCTCGACACGCGTTCGGGAAGCCCTTCCCTGCTAATTACTGATAGAACCCGTGCCTGCTTTAAACGATTTTCGCTGGAAGGCAAATTGCTCGAAATCATACATATACCTGGTGCAGCGGTTTGTCGTCCGGTAATTAAGGGGAATTATTTGTACGCAGCGGTTTTACGCTCTCCCAACCTAGACAAATCGAATTCCGGTTTTGTAACCATCCTGAATGAAAACAACCAGGTAGTATCCAATATCGGCGGCACGGAACCGATATATGAAAATGGAAAATTACAACCCCTTGCACAGGCTGACCCGATTTTTAAACACCCGCATGATGTTTGTGTAGATGAAGACGATAATATATATGTGGCTCAATGGGCTTCGGGAAAGGTTTATCCGTATAAGTTGAAGCGGGTGTAAAGAATTACTCTATTCTTTTAACATAGCTGCCCAAAAATCTACTGTGGCATAACTAGTAAGTGATATTTACATTTAATTTTGGATTTACAGCAATCATGTATCCAACAGATAAGTAACTGATGAAAAACATACTAATTAAAAATTGTACCCTTGTAAACGAAGGGGAAATAAAAGTAGCAGATATCCTAATCAGGGATACTATCATACATCAAATAGGTTCCATTGATAATGTTATGGGTGCTATTGAAATAGATGGCACAGGCAAATATCTATTGCCGGGAATTATTGACGGGCAGGTACATTTTCGTGATCCCGGACTTACCCACAAGGGCGATATCCATTCGGAGAGTCGGGCTGCGGTTGCGGGCGGGGTAACTTCGTATATTGATATGCCCAACACCAAACCTAACGTGCTTTCTCTGGAAATTCTACAGGAGAAGTATCGCATTGCCGCCGAAAAATCATTAGCGAATTTTGGGTTTTTTCTAGGTGTGAACGACGATAATATTGATGAAGTGATTCAGTTGGATACTTCCGGATTGCTGGCAGTTTCAGACGATGGCCTTTACTTTACAAAAAAGGGCAATCTGCTGGCCGATAACCCCGCAACGCTGGAAAAGCTTTTCGCCCATTGCCATTCAATTATCGCCATCCATTCGGAGAAAGAACAGTTGATTGAAGCCAATGAAGCATTATACAGGGAGAAATGGGGAGAAAATATTCCTGCCTCCTGTCACCCACTTATTAGAAGCGAACAGGCCTGTTATGAGGCAACGGAAAGGGCCATTCGACTGGCGAATGAATATGGAGCCCGGCTGCATATACTTCACTTAACTACCGAAGCAGAAACCCATCTGTTTCGCAATGACATCCCACTCCAGCAGAAAAAAATTACTACAGAGGTTTCTGTGCACCATCTTTGGTTTTCTGATAAAGATTATCAGCGCCTGGGCATGCTTATTAAGTGGAATCCAGCTATCAAAACGCAGAAAGACAAGGAAGGATTACTGCAAGCATTGATAGACGACCGCATTGATCTGGTAACCACCGACCATGCCCCGCATACCCTTGAGGAAAAACAACAACCCTATTTCCAGTCCATGTCAGGGGCACCCATGGTGCAGCACTCCCTAAATGTGATGCTGGAATTTTACAAACAGGGCAAAATTTCTTTAGAGAAGATTGTAGAAAAAATGTGTCACAACCCTGCAATACTCTATCACATAGAAAAAAGAGGTTTTATACGCGAAGGGTATTATGCCGATTTAGTGTTGGTAGATATGGATGCACCGTGGAAGGTAAGTAAAGAAAATATTCTATACAAATGTGGCTGGTCGCCACTGGAGGGAACGCTTTTTAATACCCAAGTAACCCATACTTTAGTGAATGGACATTTGGTATATGAGCTGGGGGTATTTGATGAGGAGCAAAAGGGAATGGCGTTGGTTGTGAGCCAGTAAAAAAATCAGGTGGTGGCCACGAATGGAATTCTTGCTGGCATGCAAGGAATCCTTAATCAACCACCTCAAAAATGGGTGATAACAAAAAATTAGTCCACAAGTAGATCGCACTCAATCCCACTCTCACGCTGTATTTTGTGGCCTCGCCAAGAATCGAACTTGGATCTGGAGCTTCGGAAACTCTTATACTATCCATTGTACTACGAGGCCGGGGGTGCAAAAGTAATATTTCGGCGCTAATTCCTTACTTATTTCGGTATGATAAGCGGTTTTCTACTTAAATTAAGTAATACTAATGGGAATGGAACCCAACAAACCCCTTATCTGCGAGTATTTATACAATTTCCCGGAGGGGGCGGAACCAATAAATTCACTCTCCCAATACTTCACACTCACCCCCACTCTCACGCTGTAATTTATGCCTCGCCTAGAATCCCTGCCTGCCGGCAGGCAGGGAACTTGGATCTGGAGCTTCGGAAACTCTTATACTATCCATTGTACTACGAGGCCGGGGGTGCAAAAGTAATATTTCGGCGCTAATTCCTTACTTATTTCGGTATGATAAGCGGTTTTCTACTTAAATTAAGTAATACTAATGGGAATGGAACCCAACAAACCCCTTATCTGCGAGTATTTATACAATTTCCCGGAGGGGGCGGAACCAATAAATTCACTCTCCCAATACTTCACACTCACCCCCACTCTCACGCTGTAATTTATGCCTCGCCTAGAATCCCTGCCTGCCGGCAGGCAGGGAACTTGGATCTGGAGCTTCGGAAACTCTTATACTATCCATTGTACTACGAGGCCGGGGGTGCAAAAGTAATATTTCGGCGCTAATTACTTGCTTTTTTCGGTATGAGAAGCGGTTTTCTACTTAAAATAAGTACTATCAGAGGGAAGAAAACCAACTCCTGCCTTACTTGAGCGCATTTATAGCATTTCCTGGAGGGCAGCGGGTAAGAAAACGCGCGTGGGCACACTGGTCATGATGGAGAAATCATCCCCCAGGGATGACTGATTATCTAAAAACCGGAAAATACGTTGTACCGGATTCTTCCGGAAAATGGCTGCGAAAATCTGATCACCTGCCATCCGTTCATTGCTGAGTACATTCAATAAAACACTATCATACAAACGATTTTTTTTAGTGGAAAAACTTACAGGGGATGAGTTTACATTGCCCGCCTTCATAAATCGAACCATTTCATCGGCCTTTTTTTGTATAAACTGAAAAGCATACCCACTGCTGGCTTTAATCTGTCCGCCCGCAGTACCGATATACCTAACCGGCCCCTCTTGTTGCGTAAAGCGATGATTCGTCATGGGAATTACACCCCCTTCGATATGTTCAATAGTATAGGAATCTCTGGTAATGTATTGCTCTATATAACTTCGCAACGCTTCATCATAAGCTTCTGCAGAAAGCAAATCGCTGGAAAACAAGGTATATTCTACCAGGGCTTTTCGTTTGCTTACGGGTAAAACATATACAAAAGTGGTACCTGCTTGCTGACTCACCCGAAAGTCCATAAAAGTGGCCATATCAGGTTGAAAACAATCCTGAGAAGTTTCTATCAGCCAGCCCTTAAAGTGCTGCAGTAAATGATAAGCTCCGGATTGGTTGGCCGATAGGCGGGTTTCTGCAAACAGGATGCTATTTACAACAAAAGGTGCAGTAATATTTCCGGAAGCCAACTGAACAGTAGCAATGCCATTGGAATGGATGATACCCAGTACCTGTTCCGTTTTCCAGGTAATCAGGGGGCGAGTTGCGGCCATTTCCTGTACCCGATTGTAAAGATCGATGCCCCGTATCATTTTATACTGATAAGGAGCCAGTGGGGATGAAACAGAAAATCCATTCGAATAAAATTCCAACTGATTCCAACGATGAAAAACAATCGACTCAAAAACTCCCGGCTGCTGCTCCCAGAAACACCAGGTTCGATCGTTGGTGTTTTTTGCGGCAGCGTCTATCACCAATATTTTTTTATCGGCAAAAAATTCATCCTGCATCATGCGCATCAGCACACTCATACCTGCACAACCGGCACCCGTAATAATATAATCGTAGTTTGTATTCAAAGAAAGGAAATATATTAGCTGATGGGAAAATCAGTGTTGTTGTAGTTGCTCGTCCCTTTTTACTTTATCCCAGTACTCGCGGGCAACCCATAACATACCAAAACTTTCTCCTTCTTCCTTTCCCAAATGCTTGTGATGCATTTTATGGGCCCAGCGGATTACTTTTATATATCGGTTGTTGCTACGGGAAAATAATTTGAACCGCTGGTGTATGATGATTTCATGTACCAAAAAATAAGCAAACCCATACATGGCTATACCAAAACCAATACCCACCGCCCAGTAATTGCCCTTCATGCTGCCCAGCATAATGCAAAGCCAGCTGGGAATGGCAAAAATCAAAAAGAAAGCATCATTTTTTTCGAAAAATCTTTCCCCTTTCTGGTGATGATCTTTATGCAAATACCACAAAAACCCATGCATCACATACCGATGGGTAAGCCAAGTAACCGGCTCCATGATGAAAAATGTTAACAGGGCAACCAAAACGTAAATCATAGCGTATAAAAAGTTCGGATGGCGAAAAAGAACAAAATCTGTATAAACAACAAATTTACTGCGAATTGGTTTACTTTTTTAAAGCCACTCTGCTGGAAAACCAGCATCAACAGGGCACTTATGATAAACCAGCACACATAATTGAAAATGGGAATGCTCCCCTGAAGCCAGGTCCAATACCCCAATTTTACCGCTGCAGGCTCTAGAAACCAGTCAAATAAGGTAGCCAGCAATGCCGAATCAATAATCAGTGAAAATTGCAACCATCGCTCGGGAATCTGCTCTGAGCGCGGGCCCATCCATTTAAGTAAACTTTCATGTACCCATATCATACACTGACCACTACACCAAACTACCAAAAACCAGTTTACCCCAATTAAAAAGGGTACCCCCTTTACACCGGTTCCCAACAAAGTTCCGTAGCGGTAGTCACCAAATAACAGGCCGGTATTCACGCCAATCATTTCCGTAAGCATACCTACTCCAAATGCCAGCAGAGCAAACCAATAAAATCTTGCGGATTTTTCATTATTGGTCCATAACAATAAACCCAACATCACACAAAGGTTTACCGGAGTCATTTTGATAAACCACTCGCTGTAATTGCCGGTAATCATACCAAGCACCCCGCTCACATGAAAGAGCAGGGCAACAGACGTAGCGATGATAAATTTAGACTGACCCTCCATACCATAAAATTAATGCAGGGAATCAACAATATTGAGTATCTCCAATTGTTTTTGCCAGATGATTTTTTCTGTGATAGCCGCACTGCTTAAACAAAGCGGTATACCACCCCCGGGGTGCACACTTCCGCCTACAAAATACAATCCGGGAATCTGATTACTGAAATTCGGGTGCCGCAAAAAAGCTGCCAACTTCGAGTTAGAACTGGTGCCATATAAAGAGCCGCTATAAGAATCGGTGAGGGATTCTATACTTACCGGATCGGCAACGGTTTCGGAAACAATCAAATCTTTTACTGAAACACCCAATATCCTACTCAGTTTTGCAATAATTCGTTCGCGCGATTGCTGGCGAAACAGTTCCCAGTCCTGACCCACATTAGCCGGTACATTAATCATCACAAACCAGTTTTCCATTCCTTCGGGAGCCTGCACACCCGGTTCGCACTTAGAAGTGATATTTAAATATACCGTAGGATCTTCGTATAAGGTTTTGTGTTTGAAAAGATGGTCGAACTCTAATTGATAGTTGCCGGAGAAAAAGATATTGTGCAGCGATAGTTGCGGAAAATTTTTCTGAATACCCCAGTAAAAAATCATTGCACTGCTGCTGCGTTCTTGTTGCAGAATTTTTTTAGCTGCTTCGGGTTGTTGAAGTAATCGCAGGTAAGTAAAATATACATCCACATTGCTGATTACCCAGTTGGCGGGAAATATTTCATCCCCCACTTCTACGCCGGCTGCTTTTCCTTCGGATAAGATGATTCGGGTAACGGAACAATCGAAATAAAACTCTACACCTAGTTTTTGTGCTAATTTAAAAAGCGCTTTCGTGATACTTATCATCCCCCCCTTCGGATAAAAACTCCCCTCATTATGTTCTAGGTGCGAAATCATGGTAAGCATGCCGGGGGCACTGTAGGGATTACTGCCGTTGTAAGTGGCATATCTGTCGAACAACTGCACCGTTTTCGGATTTCGAAAAGATGATTGGTTAAGCGAATGCATAGAACGAAACAAATGCTTCCAGCTGGTGGCAGCGATGGCAGGGCCGATAGCAGCATTCTGCAAGGTAGATGCTTTGTGCAGCGAATGGGTTAAAAATATATTGCCAACCTGATTGAATAAGCGATTGGCCTTTTGCAGGTAGCGAATGATATCCGACTCTTTTTCTCCATGCTTTAACGCCAGTTCCAATGCCAATAATTCTTTATCTGCATAGGCTTTCACCATTGGGCCTTCTTCATAAAAATAATGGCAGGATACCGGTAATTTTTCATAACTAAAATAAGGCTCAATAGGTTCTCCAGCCAAAGCAAACAATTCTTCTATAAGGTGAGGGCGGGTAAATAAGCTGGGGCCTGCATCAAACTGAAAACCATCTTTTTCAAAATGATGCAGTTTGCCTCCGGGGAAAGAATTTTTTTCAAATACTTTTACCTGAAATCCTCGGCAAGCCATTCGGATAGCTGTTGCCAAACCGGCCACACCGGCACCGATAACAATTACTTGTTGCTCTTTAGGTAAGGGAGGAGTAGATTTTTTTTTCATGCCACTTGCTGCCAACTTAACCAATCCGCTAATTTTGGAAATGCGATATGAAACCAGGGGGTAAATTCTTGAGGTTGCTGAGTAATCAATTCGTGAATTTCATCTACTTGTAAATACTTATAGGCTGCTACTTCAGCAGTGTTCGGCTGAACAGGTCCATCGTAGTATCCTACAAATACATGATCAAATTCGTACTCAGTTAATCCGTTGGAAAAAGTTGCTTGATAAATAAAATCAAACACTTTTTTCAAAGGGGCAGTAAAGCCCATTTCCTCCTGCAAGCGGCGAGTGGCAGCTGCTATCGTTTCTTCTTCCGGACGGGGATGACTGCAGCAGGTGTTGGTCCACATACCGCCACAGTGATATTTTTCAGCTGCCCGTTGTTGCAAGAGTAATTGCCCCCGATTATTGAATACAAAAACGCTGAATGCCCGGTGTAACACAGCGCTACGATGGGCCTCCATTTTTTCCATGGTGCCGATGGCTTCATCCCGCTCATTTACCAGTATCAGTTGTTCCATCAGTAGGTGCTGGTTTAGAGTAAATTCAATTGACTCCGGATGCCGGCCTTAGCCAATATCAGCATTTTTCCATAATCAGGAATGCGTATGCGATACTGGAGGATATTTTGTGGGGGAACTTTTTTAATCTTTTTAAATAACGACAAATAGTATTTATACGCTACATATACCCCAAAGCGGGCTTTTTCGGGCAGTGCACGTATTCCAAGATAGGCATGATCAAAATCACGCTGAATATCATTTTCAATAGCCTCTTTATCCCGCTGAGAAAAATTATTGAAATCACAGCCCGGAAAATAAACCCTTTCTAAACCCTCATAATCTGCTTTGAGATCTCTCAGAAAATTCACTTTCTGAAAAGCAGCACCCAAACTACGGGCAGGTGCTTTGAGAGATTCGTATTGCTCGCGGTTTCCATCACAAAAAACAAACAAGCACATTAACCCAACCACTTCCGCACTGCCGTAAATATACTCTTCGTATCCATTTTGATCGTAAGCCACCCTGTTTAAATCCATTTCCATGCTATGAAAAAAAGCCTCAATCAGGGCGTGGTCTATTTGATATTGGTTAACCGTTAACTGAAAACTATGTAAAATCGGGTTCAGACTGATACCCCGACTAATGGCATCATAGGTTTGCTTTTTAAAATCGGCCAGTAAATAGGCTTTATCCTGGTCGTGAAAAGTGTCTACAATTTCATCTGCCAAGCGAACAAATCCGTAAATATTGAAAATGGGGGTACGCAAATCTTTGTGCAAAATTTTGATGGCAGACGAAAAACTGGTGCTATACAACTCCGTAGTCAGTTTACTGCACGACTGGCTGAGTTGATGAAATAAGCGTACCATACGAAGGAATTAAGATAGAAATTTAATAATTTTTTTTTGAATTGAACAAACCTTTCGAATGATTATCCAAAATCCGGGTGACTATTCGCTATTTATTTATACAAATTGTTTGGTTATTTCCTTGGCCACAACTTCCCCGCTGATTAGGCTGGGAGGCACTCCGGGCCCTGGTACGGTAAGTTGGCCGGTATAAAAAAGGTTGCTTACTTTTTTACTTCGGAGGGATGGTTTTAAAACAGCGGTTTGCAGTAAAGTGTTTGCTAAACCATAGGCATTTCCTTTAAAAGCATGGTATTCGCTGATAAAATCACTGGTGGAGAAGGATTTCTTATAAATGATTGCGTCAAGAATAGTTTGTCCCCACCGATTTTCTAATCGGGTTACTACTTCTTGAAAATATCGGTCGCGCAGTTCTTCGGAGTCGTCGGTTAGGCCGGCTGCCACTGGGATAAGAATGAACAAATTTTCACAACCTTCGGGAGCCGTAGAGGGGTCGGTAGTGGAAGTTACATTCACGTAAAAAAGCGGATCAGTTGGCCACTGAAAGCTGGTGTATATTTCTTCGCCATGCTTGGCAAAGGAGGTGTCGAAGAAAAGTGAGTGATGCTGAACGCCGGTTAATTTTTTATTAAGGCCCACATAATACAATAAACAACCGGGTGCCATTACCCTAGAGTTCCAGTAAGCATCGGAATACGATCTGCTAGCAGCGGGTAGCAAGGCGGTTTCTATATGATGATAATCTGCTCCGCCAATAATTACATCGGCTGTGTGCAGGCCATTGATAGTTTCTGATGACTGGCTTATTTTGGTGTGCAGTGCGGTTGCCAATCCGTTGCTCACTTCAATAGAAGTAACTTCTTCATTAAAATGGAAGGTAACGCCTAACTCAACGGCCAGGTTGTACATTCCTTTTACAATTTGGTACATACCCTTCTGCGGAAACCAAGTACCGCCCTCTATATCGGCATAGTTCATTAAACTATATAGTGCCGGGGTTTTAGAAGGAAGGGCACCCAAAAACAAAACGGGAAATTCCATCAACTCGCGTAAACGGGGATCTTTGAAGTATTTAGCTACATGCGCCTTCATCGATTTGAATACATCTAAGCGAAACAATCCCTTCATCAAATCAACATCCAGAAACTCAGTAAGGGATTGGCCCGGTTTCATTACCAGTTTTTTAATTCCTACCTCGTATTTATAGGCAGCTTCGGTAAGAAAGGCAGCAAGTTTTTTACCGGCACCGGGTTCAACGGATTCGAAGAAATCTTGCAAAGCCTCGGTACCTGCGGGAATATCCCATTGACAATCGGGCCAGAATACAGAATAGGAAGGGTCTAATCTTTTGAGTTGATAGTAATCACTTACTTTTTTTCCGAATAGGCGGAAATATCTTTCAAAAACATCGGGCATCCAATACCAACTGGGGCCCATATCGAAAGTAAAGCCGTCAGCTTCCATTTTTCTAGCTCTACCGCCCGGTATCGGATGTTTTTCTAACACTACTACCTCCCAACCTGCTTTTGCCATAAAACTGGCAGCAGACAAACCTGCGAAGCCGCTACCTATTATAATTACTTTTTTTTGCAAAAGCGATAGTTGAAAAGTTTCTTAATGACGATTGATTTGTGTTTTCAGCAATTTACGGGCAAAATGTATTCTGCTTTTGATAGTTCCCAGGGGCTCTTGTAACATATCGGCAATTTCGTGGTATTTATACCCATCGAAATATAATAAGAATGGATTTCGAAAAATTTCTGGCAAATCATGTATGGCTTGCTGAACCTCTTTCAGATTGATGGTAGCAATTGCTTCATTGCTAACCGTTCCCTGTTGGGTATTGATAAGAAAATCATTGGGCGTATAATCGAAAATCGTTTGCTGCTTGGCTTTTCTGCGGTAGTTGTTGATAAATATATTCCGCATGATGGTATACAACCAGGCTTTGATGTTGGTACCTACGTTGTACTTGTCTTTATTCGCCAATGCGCGAAATAAGGTTTCCTGATACAAATCTTTGGCTGCTTCGTGATCGTGTGTTAACGTATGCGCGAATGGCTTTAAAAATTCTGCATTGTTTAACAAGAGTCTGTTGAATTCAATTGTTGACATAGCCCGTTTGTTTAAATTTTACAAAACAAAGTTAAACAAAAAACAAATACCAATCATAGCAAAAAAAACAATATATGTTTTTTTGTTATTGATTTACAACATATTAAACATAACAAAATAATTTTTGTTTAAAACATTGCCTATCAAAATTAAACAAATAAACAAAAACCTTCGTTCCTTCACATAGGCATATAGTAACATACCCCGGAATTGGGGTGCAACTAAATTGTTAAACAAAACAGGGTGCAATTAATCGATTGTACGAGAGATTTGGAAAAAATCCATCACTTCTAGGAGGGATTTCTTGATATGGATGCTTGAGGGCACTTTTTTGGTATATTGCTGTGCCAGTAATCCGGAAATCATAATGTTTCTATCGGGCATACGGTTATGCGCATTCAGCAGAAATTTATCGAAGTTAAAATTATTAGCCACCGAAGTGAGATGGGTATAGATTACCGGAATATTTTTGGCATTCACTATAAATTCTACATCTTTTAAGGGCACATTTACCCCCAAATAGTAAACTCTATATCCGCGAGACTTTAATAAGTAATAAACAAAAAGTAACCCAAGTTCGTGGTATTCGCCTTCCGGAAGGAATAGTAAAACCGGATTCTTGTTTTCGGGTATGCGTTTAACTCCTTCAATACCAATTATCAATTTCTGGCGAATGATATTGGTGGCCAGGTGCTCTTGGGCAGGGTTAACATGATTGGTTATCCATAGCATGCCCACTTTTTCTAAAAAAGGGAAGATAGTTTTTACGATAGCTTTTTCAACACCTTTCGATCGGATATGATCGTCGAGCAAAAGTTCAAACTGATCGGGATTCATGTCGCTCATAGCAACAACTAGATCGTTGATTAATTTCTCCTGAATTGCTTCTGCCTGAGAAAGTAGGGCAATTTTTTGGTTCATCTCATCGGTAGACATCTTATCGATCCGAGAGATTTTGTAGCCATATTTATTCAGGAGCGCAATATTCAGAATAGCCTTCAACTCTACATTTGAGTAATGGCGAATATTTGTTTTGGTACGCTGGGGGGTTAACAAACTATACCGCTGTTCCCAGATACGGATGGTGTGGGCTTTTATACCGGATAGATTTTCTAAATCCTTAATGGTAAAGGTATTCATGGAAACTATAACACGCCTTAGGTGAAATTGTTTAGCGCTGGGATGAAAAATCTGTACACCCTTATATAACAGCCTGCCTATGAATCAGTTACTTTATTTTCTGCAGATACGCGCCATATCCACTCTTGGCATATATGCTCGCAAGTTTCATTAATTGATCCCGCTGGATATAGCCCATCCGAAAGGCTACCTCTTCTATACAGCCGATTTTCTGACTTTGCCGCTTTTCAATTACCCGAACAAATTCACTGGCATCGCTGAGCGAGTCAAATGTGCCTGTATCCAGCCAAGCTGTTCCCCGGTTCATAATACCCACCTGCAAATTCCCTTGTTTGAGATATACTCGGTTTACATCCGTGATTTCGTATTCTCCTCTTGAGGAGGGTTGGATGTTTTTAGCAATCTCCACCACCGAATTATCGTAAAAATACAAGCCAGGAACGGCAAAATTAGATTTGGGTAGTAGTGGTTTTTCTTCAATAGAAATAGCACTTTGCTCATTATCAAACTCTACCACGCCATATCTTTCGGGATCATTTACTTCATAAGCAAACACAGCAGCACCTGTTAAATTATTGAACGATTGAACCAACTTACTAAATCCGGCCCCATAAAAAATATTATCCCCCAAAATCAACGCCACCTTATCGTTCCCAATAAAAGATGCGCCAATTACAAATGCTTGGGCCAGTCCATTTGGCACTGCCTGCACCGCATAAGAAAAGGAACAACCCAATTCGTTGCCATCTCCCAGCAAGCGCTGAAACTGACTACTATCTTCGGGTGTGGTGATGATGAGTATTTCCCGAATACCCGCCAACATTAGCACAGACAAAGGATAATAAATCATCGGCTTATCGTAAATAGGCATAAGCTGTTTACTGATACCCTTTGTGATAGGGTACAATCTTGTACCAGAACCTCCTGCCAGAATAATACCTTTCATGCTGTTTATTTTGGGGTTACTATAAATACTTATTAGTGAGGCGTATAAATAAAATCTAAATCGTAGGCAATATCACTTAACATAGGTTGCGTAATATCTTTGGGTGACAAGATTCTTGCTGATTCGGGTGATTGCCAGGCGATGTTAAGTGCTGGGTCTGAATAAAGAATGCCGGCATCCGCAGCCTTGTTGTAAAAATTATCGCACTTATAAAAAAATACGGCCTGCTCAGATAACACTTCAAATCCATGTGCAAATCCTCGGGGAATAAATAATTGGGTCTGATTGTTTTCTGACAATTCGATGCTAAATGATTTTCCATAGGTGGGTGAACCCTTGCGAATATCTACCGCTACATCTAAAACGCTACCCTGCAGCACCCTTACCAATTTGGCTTGTGCATATTCGCCCCGCTGAAAATGTAACCCCCGAATAACGCCTTTTTGTGAGCTAGACTGATTGTCTTGCACAAAATCAACATCCCATCCCGTTTGTTCCCGAAAAGTATGCCGGTTAAAGCTTTCAAAAAAATAGCCCCGGTCATCCCCAATCAGGTTATCGTGAATTATATAACAATCAACTAAAGGAGATAATTCTGCCTGCATATATTAAGCTGGATTATACATTTTTTGATAATAATTTTGATAGTCGCCAGAGGTTACCTGCTGAAGCCATTCCCCATTACTCAGGTACCAATCGATGGTTTCGCTCAAACCCTCCTCAAATGTTACGGAAGGATACCAGCCCAGTTCGCGATTAATTTTATTGGCATCTATTGCATAGCGCAAATCATGACCGGGCCTATCTTTTACATAGGTAATTAATTGGGCCGACTCTCCAGCGGGTCTGTTCAGCTTCTCATCCATTAACGAGCACAACAACTTAACCAGATCAATATTTTTCCATTCATTAAATCCGCCCACATTATAGGTCTCGCCAATTTTCCCTTGATGAAATACCAAATCAATTGCCCGGGCATGGTCTTTCACAAACAACCAATCCCGCGTATATAATCCATCCCCATAAACCGGTAATGGTTTTTTGTGGATGATATTATTTATAAACAAGGGAATTAATTTCTCCGGAAAATGATAGGGCCCATAATTATTTGAGCAATTCGAAACTACCGTAGGCAAATGATAGGTTTCATGATAGGCCCGCACAAAATGATCGGAGGAAGCCTTGCTAGCAGAATAGGGTGAATTGGGGGAATAAGGCGTGGTTTCGGTAAATAGCCCTTCTTCACCCAGCGTTCCATACACTTCATCAGTAGAAATATGATAGAACCGATGGGCATCCATATTGCTTTTCCAATTTTCTTTGGCAACATTCAATAAATTAACCGTTCCGATTACATTGGTATATACAAAATCCAGCGGAGAAACGATGGAACGGTCTACATGCGACTCCGCTGCTAAATGTAATACATCGGTTATACCATGGCGGATAAACACTTCATTGAGGGCTGCCGCATCTAAAATATTCACTTTCTCAAAAAAGTAATTGGGTGCACCCGCCAAATCTTCCAAATTCGCCAGATTTCCGGCATAGGTTAAGCAGTCTAGATTAACGATTGTATACCCGGGATATTTGTTTACAAATAGCCTTACCACATGGGAACCGATAAAACCTGCTCCACCGGTAATCAAAACATGCTTGCTCATAAGTTGATTTTACTGCGCAAAGAAACAATAAAAATAGGAGTTTCCCACTCCTTACCCCCCAACAGGATGTATTTTAGCAATTAGCTGTAACTTCCTTTTTGAATTGATGCTTATGAACCAACGTTTTTATTCCCTGGATGTTTTCAGGGGGGCAACCGTTGCCCTGATGATTTTAGTGAATAATCCCGGAACCTGGTCGCATATCTATGGGCCCTTAACACATGCCGATTGGCATGGCTGTACGCCCACCGACCTGGTATTTCCCTTTTTCTTGTTTGCCGTAGGCAATGCCCTAGCTTTTGTAATGCCCGGGATGGAATCTAAAACTACCGGGTTCTTTCTTTCTAAAGTTGGTAAAAGAGCCTTGCTGATTTTTGGAATTGGTATTTTTTTAAACTGGAGTCCTTTTGTAAAATGGGATCACGATAATCTGGTAACCAAATTATGGCAGAATGTAAGAATCATGGGGGTTTTACAAAGAATTGCCGTGGCCTACCTGTTTGCTGCCCTGTTTGTGTATTTTGCCAAACCCCGGGGATCCTTTGTAGTAGCCGGAACGCTGCTATTGGTGTATTGGGGATTGTGTTTGTCACTAGGCAATCCGGCCGACCCTTTTAGCATCACTGGCTGGTTTGGCACAGAATGGGACCTTCGAATATTAGGTTCATCTCACATGTATAAATCGAATGGGATGATTTTTGATCCCGAGGGTTTGGCCAGCACGATACCTGCCATTGCGCAGGTTATTTTCGGATACCTTACCGGCAACTATATCCGTGAAAAGGGTTCTACCTATGAAATGCTGGCGCATATACTGGTAATTGGATTTGTTCTGATGGGAACTGGCTACGGTTGGGATATGGTTTTTCCGGTGAACAAAAAAATATGGACCAGCAGTTATGTGTTATATACCAGCGGGTTAGCGATGATTATCCTAGGTATTTTTATGTATCTCTTAGACTGGAAAAACTACCAACCTGCGTGGAGTAAATTTTTTACTGTATTCGGCAAAAACCCGCTTTTCATTTTTGTGTTGAGTGGATTTTTACCCCGGGTGATGGCATTGTTCCGTTGGACAGACCATCTACAACCCGATGGCAAACCGGTATATACTTCATTTTTCCCCTGGCTGTATGAACATATTTTTAAACCTATTTCTGCAGATTTACGCACGGGCTCCTTACTATATGCACTTTGTATGATTGCCTTTTATTGGTTGATTGTGTATGTGTTGGATAAAAAGAAAATATACATCCGCGTATAAGTATAGCAAAGCAAAGATAATTAAGGAAGCGTTCTAATTTTTCGGGCAGGATTACCGGCATATATGCCGGGTTCTGTGATATCTCGGGTAACAACTGAACCTGCTCCAATTACTACTCGGTCTGTTATAGATACCGGTAAAATGGTTGCATTGCTTCCAATATTTACGTTATTGCCTATGTGGGTTGGTTTCCAATCTTCCGCATTACCGGAGGGGCCACCCCTTTTAAATAAATCGTTTACAAACATTACACCATGGCCAATAAAACAATCATCACCGATGGTTACTTTTTCACAAATAAAGCTGTGTGATTGTACGCGGCATCTTTTACCAATGATAGCACCCTGCTGAATTTCTACGAACGGCCCTATAAAACTATTATCGCCGATACTGCAGCTGTAGAGATTGCAGGGTTCTACACAGATAACCTCACTACCAAATTGCACGTCTCTAATACGGGCCTGCCAAAGGGTTGGGTTCATAAACTGTGATTACAGGCCGCTTGGATGCGCCAATTACTTAATGGAAGAAATCATTGGCCATTTGTAAGCTTCCGGGCTTGCCTACATCTAAAAACCGGGTACCCGTATGGTCGAACCCGACAATATAATTCAGATTAGCGAGTGACAAATACACATCTACCATAGAAAACTTACCCTTTTGAGGAATCTTTGCCAATAGGTTCGAGTTGATAACATGTATTCCACTAAATGCTTTGGGAATCTGAAATTGCGAGCTTTTTACAATCTTTTCACTAAAGGGTTCTAATTGACGCCACCCTACCAGCGACTGCTCCTCATCGAAAAGAAAATGTCGGTTACTCATCCGGTCGGTAACAGCTAGGGTAGCCAAGGCATTCATATCCAAGTGGTGCTGAATCATTTTCGACAGTTTCAGATCGGTTAGGATATCAACATTTAAGGCTACAAAATATTCCTCTCCTGCAAAAAAAGGTGCAGCTTTTAACAAGCCCCCACCGGTATCGAGTAGTTCATCCGTTTCGTCGGAAATGTGAACGGTAGAACCCCAACCCTGATTTTCGGATACTGCCTGAATTATTTGATCGGCAAAATGGTGCACATTCACTACCACTTCCCGAATTCCGGCAGCCTGTAGATACTCAATATTGCGTTGCAGCAAAGATTTGCCATTAACTATGGCCAGTGCTTTAGGGTGCTCATTGGTCCAAGGCTTTAACCTGGTACCCAATCCGGCAGCAAATAACATGGCTTTCATACTTGACGAATTAATTGTATGCAAACAACACCCAATATACGATTTTTTTACAAATCGCCTTTTTGCCAGTTCGTTTCGTTGCGGTGATTTACTTTTACCCTTACATTGTACTTATTTCTGAGGTGCCGAGCCGTTTGTTCTGCAGCATATACACTTCTATGCTGGCCACCGGTACATCCAAAGTTGATTTGCAAGTGCGCGAAGTCTCTTTTCAGGTAGGTTTCAACATTTATATCAATAATATCCCAAACACTATTCAACATCTCATTCATCCGGGTACCCTGTTCTAGAAAGTCCATCACGGGCTTATCCTTACCGGTTAAGTATTTATAGGCCTCTAGGCGTCCGGGATTTAGTATTCCGCGCATATCAAAAACAAATCCTCCCCCATTATCCGAAGCGTCCTCGGGAATTCCGCGCTTGTAACTGAAGCTATTGATTTCTACCTGCAAGGGTGTTTTTTCGTGGGCTTTCGTTGGCTCGAACCGGGCAATTGCTTCCGCGGTGGTGATAATTTGAAGCAACCGATCAAACTCGGGGGTAATAATACCCACTCGCTTATGCAGAATAAAAAACTGCAGGTTACGCATGGCCAGCGGAATACTCGATAAAAAATGGGCCTTTCTTTCGAATAGTCCCCGGAACCCATAAGCCCCCAATACCTGCAACAACCGGATGAGCACATACCCGTTGTATTGACTAACGAAAGTATTTCTTTCAACTGGTTGATCGAGCAGGGGATCGAGACAATCCTGATAATATTCTAGCAGACTATCCTTCCATTGTTCACTCAATTCGGCTTTTGCCTGCCAAAGCAAGGAAGCCACATCATATTGAGGTGCCCCTTTCATTCCCCCCTGATAATCAATAAAAAAAACCTCGTCGTTTTTCACCTGTATATTCCGACTTTGAAAATCACGGAACATGAAAAACTTATACTGGGTATGCGTTAAATAATTACTCAGCGCATCAAAATCATCCAACAGGGCCTGCTTATCATAGGGTATGTGTAGGGTATCTAAAAAGTAATATTTAAAATACAATAGGTCGCTCATGATGGCCTGCTTGCCAAAGATTTTGGCAGTGATACACTGATTGTAATCTAAGCCCCGATCTCCCAAAACCTGCAGGCGGGCCAACTGCTGCAAACTTTTTTGAAAAAGCCGGTAAATGTAATCGGTATGCCCCTCCTTTTCCAAACAACTCAGCAGCGAATCGGGACCAAAATCTTCCTGAAAATATAGGGTGTTGGCACTGTTTTGCCAGTATATTTCTGGAACAGACAACCCGGCCTGCTTAAAATGTTTACTAAAATAAATAAAGGTTTGGGTTTCTTTCTGATGTTGATTATAAGTGGCAATGGTAGTGCCCCCCTTATGGTAAATACGAAAATATATCCGGTCGCTGCCGCTTTGCTGAATTTTTTCAATTCGTTCTGCCGGCTCACCTTTCAGGGCCTCAAATTGTGTGCGTATTTCGAGCATAACTGCTTCCATTCCTCTATCCGTTTGCACGAAAATAAAGCTTAGCAACGAATCGAAGCATCAATTTCTTGATTTTGACCAATAATAAAGCGGCAGTCCAAGTAGGGTGATAGCCACTCCCAGCAAAGAATTAACCAGATGGGTTTTTCCGGTTAGATATTGCTGTATATCGGTAACCAGAGTGGCCAGTAAAAAACATACCGTAAACAAAATAAATATCAGCGGAATATAGGGGTAACCGGGCACTTTATACGGTCGGGCAGCATCAGGCATTCGGATGCGTAAAAGGATTACGCCCAGGGCACTCATCCCATAGAAAAACCAGCTTACAAAAACCAGCATATCGGTAAGCATGTCGAATGACCCACTAATGATCAGGATTATCGTCCAAATTGCATTTAACCAAAGTGCATTTCCCGGTGTATTAAAACGGGGATGAATTTCACCGGCCCAAGAAAACAAACGATTGGAGGCACCTAAAGCATAGGTTACCCGGGCAGTGGATAGAATATTTCCATTCGCTGCCCCTAAGGTGCTAACTACCACCATTCCTGTAATGATGGTGGCACCCATCACTCCTCCTATCAATCGGGCCGCATCAGACGCTACCCAGGAAGAGCCGGCCATGGCAGAGGGAGATAAAATATAAACAAAAGCTGCACTCAGCGATACATATACCAACGTACAAATCAATAATCCAAAAAACAAACTCAAAGGAATATTGCGCTGCGGCTCTTTGATTTCTCCGGAAACAAAAGTGATATTATTCCAACCTTCATACCCCCAAAATGCCCCCGACAATGCAGCCATCCAGGCCGCAACCATGGCCCAACCTGCCGGCTTTGAAGGAAGGGCTTGAGAAAAATGCGAAAGATTACCAACAGATGATTTCATTACTCCCAGCAGTAAAACAGCAATGGCTACCAGTTTTATCCAGGTAAGCCATCTTTGCAAAGTAGCGCCCAATTGTAGACTATAATAATTGATCCAGGTGAAAAGAATAATTATCAAAATAGTAACGCTTTTTACCCCAAAATTTTCCAGCGGATAGATATCTCCAATCAGGGGAATATGGATGCTGGCTGCCTGCTCAGTGGTAGCAGCAAAATTCGGTAGCTGTATAAAATACGCGGCATAATTAGAACATACATAGGCAACTGAAGCATTTCCACCCGTATTAAAAACTGCCAGTGCTGCCCATCCATATAAAAAAGCAAATCGCTTTCCGAAAATTTTATCAAAAAAAACGTACTGTCCTCCGGTTTCAGGATACAAGGTAGCTAGTTCTGCATTCGACAATGCGCCACAAAGCGTAATAAGGCCCGCCAAAACCCATACCAATAATAACCATGCCGGCGAACCCAGTTGCGACATCATACTGGCAGGCTTCATAAATATGCCCGACCCTATAATGCCCCCTATTACCAATGCAATGGTGGAAGGCAATTGCAGGGTTCGGCGAAAATTGGCCATGGAAGTAATTTTTTTAAATATAAAGATTGCCCCCGAGGATATACAATTTTTTTAGCCATCCCTTAACAGTTTATTGACACATAACTTGGAAGCCAATAAGTATTACAACGGCTCTATTTAGTAACTTTACCCAACATGAGATTCATTTGCCTAGTTATACCCTTACTCAGTTGGCTGATGCCCATTCAATGGGAACCCGATATGGTTCGCGCGCAAAAAAATGCCCGGGAACAACATAAAGCTATCTTGCTAAATTTCTCCGGATCAGACTGGTGTGCGCCCTGCATAAAAATGCACAAAGAAATTTTTAATGCAGATGATTTTTCCCAGTGGGCCAACCAAAAACTTATTTTGGTTAATGCCGATTTTCCACGCGAAAAAAAACATCAGTTACCCAAAAATATTCAGGAGCAAAATAACCGACTGGCAGATTCCTATAATCCGAAAGGAATTTTTCCATTTACAGTTTTACTTGATGAAAACGGAACCGTATTAAGAAGCTGGGAGGGATATCCGAAAACCTCACCCCCTGAATTTATTCAGGAAATAACCGCAACCTTATCCAAGAATCAAAAAAAATAACACTCATGCATAATAGTTTTCTGCAAACTAATTTTTTTACAAGCCTATCTTCCCCGGCACGCTTACTGATAACAGCCGGATTAATTTTTATTTGCCTATCCAGTTGCACTACTGTTAAAGAATATCAAAAGAATAAGCTGAACGATAGTGAAATGGTACTCAGCAACCGAAAAATAGAGAAAACTGAACTGAGTTTCATGTCATACCGGGAAGGAGCTTCCGGAGCCAACGCTGGAAAAAGCGGTGGAGGTTGCGGATGTAACTAATGTAATCTTCTACCGTAAAAGAATAGGTAACGATGAAAAAAATAACCTTAAGCATACTGGCACTATATATCGGCGTGTTGGCAGTTTTTTCGCAAACAAAACCAAGTTCCGACTCCGCTTATCGCCAACGGAAATTGACTTTCGCAGAAGCAAATATTGTATCAAGTTATTATAGGCAGGATGGAAATAATTCTGCCATTACCGGCGGAATCGGTACGGAGAAACTGACCGATTTTTCAAATAGTTTTTCCATCAAACTCACCCGCGTTGATAAAAAGTGGCGCAAACACAGTTTTGATGCTGAATTAGGAATTGATAATTATACATCTGCCTCTTCCGATAGAATTGATATGAAAGCCAATTCCTCTGCTTCTTATAACGATACTCGGGTATATCCCTCCCTCAACTGGAGCATGGAAAATGAAAAAAAGGGGCTTACCTGGGGTGCGGGTGCTTCAACTTCTCGCGAATTCGACTATTATTCTTTTGGTAGTCAGGTAAATGTTGCTAAAAAAACCAAGAACCGGATGGGCGAGTTTGGTATAAAACTATTTACCTATCTCGACAACCTGAAACTAATTTATCCGGTAGAATTAAGAACCGGAGCATTTATTCCCAGAGGAGAAGAGTATCCGATGGCTGCCAGAAATACATTTGGAAGTTCATTCAGTTATAGCCAAATTATCAATGCACAACTTCAGATATCCATTCTCGCGGATGTGATTCTTCAACAGGGATATCTGAGTTTACCATTCCATAGGGTTTACTTTTCAGACAATAGTGTTCACCTGGAGCAACTACCCGATAGCCGTTTAAAATTACCTATTTCTATTCGGGCCAGCTATTTTGCGGGTGATCATGTTATACTTCGGGGATACTATCGTTACTATCAGGATGACTGGGGGATGACTGCACATACCATCAGCTTAGAGCCGGTTATTAAACCCACTGCCTTCTTTTCGGTAAGTCCTTTTTATCGATTTTATTCGCAACAGGCCACCCGTTATTTTGCTCCCTATCAGCAGCATACCGCTGCCAACATGTATTATACCAGCAACTACGACTTGTCTACTTTTACCAGTCATTTTTATGGTGCCGGACTGCGAATCGCGCCCCCCAATGGAATACTGGGATGGCAGCATTTGGGTGCTTTGGAACTTAGATATGGGCATTATTCGCGGAGTAATAACATGCAATCTGATATCGTTACGCTGAACCTGACCATTAAATAAGGGCTACTAATTTAATTGCTGATTTACGGCTTTAATCCAAATACCTGCACTTCTTTCCCTTCTCCGGTATGATAGGGCTTACGAAATAGGGTTATTCCTTCCAAAGAAAATTGAACAGGGATTGTTTCTGTGGCTTGCTGTTGATGGTACCATTCGTCGGGTACTTTCCATTGAATAAAAGTGCCGAACTGCATGGCCGGACAATCACTGCCCTGCAAATAAGGATTCAGTGCATGCAATTGTTGCCGAAGTGCCTGAAAATGATTTTGCTCCCTTATCTGCCAGCGGGCAGGTTCATTAGGCTGGGGTTTTACCAGATCTAAGGTTAGTGTAAACTGTTGTTGCTGACTGAATATTCGCTGCATCCATCGGATTAGGGTATTTTCCATGCCCTCTCTGGCCAAAAAAGCGGCCATACAGCCTGCCTGGCGGGGTAATAAGAGTTTATGCCGTATGCCAGCGGGTAGATTAACCACCAGCCAATAATGCCACCAGCCATGTATCGGCTGAATCGTTGCTGCCCCGCCCATTTCTTTCGCTGCCACCATAAAAAATGAATTAATAATTATTTTAGCATAAAAATACTAATTAATTTAGCATTTCAAAAATAAAATTATGGATACGGAACAATGGTATGGAGCCGCCTACAAAGGCTCGAAAGATTTTGATCAGTTAGCCGTACCTACCGCCAATGCTACCGGGTTTGGTGCCGCGGCCGACGACTATATGGAACGGGGCATCGATTTAAATGAACAACTCATTCATAACAAGCCCGCTACCTTTTTCTTCCGGATGAACAGCGAAGCTTTGCGAGACAGTGGTATTTATCCGGGGGATGTGCTGATTGTAGACAGAAGTTTGCCGGCCGTTCACGGAAAAGTAATAGTAGCCGTAGTAAATGGAGAAATGCTGGTGAGAAGATTACTCGTGCACCGGCAAGGCCGTACGTTGGCTGCCGATAACAAAAACATTCCGGCTATATCGATCGCTCCGGGAACCGACTATATGGCCTGGGGCGTGGTAGTATACACAATTCATACCGTATAATATGCGTGCCATTGTAGATTGTAACAGCTTTTACTGTTCGTGCGAACGATTGTTCCGGCCTGGGCTAGACAAGCGGCCCGTAGTAGTATTGAGTAATAACGATGGATGCATTATCTCTCGCACTGATGAAGCCAAGCAACTGGGGATTGTAATGGGCGATCCGTATTTTAAAGCAAAAGAACTGATTGAACGGCATCAGGTAGCCACCTTCTCGTCTAACTACAACCTGTATGGCGACCTAAGCTGGCGGGTAATGGAATGTATGCGATCGATGCTGCCGCCAGAATGTGTGGAAGTATATTCGGTAGATGAAGCATTTCTCGATTTGAATCACCTGCCGGCGGATAAGGTGTACGATTTTTGCGTAGCCATAAAAAACAGAATTGAGCAGTGGACGGGTATTCGGGTATCTATTGGGGCGGCACCTACTAAAGTGCTGAGTAAAGTAGCCAACCGACTAAGCAAAAAGAACAAAGTGGCTACCGGAGGTATTTTGTTACTGGATACCGATGAAAAGATAAATGCAGCGCTGCAACAAACGCCGGTAGGCGATATCTGGGGCATCGGACGGCGCTATGCAGAAAAACTGATATCCCTTCAAATTCATACTGCCTTCGATCTTCGCAAGCAAACTACCGAATGGGCCCGCCAGTTGCTGGGTGGCGTAACCGGGGTTCGGCTGCTGCACGAATTGCAGGGGATGCCCTGTATAGGAATGATGGAAGAACTGGTTACTAAAAAAATGATTGCCACTACCCGCATGTTTGGCAGCGATGTAACAGACATTACTGCCATCCGCGAAGCCGTTGCCACCTATACCTCTAGGGCAGCCGAAAAACTCCGCCGCCAAAAGGGTGCGGCCAACTGCATCAGCGTTTTTCTGGTGCCAAAATCGCCACCAGCCGCCACCGGCCGTTTCCGACACGGACCTGCCATCGGAAGCTACCTCCAACTATCCATGGCCACCGATGCCACAAATGAACTGATTAAACCTGCTATACAACTCGTAAACCAATTGTTTGAAGAAGGACTCATCTATAAAAAAGCCGGCGTATTATTGTCCGGCATTGTGCCCCGTGATAGTGTTCAGGGGTCTTTATTCGATACACCCCATCCCAAAACAACCCAGCTGATGAAAATGATAGACAACGTAAACTTCGCCATGCGCGATGATCTGCTGAAGTTCGCAACCTCTGGCACCAACCGCAATTGGAAAATGCGGCAGGAATTGCGAAGTCCCCGCTATACCACCAGATGGGAAGAATTATTCCTGATCCGGTAATTACAAAACCTTACCCGGATACTTACTAAATAATTCCTTCATGGCTTCCGCAGCTATAGTAGGTAATTGCTTTTGCTTATCCGGAATAACTCCCTTTGCCCCTCCCTTCCACAGCATCTGTTTACGCGCAGCATCCACCACGTGCACCGTTACCGTTCCTTCCCGATAACGACCTACCTCAATCTCTTCACTCTTCCAGGAATAGTTGCGCTGCCCCATATAACGAGGAGCCCCATCAGTACGCCAGTCGGTTTGGCGGGTCTGTACCTGCTCTTTTACTACCAAGCCAATATTAATCAGTAAATCGGGCTGGGCAGCTTGTTGCACATAACCCCGCTGCTTCATTTCCTGGGCAATGGCCTGCTTTAACACATCAATGCCGGAAGCAAACTGAGCACTTACCGTGTCGCCAGAAGCATCTACCTGATAAAAGTCAAAGGTTTTGTACTTCGCCCACTCTACCCCATCCGCCGACTCCGTAGGTAAAACCTTTACTCCCGAACAGGCAGTTAAAAAAGCACACATCGTAATAAAAAATAATATTCGCATACAAGAGATTTTAATTCATCGCAAATTATTAATTTATGGCAAATAGTTAGTCACCAGATTGTATTATCTTACTAAATTGAAACGGCTTAGCCCCTTATAATTTATGCGCATGAAAAAAACGTTGGGTATTTTCTCGGGTTTACTCTGGTGTGCAATAGCTGTTGTAGCTCAGCAAACCACACCCAATATTATTGTAATCATGAGCGACGACCATGATGCGAATGCCATTAGTGCCTACAACCGTTCTCTGATACAAACGCCCCAGATAGACAGAATTGCCCAAGAGGGAATTCAATTTACCCGGGCGATGGTGGGCAATTCGTTATGTGGCCCTTCCAGAGCCACTTTTTTAACCGGATTGCATTCTAACAAAAATGGATTCACCGATAACAATTCGGTGTTCAATGGCGCGCAAAGAACCTTACCGAAGCTATTACAAGAAAGAGGATACCAAACCGCTTTGGTGGGAAAGTGGCATCTGGTAAGTAAACCCACCGGATTCGACTACTGGCATGTGTTGCCGGGGCAAGGCATCTATTACGAGCCGAAAATGATTACCCAAAACGGAGATACGGTTACCCAACATGGCTATGCAACTAATCTGATATCGGAGGACGCCATTCGATGGATGCGGGAAGACAGAAACCCCAACAAACCCTTCTTTCTGATGTTGAATCATAAAGCACCGCATCGTTACTTTTTACCTACGCTCGCCAATATTCAACGGTTCCATACCCGGCAATTTCCTGAACCCCCTACCCTATATGCCGATACCAGCAACCGGGGATCTGGCTGGCGTTTACAAACCATGCGGATTCTGGAACACCTAGAACTAGCGAGTGATTTAAAAATAGACCCTGCCTATTTGCAAGATATCCCCGAACTAAAACCTTCGGCAGCTGAGGAAAAATATTACAACGGTATCATGAAAACCATTCCCGCCAATGAACGGGAGCAGATTAAAAAAATCTATGCCGAAAGAGGAGAAATCATCCGCAAAGAAAGACCTACCGGAAAAGCGCTGCTCAAATTAAAATACCAATGGTACATGCAAGACTATCTGGCTTGCGTTGCTTCCATAGACGAAAATGTGGGGAAAGTATTGAATTTCCTCGATTCAACCGGACTTGCTGCCAATACGCTGGTTATGTACACTTCTGATCAGGGTTTTTATTTGGGCCAAAATGGTTGGTTCGATAAAAGATGGATGTATGATGTATCCATGAAAACGCCCCTGCTAATTCGCTGGCCTGGTAAAATTAGCCCCAGAACCATTTGCAATCAACTTACGCAAAATATAGACCATGCCCCCACCCTGCTTGAAGTAGCCGGAATACCGGCGCCGAAAGATATGCACGGCATCAGCCTGTTACCACTGCTTACCAACCCCCAATATCAACTACCCCGAAAAAGTGTATATTACCATTTTTATGAGTTCAAGGGAGCGCACACCGTTTTGCAACATATTGGTGTAAGAACAGTGCGGTATAAACTGATTTATTTTTACACAGTGAACGAATGGCAGCTATACGATTTATTGAACGACCCCGAAGAACAAAAGAATCTTTATAATATTCCAGCATTCGAATCGATACAGAAAAGTTTACAAACAGAACTAATAGCACTGCAAAAGCAATATGATGATACAAATCCGGCAGCACCATTACAATAAGTTATTCCCCAGCCGATAAATTGATAATATACTTAGGCGGGGCACTCCGCTGCAGTTGCATATCGGGTTTTGCATTATTAATCAGAAAGCGATTATCGGGCAACTGCTTTTCGGTGCGTAAATAATTAGCTACCGCCTGATTTCTTCTTTCCATCACTTCCGTAACCCACTTACTCAGGCTTTCCTTACCCATGATACGCACACATTTTTCTTCCGTTGAATGTAAGTCGGTTTGTCCGGTTACCCGCTGATTAACAAACTTAACAAACAAAGAATCGGTTTCAGGTAAACTGTCTAAACGAGCTTTTATTTCGGCAGTCATCACACCCCCTGCAGGCAGTTGAAGATATTTTTTCTTGGTTTCATTTACAGCAAGTACAGATGCTTCGTCTTCCAGATTAGTTTCCTGAATCAATTCCATCTTCATTTCGGGCTTCTGCAGTAACACCTTACAAAGATTGTCGAGCACTTTCCGCTGTTTGGGGTCGATGCCTAGCTGAACATATTCAAAATACACTTCTTTAAAATCTTCCTCCTTACCGCCAAATAAATTGGCAATTAAGCGAAAAGGGGCAGTGGCTACTTTTACAATTAAATTTTTTACTACCTGCCAAACCACTTTTCCCACGCGAAATTTGGGGTCATCTAGGCTGCCTTTCACGGGAATATCCAAGTGAATATTTCCTTTCACGTCTTTCAGCAAGGAAACAGCCAGCGGAACCGGCAAATTCATTGCAGTTGCATTTTTCACCTTTTTACCTGTTTTTACCCGCTCAATATCTAAGATGTTTTTACTATCTAACTGATTATTGAGTACCGAAGTAACATTCACATATTTAATTTTTCCATTCTGAAAAGGAGTAGCCACATAATATTTGAAGTAAGGATTGAAATCAGTAATCAGCAAATCACTGATGCCGGCATCAATCACAATGTCTCTGTAATTTTGGGGGTTTACTTTTAAAGTGCCCTTCATCTTTCCGGAAGTATTCAAGCGAGAACTTACTGCAAAATTTAAAAAATCACTCTGACTATTAATACGCTCGCTGGTTAACAAAACTGAATCCAGCACATACCGAAAACGATCGCCGCGGGTATAATCGGTAAACACACATTGTCCGCCCGATATACTCAACCGGTTTACCTTGTAATCATTCATATCATACTGCTGCACCAGATCTTGAATATATCCGGCCATCATTAAAAAAATGTTGGAGTAAACCAGGGAAGAAGTATCACCACTTACTGAGGAAGGCGTTGTAAAAATGCGCTCATAGTTAAACCCTTTGTCGTACATGGTAAGCCGAATAAAGGGGCGACTCATATTGATATAAGCAAAATCATAACGGTTGCGTGCCGTATTAATCGTATCAATTTTTACTGCCATTTGCTCTGCTGCCGTTAGCAATTCTCCAGATTCATCTACGATGGCAAATTTTTCTGCTGCCAAAGTGCCAGATAAAGCAACATCCAGTGGCCGGTTTCCATTGCCCGACCATTTGAACTTACCGCCAACAATGCCTCTTAACTCATTCACCTTCATATAATCTTTCAGGTAGGGATACATCCAGTTGATATTGAACTGTTGCACATCGCCTTCCAGAAAATAATTCATGGATGTACTATTAAAATCGAGGGTAAACTTAGCATCACCACCCGTTTGCAGTCGTGAAGAAAGTTCAACATGATAGGCAGGATTATCCCAGGCAATATCTTTTATTTGTGCAAAAGTGTTAATTATTTTTACTGATACTGCGGGCTTATTGTTGGTATATACAAGGGTTGCATCATTTACAGAAAGCTGACGAACCCAATAGGCAGCAGGTTTATCGCCAGGCTTTGGGGGAGTTTCATCTTGTAAAAACCGCTCTAATAAATCATCATAATTAAATTGATTTCCCTTTTGCGCAATGCGGATAACCGGTCGGTCGATGGTTAATTTTTTTATCAGGTAGTTGCTATAGAACATCCGTAAAAGGGAAACCCGGGAATTGATTTCACCCACACTAATAAAAACTCCCTTCCTACCCTTTTCATAAATCCGCAATCCCTTTACATTAATATCCCCATTGAATAAATTAATTCGCAAATAATTCATATTTATTAACCGGCCAGTATACTGTTCGCTGTACTTTTCAATCACATATTTCGCAATGGGAGATATAAAAATAGCCGTTAATATAATCAACCCAACTAGGGCAGAAATAAAGTATAGAATTATTCTTTTCCAATTCAGCATATAGACTTCTAATGGGGGAATGAAATTTTTAGTACCCCTGATTTTCGCAGCAAGGTAAAAAAAATCGTGCACTTCGGCTTGCAAAAAGGCAGGTTAAATAACCAATTCTAATGATACATTTTTTGATAGAATTTTAGTTTATGCCCCAATTCTATACAAAAAGCTTATAGCCGGGATTTGCAAAAGGAAATTTCAATTTGGGGAAAATCGGGAGCCTATTAATAGAAAGGGATGGCAAATGCTATTTTTCACCAAAAATTACAGCTATAACATCTTTAGGCGCAGATTATAACCTAATACCAAGGTCTACACTTAGGCCAGATGGCGTATTACTTACCTTTTAAAATATAGATATGCTAAAGGAACCTAGAATACGTGGAAAACCGGGGGAAATAAAAAATGATGTATTTAACTGCATACCCCTAATTTTGCCCAATTTCACTATCGCATGAACCCTACCCTTTCTTCCAACGAATCCCTCCGCTCCGGCAAAAAAAAGATAATTGTATTAGGCAGTGGCCCTAACCGAATTGGTCAGGGAATAGAATTTGACTACTGCTGTGTACATGGCTTATTGGCCATTAAAGAATGTGGCTATGAGGCAATCATGATCAATTGTAATCCGGAAACGGTTTCTACTGATTTCGACATGGCTGATAAGCTCTACTTCGAACCTGTATTTTGGGAACATTTATGGGATATTATAGAATTGGAAAAGCCCGATGGAATCATCGTACAGCTGGGCGGACAAACGGCCTTGAAAATGGCAAAAAGACTGCACGAAAAAGGAATACCCATTGTGGGCACTTCCTTCGATAGTATGGATATTGCGGAAGATCGCGGCCGGTTTAGCGACCTACTGAAAGAATTGGATATTCCCTATCCTGAATATGGAACGGCCCATTCTGCCGAGGAGGCCATAGAAGTAGCCAATAAAGTAGGCTATCCAGTGCTGGTTCGGCCCAGTTATGTTTTAGGAGGGCAACGGATGCGGATTGTGATTAATGATGAAGATGTAGAAAAATCAGTAATCAGCCTGTTAAAACACTTACCAGGCAATAAAATTCTTGTAGACCATTTTCTCGATCGTTGTCAGGAAGCCGAAATAGATGCAATATTCGATGGTGAAAATTTTCACATCATGGGCGTAATGGAACATATTGAGCCCGCCGGAATTCATAGCGGCGATAGCAATGCGGTATTACCTGCTTTCAACCTCACTCCATTGATTGTGGAAACCATGGAACGCTATTCCGAAAAAATTGCTCGCTCGCTGAATATTAAAGGATTAATCAATATTCAGTTTGCCATAAAAAATGGTAAAGTATTCGTAATTGAAGCCAATCCGCGGGCAAGTCGAACCACTCCTTTTATTGCCAAAGCCTATCAAATTCCTTACCTCAATATAGCCACCAAAGTAATGTTAGGTGCTGCCAAACTCACCGACTTTACCATGGTAAAAAAACTGGAAGGATATGCCATCAAAGAGCCCGTATTCAGTTTCAATAAGTTTCCGGGGGTAAATAAAGAACTGGGACCAGAAATGAAAAGTACCGGAGAATCTATTCGGTTTATAAAAGATTTACATGATCCCTACTTCCGTACATTGTACAAAGAGAGAAGTATGAACCTCAGTAAGTAGTTACCGAAATTACAGATAGCTTTTTTCACCCTTTTTTTGCAAGACTATCTGTCAATACAAAACATGGAGTAGGTTTATCTCCATGTATTTGCCTCCCCGCAATTTTTGGAAGCCACTTCCCTTTGTTAGAATGCTGTTGCCATTGCTGTTGGGTATATGCCTAGCAATGCTTCCATTTCGCATTCCGCTGGCTTATCCCCTTATTGCAACGATTATTGGGCTACTAATTTTCACTAATTGGGGGCCACTTGTTTGGAAATGGCGGATAAGGAAAATTCGGGGATGGGGTTTTGTATTATTATTTTTACTGGCAGGATATGCAAGAACTACCTATTTTTTAGATATACCTAAGCAACCTGCTATCCCCGCTTACAAAAATATTGAACTGGCAATTCGTTTGCAAAGTATCCCTGAACCCACTAAGTCGGGATTTCAAACTATCGGCATACTTGAACATTATCATCACCAGGGGCAAGTATATACCAGTTCTCAAAAAGTACTGTTGTGGTTCAACAAAGAAACCTTTCCCCTACCTGCTCGAGGAGATGTTCTGATAGGGAGGGCTCAACTTATCCCAATAGCCCCTGCTATGAATCCTGGAGGCTTTGATGCTGCTGCTTATTATAGCCGGCAGCAAATATATTTTCGTTGCCGATTATATTCCGGGAAATACCAACGGATTACACCAGAAAATCCATCTGCTGTTTTCGAATGGATGTATTCAGTAAAGCAATTTTGCTTGCGCATCCTGCGAAAATATATCATCGGAAAAAACGAACAAGCCATTGCAGAAGCCTTGTTAATCGGATATAAGCAGCAGTTAGATCCTGAGTTGGTAAATGCCTATAGCGAAATAGGCATTGTGCATATTATCGCAATCAGTGGAATGCACATGGCATTGTTATTTGCATTATTAAATGTATGCGTAGGAAGATTATCGCGCCTGCCCATGGGTAAATGGATAAAGCTTTGTATACAATTAACCGCCATTTGGGTGTTTACGTGGATTACCGGGGGATCTGCTTCCGTGTTACGAGCAGCAATTATCTTTTCGGCACTGAGTTTAGGAGAAACGCTGGGAAGAAAAAACCAACCCTTCAATTCGCTGGCAGGATCGGCAGTATTTTTACTAGTGATAAATCCATTTTTTTTACAGGATGCAGGATTTTTACTTTCCTATGCGGCAGTAATGGGCATTTTGTTGCTGGCGAAACCCCTCTACCGATGCGTTTATACAAGCAACCCATTACTAAGCGCCATCTGGCAACTGAATGCCGTTACTATTGCTGCCCAATTGTTTACTTTGCCCCTAATACTTTATTTCTTCCATCGTTTCCCGTTGTATTTTTTATGTACCAATATAATTGCCATACCGCTATCAGGACTGATTTTATATGGTGAAATACTTATCCTGCTGCTTTCAGCATTTCCTGGAATTGCCGGGATTATTGGCAGTTGTACCGAATGGGGCATACGACTCATGAATCAATGGACTATCGCCACGCACCAACTGCCTGGCGCTTCATTGGGCGGCATTTATCTGAGTGGCATCCAAGCCATATTGCTATGTGCAGCTATACTATTACTATATGCAGGATGGTATTTTCGAAAAAAGATATACTGGTATGGTGCTGCAATAGCATTGGTAAGTATTACCGCCTTGTATAGCTTTCGCTCGATACAACAAAGTAATCAACAGTATTGGGTAATCTATCAATTAAAGGGTAAAACAGCTATTCACCTGATTGGTGGGAAACAACAATTCCTACTTTCGGATACTGCCCAAACGATTGAACCTATTTTACGTAGTTTCGAATCAACTGCTGAATGGTATTGGGGAGCCCAACAATATGGTATGCCCCCCACTATGCGCTATCTATATCCGATAATCAGCTGTAAGCAGGGAATATTAGCCATTTTGCGGGGGAAAGATACGGCTGCTATAAGCCGTTTACCCAAGCATACCGATTGCATACTTATAACTGATAATAGTCCTTTGAAATTAGCAGCCATCCTTGCCAAAACTCGTTGTTCACATTTTGTATTCGATGGAAGCAATGCTATGTGGAAAATCAGGGAATGGAAAAAAGAAGCCGAGCGCCTACATTTGCGTCATTATTCTACCCCAGAACAGGGTGCCCTTATTATCCGTTTTTAACCCAGTTTCAAAAACACCTTTATACCCATTTTTATGGAAAAGAAAATTCAATCCGCCCTGATTTCTGTTTTTTACAAAGATGGACTCGAACCATTAGCAGAAAAATTGCATCAACAAGGTGTAACCATTTATTCAACCGGCGGCACAGAACAATTTTTAGAAAAACTAGGCATACCCTGTGTATCCGTTGAAAGCGTTACCGGATACCCTTCTATTTTAGGTGGCCGGGTTAAAACGCTGCATCCCTCTGTTTTTGGAGGTATTTTGGGCAGAAGATATGAGGCTTCAGATATAGAAGAAATGAAAAATTACCAGATACCTGAATTAGACCTGGTAATTGTAGATTTATATCCCTTTGAAGAAACGGTGAAAAACACAACAGAAGAAAAAGCCATCATTGAAAAAATTGATATTGGGGGCCCCTCTATGATTCGTGCTGCAGCGAAAAATTTTCGAGATGTAACTGTACTGGCTTCCAAAGATGATTATGCTGTTTTATTTGATATTTTAGTTCAACAGCAAGGTACAACTACACTTGAACAAAGAAAATCATTCGCTGCCAAGGCATTTGCTGTTGTAAAGCAGTACGACATTGCCATTAGCGACTATTTTAATCCACCCCTGCAACAAATCCTCCGCTATGGAGAAAACCCCCACCAGCAGGCGCTTTTTGAAGGAAACCTTTCGGAAGTATTTACCCAATTAAACGGAAAAGAACTTTCGTACAATAATCTAGTAGATGTGGATGCAGCCATTCAATTGATTAGTGAATTTGATGCCGGCAAAACTGCTTTCTCGTCTCACTCGATTTTTGCTATAATCAAACATAACAATGTTTGTGGGGTAGCTGCCGCAAACACAGTGCATACTGCCTGGGAAAAAGCGCTGGCCGGCGACCCTGAAAGTGCGTTTGGCGGCGTGCTGGTAACCAACAGCTTGGTAGACCTAGCTACTGCAGAAGCCATACAGGAAATATTTTTTGAAGTGCTAATTGCCCCAGCATTTGACGAAGCAGCATTGCCGGTTTTAACCGCCAAAAAAAATCGGATACTTTTGCAGCTTCAGCCAAATCAGGCTTCTAATCCACTTCAATATCGCTCTTTACTAAATGGCAAACTATCACAAACCTCCGATCAATTATTGATAACCCAATGGAATGAAGTGGGTGGCAGAGATACAACCCCGGAAGAAAAATCAGACCTAGAATTTGCCTATATTATTTGTAAACATTTAAAAAGCAACGCCATTGCTTTGGTGAAAGATTTACAATTGGTTGGAAAAGGATGCGGACAAACCAGCCGGATTGATGCCTTGCGCCATGCGATTGAAAAAGCAAACCAATTTCAATTTTCACTGGAGGGAGCCGTATTGGCTTCTGATGCATTTTTCCCTTTCAATGATTGTGTGCAAATAGCACATCAGGCCGGCATGGTAGCGTTTATTCAACCCGGAGGGTCGGTGCGAGATGGAGACAGCATTGAATATTGCAAAACTAACCAGCTCGCCATGGTACTCACCGGGATGCGCCATTTCAGACATTAATCTTACAAAAGAAAGTACGTTAACTGAACGAATTGACTCAACAGCAAAAAGCATATTTCGCACTTAGCCTCACCAGTGTATTATGGGGCAGTACCTGGGTTGCCAGTAAAGTAGCCGTGCAGCATGCACCTGGATTGCAGGTAGCTGGTATTCGACAACTTACAGCGGGCTGTATTTTAGTAGGCTGGTTTTTATTGAAGGGAGAAAAAATTCCTCGATTGTCGCAATTTAAATGGCTGCTGCTAATGGCCCTACTAATGTTTGTTTGCTCGAATGGACTGGCCACCATTAGTTTAAAATATATTTCGAGCGGACTCAGTTCATTAATTGCTGCCATGTACCCCTTGTGTGTGGTGATTATGGAAATGATTTTTTTCAAGAACCAAAAAATTACTGCCTATACTTTTGCCGGGTTATTATTAGGAATTGGAGGTATTGCGCTGGTATTATACAGTCATGCATTTCATGTGCAGCCACCCGGTTATGGAATAGGTATAGCTACTTCAGTTATCTCGATGCTGGGATGGAGTGTAGCCACTTTACTGATTGCACGTAATAAAATGGATATGAACCCATATAATGCCACGGGATGGCAAATGCTGATAGGATCCATCATCTTGTTAACCTTATCGGTAAGCACCCATAATTATATTCCTTTGCAGCAAATTCAGGCTAATACCTGGCTAGCCATTGCCTATCTGGTATCCGCCGGTTCTGTAATTGCTTTTGCCGCATTTATTTATTCAATGAAAAATCTGGAACCAGCTATTGCTTCTTTATATGCTTATATGAACCCCATAGTTGCCATTTTAATTGGCGCCTGGGTAGTGGGGGAGCATCTCACATTACCCATTATCATGGGTTCGCTCATCACGCTCGCAGGGGTATATATTGTAAACCGAAGCCTTCATAGGGAAAAGGAGCAAAGCCCTACTACCGATGCAGAAGCTATGTAAGTTAAAGTGTACCGGAAACTACTTCATCGTGTACTTTTTTCCAACTAGGTTTTGCTAAACAATGCGGATGAAATACCAGCGATAGCTGCAACACAACTCCCCGAGTATTTTCTTGAAGTTGCTTCAAATAGGCCATCGCTTCATCGGGCGCCCAATGCTGGTGATAGATAGCCGCCGTATCCATATAACAAAAGGGATGTATCAGTAGCGAAGTAACTACATTTTTTTGCAGATCGAACCAGGGAAATGGGTCGGCATACGATGCCCGAAAGCCATTCACAGCACCATATCCCATACTATGCTCTCGCTCGATACCCAAATCGATTAGCCACCGGTAAGATTCGGGCAGGCGAAATCGGAGAAAGTGAAATCGAACATCGGTAATGGTTCGAAAAAAAACCTGCTGGAGTAAGCCCCGTTCTTTTTTCATTTCAGAAAAGGTAACGGAACTCTGCAAAGATGGATGCCAGCCAACTTTTCCCTGCCGGCTGCATTCCTGAATAATATTTTGCACGGCAGCAAGATGAATAGATTGTTGCCGGTCGTTCCCTCGTTGTTTTTCGTTGGCTGAAAAAAAATAAGTCCCTTGTTTGCCAGCTTCTTTCAATAATTTCCATAAAGAAGGCCATTGGTAATAAGGATCGGGCATGCTTCCCCCGATTACCTGTATTTGATGAGACAAAGCAGAAAATCGCCCGTGAAGCAGATGACCAAACAATGAACGCAGGTTATGGAAAATAGATTGATGCTTGTATTGAAACAAAATGTCTGCATCATACGTGAGTAAAAATATAGGCTCATCAGTAATAGAAGGTGAAAACGATACACCTAATATCTGCTTCAATTGCTGAACCCAATGCTGTACCAGGGGAATGGATAAAAATCCCTCTCGATAAGCCAAACTGTCTGTATGCGGAAAGCGATCATATTTATCAGGTGTAAAGGGCAGATATTCCTCGTAACGGGAAACTAAATAAAAAGCCGCAGAGAATATATCAAAAGGGATGTCACCAGCACCTGAAAAAAATATGGGATACCCTTCCCATCTAGCACATTCAATAATAATAGAGTGAATATCCGACTCGAAAACCAAACCCTGTGGTTGCACATGCAACACTTTATCGAATTTCTTTTCAGTTAGATATTGAATCCGGGCTCCACCAAATTGAGTAAACAGTTGCTCGCTTTCAGTAATAGCCGCTTTTTTACCAAATAGCACCGAAATAATATAATCGAGTCGAGGCCCTCCCTGCTGTGTAAAAATCAACAAGCTGATTTCTGGGGTGGGCAACATACAAGTAGAATAAGGGTTATGCAGATTGATTGCGCTCCTTCCACCACTCATTAAAAGTTTTGGGAGCAAAATCAAGTTCACTTCGGTGGGTAGTCCATCCTTTGAAAACACTATTCACCACCCAGTTCTTCATTCGGGCGTTTCCCATATTCATCATAGACCGGTTTAAACTGGCCATCTTCCACATTTTCCAAGCAATCCGCTCAGTTAAACTGCTCATTCCTTGGGTAACCGCTTCGTGTCGGTTATCGAGAAGTAATTCGTGAAGATTGATTTTAACCGGACAAACCTCCGTACAATTACCGCATAAGGAAGAGGCATAACTTAAGTGTTTGTATTCTTCCATTCCCTGCAAATGCGGTGTAATCACTTTTCCTATCGGTCCACTATAGGTCGTTTCATAGGAATGACCGCCAATATTTTTATAAACCGGACAAGCATTTAAGCAGGCACCGCAACGAATACAATACAAGGCCTCGCGAAAATCGGGGTTTTGTAAGAGGTTGGTGCGACCATTATCTAACAAGATAACATACATTTCTTCCGGACCATCTGTTTCGGTGGCTTGGCGAGGACCGGTTACAATGGTATTATAAACAGTAACCTGCTGACCCGTTCCGAATGTAGCAAGCAGCGGCCAGAAGAGCGACAAATCATTTACGGAAGGGATTACTTTTTCTATGCCCACCACAACAATATGAGTAGTAGGCCATGCGCAGCTAAGTCGAGCATTCCCTTCATTTTCGGTGATGGCGATACCACCCACATCGGCTACTATAAAATTACCGCCGGTAACCCCAACCTGTGCTTCTGTATATTTTTCACGTAAAATTTTGCGGGCAACGCTTGTTAATTCTTCTGGTGTAAGGTGAGCGGGAGTACCTAATTTTTCGGCAAATAATTTAGCTACATCCTCCTTGCTCTTATGCATGGCAGGAGTAACAATGTGATAGGGGGCTTCCCCGTCTAACTGCTGAATATATTCCCCTAAATCTGTTTCAACACTTTCGATACCGCGGGAAGATAAAAAATCATTCAAGTGAATTTCTTCCGTAACCATACTTTTACTCTTCACTAGGGTAGTACAATTTTTTTGGGTGCAAATTTCTCCAATTGCCTCCAAGGCTTCGTTGGCATCATTTGCCCAAATTACTTTCGCACCCCGAGCAGTAATTTTCTGTTCAAATTCTAGCAGGTACTGATCTAAGTGCTCTACGGCTTCCCATTTTCTGTTTTTTGCCAACTGGCGACTTTCTTCTAAATGCGCGAATTGTTTTTTCCCCTGAGGAACAACTGCATTGTATTTGCCAATATTAAAATTGATTTTTCGGCGGTGCTCCAAATCAGCCGCCTTAATGGTACTTTTTGCAAGAAAGGAAGAAGCCGTATTGTTCATTTTCAATTATGATTTAGCGAGCCGTTCTGCAGACTGCTCCAATGCAAGATAAAATTCTGCTCCATATTTTCTAATCAGGGCATCCTTTAAAAAGATATATACGGGCATGGATAATTTGGTTCCCAGTGCACAGGCAGCCTGGCACAAGTCTTCTCTGGGCTCGTAGTTTACATATTCCATATCCGGATCGCGCTTATTCTTTTTTATTCGAATAGGGAAAAGGTGGCAAGAAATGGGCTTCTTCCAAGTGATTTTGCCGGCCAGGTAAGCCTGTTCAATAGCACATAGTATAACCCCATTTTTATCTTTTTTGCCATACGCACACAAGGCGTCCTGAATGGTGGGTGTTACCCATCCGAATTCTCGATCATACATGTATTTGCCTCTCTTTTCAACCTCCGCAATGCCGGCTTCCGTCATATACGGTTTTACCAACTCATAACAGGCGTTCAACTCATCCAGCTCTGCTTTTTCAAGTGGAGCTCCTGCATCGCCATCTTCACAACAGCCCCCTTTGCAACTGGTGAGGTCGCAAACAAAGGCTTCCTGAACAACTTCATCGCTAAATAAAACGTGGTCAATGGCTATCATACGGCTAGGTTCTATTCAAAGGTAGTATATATATATGAACGCTTTCAACGATTACGCCATTGCAGGGTATTTACCATATGTTTCAGGTCGGTTAATAAAAAATCATTTACTATACCCAATGAATCGGCATTGGGGGTGGCATCAAAATACAGGGCTCCGCGCAAAAAATGACGAACCGAATCGGTAACAAAAAACTGATGGGCAGTAGCCACATTTCCACCTACAGTAAAATATACGCCGGTTACTTTTTGAGGGGTAACAAAAGTTGTGTCTTCTATGGAATATGCCATTGTATTGTGCTTACCGGTTAAGCGATACGCATCTTTTATCAGGGTGTCTAATGTATTGGGACCGATAGGTTTATAGCTGATGTATATTTTTCCGTTGAAACCGGGGAAATCGATATTGATCCACCAGGGATTTTCGGTGGGTTCCCCAAAAAAGGTAGAGTCTCTTACTACCCTTGCATATACAGGATATTCGAAGGTATATGGATAACCGGGTTGCTGAAAAGTTTGATAGGCCCGTTGGGGGAAGGGGATACTAAAATATCCTTTGGGCTTAGCAGTATAGGTACTATTACAGGCCCATCCGCATATCAGTAAAATAAAAGCAAAACCATATACCGGATAGGATTTGAATGAACGCATAACTTAGTCGGAATTGGTTTGTCGCTTGATAGTAACTTTTACCCGGTGAATGCGGTTTTTAATTACTTCTAGCACCGTAAATTCAAAATCGCCTGATTGCAGTACCTGCCCTGGCTTAGGAATTTCGCCAGCAATTTCCAACACTAAGCCCCCCAAAGAATCACTTTCTCCCCGAACCAATTCAAAAGTGTCTTTTTTAAGTTCCATGATTTTACAAACATCATTAATCATGGTCTTGCCTTCGAACAGATAATTGTTTTCATCAATTTTTTTATGACTGGCTTCCTCATCGTCAAATTCATCTTTGATATCACCAATAATTTCCTCCAGAATATCTTCTAGGGTAACAATCCCGCTGGTTCCTCCGAATTCATCTACCACAACCGCAAAGTGTATATGTTTTTGTTGGAACTCTTTTAACAGATCTTCAATAAATTTTTGTTCGTGCACAAAAAAGGGAGGTCGCATGAGTGAATGCCATTCAAAATTTGCTGGTTCATTTAGGTGAGCCAGTAAATCTTTGGTGTGGATCATTCCGGTTACATTATCCAAGTCCTCTTTATACACCGGCAACCTACTGTAGCGCCATTCTTTCACCTGCGCAATTAGTTCGGGAAATGAGGTATCATCACTAATCCCGTTCACATCCACTCGGGTTTTCATAATTTGTTTAACAGTAATATTGCCAAATTTTACAATTCCCTTGAGTATATTTTTCTCGTTTTCGGTGGCAGTATGCTGGGTGGTTAAATCAATGGCATGGTCTAGTTCTTCTAAACTAAAAGCGCCGCTAGATCGATGGGTGAGCTTAGTTTCTACCAAATCTGAATATTTTACCAAAAAGCGGCTTAACCGGCTACAAGTGTAATATACGATTTGAACTACTCCGCCAAAATCGTGGGCAAAGCGAATATTATTCTGTGTAGCCAGCACTTTAGGCATTACCTCTCCGAATAGTACCAGCATAAATGAAACTACAATCACCTTAATTAAAAACTCTAGCCAAACCCCATTAAAGCTTTCGAAATCGAACAGGTTATCAATCAGTAAATTAGAGATGATGATGATGGTTATATTGATAAGGCTATTGGCAATTAATAGTGCACCCAGTAATATTTTGGGTTCTTCCAGCAATTTCACGATGCGCAAATAGGCAGGTTGCTGCTTCGATTTCAGCATGTTCACATCCTTATAGGTAAGTGAAAAGAAAGCAACTTCAGAACCGGCTAATACAAAGGATAAAAAAAGCGACACAATCAGTACCACTACAAGAATGGTAGTACCCTGTACCTGAATGCCCGAAAGTAGCACGGCATTTTGAAAAAATTGGTTAACCGGGTGGTGATCCAAAGTAGTTTTTTTAGTTATCAATCGCCGGCTGGCCGGCATTATCCATTACAAATGTATTATTTCTATGGCAATCACCGAAAGAAGAACCCAAGGGTGTGGATATATAGTAGAATGAACCCGTTTTTATCGTTGGAAGGTAATTAAGGCATTTCAGTCGTTTCCATCCACTGATTAATGAATCGGGGAAAAGCCCGGTTTTTCAGCCGGTTAATCGATATCCATTGATAGTGCTGCAAAAAAGTAGGAATGGTAGTTAACCGGATGGTAATAAAATTACCCTTTATTTGCTGATGGGTAAGGCTTTGCTTGTATAAAGGGGAAATGGCCTCCAGTTGAAAAGTTCGAATACCCTGCCCAATAAGCCACTCGGATACCAATTGCTTATCCCATTCTATTAGCTTGTCTGTTTCCATTAAGTAATACTCAGATAAGTGTTGCCAGATATCTCCCGAAGTTCTTTCACGCACAGCCCGCTTTCCCTGATTTTCAAAAACCCAATAAGTAAAATGCCGCACAGATCGCTGAATACTTTTTTCCTTAACTGGCAATTGATGAACCCAACCGTTTAGGCGGGCTACACATTTCGTTTTCAGAAAACACTGGGCACAATTGGGTTGCTGAGGTTTGCAGATGGTAGCCCCAAAATCCATGATTGCCTGATTATAATTGCCCGGTGCTGTTTGATACAGCAATTGATTGGCCAAATCGGTGAAATATTTTTTTCCTGCTGTTGAATCGGTGGGCGTATGATTGCCAAAATAACGGGCCAATACCCTAAAAACGTTTCCATCTACTACCGCATAGGGCAGTTGAAAGGCAAAAGAAGCAATGGCAGCAGCTGTGTAAGGACCAATTCCCGGTAATTCAATCAGTTGTTGATAAGTGGCGGGAAATTTCCCCTGGTAAGTTTTACATACCATTCGGGCGGTTGCCAGCAGATTTCTACATCGGCTATAATAGCCCAAGCCCTCCCAAAGTTTAAATACAGCGGCATCCGGTGCCGCGGCCAGTTGCTCAACAGTTGGATAGGCTTTTACAATACGTAGGTAATATTCCATACCCTGCGCAACCCGTGTTTGCTGAAGGATAATTTCACTCAACCAGATTTTATAGGGATCTTTCTCCCCTTTCCAAGGCATTTGCCGATTATTGCCGGAATGATGCCATTTTATGAGTCTACCCGTAAAAAAACGACCACCAGACAGCTCATTTGGGGGTATTTTCCCGCTTTTTTTTGCAGACTTTTTTTTTATCATATTTATTAATTATAAGATATTAAAAACAAAAATCAAGGATGAACGGATGAAGGGTATTTTTTTCTCTATGAAAAGAATCTTTAGGTTTACTTGAATATATCAAATAATTTGCTTTAATTTATATCAAATTGCATACTCATAAAATATAATATATGAGAAAATCAGATTTAATAAATCAAATTTCAGATAAAACCGGCATACCTAAGGTAGATGTTTTGGTTACATTAGAAACCATGTTTAAAGAAGTGAAAGACAGTCTGGCACGCGGCCAGAACATCTATATACGCGGCTTTGGTAGTTTCATTACTAAAAAAAGAGCTGCTAAAATAGGCAGGAATATTAAGAAGAATGTAGCAGTAGAAATACCCGAACATTTTATTCCTGCATTTAAACCAGCGAAAGAATTTGTTAGTGAAGTGAAATCTAAGCATAAGCAGGGTTAACTTTGCCCAAAAAAACAGTGAACAAATCTCAGATTGCACTCCTGTCAGGGGCAGGTTTTTTACTCCTGGTGCTCTTCCTGTTTGGAAAAACCCACCTTACCGAAAATAATTTACCTGCTGTCGGCAATGCCGCAGAGGCGCATAACCACCAGGATGAGTCGAAAAACCTCATTGTTTCGGCCCGTAAAACATTGAAGCCCGGCCAACTAAATAGCCTACAAGTAATTGAAAATCAATTAAACAAGGATAGTTCCTCGGAGAACAAGCTACATGTTTTTCATCAACTTTCGCGATTCTGGGCCGATTCGGCCGGTATTTTCGAAATGCAGGCCTATTATGCTGGAGAAGCATCTAAATTGGAAAATTCTGAAAAAAGCCTCACCTTTGCCGCCCGGCTGTATTTAGATAACCTACTAAGCTCCTCTAATCAGCCGGAATTACAGCATTGGTTGGCAGAAAATGCAAAAGATCTTTTTCAGCGGACATTGAAAATCAATCCGGCAAACGATTCTGCCCGGATAGGATTGGGAGCCTGCTATATATTCGGAAACCTTTCCGACAATCCGATGGAAGGCATTTTGCCCATCCGTGAGATTGTTACCAAGAACCCGGATAACCTGTATGGCCAGCTGATATTGGGGTTGGGCGGAAAGCGGAGTGGCCAATACGATAAAGCGATCGAAAGATTTCAGCTGATTTTGAAAAAAGATCCGGCGAATCTGGAAGCCGCCTTTAACCTGGCAGAGTGTTATGAACTGAAAGGGAACAAAACAGAAGCCATCAGGGCTTATGAGAATTTGAAGAAACTGGTAAAGCGCCCTGATATAATAAAAGAATTTGATAATAGAATTAACGAGTTAAAAAAATAATCACCAATTTATTCATTAAAATACTCACTCTATGCCCTGTGGTAAGAAAAGAAAGCGTCATAAAATTGCTACGCACAAACGTAAAAAACGCTTGAGGAAGAATCGCCATAAGAAAAAAAATAAATAATTTTTTCTGATTCCTGCTTTTCCCCGCAGCTGCCAACCATAGCAGCTGCATTTTCGCACTATATAGTTTCCCTAATGCATATACAAAACCTTACTATAAGGGTATATAGGTAATTATAGTTAGTGTATTGCTTTACTACAAGGCTATTGGGCTGGTGAGTTGCTTATAAATGCGGCCACACGTGAACAAAGAATTAATAATCAATGCAGTGCCTACGGGCGTTGAAATTGCATTCCTAGAAGATAAAAAGCTGGTTGAACTACACAGCGAAAAAACGGATGCCAATTTTGCCGTGGGTGACTTATATCTGGGTAAGGTAAAGAAACTTACCCCCGGATTGAATGCGGCATTTGTAGATGTTGGATTTGAAAAGGATGCCTTTTTACATTATACCGATTTAAGTCCTTACATCCGTTCCCTACTCAAATTTACCCAACTGGCTACCCAATTAAAGGAGGGACAAACTTTTGATTTCAGCAAGTTCACCATTGAGCCTGAAATTTTAAAAAGTGGTAAAATCAATGAAGTGCTGAATGGCAAACCTCCGGTATTGGTTCAGATTCTAAAAGAGCCCATTGCTGCCAAAGGACCCCGTTTAAGTTGCGAAATTTCCCTTCCCGGCCGATTTGTGGTGATGACGCCTTTCAACGAGATTGTGGCGGTTTCTAAAAAAATTCACTCCGCAGATGAGCGAAAACGATTGCATAAGATTGTAGAATCCATTCGCCCTAAAAACTTTGGGGTTATTGTACGAACAGCAGCTGAGGGTAAATCTACGGCGGAATTACACCAAGATCTACTTAGCCTTTCCGAAACCTGGAAAAACATTCAGGAAAAACTGCGCAAAGCCACCCCTCCGGTTCGGATATTGAGTGAAGAGAATAAAACCACCAGCATATTAAGGGATCTGCTGAATGCCGACTTTAATAAAGTGGTAGTAAATGATAAAACCCTGTTTACCGAAACCCAGCAATACATTCAGCGCATTGCACCCGACAAATTGGATATTGTAAGTTATTATCAGAATGGCTTACCTATTTTCGATCAGTTTGGGGTTACCAAGCAGGTAAAATCATCCTTTGGCAAAACGGTGAACCTACCCAGCGGAGCTTATTTAATTATTGAGCATACCGAGGCCCTGCATGTGATAGACGTAAACAGTGGATATAAAAGCGTAAGTAACAATCAGGAAGAAAATGCCCTGCAAACCAATCTAGAAGCGGCCGAAGAAATTGCCCGTCAGCTTCGTTTGCGGGATATCGGGGGGATTATTGTGGTAGACTTTATCGATATGAAGCTGCCCGACAATAAACGCAAGGTTCAGGAGGCGATGGAAAATTATATGAAAACCGACCGGGCCAAGCATTCGGTATTACCCATTTCTAAATTCGGTCTCTGCCAGATTACCCGCCAACGGATGCGCCCAGAAGTGAATATCAACACATCTGAAAATTGCCCCGTTTGCAGCGGAACCGGCAAAATCATGTCGACTCTTTTACTGGAAGACGAAATAGAAAAGAAAATAGCGTATTTGTCTACCCACAGCCATAAGAAGCTTATTTTGTCGGTGAACCCAATTGTTCACTCCTACCTTACCAAAGGGTTCTTTACCTCAATAATCAAGCGCTGGAAGCGTAAATATGGCATATCACTCAAAGCCAAGTCGAATACCAACAATCATTTGGTAGAATATCGCTTTTTTAATGAGCAGGATGAGGAAGTGAAGTTATAATAAACCTATACCAACAGACTCTTCGATTTAAAAAAATATACCGGGTGGTCAACTGCATTACTGATCAATCTGGCTTGAGACTGTGCCGAAATTTTTTGTATAAAAGCAGCACCTAGGTATCGTTAATCCTCTATTACTGTCAGGATTGATTCTCGTTGTCATTTCCTTATTGATAATGGCACAATTACAAAAGTTTACAAAAGCGCTGAGGTATAAATAAGAATCGCCCCAGAAAATAAATTCTGAGGCGATTCTTATAAATCAATACAATGAATGTCTACTAATAGCCTGCGTTCTGAACCAGGTTTTTGTTTACGTCCATTTCACGTTGTGGAATAGGGAAAATCAATTTAGGAGAATTCCAGGGGGTTGTACCTACATTTTTTTGCAGGCGCTTGGCTTCTATCACATTATGCCCTTCGAAGGCCAATTCCAGAGTACGCTCTTTCAAAATGTCGTCTAGGGTAACGGCAGCCAAAGGAGCTAGTCCTACACGTGCGCGAATCATGTTAACATCCTGCAAAGGAGACGCACCCACGGAAGCTCCTAATCTGAAGTTAGCTTCAGCACGGGTTAAATACATTTCTGCCAACCGAATAACGGGCACATCACCAAAACGATCTAAGTGCTTTTGGGTATAAAAGCTGCCGCCGGAAGATACAAAAAAGTTCTTGCGTACATCCCCCGCTTCATATAATGCTATATGGGAAGCTCTAATTTTACAATCACTTCTTCCCGCAGTACCAGGTATAGAAGAAATTGCTCTACCAAAGTAATTATTAAAAGAGTTAGATCCATCTTGGGTAGTTACTTTTATGCTGAACAAATATTCGGATGGGGTATTACCGCCATTGTTAATAAATGTGAACCACAGCTTGGTAAAATCCGGATTCAATACGCGGCCACTGGATGAAATTACACGATTGGCAGCTGCAGCCGCTTCGCTATAATTTTTCAGCATCAAATGTACACGTGATAACTGCGCTGCTGCAGCCCATTTATTTGCATAGATACCATTACTAGAAGGCAATAACGATTCTGCTCTTGTAAGGTCGGTTACCACCTGATCGTAAACTGCCTTAACAGTTGCACGAGGCAGGTAATCAGCTTCGGTTACATTTCCGGTTGGCTTTAAAACCAATGGCACACCAGGGTTGGTAGCGATATCGCCATCACCTACAAACTTGGCATACAAACGAACCAGCTCAAAATAAAGGGAAGCCCGCAGAAACAATGCCTCACCTTCTACCGTATTTTTACGTGCCGCACTAGAAGTAACTTTACTAATCGCCCCCAACACATTATTGCAACGGTTAATGGCATTATAACTAGCAACCCAAGTACCTGTTGCGAAAGAATTATTCGCCACCATCTGTAATTGATAACAATCCGACAAACCTGCAAAAGTTCCAGTAAAGTTGATATTATCGGTGTTCCCAATCAATTCATTCAACACCATAATCTCACCACCATAAGCTGCAGCACTTTGGGCACCATCATATGCGCCTACTAATGTAACCGCAACATCTCCTTCCGATAATAAAGCTTTATCGTCTGCGATAGTCTGGTAAGGAGAAATGTCTAGTCGTTTTTCACACCCGGCTATTCCGAGTAGGGCTATCAGCGATAGAGCTGAGAACCAATTCTTACTATATGAATATATATTTTTCATTTCATGCATTTTTTGAGATTAGAAACTAACGTTTAACCCCACTAAGAAAGTTCTTGGCTGAGGAGGAGTATAGAAATCATTTCCTTTGGCAATATTCGAATCAAATGAATCGGCATTCACTTCAGGATCCCAATAGGTATAATTAGTAAATGTTAACAGATTTTGTCCGGAAACATATAAACGCATTTTGTCTATTTTATACTTATTCAGCTTCTTCGAGTCGAATGTATATCCCAGTGAAAATGTTCTTAAACGAACATACGATCCATCCACGATGTAACGGCTGCTTGCCTGTGAACCATTCACCCGATATAATCTTACCTGAGGAATGTCGGTGATATCACCCGGCTTTCTCCATCTTCTTAACTGATCAGCCGTATTATTATCTTCATACAACATACTTGCAGAAGAATAACGACCCATACCATAAATGTTATTCTGGTTTCCGGTAACACCATTAAAGAAAATAGACATATCAAAACCTTTGTAAGAGAAAGTATTGGTTACACCAAATATCAAATCCGGATTAGGATCACCTACAACCACACGCTGAGCCTGGCTATATGTACTGGTAGTAGTTCTATCTAGTGAACCATCTGCCAATTTGGTATTTCTATAGAATAGGGCATTTCCATTGGCAGGATCTACTCCAGCAAATTCAACAGTATAAAATACACCCACATTATATCCTTCCTGTACTCGGTTCATAGAGCTAACACCTCCTTCAATAATCTGACCCTGAATATCCGTTACCTTACCTCTATTAATAGCCATATTCAGGTTGGTAGTCCACTTAAATTCGCCTACCAAGTTTTGGGTATTTAACACAAACTCAAAACCGCTGTTTTCCAGTTTACCCACGTTTTTAACCTGGGTAGTATAACCGGTAGAAGCTGGAATATTTACGTTCAATAATAGACCGTTGGTTTTCTTTTGATAATAATCGATTTCACCGGTAATCCGATTGTTCAGGAAACCGAAGTCGATACCTACATCAAATTGATTAGTAGTTTCCCATTTCAAATCATCATTTCTAAGCTGAGAAGGACGCTGACCAGCAGCACCGGCATATCCGGCATCTCCTGAAAACAATCCTAACTGAGGGAAGTTACCAATCTCAGCATTACCTACTACACCATAGCTGGCGCGGAGTTTTAAGAAACTCAAAGGCGTAAATCCTTGTAAAAATTTCTCATTAGAAAGTATCCATCCGGCAGAAACAGATGGGAAGAAACCTGAGCGGGAATTTTTACCGAAACGAGATGACTGATCAATCCTTCCACTTACTGCTAAAATGTAGTTATCCTTAAAGGTATAGTTACCCCGCAGGAAGTAAGAAAGGAATCGGAAATCCGTTTGTGAAGAACTACCTCCCGACTTGGTGGCGGCACTAGCTATTTTCTGATAAGAGTTAGAAGGGAAATCAGTTCCTTCTGTAAAATTATACTTAGCCTGAGACTGTTGGTATTGCATACCGAGGGTAGCTGCAATATTATGTTTGCCAGTTACTTTAGCGTAGTTAAAATAACTATTGGTATTATAATTAGTGATAAAAGTTCCGTTATTAGAACCTACCCCACGTACCGCTCTTGTTTGGTTACGAACTGTTTGAGACTGAAAATAACCTTCTTCATTCTGACTCAAATAGTCTATACCAAACTCAGTTTGAAAAGTTAATCCGGGTAATAATTTGGCTTTTAAATAGGTGTTCCCAAATGTTCGGTAAACATCCTGGGTAAAGCTGGCATACTTTACGGTTAACAAGGGATTATAATACAATGGAATATTTACATCACCGGGAGGGGTACCTGCATCTAATCCTGTATTGGGATCGATGAACGGCGTCATTGGCATCAATGCAACTGCCTGCAACGGGTTAGAAAATGCGTTATCATCTGGTAGTCTTCTATTGAAAGTTCTAGACAAACTCATAGAAATACCAATATCTAACCAGTCATTCGCTTTCTGATCGAGATTCATTCTACCGGTAGAGCGTAACAGATTATTACCTACAATGGTACCCGATTGATCTAAATGCTGGAAAGAGGCAAAGAATTTAGTTTTTTCTGTTCCACCTCTTATCTGCAAATCGGCCTGGCGATAAGGTGCCCGCTGAAATACTGCATCTTGCCAATCATAGGTCTTTTTTGGATCTTTAGACCATTGATTATAACTATAATAATCCATCACACCATCCTTAACGTAGGTAGTCCAGCTATCTGGATCAGAAATAGGTGTTCCATCCAGATCATCTCTGTACTTAGCTCCTTCTAAAATCAGTTCAGCATATTGCTCAGAATTCAGCATGGCTAAACGCTTGGTAGCTTCAGAATATCCTGTTTGGAGGTTTACAGTAATATTAGTTTTTCCAGCTCTACCTCTTTTGGTGGTAATCAATATAACTCCATTGGCAGCGCGTGAACCATAAATAGCACCAGCAGAAGCATCTTTTAATACTTCAACTGACTCAATATCATTGGGGTTCAAATCCGTTAATGGGTTCATGTCTCCTCCATAAGAACTCTGGTCGTTAGCGGTAATAGGTACACCATCTAATACATATAAGGGCTGGCTGTTGGCACTGATAGAGGAATTACCCCTAACTCGCACAGTTACTGCCTGTCCTAATTTTCCTGATTGACTGTTTACAAAAACCCCTGCGGCTCTACCTTGCAAGGCAGCATCCACGCTAGGTGTTGGCTGGAACTCGAAATCTTTACCCTTTACACGGGCAATGTTTCCAGTTAAATCTTTTTTAATCAAATTACCACCAAATCCTGTTACTACCACTTCATTCAGTGCTTTCACATCGGGTGCTAATTCAATCATCAAATTGCTAGAGGAAGCAACCAATTGCTTTGCTTCAAAACCTAAACCGGTAACAACCAGGGTAGCACCTGATTTTACTTTTAAGGTGAATGAACCATCATTGGCCGTATTGGTACCATTTTTGGTTCCCCTTTCCAAAACAGAAGCCCCTGATACCGGAACCCCTTTTTCGTCCACAACCTTTCCGGTTATGGGTGTAGTTTGCGCAAATCCGCCAATAGCGAATAACATTGCACAAGCTACCAGAAGCATAATTTTTCTCATGTAGTTGGTTTTTAGTTAAAACTTCAAGACTTATGTTTGACAATTAATTATTAAATAACGTTGCTTTCTAAAATTAATCGTCGATAAACGTTTGTGCGAATATAGGGTATTTATTAAATTTTAGTTAACAAGCCTTTCACAAATAAAAAAATAATTCGGAAAAAGACCCAATAAAACACGTTATTTATTTTATAATATATAAATTGATTTCTTTTTATGTAGCTTTCTTAAATAATTTTTAGTACTAGTCGAACATAATTATCCATATTATCGATATTATTAGATTATCTATCCAACGTTAATAACATTACATTTAAAAATTTATATGAAATCCGATATGCATAACACTTTAATCATACATATAAAATATTTATAGTTTTAATAAATTTATTTTATCAATAAACGTCTATTTTCAGATAATCAATTTTTTATACATATAATAATTTTCCGTATGAGCTAATCCCTCATTGCACCCCTTCATTTTCTGAATCTACCCGATTCAACGATTACTTGAGCACCCCACATCAGATTTAGTCAGTTACACATTCATATAAATTATATTTACCATATTATATAGTTTAATCAATACCTCTCGTAAAATTAATTTTGGAATCTGACCCATTATTGTAACTTAGTGGTAGAATTTAATGGGTTAGTAAGTGATTGGGTCAACAGCAATGTTGGCCCTTTTGCTTTGTATACCCCTCCCCCTTTTTAGCCACACTCAGCCTGCATTTACACGAATCGTATTGTCAAATTCGGTGTAGAAATCGTACCCAAACACTACCTTTGAAACATGAGTAAAATAAAAACCGCTTTCTTTTGTAATAACTGCGGATATGAAAGTGCGAAATGGATTGGTAAGTGCCCTGCCTGTGCCGAATGGAACACTTTTACCGAAGAAATATTGGATAAAGGAAATAAAAATTCGGAGAGCTGGAAAGACAATAGCGGAGAAAAAAGAATACACAAATCCATTGCACTGCAAGAAGTGATTACCTCACAAGATAAACGCATCTTAACTTCGGATTCTGAATTAAATCGGGTGTTGGGAGGCGGCATTGTTCCGGGAAGTATTGTGCTGGTTGCCGGTGAACCAGGAATTGGTAAAAGTACTTTGTTTCTCCAAAACGGCCTACAGCTAAAGGATTTGCGCGTTTTATATATCAGCGGTGAAGAGAGCGAACAGCAAATTAAAATGCGGGCCGACCGATTAGAAATTGCGCACGACCAATTTTTTTTATTAACCGAAACCGACACCGCCGTTATTTTCCGTGAAATAAAAAAATTGCAACCTCAGGTGGTAATTGTTGATTCCATCCAAACCCTGCAATCACCTTTAATTGATTCTTCCGCAGGTAGTGTTAGTCAAATCAGAGAATGTGCCGGTGAATTTCAACGCTTTGCAAAAGAAACACAAACCCCCGTTTTTTTAATTGGCCATATTACCAAAGACGGCGGCATTGCCGGACCCAAAATTCTCGAACACATGGTAGATACCGTGTTACAGTTTGAAGGAGACCGACATTATGCCTACCGCATTTTACGCACCCTGAAAAACCGCTTTGGAAGCACTTCAGAATTGGGTATTTATGAGATGACAGGAACCGGAATGCGGATAGTTGCTAACCCCTCCGAAATTCTGATTGCCCAGCGAGACCATGCCCTGAGTGGCAGTGCCATTGCCGCTACCCTAGAAGGTATGCGCCCCTTGTTAATAGAAGTGCAAGCCTTGGTTACCCCCAGTGTATACGGAACCCCCCAACGTACGGTTACCGGCTTCGATTTACGCCGATTACAATTGCTGCTGGCTGTACTAGAAAAAAGAGGGGGATTTCAATTTGGTATGAAGGATGTATTTGTGAACATTGCTGGTGGCATTCGGGTAGAAGATCCCTCCATCGATCTGGCCGTTATTTGTGCCTTGCTATCATCTTATGAAGATTTACCCATTCCCGATCTTACCTGTTTTGCGGGCGAAGTGGGATTAAACGGGGAAATCAGAGCCGTTAACCGCATTGAACAACGCATAGCCGAAGCTGAGAAACTGGGCTTTAAAAAAATTATCATCTCTCCCTTTAATAAAAAAGGTATCGAAAAAATTGCCGGCAAAATGCAGGTGATAGCCCTGAGTAGCGTGGAAGATGTTTACAGACACCTCTTCTAGCTTCCGTACAAATACGGGTGTTTATTACCCAATCGTTTTGCAGGAGGATATTCGATTTTCGGGGATGAAAACTTTTGTACCTGCGTTCCTCCAACCCTTGCTGCATTTATTGTATCCACACTATTGCGAAGGCTGCCATACCGATTTACTTATTCGGGAATCGTTATTATGTTCACGCTGCGAATTCAGTTTACCTGCTACCGGATACTGGGATATTTCTGGAAACTCTGTTGAAAAAATATTCAGGGGGCGCCTAACGATTCAGGCAGCAGCAGCTAATTATTTCTTTACGCAAGATTCCTTACTGCAACACCTAATGCAATCACTCAAATACAAGAACCTTCCAGAAGCAGGCAAATGGTTGGGTAAAAAAATGGGATACGCCCTGCAGAAAACAGATCGATTTACTTCAATAGATTGTATCATTCCATTACCACTTCATCCGAAAAAAGAATTTATCAGAGGCTACAATCAGGCTCAACTGATTGCAGAGGGAATCAGCGAAGTTTGGCAAAAACCGATCATTAAAAACGCTGTAATCAGAAACCAATTTACCCGAACCCAAACCCATGAAAACAGAAACAGTCGCTGGAATAATATGCAGGGTGTATTTAAAGTGGTGCAACCAGAAAAATTAGAACATAAGCATTGTTTACTGGTAGATGATGTGATAACTACCGGAGCTACCCTGGAAGCCTGCGGAAACGAAATACTATTGGTAAAAGGCTGCAGCTTGAGTTTGGCAGCGGCCGCCTATACAGCTATACAACCCTAATGATTTCATTTTTTAAAAACCTTTTGGGCAATTGATCGTTAATGTAGTTGAACATATGCTTACCTTTATTGAACAAATAGCTCGGAAATTACCCCAGCTAACCAAAAATTTCAATTACACGCATTTTACCTAATCAACCCACTAAAATTTACATATGAAAAAGTTACTCACCCTTGCAGCCATTTGCTTGCTCTCTGCCTTTGTAATTCCCGAACAACCGTCTATACATGGTTTTAAAGTAAAATCGATTGAGGGAAAAATGATTGATTTTGCCAGTTTTAAAGGAAAAAAAATTCTGATAGTAAACACAGCATCCGAATGCGGCTATACTCCGCAATACGAAGGACTTCAAAAATTATATGAGCAACATAAAGATAAATTGGTGATTGTGGGATTTCCGGCAAATAACTTTATGGGACAAGAACCGGGCACGGATACAGAAATTAATCAATTTTGCAAGTCGAGATACGGAGTAACTTTTCCGCTGGCCAGCAAAATCAGTGTAAAAGGAAATGATATGGCTCCCATTTACAAATGGCTTACCAGTAAAGCAGAGAATGGCGTGTTGGATGCCTCTATTTCCTGGAATTTTAATAAGTTTTTACTGGATGAAAATGGTAAAATGATTGCTTATTTTGGCAGTAAGGTGAAGCCAGATAGCGAAGAATTACTAAAGTACCTCAAATAATATTTTCTATCCAACTTTTTAATAAATAGGGAGTCCGCCAGCGGATTCCTTTTTTTATGTCGAAAATCCTACATTTACAACCCGGGTTTTATTTACAATCCGGTACACGTTGATATGTTGTTTAGTGATGTGATTGGTTTAGGGCCCCTGAAAATGAACCTGACTGAGATGGTGAAAAAAAGCCGGCTTAGTCATGCATTGCTTTTTTTGGGTAAAGAAGGTAGCGGGGCATTACCGCTTGCTATGGCGTTTGCCCAATATGTGGTTAGCATACCGGCAGCAGCACCACTGGTTCCAGATTTATTCGGTAATCTAACTCCTTTAAGTACTGATGGTGGATTCATTGCCCCTGAAGATATACCTACGCAGCCTGCCTATCAACGCGCTGCTCAGTTGATGCATCCAGACCTGCATTTTACTTTTCCCGTTTTGCCTAAAAAATCGGGCGATAAACCTATTAGTGATGATTATATCGCTGAATGGAGAGAATTCATTACTTCCTATCCGTATGGCAATGTGTACGACTGGCTGCAAAGTATTGGCGCAGATAACAAACAAGGAAATATTACGGCAGAAGAATGTAACCGGATTCACCATCAACTGAATTTAAAAAGTTTTGAAAGTGAAACCAAAGTAGTATTGATTTGGATGCCGGAATACCTAAGAAAAGAGGGTAATAAATTATTGAAATTGTTAGAAGAACCCCCAGCCCATACCCTATTCTTATTGGTGGCAGAAAATGAAGAAGACATTTTACCTACCATAATTAGCCGTTGCCAGCTAATCAGGGTTCCTTCCGCAGATCCACACGAAATAGAAAAGGCCCTGATAGAAAGAGCAGGTGCCGACCCTGCCCGTGCAGCCCAAATTGCCGGAATTTGTGAGGGCAACTACCGCGAAGCCCTCCAACTATTGCAACATGCCGAAAACGACTGGAATAGTTTACTACGAGAATGGCTGAATGCTACCATGAAAGGTGGACCCGTTCATCAGTTGAAATTTGCCGAAGAGATGCACAAAATGGGTAGGGAAAAGCAGAAACAGATGCTGAAATACTTTATACATCTCCTCGAACAAAGTATCCGAATCAAAATTATGGGCATCCAGCAGGTAAAGTTGGGCGATAATGAACGGGATTTTGCCGAAAGAATGAATAAAATAACGTCGGTTAGTCAGCAAGAAGCCATCGTGAACGAGCTGGAAAAAGCCATCTACTATATTGAGCGGAATGCGCATGCCAAATTGCTCTTCCAGACCCTTAGTATTAAACTATTCTATATCATTCAACACAAATCCGTACTTTTGGTATCGTGATGGGGGGCTATCCAATTGGAAAAACCTCTCTGAAACGCTGTAGTGAGCAGGAAATGTGTCGATTTTGCCGATGAATTTACTTCGTTAGTCCGCCAAATGCGGACAAAACATATACCAGCATCCGGTTGATTTGTAACCGGGGGCAGCCATTGGAAAAATTTCCTGGTTGGCCATATGGGTGGATTTTTACAGGCAAATTGGCTGTTCCCTCTCTAATTTATTCACGATTAAACTACTACGCATATGGGTTGCGGATCATGTGGCACGGCATCTAACGGCAAACCCGGCGGTTGCAAAAGCAATGGCGGATGCAGTTCGGGCGGTTGTAACCGACTGAATGTACACGACTGGCTACTCAATTTGCCCTATCACGACCCGGAAAGTAGTTGTAAAGTGATAGAAGTTTCCTTTCAACAAGGCAGCCGCAAAGATTATTATCGAAATACTACCTTACACTATTTCGAAAAAGGAGAACGCGTTACCGTAGAAGGGGTAGGCGGTTTTGATGTGGGGGAAGTAAACCTAACCGGAGAACTGGTTCGTTTGCAACTTAAGAAGAAGGCAATTGATGAGTTTAGTCCGGATATCAAAAGAATTCTGCGCTCTAGCGGCGAACGGGATTTAGATTTGTTCAACCAGCAAAAAGCCCGGGAAAGAGAAGTATTGGCCAGAAGCCGGGCCGCAGCGCGGCAGTTGAAACTTCCCATGAAATTGAGTGAAGTGGAAATTCAGGCAGATGGCAAAAAAGCCACTTTCTTTTATACCGCCGACGATCGGGTTGATTTTCGGGAGCTGATTAAAATATTTGCAGCCGACTTTAAGCTAAAAGTTGAAATGCGCCAGATTGGTATTCGCCAAGAAGCCGCTAAAGTGGGAGGTATTGGTAGTTGCGGACGGGAACTGTGTTGCAGTACCTGGCTGAATGATTTTAAGAGTGTTAATACAACGGCCGCTCGTTATCAGAATTTGTCTATCAACCAAACCAAACTAAGTGGTCAGTGTGGCCGATTAAAATGTTGCCTCAACTTTGAACTGGATACCTATCTGGATGCTTTACAGCAATTTCCAGATTATGCCGATACCCTAGATACCGAAAGCGGTACCGCCCATTTGATTAAGAAAGATATTTTCAAGAATTTGATGTGGTATGTTCTACCCAACAATACCAAACATTTTCCGCTAACCATTCAGCGGGTAAAGGAGATTAAGCGGATTAACCGCGAAGGACAGAAAGTGGCCGAATTAGAACCCGTTGAAATCACTTCTAGTAAAATTAAAGAGGAAGAGCCGGCTTTTGTAGATCTGGTGGGTCAAATCAGTTTGCGTACCCTTGAAAAAAATGAGCGTAAAAAGCGCGACCGCGATCGACAAATGCAGCAAAATAGACCGGGAAATAAAACCATGGGTGGTTCTTCCGGTGGTAATCGCAATGCGGCACCCCCCAACAGAGATCGCGATCGTGGAAGAGGAAATCAGGGATACAGCAGAAATCGCCCCCCTCAATCTCCTCAAAACAACCGGCCTCCGGCTGGTCCGCGAAACAACGACGGGAAGGGACAGGCGTAGCCTCGCCTGATATAGGGTTATCTCGCACAGCAATAATTTTCTACAGCTTTTCCATTTCGGAAGCGGCAAACTCCATCAGTGTTTTAATATACTCGGGAGAAAGATCAAACGACAATCCGGCTGCCTTATACAATTCCGGTAATGTTTTGGTACCCCCCATGCTAAGTGCCTGTATATAATGTTCTAGCGCCGCTGTTGGATTTTGTTGGTATTGCATCCAAAGGCCTATTGCACCTAATTGCGCAATGCCATATTCAATATAATAAAAAGGTACTTCAAACAAGTGAAGCTGACGCTGCCAGCCAATGGCACGATAGGCCTCTAATCCGCTCACATCCAATTCGGGACTAGAAAATTCTTGCACAATTTCCATCCAGCGACTGGTTCGCTCTTCGATGGTATGATTGGGATGTTCATATACCCAATGCTGAAATTTATCAATAATGGCAATCCAGGGGAAGATGGTAATAGTTCTCTCCAGCTGATGTTCTTTAGCGCGTTTGAGTTCTTCGGGATTATCGAAAAACACTTCCCAGTGTTGCATGCTGATTAATTCCATCGCCATACTGGCCACTTCAGCAATCTCCATGGGGTATTCCTTAAAAGCCTGCAAAGCAAGTTCGTGCGTAAGAAAAGAATGTATAGCATGGCCTCCCTCGTGTAACATAGTGGTAACATCACTCATCTGCCCTGCTGCATTCATAAAAATAAATGGGGCGCCCGATTCTGCCAGCGGACAATTATATCCGCCCGGTGCCTTGCCCTTCCGGCTTTCTAAATCAAAATGATTCAGCTCCTTCATCTTGCGAAGGCAGTTGGCAAAATAGGGATGAACTTTTTCGAAGCACTGTACCGATTTTTCATACAGTTCCTCAGCACCCGAAAATGGACGCAAGGGAGCAACACCAGCAGGCTCAGCCTCAATATCCCAGGGGCGCAACTCGGCCAACCCTAATTTCGTTCGCTTCTTACGATAGATGCTGTTTATCAAGGGCATTACATGCAACTTAACTGCTTCATGAAATTGAAAGCAATCATCTTTGGTATAATCAAATCGACCCAGCTCTACGAATTTATAATCCCGATAATTTTCAAAATCTGCATTGGCGGCTACTTGCTGTCGCTTACTAACCAAACTACTATACAATGCATGTAAGGCGTCTTTATCTTGCAAACGCCTGTCTTGAATTTTTCGATATACTTCTTCTCGCAGCGAACGGTCATGACTTTCTAAAAAAGCAGCGGCCTGTTGCAGGGTATATTCTTTTCCGTTTACTTCCACCGTCATTTTACCGGCAATCACGGCATATTGTTGTTGCAGTACACTTAATTCAGCCTGCAGGGGAATATTGGCTTCCCGAAATAAAGTAATGCTCTTTTTTACAGAACGGAGATAGGTATAATACGCGTCGGTATCTAATTGGGCAGTAAACGGACAATCAATCAGCATTCTGTTTAACTGATCGGCAATCGGCTGAATGCGGGGTTGAATCTCCATACAAAAATAATTGAAAGAGGCTTCCAGTTCCGGATCTTCGGTATTGCAGGTCATTTTAATCTGTCTCCAGCAAGCATCTTCACTTACCACGGCTTCCAGCTCACTAACCTTTTTCAACCAGTCGGTTAGTGCTGTAACCGATTCGAGGGGCTGTTGGGCCAGTTGCAGAAAATAAGGTTCCAGGTTAGCCCAGTCGGTTACCGTAAAACTTTCCGGTAAAAAATGCCTTGGCTCCTTTTGTATATTGGCGTTTAAAGTCATACTACTTGCAATTTGAACCACAAAGTTAACTTACTGCGGTAATTTCTTTTAAGAAAACATGTAAAGGGGTAGATAGTACCTGAAATGCAAAAAAGGGTGAAAAAACCCGGATTCGCTTCGTATTTTTACGGTTTAGGATAAAGTAGCGAATGTGGGAAACCTGATACAATTATTACCGGATCATATTGCCAACCAGATAGCAGCGGGGGAAGTTATTCAACGGCCTGCCAGTGCGGTTAAAGAATTATTAGAAAATGCCACCGATGCCGGGGCTACGCAAATTCAATTGATTGTTTCTGAGGGGGGGAAATCGTTGATTCAGGTAATCGACAATGGGAAGGGCATGAGTGAAACGGATGCCCGTATGGCATTTGAACGGCATGCCACTAGTAAAATTCGCCAGATAGACGACTTATTTCGCATCAATACAATGGGATTTAGGGGGGAAGCGCTGGCTTCCATTGCTGCGGTGGCACAGGTAGAATTAAAAACCCGACGCGAAGAAGATGAGCTCGGTACCCGGCTGGAAATAGAGAACAGTAAAATACTTGTTCAAGAGCCCTGCGCCTGTGCGGTTGGCACACAAATCAGCATGAAAAATCTTTTTTTCAGTGTGCCGGCGCGCCGAAATTTTTTGAAGAACAATGCAGTGGAAATGCGCCACATTATTGATGAGTTTATGCGGGTAGCTTTGGCATTTCCGCGCTTAGCGTTCAGTTTAACCAGTAATGGACAGGAAGTATTTCATTTAGAACCCGGCAGCCATAAACAAAGAATCATTCAACTACTGGGCAACGCTTACCAAACCAAACTGGTTTCGGTAAAGGAAGAAACCGATTATATGAACATCCATGGATTGGTTGGCAAGCCAGAAACGGCACGTAAAACCCGGGGTGATCAGTATTTTTTTGTAAACAACCGTTTTATTAAAAGTGCTTATCTGAATCATGCGGTAAATACTGCTTTTGATAATCTACTGCCCAAAGACAGTTTCCCTACTTACATTTTATATATAGAGTTAGATCCTGCGCAAGTGGATATCAATGTTCATCCCACCAAGCAGGAAATTAAATTTGAGGATGAGAAAATCATCTATGCATTTGTTCAGGCTGCAGTAAAACATGCCCTGGCACAATTCAGCGTTGCCCCCTCACTTGATTTTTCATTAAATGCGGGTATTCAACAACTAGATGCGATCAACCGGCCCTTTACCCAGGATAAAAAAGAAGCTACGGCAAGTAGTTCGCTGTATCAAACATTCAGTAAAAAAAATCAGGCACACTTTATTGAAAAATCCGGTGATGCTTCATTGAAACACTGGAAAGAGTTTTTTACGCCTGCCAGTTCCGATGCAACCCAATCCGCAGCAGACAGTGCTACCCCACTTTGGCAAAAAGAAAATTCAGTTGCCCCGGCTAGTTCGGGTATTCAAATTGTATATGAAATTCCATTTGTGCAACTGCACCAAACCTATTTGCTGGCCACAACCCGCGATGGATTTATGGTGATTCACCAGCAATTGGCACATGAAAGAATCCTCTACGAAAAATACAGCCAGGCAGCCCATGGGCAACAAATGGCTACGCAAAAAAGCTTATTTCCGGTATCACTTACCCTGGCCCCAGCAGATGCCGCTCTACTAAATGATTTGCTTCCCGATATGGCCCAAATTGGCTACCAGATAGAAAAGAATGACCAGCACGAGTTTGTGATTCAGGGCATTCCTGCCGATATATTGCAGGGCAATGAGCAAAATGCTATTGAACTTTTATTAGAACAGTTTAAGCATTTCAGTAGCGAGATTCAATTCAGCAAAAGAGAAAAAATTATCCGCTGCATGGCACGCCAACAAGCCATCAAAGCCGGTAGAAGCTTAACTTCCCGTGAAATGCATCTATTGGTAGAAGAATTATTTACCTGCAATAGTCCCAATATCAGTCCCTCAGGTGCAGCTACCTACTTATTATTCAATGGCGATTATTTAACCCGGATGTTTGGCAAGTAGGGATGGTTTAAAGCAATCAATATTTATCAATTAACCCGGTAAGAAATTTTTCAATTGTTTTTCTTACTTCACCGGCAGAACGTTGATGGGCATTTACCAGCACAGAGAAGATGAGCGTTTTTCCTTTTCGGGTTAGCAGATACCCGCTAAGGGCAACATGATTACTTAGGGCGCCGGTTTTGGCATAAATACGCCCGCCATAGTTAGTATATAAGCCACTCAAAGTTCCTTCATTACCAGTAGGCAAAATGGCGGTAATTCGTTTCCATTCAAATCCAGATTTCATTGCTTGCAATACGGCAATAAAATCTTGCGGAGTAAACAGGTTATAGCGACTTAGTCCACTGCCATCTACCCACTTAGGTTTTTGTGGCAAAAAATTTAAATCATTGTTCAACAAACTGTCTACAACCATTTTGGTATTCATCACCGCAAAACGTTCATTGCTTACCATTAGTAAGAGCTGCTCGGCAAAAAAATTGTCGCTCCGGTGCATCATGATCGATAATACTGAATCGGTAGGCTGAGACTTGATGGTTACCACATCGGGCCAGCGTTCTAGCCTAAATGCAGGAGATTCAACGGCAGTATGCAGTGTATCGGCAAGTAATTTCGCCAGATGGCCCGCGGTTCCTACCCGAAAGGGCATGGCCGATTGCTTAAAAGGTTTGTTTGCAGGAACCGTATAAAATGAATCACTGCCTAACGAACGGGTAATGGAAAATTTTCCATCCGCCGGCATCAATTGAGCAGGAAGCATGCCTGTGGGTATGGAAGTAATGCCTGCTGTATTTTTTTGAAACTGCGCCAAGTTACCATATACAGGAAATACAGATCGCTCCGGCATATAATCACTGGTATAATCGTCCCATGCCCAACCCGCACCCAGTGCCGGCTCTTTCCAGTTAGTATAAGAAAGTAAAACTTTATTTTGTTGCTTCAAAAAATGAAAGGCGGGCTGAAATGCATATTCGCTGAGGAGAAAAGTAGGATCGGCATTCCCTTCTACTTCCACTACGCCCTTTCCCTTATCTACATAACGCAAAGCAGTTAAACTATCACCCAAATACCGCAGGGCAGCATAACAAGTAAACAGCTTGGTATTACTGGCGGGCACGAAATATTTATCACCCTGATAGTTGTATAGATATTCCCCGGTGGCCGCATCCATTATAGAGATGCCTACATGAGCAGGAGCCATAACGGGTTGTTGCAATACTTGCTGTTGGGCATCCCTGCTTATATTACTGCTGATACTACAGGCATTCAGCAAGAGCAAACAAAGTAAACATATAAGGTTACTAGTATTTCGCATAAAATCAACTATTAAGTATCCGCCACACAATCTGCAGTCAATTATTAAATATACGAATTGATACTGGGAAAATAACCTCAACTCCGCTCAACCGCTCTCAGCCAGGCTTCGGGAATGTCATTATTACTGGCGGTTAGATAGTCCTGATAACTGCAGGCTACATAGCTTTTTTCGCTTATTTGCATCCACCAACGGCCAGAGCGCTTACTTTGCAAGAAGGTGGTAGAAACCTCTGCAAAAGCCAAATTAAAATGATTGAATTCGTGGGTATGTTCCAATTCGGCTTCTTCTTTTCCGCTGCGAATTCCATCCATCAGGTACCAGATCATGTGCGCCATTTGTTTGGCAGTCATGGAGTGAAGATCATTTCCCGGATCGTATCCATATAATCCTATGCTGCTGCATTGGCGGCTCATGCCGGCATATTGCAGTAGGGTGCAGGCTTCCTCGCCGGTAAAACCATTGGGAGTTACCCGATTTGCGGGCGCATGGGCATGTTGAATAGCCGCTATATCAAAACTTACGAAATGGCTATTGCGTATGGCAGGTTCCATTTGCTCGATGGCTTCTTTCACTTTACCCACGCGAAAACAATCAAACCGAAGCTTATCAATCATTTCCAACATATCGGGATGCATAAAATAGCTTTGAAAGCCAATATGCGTATAATGACGAAGATGGTTAGGCAAACCGGTAAACATATCTACCAGAAAAATATCCTCCGGTAACTCGCCTTCCATATCTAGATCAATTTTTGCATCAATTACCGTAGCATCAATAATGCGATTCAAATCGCCATAGGCCTGATACTGAGCCAAGGTATTATCATGAGTGCCTCCAACAATCAATACTTTTTTTCCTGCCTCCACCAACTCTTTCACTACGGTTTTCATGGCAGCATAGCTATCCTGCAGCGAAGAACCAGCTCGAATATTTCCCAAATCGGCCAGTTGCACATCTGAATGCCAGTGAAATAATTGATACAGTTCTTTTCGTATACAATCGGCGGCATTGGAAGGTTGTTTACCCGGACCCGCCCCTCTCATTTCGCAACAACCCACCAAAACCAAATCGGCTGTGCTGATGTCGGGAATAGCAGTTTCATGCAAAAGTATATGCCTACCTAGCTGATTGTCTTTAAATCCTTCATCCTCCATGATGGAGGCAACTGAAATTGGGGTAAGAAAATCGGCAAGGGCCTCAAAAGACATAAAAATACATTGAACACTCTTAACGAAAAATTAGTCAATATATTGCCTGAAACCTCCTAAAAACGGGTACTTTCCTCCCCTACTGATTGTTCGGAAGTAAATCGGTAGCCTACGCCTCTAACGGAATGAAAGAATCGGGGTTGACGGCTATCCCGTTCGAAATATTTGCGAAAATTTAAAATAAAGTTGTCGATGGTTCGGGTGGTTGGATAAACCTGATATCCCCATACCAATTGTAAAATTTTTTCCCGAGGTACTACTTCTTGCTGATGCTCAATTAGTAATCGAAGTAGCATGATTTCTTTTTTACTCAGGCTCAGTTCCTGCCCTGCAAAATTGATTGCCTTTTGGGCTGAAAAATAAATAGTGTTGCCGCCAAACTGAAAGGTATCCGACAGCGAAACCAACTGTTGGGATTTGTTGTTTTTTTCAATCAGCTTCCCAATTCGTAAGAGCAGTTCTTCTAAATGAAAGGGTTTGGTAAGATAATCATCAGCCCCCAGCCGAAGTCCCCTCACTTTATAATCACTCGTATCTCTTGCACTCAAAATTAAAATAGCCACTTCACGGTTTTGAAGTCGGATGGCTTCGGTAGCACTGATGCCATCCATTTCGGGCAACATCACATCCATTATTATTAAGTCGAAATGAGCTTGCTCACATAAACGAATAGCCGAAGCACCGTCGGAAGTGCAGGTAACTTCATATCCCTCCAACTCGAGATTGAGTTTGAGGGCTTCTTGAAGATGTTCCTCATCTTCCACCAATAATATTTGTGGTTTAAGATGCATATATAATTGGAAAAAGAACAGCGAAACGACTGCCCCCAGTTAACTGATTGGTAACGGTGATGGAAGCACCATGACTTTCAGCAATTTTTTTACAAAGATACAGTCCCAGTCCGGTTCCCTTTTTTTGTCGGGTCCATTCACTTCCTGTGCGGTAAAATTTTTTAAAAATATTTCGCTGCTCCCCTTCTACAATTCCTGGGCCCTGATCGGAAACGGAAACTTCCCAGCCATCGGACAAACGTTGAAGAGCTACTTCAATGGGTTTTCCGGCGGGGGAATATTTAATGGCATTTTCTATCAGATTATTCATCAAAATCAACAGCAACCATTCTTCCCCTAATACAGTGATATCCGAATCAGCCTCGAATAAAATTTGGCTATTAGTAAAGCGAGCCCGATTTTCTTCCACCGATTGCTGCAATATATCCGACAGGTTTACCGGCATGGCGGTGGCACGATACATTCCACTATCGAACTGCGAGGCCAGCAAAATATTACTGCAAAGGGTATTCAGCCGATTCGTTTCTACTAGGGAATTATTCAACAGTTTTTGTTGGGTAGCGGTATCGAGGGTTCTTTTTTGTAAGGTTTCTAAATTTAATTGGGTGATGGCTATAGGCGTTTTGAGTTCATGCGAAATGGCCATCATCAGATTTTGTTGCTGCTCCGAAAGGCGAAATTGGCGGCGGGTAGCGCGGAATACAAAAACTGCCCCTACCAATATAAAAGCGAGAAAAGTGAGGCCCTCGGCCATGTATTGGATGGTTTTGCGATCAGCATATCGCTGAATTTCCTGCAAGGGTGCCGGGTGATTTTGTGATGTGGCAGGAACCTGTTGTAACCGGATTTCTTCAATCAGTCGATTTTGTTTTTCCAGTGCAAAAAACCAATAGGCCAGCGCCAATATCATGTAAAAAAGTAAGGCCCAAAAAATAATGCTTAAGATATTTCTCTTTATGGGGCGATGGCTAAGCGATATCATGGAACAGATTTTTCTACCCGCAAGCCCGCCTGTAATACTTTCTGAAGGGGATCTTCTCGCATGATTTGTCGCAGAACAAAACTGTATTCGCCGGCCACCAGCCTAACGGGTTGTTGGGTGATGCGAACCCGATGATCAAACACATCATCCATACCAACCCCCTGCCATCCTTTTTTATTATCGCCCAGGGTTAGCATAACCGTTTGCTTTTTGAGTGTATCGCCCGGTGCACGGGTGCCTACCTCCAGCCAGAGATTATTATAGTGATAGGCATCTTCGTGGCGAATAATTGTATAAATATGATACCGGGCTGCAGTATCTGTAATCTGAAAGCGAAAAACACAGGAATCACCGGATGCCCATTCATGGGTAGGGAATGGCCTTATCTGCTCATACACATTCAGCTGACGGCAGGCGGCGAATGAGCCCAGCACAAACATCAACCCTATCAGTTTTTTCAATTTAACCCGATTTTATGCAAAGATAATAGCTGGCACAGCAACCTGTACAGCCCGAATTCAAAAATCAGAGAATATTCAACACCTGTTCCTTGGCTTTTTCCAGCTCATCCTTCATTAATATAACCGCCTGCTGAATTAACACATCATTGGCTTTGGAACCGGTTGTATTTATTTCTCGCCCAAACTCCTGCAGTATGAAAGATAATTTTTTGCCCTTAGCAGCTTCGGCATCTGACAAAATCGAACGAAAATAATCACAATGATTTTTCAGGCGAACCTGCTCTTCACTGATATCAATTTTCTCGATATAATAAATTAATTCCTGCTCTAAACGGTTCGAATCATAATTTTCCTTCCCCACCTGCTCTTCCAAAAGTTTTCGCAAATTGTCTTTTACCCGAACCCGCCGCTGCGGTTCCAGGGAGGCTATCAAAGTCTGTTGTTCCTCAATATTAGCAACCCGTAATAACAGATCTTTTTCCAAAGAAGCCCCTTCGTTTAAACGGTGCTGGTTTAACAGACTAATGGCATCCGCTAAAACCAACCTGAATTTTTCCCATTCTTCGGGAGTAAGCGTTTCCGTGGTAGGCACAATAACTTCGGGTAGTTTAAGAATGGTAGACAAAATATCTCCCGTAGCAATTGATAAATCGGCTGCCAGTTTGGCTACTGGCTCGTAATACGATTTCGCCAGTTCGGTATTGATAGAAATAGGCTTGGATGCACCATTCATTTTAATATGAATAATACATTCAACACTACCCCGCTGCAATCCTTCCAACAACTTATTGCGGATATCAAACTCAAAGGGTTTTAATAAAGCCGGGAGGGTAAGCCGCAGATCGAATTGTTTGCCATTGAGTGAGCGAATTTCTACCAGATAATTTTTATCTCCAATCGTTTGCTCTGCCCTTCCAAAACCTGTCATTGAATACAACATATGCTATTTAAAATTATATAAATGAAGCAAAATCTCATCCTCTTGCTGGAGTGTGAGAAGAACATTCCAGATTTATTTCTGAAGACCAAAGATCGAATGCCTGATGGTTTTACCGCCGAATTTGGCTGATAAAGAGGCACTGGCCAAAGAAGTAAATTACCCGTTCCGGCTTCCGAAATGCGTGCAGAAATGTTTGGTAGCCGACAAGGTACAAATTTTACCAATATGCTGCTATTTTTGCAGTTGGATACCCAATGGCGGATAAATGTATTAATTTCTCGCTGCAGCTATGATGTACGATTCAAACACCCTACAACAACTCACCCGCGAAACGGAGCGACTATTGCCGCAGGCGCAATCAACCCCCTTTTGTGTGGATGAAAAAGACATAGCCCTACTGCGGGATATTTTGCATTTTCACGAACACCGGTATTATGTGCTGAATGCGCCATTACTGGCAGATTATGAATACGATCAGTTATTTAAATGGCTGGTAGCCACAGAACAGCAATTTCCAGAAAAGCGCACCCCCGACTCCCCTACGCTTCGTATTGGCAGCAGTTTAAATAGTCAGTTTCAAACTGTAGCACACCTAGTTCCGATGCTCAGCTTAGATAATAGCTATCAGCCGGAAGATTTGATAGACTTCAATCGCAAAGTTTTGGAACTATCAGGCGCTACCCAGGTAACTTACTGTGTAGAACCCAAATTTGATGGAGCCAGTATTTCCTTACTTTACGAGAGCGACCGATTAACCCGCGCCACTACCCGGGGAGATGGGGTGGAGGGAGAAGAGATTACTCAAAATATTCGCCAGATACGTTCGATACCGCTGCAAGCATCCTTTTCCGATTTTGGCATTAAACAGATTGAAATTCGTGGGGAAGTAATAATGAGCAAGCAGTCATTTGAAGCGTTCAACCGCGAGCTAAGTGCCCAGGGACTGAATGTATTGGCCAACCCCCGAAATGCAGCTGCCGGAAGCCTACGGATGAAAGATACCCGAGAAGTAGCTCGGCGCAAATTAGATGCCTTTTTGTATCATATCAGCTATGTGTTACTGGATGATTCGAATAGCATCCCCGTACAAGCAGCCGTAGCAAGGGGTAAACAGAAGCTGGCTACCCATAGTGGCAGCCTAGAATTATTATGGGAACTGGGCTTACGCTCTCCGGAAAAAGAAAAACGTGTGTTTGAAAATATCGAACAGGTAATTAATTTTTGTGCCGAAGCAGAAGCTGGAAGAGATAATTTACCCTATGAAATTGATGGGATGGTGATTAAGGTAAATAACATCGATTTGCAAGATCAATTGGGCATGACTTCCCATCATCCCCGCTGGGCCATTGCCTTTAAGTTCAAAGCCCGCCAAGCTACAACTCAATTGTTGGGCGTTGAATTTCAAGTTGGCAGAACTGGGGCTGTTACACCGGTAGCCAAACTCGCACCCGTTGCGGTGGGGGGGGTAACTATCTCAAGTATTTCTATTCACAACGAAGAATATATCCGCGAAAAACAATTGATGATTGGAGACCGGGTATTGATTGAGCGAGCAGGAGATGTGATTCCCCAGATTGTTCAGTCACTGCCAGAACTAAGAAACGGTTCCGAATCTCCCATCCAATTTCCAACCAATTGTCCGGTTTGTAAAAGTGAATTGTTTAAAGAAGAAACCGAAGCAGTATGGAGATGCATCAACATTGAATGCGAAGCACAGGTGATTGAAAAAATCATACACTTTGTTAGTAAAGATGCGATGGACATCAAAAGCTTTGGAGAAGCGAATGTGAGAAAGTTTTATGAAATGGGTTTGCTAAAAGATATACCGGGCATCTACACCCTGCCACTTGATCGGGTAGCTGGTTTGGAAGGATTTGGGAAGAAGAGTATCGACAACTTACAAGGGGCTATAGAAGCATCGAAACAACAACCCTTACACCGACTTATTTATGGATTGGGTATTCGTTTTGTGGGAGAAACTACTGCCAAAACACTGGCCAATCCTATTACTCATTTATTAGATTACCGGAATATTTCGGAAGAGCAATTAATGGCGCTGGAAGATGTTGGCAAAAAAGTGGCCGCCAGTATCCATGCATTTTTTAGTAACCCTCAGAATATTGAGATGCTGGAACAACTCGAAAAACTGGGGGTTCAGCTGGTGAATCAAAAAAAGGAAGTGCCTGCTTCCGGAGCGCTTACGGGAAAGAGTTTTTTGTTTACCGGTACCCTTAATCAATTCACCCGCAAGCAAGCTGAAGAGATGGCAGAAGCACAGGGAGGTGTGATCGTAGGAAGCGTAAGTGCCAAATTAAATTACCTGGTAGTTGGGGCCGATGCTGGCAGCAAACTGGAGAAAGCAAAAAAGATAAATACCATTCATGTTATTTCCGAGGAGGAATTTATTCAGTTGATACACACCACACAAAATAATGCACCCGCCTAACCCCAATACCATGATACAACCTGCTACGCTGCGCTTTATAAAAGAGTTAACCAAAAACAATCACAAAGACTGGTTCGACGAGCATCGAAAACAATATGAAACCGCAAAACAAAATTTTCGGGAGCTGGTAGAATTGATTATTCGGGAACATAGTAAAAAAGACAGTAGCCTCGTTGCGCTCAGTTCGAAAGATTGTATGTTTAGGATTAACCGGGATGTTCGATTCAGCAAAAACAAAGCTCCCTACAAAACCAATTTCGGCGCAAGCATTCAGGCCGGCGGAAAAAAGTCTATGTTAGCTGGTTATTATTTTCATATAGAACCGGGGGGAAAAAGTTTTGTAGGGGGTGGATTGTATATGCCAGAGGCTGCCCACCTGCAGAAAGTTCGCCAAGAAATTGATTACAACTGGAAAGAGTTTACGGGTATTTTACAGGCAAAGGCTTTTGTAAAAACCTATGGAAGTTTAGAAAAAGGGGAAGGAATGTCTCTTACCCGAGAACCCAAGGGATATGAAAAAGATAATCCCGCTATTGAAATGCTGAAGCTGAAAAGTTGGGTGGCGACTGCTCCATTATCCGATAAACAGATTTTGCAAGCAGATTTACCAAAAATTATTTTGCATTCGTTTTCAGTACTGCAACCCCTGCTGGTTTTTCTTAACCGATCATTGGCAGAAGACTGATAACCTTACCGTTATCTTTCTGCAACAGTATGGTATTAAGTTCGAAAGGCAGCAGGTATATGTGCAATTACATTCTAGGCCAGCTTTCATCGGCAAAAGAAGGTGAGCCGGTAAGTGTTAAAAGTGGTAATGGCATAACTGATTACAAGTTACCATTCTTTTTCACCAAACTAGAGCAACCCGTTGGCCATCATATATTCTGCAATTTGAACTGCATTGGTAGCAGCCCCTTTTCGCAGATTATCACTAACAATCCAAAGGTTCAGGGTATTGGCCTGTGTTTCGTCGCGTCGGATTCTTCCCACAAACACATCATCTTTTTCATGCGCCCATAATGGCATGGGGTAAATTTGTGCATTCACATCGTCTTGAACCACTACTCCCGGAGCTGCCGCTAACAAAGCAGTAATATCAGCCAATTCGAACGGTTGTTCAAATTCAACATTTACACTTTCGCTATGCCCCCCAATTACGGGAATTCGAACAGTGGTGGCGGTAACCCGAATGGACTCGTCTTGCATAATTTTTTTGGTTTCCTTCACCATCTTCATCTCTTCTTTGGTATACCCATTATCGAGAAATACATCAATTTGAGGAATCGCATTTAAATCAATCGGATATGTATAGGCCATCTCGCCCTGAATACCTTTTCGCTCATTAAATAATTGATCTACTGCTTTTTTTCCGGTTCCGGATACGCTTTGGTAGGTACTTACTACAATTCTTTTGATGGTATATTTCTGATGCAGGGGATACAGTGCAACCACCATTTGAATGGTAGAACAATTGGGGTTAGCAATAATTTTATCAGCAGCCGTAAGCACCTGGGCATTTACTTCGGGCACTACCAACTTTTTATCGGGGTCCATTCTCCAGGCGGAGGAGTTATCAATCACTACAAAACCTGCTTCCGCAAATTTTGGGGCCCATTCGAGGGAGGTACTGCCACCTGCAGAAAACAGGGCTACAGCTGGTCGGGCGGCCATGGCAGATTCCATGCTTACAACCGGGTATTCTTTCCCTTTAAATGAAACCATTTTACCTACTGATTTTTCTGAAGCTACCGGAATCAATTCGGTTACGGGGAAATTTCTTTCTGCAAGAATCTGCATCATTTTGGTGCCTACTAATCCGGTGGCACCTACAACGGCTACTTTCATGTTAGGGGGTTGGGTGGTTTTAGGTTAATAAAAAACCCTCCGGTTCAGGGAGGGCTTTGGTTATATATACATATACAAACGATTAGCACGCTCCCAGGAGGAAATGTTTATTACGTTTGATGTGTTTCATTCGATTCATATTGCAAAGATACAAAAAAATTATTTAGCAGAGATTCTTGGCAATTAGTACAATTTAATATCAAAATTAACCAACTGAACAAAATCACTCAATCGGTTGGCGATATCTTCTTTGGCTAATTCACGCAAGCGCTGGGTACCGAATTTTTCTACACAATACGAAGCCATTGCACTACCAATGATAATGGCGGTTTTCATGTTTTCGAAAGAGATATCCTTGGTGCGGGCAAGATGACCGATAAACCCTCCGGCAAAAGTATCACCGGCACCAGTTGGATCAAATACTTCTTCCAACGGAAGGGCCGGGGCAAAAAACACTTTGTTTTCGTGAAATAATAAGGCGCCGTGCTCACCTTTTTTTATAATTACATATTTGGGTCCCATCTGCATGATGGTTGCTGCCGCCCTCACTAAAGAATAATCTCCGCTCAGTTGACGGGCTTCACTATCATTTACCATCAACACATCTACCATAGCAATGGTAGCTTTTAGTTCATCCATGGCTACTTCCATCCAAAAATTCATGGTATCCATCACAATCAAACGTGGGCGATTCTTCAATTGAGTAATCACGCTCCGCTGAACAGCTGGCACCAGATTACCCAGCATCAGAAACTCACAATCCTGATAGCTATCGGGCACCACGGGTTGAAAATTGGCCAAAACATTCAGTTGGGTATCTAGGGTATCGCGGGTGTTCATGTCCATATGATACTTCCCGCTCCAGAAAAACGATTTTTCATCTTTCTTAATCTGCACTCCCTCCAGGTCTACCTGGCGATCGGCAAGGGCCTGCAGCTCTTCTTCCGGAAAATCCCCACCCACCACAGAAATCTGCTTCACCGGGGTAAAATTAGAAGCACACCAGGCGATGTAGGTGGCAGCCCCTCCGATAATTTTATCACTTTTTCCAAAAGGTGTTTCTATGGCATCGAAAGCCATGGTACCTACAACAACTAACGACATAGTATTTTAGTTAAGTTGGGGGCGAAATTAAGGCTTTCCGCGTAGGAATTGGTAGCGCAGTAATTTATTATAGGTTAGTAAGTAGTCTTAGTAAGATGAAAGGGGCAAGGGGAGCCAATACTACCAAAAAATAAAAAAAATCGGATTTGTCGCTAACGTATGTTAGTTTGTTATATTTGTACAATGGCAAGGATAAAAACAGACATCAACGTATCGCGAAAAGAAGTGATTGTTGCCAAGGCGGCCATTTTATTTCGCGAGAAAGGATTTAAAGCTGCCAGCATGCGCGACCTCGCCGAATCTGTAGGGGTAGAAGCTGCCAGTTTATACAACCACATCAAATCGAAAACCGAGTTATTGCACGAGCTCTGCTTTGGGGTGGCCAACCGTTTTATGCAGAAGATGGAAGAAGTGGAGCAAGAAAAAATACCGGCGGTTGGCAAAGTGGAGAAGCTCTTGCGTTTTCATATCAATGAAATGGTTCACCACTATGAAGAAGTGTATGTAAGTGATCGTGAGTGGAAGCATTTATCCGATCCCTATCTTTCGAATTTTCAAAACCAACGAAGAATTTACCGGAAACGTTTTGCTGCCATTATTGAGGCAGGCATTCGGGCAGCAGAAATTGAACCCATTGATGCGCCTACGGCCGTGTTGATATTTTTGCATGCCATCAGCGGAATAGAAAGCTGGCACCGTTCTAAACAGAAAATTTCTGCGGAGGAATTGGAGAACAACATGATTACCATATTAGTGGATGGCTTATATCCCCGAAAATAAAAATACCTGATCGAAAATCGAACAGGTATTGTATACCAAATGGTAATGCTTCTGTAATTATGCGCTGCAGGTTACGCAACCATCTTCCATACTGCAGGTACCGCCATTCAAGCCACTATTTTCTACATCAGCGCCTCCCTCTACTACAGAAAGATTGTGCTTATCGATTAATGGCTCAACTGATTTACCGCCTTGCTTTTCTACGGTAAACTGCACAGCTTGTGAGGCAGCTTTAGAACGCAGATAGTACATGCCTGTTTTCAATCCTTTGCGCCAGCCATAAAAATGCATGGAAGTTAACTTACTGGTAGTGGGTGCATCTACAAACAAATTGAGTGACTGTGACTGACAGATATATGCACCACGGTCGGCAGCCATATCAATCAATGTACGTTGTTTAATTTCCCAAACGGTTTTAAATACTTCTTTAATAGAATCGGGAATGCCATCAATTTTTTGGATAGAACCGTTTTGTGAGATGATGCGATTTTTCATTTCATCGTCCCAAAGGTTCAGCTCGATCAGATCGTTTAGGAGGTGTTTGTTTACCACCACAAATTCTCCGCTCAATACCCGGCGCACATAAATGTTTGAGGTATAGGGTTCGAAACACTCATTATTACCGAGTATCTGAGAAGTAGAAGCGGTTGGCATGGGTGCAACCAACAAAGAGTTGCGCACACCATGTTTCAGCACTTCTGCTTTCAGGCTATACCAATCCCAGCGCAGGGAGGGTTCTACTCCCCAGAGGTCGAACTGAAACTGTGCTTTGGATACAGGTGATCCTGCATAGGTTTCATAAGGGCCTTGTATTTTAGCTAGGTCTTTACTGGCCGTCATGGCAGCAAAGTAAATGGTTTCGAAAATTTCTTTGTTCAATGTGCGTGCCTCCTCACTTTCAAAGGGTTGACGCAGTAGAATAAAAACATCGGCTAACCCTTGTACGCCCAAACCGATAGGTCGGTGACGCATATTAGAGTTGCGGGCTTCTTCAACCGGATAATAGTTAAAATCAATAATCTTATTAAGATTCTTGGTTGCCTCGTAGGTAACTTCATACAACTTATCGTGATCGAATTTTCCGTTAATCACATAACGGGGCAGGGCCAGCGATGCGAGGTTACAAACGGCAATCTCATCGGGTGAGGTGTACTCAATAATTTCAGTGCAGAGGTTAGAACTCTTAATGGTTCCAAGATTTTGCTGGTTGCTCTTTCCGTTAGCCGCATCTTTATACAACAGGTAGGGTGTGCCGGTTTCAATTTGGGCTTCCAGAATGGCAAACCAGAGTTCCTGGGCCTTAATGGTTTTGCGGGCGCGTCCTTCTTCTTCGTATTGCTGATAGAGATTTTCAAAATTTTCACCCCATGTTTCATGCAAACCGGGTGCTTCGTTGGGGCAGAATAAACTCCAGTCACCATCGGCTTCTACGCGCTTCATAAAAAGGTCGGGAATCCAAAGTGCATAAAAGAGGTCGCGGGCACGCATTTCTTCTTTACCATGGTTTTTGCGCAGGTCTAAAAATTCAAACACATCCGCATGCCAGGGTTCGAGATAAACCGCAAATGCCCCCTTTCTTTTTCCACCGCCCTGATCTACGTAGCGGGCTGTGTCGTTAAATACTTTCAGCATGGGAATGATACCGTTACTGGTGCCGTTGGTGCCACCAATATAACTACCTGTAGCGCGGATGCCATGGATAGCTAATCCGATACCGCCAGCACTTTGAGAAATTTTAGCTGTTTGCTTCAAGGTATCATAGATTCCGTCGATACTATCTTCCTTCATAGTTAACAAGAAGCAGCTACTCATCTGAGGCTTTGGCGTTCCGGCATTGAACAAAGTGGGCGTGGCATGGGTAAACCACCGCTCACTCATCAGGTGATAGGTTTTAATAGCACTTTCAATATCATCTTTGTGTATGCCGATAGAAACGCGCATATACATATGTTGAGGGCGCTCTACAATCACGCCATCCAATTTCAGTAGATAAGATTTTTCCAGAGTTTTAAATCCAAAATAATCAAAGCCATAATCGCGGTCGTAAATAATGGTACTGTCTAACAACTCAGCGTTGTCTTCAATAATTTTCATCACATCATCCGCAATCAGTGGCAGTAATTTTCCCGTTTTAGAATCCGTGCAGTTATACAATAACCGCATCGTGTTAGAAAAACTCTTGGTAGTATTCTTATGCAAGTTACTTACAGCAATCCGGCTTGCCAACAAGGCATAGTCGGGGTGCTTAACCGTTAGTGCAGCGGCTGTTTCAGCTGCCAGGTTATCCAATTCGGTAGTAGGTACGCCATCGTACAACCCCTCAATTACTTTTTTCGCTACGTCTACCGCGTTAACAAAACGACGGTCGAGACCATAACATAATTTCTCGATGCGAGCCGTAATCTTGTCGAATTTTACACTCTCTCTTCTATTGTTCCTCTTTATAACCTCCATGCCACTGTGATATTAATTATGATAAGATATTGTTTTCTCTACTGTTAAAAATCTTCTTCCAGTGAAAAGGTTTGCGATTCGCGATTGCCTGCCATTACGCCTGCTTTCTGATAATCACCCACTCTTTTTTCGAAGAAGTTGGTTTTTCCTTCCAATGAAATCATTTCCATGAAATCAAAGGGATTGGTGGTGTTGTAAATTTTGGGATACCCTAGTTCCGACAACCACCTGTCGGCTACAAACTCGATGTATTGCTGCATCAGTTTGGCATTCATCCCAATCAGGGCTACCGGGAGGGCATCGGTAATAAACTCTTTCTCGATGGCTACGGCATCTCTGATAATATTATAAACTGCTTCCTCGCTCAATTTATTGTTTAACATACCATATAAAAGACAAGCAAATTCACAATGCAGTCCTTCGTCTCTGCTAATCAATTCGTTACTAAAGGTTAAGCCCGGCATTAGGCCTCTTTTCTTCAGCCAGAAAATAGAGCAAAAGCTGCCACTGAAGAAAATCCCCTCCACGGCGGCAAAAGCTACCAGTCTTTCCGCAAAACTGCCATTTTCAATCCAACGAAGCGCCCATTCTGCCTTCCGCTTAACAGCAGGGATGGTTTCGATAGCATGAAACAGACGGTTCTTTTCCTGCGGGTCTTTGATATAGGTATCAATCAATAACGCATAGGTTTCTGAGTGAATATTTTCCATCATAATCTGGAAACCATAAAAACAGCGAGCTTCTGGAAGTTGCACTTCACTCATGAAGTTTACCGCCAGGTTTTCATTTACAATTCCATCACTGGCCGCAAAAAATGCGAGTACATGAGACACGAAATGACGTTCCCCATCATTCATCGCATTCCAGTCCTTCATATCACTTCCCAAATCAATTTCTTCTGCCGTCCAAAAACTGGCTTCATGTTTTTTGTATGCTTCCCAAATTTTGGGATAATTAATAGGCAGTATAACAAAGCGATCTTTGTTTTCTCTCAATAATAATTCTGATTGGTTTTCCATAGTTATCTTTCATTTAAAGGGTCAAAAAAATCCGGAAGGAAAAAAGATACTTGCTAAAATAAGCAGGTATACATTTGCTATCCGAATTCGGTAATTATCGACAATCTTTGGGGCGGTTAGAGGGGCAGTTGAGAACTACTTGAGGAACCTGCTTTTTTGAATCACCAGTAATTACGCTACAACGTTACAATTGTATATGAATTTTTCGTAAACGATTTATTCACCCCTTGTTGAAAAGAAGTGTAAACCCTTACTACTGCTGCATTTTGGTGTGCAAAATCTTTTATTGGGTGTTTCCTGGACCTTCAGCAGCTTTCGCCGGCAATAAGAGGGGGGAAATCTTGTTTTTCCAAATTTCATAGCCCCTTGCATTCATATGCAACCGGTCGCCAATATACAGCTCAGGGCGAGTTTCGCCCCCCGTTGTTAACATCGCAGTGTGCACATCCAAAAATTGGATATCTTTTTGTTTTTGGATGAAGCCTTTGATACGTTCATTTGCTTCCACAAAACTACTTTCTAGCTGCCAACGGGCAGGACTAGGCTTAATAGAAATATATACAATCGGAACCGAGGGCCATTGGTTTCGAATGAGACGACAGAGCTGTTTAAAGCGCTTTAACACCAATTTCGTAGAAGGTTGCGGACTGGCTGCCAAATCGTTCTCACCACAATACACAATGATCTGCCGAGGTGTATAGGCAAATAGTACTTGTGGCGCATAATAGAGTACGTCTTCCAGCGACGATCCTCCAAAACCCCGATTGAGAAAATCATACCCGGGAAAATATTGCTGCACATCCGTCCACTTGGTAAACGAAGAACTGCCAATTAGTAAAATAGGTTTACCAATTGGGGGATGTAAACTGTCTTGCCGGGCAAATGCCGCTACTTCTTTTTCAAAAGGTCGGGTAGCGGGTTGTGCCAATGCCAGTACAAACCAACAGCAGGCTAACCAACAACTCAAAAATTTTTTCATGTAACCAAGTTATCAAAAAAACTAAAAGGCCGCGCTGCTGCTCCAATCAACCAACCGAAATATACCTAACTTGCCGCTTATTGATTAAACCCTGAATATTTCGTATGATAACCCCAAATCCTCCTGCTGCAGAAAATTATATCCGGGCACTGGCCCATGTAGATCCCTTTAGCAGTTGGTTACAGGTGCAACTGTTGAAAATTGAGCCCGGGTATAGTCGTATTTCTATGGTGGTTAGGCAAGAGATGATGAATGGATTCGGAATTGCCCATGGCGGCGTAACTTTTGCCATGGCAGATACCGCCTTCGGGTATGCATCCAACGGAGAAGGCACCATTACTGTTGCCCTAGATGTGTCAATTTCTTTCCCTAATCCTGCCCACATTGGCGATGTGCTGATTGCCGAGGCCCGCCGACTTTCAGAAACCCGAAAAACCGGATTGTACCTGGTAGAAGTTACCAACCAGCACCAGCAACTGATTGCCGTTTTTAAGGGCACCTGCTATAAAACCGGTAAACCTCATCTCACCCATCCCCCTACTGAATAAAAAGGGGTATAGCCAACACTTGTTGTACCTTTGCAGCTCATAACTTATCTGTGTCGGAAAGAAATAATTTTATTGACTATATCCGCATTTTTGCCCGCAGCGGACATGGAGGTGCTGGGGTACGCCATTTTATGCGCAACAAGCTTACCGCCAAAGGGGGGCCCGACGGTGGAGATGGCGGCAGGGGCGGGCATATTATCCTCAGAGGTAGCACGCAACTCTGGACCCTCCTCCACCTTCGCTACTTTAAAAATGTGCTGGCCGACGATGGTGAAAATGGTAGTAAAAATAATTGCACTGGTCACGACGGTAAAGATATCATTATAGAAGTGCCCCTGGGTACTGTAGCAAGAAACGAAGAAACCGGAGAACAAGAAGCCGAAATATTAGAAGATGGCCAAGAAATCATCTGGATGAAAGGAGGCCGTGGTGGCTGGGGAAACAGTCATTTCGCCACCCCCACCAATCAGGTGCCCGAATACTCCCAACCTGGCGAACCTGGTGTGGAAGGCTGGAAAATTATTGAACTGAAAGTGTTAGCAGATGTGGGACTCGTTGGATTTCCTAATGCAGGAAAGTCTACGCTGTTGAGTGTACTTACCGCTGCCAAACCCAAAATCGCTAACTACGCATTCACTACCCTCATTCCACAATTGGGCATGGTTGAATACCGCGACAGAAAATCGTTTTGCATTGCCGACCTACCCGGAATTATTGAAGGGGCAGCGGAAGGAAAAGGATTGGGTCACCGCTTCTTACGCCATATCGAACGAAATGCCTTGCTGCTATTTCTGATTCCGGCCGATAGTGCAGATCATAAAAAAGAATTTGAAATATTAGTAGGGGAACTAGAAAAATATAATCCCGAAATGCTGCAAAAAGATTTTATTATCGCCATCAGCAAAAGCGATATGCTGGATGATGAACTGAAAGCCGCCATAGTAAAAGAATTGCCCGAAAATATTCCCCATATTTTTATCTCCTCGGCCACTCAAACCGGTCTTACGCAATTGAAAGATTTATTGTGGACTACTTTAAACAAACCGGTAGCGTAAAATTGCTTTCCAAGGTTTATAAAATTGTTCGAAAAAATTAGCAAAAAAAATCCGACTCAAATGAATCGGACTTTACTATTAAATGTTCTTGGCCTATTATCCAACTGCTTCACTTGACATAGAGCGGGCAGTTTTCTTTCTATCATCCTCATTCAATACCACTTTGCGCATGCGGATGATTTTTGGCGTTACTTCAATGCACTCATCTTGTTGAATATATTCCATACACTCTTCGAGAGAGAACTGAAGTTTTGGAGTAATACGAACGGCATCATCACTACCACTTGCGCGGTGATTGGTAAGTTTCTTCATTTCCACGGCATTCACATTCAAATCACCGGGTTTAATATGTTCAGCGATAATCTGACCCACATATACTTCTTCTCCTGGATCTACAAAGAAACTTCCTCTGTCTTGCAGTTTATCAATGGAATAGGCCGTAGTAGTTCCCTGAAATTTAGCAATCAATACGCCATTATTTCTGCCGGGGATAGGGCCTTTCCAGGGTTTGTAATCGATAAAACGATGGGCCATTACGGCTTCACCGGCTGTATTGGTAAGCATTTGAGAGCGTAACCCGATTAATCCTCTAGAAGGAATTTCAAATTCGAGGTGTTGCATTTCTCCTTTAGATTCCATAATCTGTAATTCGCCTTTGCGCTGGGTTACTAGATCAATTACTTTTCCACTGAATTCAGATGGAACATCCACTACCAGATTTTCAAAAGGCTCATGCTTTTTTCCATCGATTTGCTTTACCAATACCTGTGGATTACCCACGGTAAGTTCATATCCTTCTCTGCGCATGGTTTCTACCAAAATCCCAAGATGCAGAATACCTCTTCCAAATACCATAAAACTATCTGCACTATCGGCATCTTCTACGCGTAAGGCCAGATTTTTTTCGGTTTCCTTCATCAAACGATCACGCAAATGGCGAGAGGTAACAAATTTACCATCCTTACCAAAGAACGGTGAGTTGTTGATGCTGAACGTCATGCTCATGGTAGGTTCATCCACGCTAATTACCGGCAATCCTTCGGGTGTATCTATATCTGCAATGGTATCGCCAATGTTAAAGGTTTCGAGCCCTACCACTGCACAAAGATCTCCGGTTACTACTTCGGTTACTTTGCGCTTACCCATTCCTTCAAATACGTATAATTCTTTTACTTTACTGCGTTTAATAGAACCATCGGTTTGCACGAGTGCAATCGTTTGGCCCTCTTTAATGGTACCGCGGGTTACTTTACCAATAGCGATTCTACCTAAGAAGGAAGAATAATCCAGTGAGGTAATTTGCAATTGCAACGGTCCTTCACTCACGCGAGGTGGCGGTACATGTTTAATGATGCCATCCATCAGCGCAAGGATATTGTCGGTAGGCGTGATGCTATCATTGAACCAGCCATTTTTACCGCTACCATAATAGGTAGGGAAATTCAGCTGCTCTTCGGTAGCATCCAGGTTAAAGAACAATTCAAAAACTGCGTCGTGTACTTCATCCGGACGACAATTGGGTTTATCAACTTTATTGATAACTACAATAGGATGCAAATTCAGTTGCAGTGCTTTTTGTAAAACAAAGCGGGTTTGTGGCATAGGACCTTCAAAGGCATCTACCAGCAAAATTACGCCATCAGCCATTTTCAATACACGCTCTACTTCTCCGCCAAAGTCACTGTGCCCCGGGGTGTCGATTACATTAATTTTATAATTATTGTAAATAACAGCTGCGTTTTTACTGAATATGGTAATCCCTCTCTCCTTCTCCAAATCGTTCGAATCCATGATCAGTTCACCGGTTTCCTGGTTGTCGCGAAAAACCTTGGTTGTTTGTAATATACGATCTACCAGGGTGGTTTTTCCGTGGTCAACGTGGGCTATAATAGCGATATTTCTTATTTCCATGAGAGTTTTTGAAGGTGCAAAGGTACGGCTTTCCGGTGTGAGGGCAATACAATTTACTAAGATACCCTGTAATTAGCGGGTTATCATATAGTTAAATAAAGTTCTAGTAGCCCTAGATTTGGAAACTAAGGCTAAACCCGCAGATAGATTTTTTTCTTATTCATCCAGTATCCCAAACTCCAGCATAGCAGCATAAAAACAATGGCAAATGCAAGAGAGCCGAAATAGGGACCCAAAAAGCTAAAAAGATTATTATACAGCCATTGGAATAAGCTCAACCCGGGTATAACGGGAGTGATGTACAACACTACAGCGAACAACTCACTAAAAAGGTAGATAGCCAGTGGGTTTTTTCCGGCGATTTCAAAGAAACGTGCTCCCGTTAATTCCTGGCGTATATCAATCCAGTATATAATAATGGAAATTATTACTAGGTCTAATCCTGTAGTGAGCATTACAAAAGAGCCGGTCCATAATTTTTTATTAATGGGTAACCAAAAATTCCAGCTGTATGCCAGCAATAAAAGCAGCACCCCTGCCAGTAACAAATGCGTGAGCGCCTCATAATTTTTACCTTGCTTTTGCAGATAAGCACCCGCATAATAGCCAATTACTACATTTACAATGGCAGGCAGGGTACTTAACCAACCTTCGGGGTCAAAGGCAACGCCCTCTCCTTGGTACATATGTGCATCTCCCATCAGCCATTTATCAAAGTAATATCCCGCATTGGTTGTCATGCCCAACGGATCGGTTAAACTGCCAAACCAATACAATGCAGCCCAATAAAAAAGTAGAAAAAATATGCAGATAAAAGCCACGGATCGGGTATTTAAAAACTGGACCATCAAGGCTGTTGCCCAATAACAAAGAGCAATCCTTTGCAGCACACCCATAATCCGGGTATGATCGAAGGGAGCAACCACCAGGTGCCCCTGATCATAAGTGAAAAAGGGAAACCAATACATTAAAAACCCTAGCAAAAAAATGATTGCTGCCCGCTTAGAAACCAATATAAATATTGCTTGGTTGGGTTTTTTTTGCCATTTGGGAATTACAAAACTGAGGGCATTGCCTACGGCAAACAAGAAGGAAGGGAACACCAAATCGGTAGGAGTAAATCCGTTCCAATCGGCATGTAACAATAAAGAAAAAGTGGCACCGCCATCACCGGGTGTATTTACGATAATCATAAAACAGATGGTAAGGCCACGGAAAACATCCAGGGCCAGAAAGCGGGGAGGGGTGTGCATAAAACAAATTTTCTAGGCTCGAATGTAAGTGAAAATAAGACTGATTTTCTTTCAGCATAAAAATTACAATTAAATAGGTAGATTTATAAAAAAATTATGCGCCTACTTAAAATATTGGTAGTTCTTCTAGTGGCACTAGCCGCTATATATTTTTTAGGTCCTCATCCAGCAAAGCCGGTATTCACCAATTTGTTACCCAATCTTACCGATAGCGGAGCTGCTTTAGAGGGCTATGTTGCCAGAATGGAAAACCGGCATTCTGTTAAAAAAGACAACGAAGCCCGCATTGTTTGGGCCAATGATTCGCTAAAAAATACCACCGAATATGCGATTGTGTATCTGCATGGGTTCAGTGCCAGTCAGGAAGAAGGTAACCCAGTTCACCGGAATATTGCCAAAGCATTTGGCTGTAATTTATACCTTGCTCGATTAGCCGAACATGGTATAGATACAACCGATGCCTTATTTCATTTTACGGCTGAGGAGTTATGGGAAACTGGAAAAGAAGCTTATGCGATTGGTAAAAAATTAGGTAAGAAAGTAATTCTGATGGGAACCTCAACGGGAGGCACCCTCGCGCTGCAACTGGCAGCTGCTTACCCCGAAATTGCGGGGTTGGTATTGTATTCTCCGAATATCGAAATCAATGATCCTAATGCCTGGTTATTGAATGATCCCTGGGGATTACAAATTGCCCGGCTAGTAAAAAAATCCAACCTGAATACAGCGGCAAGAGGGGATAGTATTTATAATCAATTCTGGAACCACACTTACCGGCTAGAGGCCACCGTTCAACTGGAAGAGCTACTAGAAACAACCATGCTTCCCGCTACCTTTCAGCAGATTAAGCAGCCGGTGCTCAGTTTATTTTACTATAAAAACGAAAAAGAGCAAGACCCTGTAGTAAAAGTAAGTGCCATTCAAAAAATGATGGGGCAATTGGGCACTGCAGAAAATTTAAAAAAATCCGTTGCAATTCCGGAAGCAGGCAATCATGTATTGGCATCTCCTATTCAATCGAAAGATATTCAAAGTGTTGAAAAAGAAACCCGGCTATTTTTACAGGAAGTGATAAAACTGCCACTCCAACCGGCTCATTACCGTTAAGCCCAGCAGGAATTTGTTAATCCATAATCTTCTATATCTTCGCCAAAACGATTGCACATGCCCAGCACATTTGTAGCAGGTGTGGGGAAATATCTTCCTCAACAGGTGGTTACCAATAACGATCTTATTAAATACATGGATACTTCTGATTCTTGGATTCAGGAGAGAACGGGTATTCATGAAAGAAGGTTTGCCCATCGAACAGAAGAAACTACCACTACCATGGGGGTGGCGGCTGCGCAACAAGCCATTGAAAGGGCGGGTACCACGGCACAGGATATTGATTTTATCATTTTTGCTACCCTATCCCCCGATTATTATTTTCCGGGCTGTGGTGTATTACTGCAGCGTGCCATGCAAATGCGTGAAATAGGCGCATTGGATATACGCAATCAATGCAGTGGATTTTTATATGCACTCAGCGTGGCCGATCAGTTTATTAAATCGGGCATGTATAAAAATATTCTGGTGGTAGGAAGTGAGAAACATTCCTTCGGACTCGACTTTACTACCCGTGGCAGAAATATTTCGGTGATTTTTGGGGATGGGGCCGGTGCGGTTGTTTTACAGGCAACCGATGAACCCGGTACTGGTATCCTTAGTACACATCTGCACAGTGATGGCAATTCGGCAGAGTTACTGGCCATGTATAATCCGGGTACCCACGCGAATCACTGGGCTGATAAAAATTATGCTCACTTTGATCAAGCCGAAATTGGCCAAATGTTTATGAGCCACCAAATGATTGATGAAGCGCAGAATTATCCCTACATGGATGGGCAATCTGTATTTAAAAAAGCGGTTGTAAAATTTCCGGAAGTAATCATGGAAGCCTTAGATAAAAATGGACTTACTCCGGCAAACATCCATTTATTAATTCCCCATCAGGCCAATTTGCGCATCAGTCAATTTGTTCAGCAAAAATTACAACTTGCCGATAGTCAGGTATATAACAACATACAACATTACGGAAATACTACGGCTGCCTCGGTACCCATTGCCTTGTGTGAAGCCTGGGAAAAAGGAATGATTGAAAAAGGCAATTTGGTTTGTTTGGCTGCTTTTGGCAGTGGATTTACCTGGGGCAGTGCCCTGATTCGCTGGTAATCAACAGAACGCATTTTTTATTGGCATTTCAATTGTTGCTTCATGCTTGAAAGAAAATTCATTTATCTAATCAATCCTATTTCGGGAACCCGAAAAAAAGATAAGGTGAGGAAAATGATTGAGCGGGAAACCGAATCGAGGGGAATTACCTATTTACTATTGCCTACCAATGCTGCAGGAGATTACGATGATATCAAAGATCTGGTGCAGCAGCAGGGGTTTACTGATATTATATTAATTGGAGGAGACGGAACGGTTAATCAGGTAGTAGGTGCTTTAAAAGAGCTACCGGTTCGTTTTGGAATTATTCCCCTAGGCTCGGGTAATGGATTGGCGCGTTCGGCAGGTATTCCCCAGCATCCATCGGCAGCCCTCTCTTTAATTTTTGAAGGTAGCAGCAGCCGAGTAGATGCATTTACCATTAACAATCTCTTTTCCTGCATGCTCAGCGGTGTAGGGTTAGATGCGCGGGTGGCACATGAATTTTCCCGGGCAAGCAGCCGAGGATTAATTACCTATACCCAAAAAAGTATTGTTCAATTTTTTAAGGCGCAGCCCTTTTTATTTGAAGTGGTGATCAATCAGTTTTCGTTTTTCACCGATGCTTTTTTTATTTCCGTGGCCAACAGCAATCAATTTGGCAATCAGGTTACCATTGCACCACAGGCAAGCATCAGAGATGGATTGCTGGATATTGTAATTGTACAAAAAATGAATAAGGCCAAGCTGCCCTTTGCCATATTAAAACAGATTCGGGGAAATAATAAACTGCAGGAATTGGTAGAACAAATGTCGAATAAAAATATTTTATACTTTCAAACCCCTACCCTCACCATTCATAACCCCAAATTGGCACCCCTGCATATAGATGGAGAACCAGCTGAAACTGCTTCCACATTTCAAATCACGTTATTAAACCAATGTTTCGATCTGATTCAACCGGCTACTGATTCTTAAACCAATTCAATAATTGTGCAAACTGTTGTTGATTGGCCTCCGAAGTAACCGCAGCCGCCAGATCTTTTTTATCCACTTCCGTTAAATGAAAGCTTAACCCCACTGCGGATTGTTTTTGGGTAGGCTGATACTGTATTGAAATACGAGAAAAACCAGGGCCATAGGCATCTGCCATGTAGTGAAGGGAAGATTGCTGAGAAAAATCCTGCATGCGATACCAGTTTTTATTCAAGGTCATCAGCGGATCCAGCAACATGTTTCCCAGGGTTTGATTATTTTCTGAGCTATCCCAATCGTTTAAACTTCTGTCCCTGATTTGTATCATTACAACTCCCGCAGTATTTTCCTGCAACCAGGTTCGAAAAGTTTGCACAAAACGAAGTGCAGTTTCTTGTCCAAAATTATCCCGTAAACCCGCGTCCATCACATCAATTACGGGTCGTGTGGGCAACCAAACATTGGGCAACACATACGGAAAAGTGGCATTCATCCGTAGGGCCGACAAAAAGCCTAGAGATTGTGCCTGTTGCTGAGCCAGTAAAGTTTGAAAATCTACCCCATCCGGTTCTGTAGGCGTTATGGCATTGCTATCGGAAGGATACCGCATCAAAAAACGCAAGCGATCGTTACTGATTAATAGTTTTCTGGCATCTTTGGTAATTACGGCATGCATCCAGATAGTGGGTATAAGGGCCGAATCTTCTGCAGCGGCATAGGCCCGAAGGGGTTTATCCATCATTCCCAACGTGTTTTCATTCAATTTTCTTTCGAATGCATAGCCCCTATCTTTGGGATATTTTTTTTCATTATAAACAAAATGCTGAACTGGCCCCATCAGATCGCGGGTGATAAAGGAGGAAAATAAAGGGCTCAACAAATCTTTTGCAATCAGTTCACTCCATTTCGGATCTTGAAGATTGGGTATGATTTTCTGTTGTTTTTGCCAATACAATTCCCGAAAAAAAGCGGCTCCCAGCATACCCCCGGAAGCACCGGTAATTAAAAAAGTATGTGGCAATAATTTTCCCGAAGTGATACTATCCAGGTGTTGAAGCACATGCATGGTAAAAGTGGCACTGCGAGAACCTCCCCCACTAGTATTAATTATAAAGAGTAAGGGCTTTGCCTCCGGCTGACGGCTTTTCCATTTTTCTAGGCGAGTAAGATACACTTGCTTATCTAGTTGAATAGAATCAGAATTTGCCATTGCCAGCAAAGCCAATCTGGAATATTCAGGCCATGTTTTTTGGGCAGCGTAGTCTACCCCATACGCCTTATCTCGAACTTTGAGAATATCATGCTGATATAGCCATTGCAATCCAAAATAACACACCACCAAAACTGGGATACTCCAATTCTTTAAAAAAATACTGATGGCAGCAGCAAAAGCTGTTAACAATGAAAAGAATAAAATGATGCTGGCAGCGGCCGGCAGTTGAAAAAGTCGGGCATCGGAACTGAACCCAACCAGCACCAGAAATACAAAAGCTATAACGATGGCAATTACCGCCGAAAAATGATGCCGTTGTAACACAGACTCAATAAAGGCTGCCGGGTAGTGCCTTACATCTCTTGGCTTTCTCCAGCCAAGCCGCGCCGTTAAAAACCAATTAACGGGTATCAGTGGCTTTTCTAAATGAAGCAACGCGTGGGTTGAAAGCTTTTCGTATTGCTGATTAGTTTGCCGAATGGTGGTGGCTAAATTTTTATAAATCGTTTTATCTGCTCCAAAAAAATACAGAAAAGAGATTGCGATAGAAGCCGTGCAACCTAACAACAAACCTAAAATCATACTCCATACAGAACCGGTAGACAATAAATTACTATTACTGGCGTAGTTACGCATCTCATACACATAAACACACAAAAAAATGAGTGGAATGATGGCATTATTAATACAATATTTTAAAAAGGGCTGAGCAGTTGTTACTAAAAACCGCACACTGCGAGCATGTAAAATAAAGGTGGTAATATTCCAGCTCATCAGAAAAATACCAAGAGCAAATCCTACAATGGCTGTGCTGATAAAATTAACCTGCCCATAATATTCGGGTGCCAGAAAAAGGGAGTTGGCACCAAATTTATTCATCAAGTTTCCGGTAATAGTAGCCAGTAGAATATACCAAATCACCAAAAATTCTAGATGCTTGCGAAAATGCAATAAAAATAATTGTACCGGAAGGGCGAACCAGATAAGCGAAAAAATTTTCTTGATAAACATTCGCCCTAATTTAAATGCCTGGTTACTGGTTAACGGGTAACCGCCTGATGAGATAAAGTAGCTTAACCATCAGCAATAATAGTGCCATTCCGGTAAGCTGGTGAATCTGAGCCAGCCATTCGAACCAGCCCCATTTTCCGGGTATAATTCCCTTGCTAGCAAACAAAGACAAAATCCCCAGCAACACCTGAATAAAAACAAGTACAGCTGCCCAGTTTTTAATAAATGCTACCTGCTTGGATAAGGGATTCTTGTAGAGCTGAACGGTGAAGCATACTATACCGATTAATAAAATATAGGCGAACAGGCGATGGATAAAATGAATCAAAATGGGATTATTCACCACATCCTTCCATGCTAGTTGCTTATCGGTAAATGGCCACCAAGCTCCATTGATCGTAGGCCAAGTAGCTGCTGCAGTGGCGGCTTTATGCCCTGCCATTAAGGCACCAAATGCCAGCTGCACAACCAGCAAAGCCAATAATCCGATCACCCAGCTACGCAAACGACTATTATTAGTAAATGACTCAGTTCCCCATTGCAATTGCAGGGTAAACCACCAGGTATAGCATAATAAACCCAATGCAAAAACAAAATGAAGGGCTAATCGGGTAGGCTTTACATAAATAGCATCTCCGCTTAATCCGCTTTTTACCATAATCCATCCCACAGCGCCCTGCAAGGCTCCCAATAAAAAAAGAATCACCAGCGGGCCCACCATACTTTTTTTAAAATGCCGGCCCGACAATAATAAAATAAATCCTACTGCAAATACTACCCCAATTAACCGGGCCCATAATCGATGAAACCATTCCCAAAAAAATATAAATTGAAAATCCGGTAAGGTAAAGTGATAGTTGATCAACTGAAACTGAGGGGTTTGCTGATATTGGCGAAAAGCTTCGTTCCATTGCTCTTGGTTCAAGGGAGGTAAAACCCCTGTAATTACCTCCCACTCGGTAATCGACAATCCACTACCGGTTAATCGGGTGATGCCACCTAGGGCTATCTGAATAATCGTCATCACAATGCCGGTTCTCAACCATAAGATTACCCATTTTGAGGATTGCTGTGATAACTGCATATTGCTACTTTTTAAGCAACAAAGTTACAGCGGGAGGATGAGATTATCGAGAGGCACTTCAATAAATCGCGAGTTGGGAGAAATTTGTACGTATCCGGTAGAATGATGACATTTATGCTATGTTACCCGTACAACACCAGTTAAAATTGTTGGAAGCCGGCATAGACGAGGCCGGCAGAGGATGTTATGCCGGACCGGTATTTGCTGCTGCTGTGATATTACCCAACCATTTCTATCACCCCCTACTGAACGATAGCAAACAGGTAACCAAAGCTAATAGGGAAGTATTGCGAAAAGTGATTTGCAGAAACGCACTTGCCTGGTCGGTAGCTCAGGTATCTCCTGCCGAAATCGACCGAATCAATATTCTTCAGGCAACTTATCGGGCCATGCATAAGGCAATCGGCGGCTTAACCATTCAACCGGAAATGCTGCTGATAGATGGAAATCGCTTTAGGCCCTACCCCTCTATCCCGCATGTTTGTATGATAAAAGGAGATGGCAAACTGGCAAATATTGCAGCAGCTAGTATTTTGGCAAAAACTTTTCGAGACGAATATATGTTGCAATTGCATGCAAAATATCCGGCATATGCTTTTGATAAAAACAAAGGCTACGGAACCGCTATCCATAGAGCCGCCATTGAACAGCAAGGCCTCTCGCCAGTGCATCGAAAAAGTTTTAATATCCTTCCAGCTCAAATGAAATTACCGCTGTAAATAAAAGGGATTAGTCTTCCCAAACACCCGCACCTTGGCGAATTACAGAACAGCTTCCGCTGGTGCAATCGAGTATAGTAGAAGGGATAATTCCCCCGGCACCTGAATCAATTACTATATCCACCAGCTTTTGATATTTTTCATAGATTTCTGCTGGCTGAGTGAGTTCTTCGGCATATTCTCCTGGTAGTGAGGCAGATAAAATGGGATGCGATAATGCTTCTACTATGCCTAGTGCCACCGGGTGATTGGGAATCCGCAATCCGATGGTACTTTTTTTGCTGTGCAATATTTTGGGTACCTGTTTACTTGCAGGCAGAATAAAGGTGAACGGACCCGGTAAATAATTCTTCAATATCCGGTATAAGGGGGTAGAAATACTTTTGGTATAGTTACTCAAATCGCTCAGACTGCTGCAAACAAAACTAAGCTGTGCTTTTTGTGGATCAACTTGTTTAATTCGGGCAATTCGTTCGATGGCTTTGGTTTGAAAAATATCACAACCTAATCCGTATATCGTATCCGTTGGATAAATGATTACCCCTCCCGATTGTAAACAATCCACTACCGTTTGGATGTGGCGGGGCTGTGGATTCTGGGGGTGGATGGAAAGTAGCATCCCTAAATATAACTGCAAAAACTAAGCCCATACATAAAATTTCAACGGCGGCCTTGTGCCGCCGTTGATAAACCCATTGACTACTGCGTATCTGGCAGCCGCTCATTTCTGCTTCGATACATCCCAAAAGTACTCGCATCCACTAGCCTTGCGCTGCGTATTTGTACTGATTTTTTTGCGTAGTAACCGTTCATGAATTTCTTCTGCAAATACGCCATCAATCCTCGCCAATAGATACGATTTTGCTGCCATAATCAAGTAATATGGCAAAACTGGCACTAATAGACGATCATATTATTTTCCGCAAGGCCTTAGCTGCTTTTTTAACCAACTGGCAAGGATATCAGATTGTGCTGGAAGCGGGCAATGGAACCGAGTTGAAACTAGCAATGCCATTGGTATCTCTCCCCGATCTGGTAATACTGGATATTAATATGCCCGAAATGAATGGCTTTGATACAGCAGCCTTTTTACTGCATCGCTATCCCGGAATGAAAATATTAATCGTAAGCATGTTGCCAGAAATGCATCACCTAGAAAAGTGCTTACAACTGGGTATTTGCGGATATGTTCAGAAAGATGCCAACATAGAAGAACTGCAACAGGCAATTGAACAAATTCTTCAAAAAGGTTATTATGTAAACCCCGCCTCCTGCATTCATTTACTGAGTAAAAGAACCACCGAAGAAGAAATTACCGCAGCAGCTGCCCAACAGGCAGCAGCATTATCCGACCGGGAAAAAGAATTTCTAAGCTGGCTTTGTACCGACAAAGGATATAAAGAAATTGCCCGCGAAATGTTTGTGAGCCCAAGAACCATCGACGGCTATCGGGATGCCCTCCTGAAAAAACTGAAAGTAGCTTCGCGTATTGGTCTGGTTACCTTTGCCATTCGGCAGGGTATTGTTGACTTACGCTAAACTTATTCGGCAATTTCCCAAACTTCTCTGCCGCGGAGCAGCTTGTTGAGGTCGCCTTTTCCTTTGGATGCAATTACGTCGGCAATCTGGCTGGCCATTACATCTTCGTAACAGGGCCGGTCGGTTTCGTAGAACACACCGAAAGGACGAGGGAAATGTCCGCCTTCTTTGGAAGGACTATCAAATAATCGAGAAAGTATCTGCGCTTTATAAAAATCACGTTCATCATGAACCCAGCAATCATCGGCTGCATACTCACTACCTATTTCCACTACCACTGGTTTTAATCCATCTAACCGGATTCCTTTTTGCTGACCAGCGCCAAACAACAAAGGCTTTCCCTGTTCAAGGAAAAGGGTTTCCTCGGGTTTGGTACCTTTTTCTGTAAATATTTCAAAGGCGCCGTCGTTAAAAATATTACAGTTCTGATAAATTTCTAAAAACGAAGAACCCTTGTGCTGTTGAGCACGGGTAAGCATATATTGCAAGTGCTTTGGATCTCTGTCCATAGTTCTACCCACAAAACTTGCGTCGGCACCCATTACCAGGGCAATTGGATTAAATGGATGATCAATACTACCGTTAGGTGTACTCTTGGTAACCTTATTCTCTTCGGAAGTGGGAGAATATTGTCCTTTCGTTAATCCGTATATCTGATTGTTGAACAATAGTACATTCACATCAAAATTTCTGCGGAGCAGATGAATGGTATGATTACCACCAATACTAAGGGCATCTCCATCACCGGTAATTATCCAAACACTCAAGTCTGGACGCGCTGCTTTCAATCCACTAGCAACCGCAGTAGCCCTTCCGTGAATCGAGTGCATGCCATACGTATTCATATAATAAGGGAAGCGACTGCTGCAGCCGATACCACTCACCATTACAATATTTTCTCTGGGGATACCTATTGTAGGCATCACTTTCTGAACCTGAGCAAGGATGGAGTAATCTCCACATCCCGGACACCAACGAACTTCCTGATCAGTTACAAAATCTTTAGCTGTTAACGCAGTACTTACCGGTGCTTCTACTTCAGACATAACTACAAAAATTAAATAGGTTACACAGTATTATGAATATTCAAATTTAAGCATAATTATTGTCCCTCCCCAGAATTCTCCTGCAATTCTTCCCAGTATTCGGCAGCCCGGCGGGTATGGGGTATTACTATACTGCCCCCTACAATATTAGCCACAGCAAACACCTCGTATAACTCGGCTGTACTTACTCCACATTCCTTACTTTTTCCCAGATGATACCTGATACAGTCGTCGCATCTAAGCACCATGCTTGCAACCAAACCGAGTAATTCCTTGGTTTTGGCATCTAGGGCTCCGGATTCATAGGTATGGGTGTCTAAATTCCAAAAACGCTTTAAAACCAGGTTATCTTTAGCTAATATCACTTCGTTCATCCGTTCGCGATAGCTGTTGAACTCTTGTACCAGATTACTCATTTTAGTAGATTTTAAACTAAAACTACAAAACAGCCGCTATGAACTGATTTTTGTTATTAAATTACCTGTTATTAGCCCACCACACTATACGTTTACTTTAAATTGATTTTTATGCGTTTCATTTCCCTTTTACTACTTGCGCTCTGCTACGGTTTCTCCGGTACAGCCCAATCTCCCAAAGAAAAAATAAAAGTTACCGATATGCTGAATGTTAAGCAGGTAACCCAACTGGTAACCCATCCCTCTGGAGAAATGGCAGTATATGTGCTCAACAGTATTGAAGCCGATAAGGATAATAAAGGGGAATATAAATACCTGAATCAATTGGTACTGTTATCGCTCAATGCTCCCTATACGCATCGCGTATTAACCGGAAAAGAAGGAGCCGCTCAGCCCGCTTTTAGTCCAGATGGAAAGCAATTGGTTTTTGTGCGTCCGGTGGATGGCAAACCCCAGTTGTTTTTACTAAGACTGGATGGAGGTGAATCTATACAGCTTACCCAATCGAAATATGGAGCTGGCAATCCGGTTTGGAGCCCGAATGGCAAGCAACTTTTATTTTCTGCATCGGTGCCTTTTCCCGACCTACTAAAAGATGAACAATTGAACCCTGGTGGTAGAGGCCCCTCGTTTCCTATGGAAAAACCGGGATTTACGGCTTACGTTAACCCAAGCCCATCGGGCATTCAGCCCAACCCAGATGGAACCACGGCAGAAGTTCGCGCCTGGCTAGATAATAATGTGAAAGACAAAAAAGCCAAAGTAATTAATAAACTCAATTTTCAGGAAGAAACCGCTACCAGTGGTGAAATGAACTTCTCGCATTGGTTTGTAGTAGATGCCAACCCCGGTGCAATCGCCAAACCCATTACCCATGGATTTTTCCGCTATACTGCAGTAATTTTTACGCCAGACGGAAAGCAATTGCTGATAACCGGCAACATGGATTCAACCCTCCATCCCGACAGGGCTTTGGAGTCATCTGTTTTTATGGCAGACTCTGCCGGCAATCAACTAAGAACCTGGCTGAGTGGAAAAGGAGTAACTTATACATCCGCGAAAATTTCTCCCTCCGGAAAATGGGTGGCTATACAAAAAGGGAAAACCGGATTTGTAGATGTGCCTGAACTTTTTATATTGCCTTTTAACGGAACTGAAAAAGATAAAATTGATTTGCCCTTTGATAGAAATAAATCTGCTGTTGTTTATAGTGCCGATGAAAAATCAGTTTTCTTTACTGCCCAAAGTAATGGGGGTGTTCCACTTTATAAGGTAGACATCGCATCTAAAAAAATAACTTCCCTAACACCCGCCGATGCCGGCGTAGCCAGTTTTGATTTATCCAAGGGGAAACTACTGTTTTCGCAAACCAATGTTACCAGCCCTTCCGAAATAATCACCTGTGATGCCGAGGGAAAAAATGTACAAACACTCTCCACCCTCAACAGCAGTTGGCTAGCAAACAAGCAATTGAGTTTGCCAGAAAAAAGAACCTTCGTAAACGAGGAGGGCATGACGGTTGAATATTGGATTATGAAACCCGTCGGATTTCAATCTGGGAAAAAATATGCTGCGATTCTAGATATACACGGAGGGCCCAGTGCGATGTGGGGACCTGGTGAAAACTCGATGTGGCACGAATTTCAATATTACTGTGCGCGGGGTTATGTGGTGGTATATGCGAATCCCCGGGGTTCGGGTGGATATGGTGCGAAATTTTTACAAGCCAATATCAACAACTGGGGAACCGGCCCTACTCGGGATGTAATTACAGCACTGGAAAAAGCAACGGATGAGGGATATATCGACACCAGCCGGCTAGCCGTTACAGGTGGTTCCTATGCCGGGTACTTGGTGGGATGGATAGTAGGGCACGACCAGCGATTTAAAGCGGCCTGTGCACAACGTGGGGTATTCGAACTCACCACTTTTATGGGGGAAGGAAATGCTTGGCGACTGGTACCGAATTATTTTGGGGGTTACGCTTTTGATCCTGCAGTAAAAAAAGTACTTGATCGCGAATCGCCACTAACTTATGTAGCGAATGTGCAAACGCCCCTCATTATTTTTCATGGAGAAAATGATTTAAGAACCGGGGTAATTCAAAGTGAAATGTTTTATCGCAGTCTGAAGATATTGGGCCGGCCGGTTGAATATGTTCGCCATCCGGGTGCTTCTCACGAAATCACCCGCACAGGAAATAATCGCCAAAGAATGGATCAGATGCTTAGAACCCTAGAATTCTTCGAAAGATACCTTCAACCCTAGTCCTCTTCTATTTGAGCGACTTGAGCCAGTCGTTGATACCCGTATAAATTTTTTGAGCCACTGAGGTTTTGAACGCCGGATTAACAATTCGGCGTTCGTCGTCTTGATTACTTAAGAAGGCAATTTCCACCAAACAGTTGGGGAAATCAGTTGGGGCATTGAGGGCAAAATTGAAGTGACCGATATTTCCAAACTCATTTAAATTCAACTCCAGCATTCGGGTAAGCACAAACTGGGTAAGTGGCCGAAATCCAATGTGTTTATAATAAGTGCTCACCCCTCGTACCTGTTGGTTGGCACTGGAATTAAAATGCAGGCTGATGAGTAAGTCGGGATGCTGTTGTTCTAAGAAGAGAATACGATCTTTATTATCGAAGGTTGTATCAGAATCACGCGTCATGATGATGTTGGTTACTCCTTTTCGGCGTAACAATTTTTCTAATTCCTTGGCATATTTGAGGGTAAGATCTTTTTCGGACTGAAAAGTTTTGATACCCCCTGTTCCTCCATTGGTACCTCCATGGCCGGCATCAATAGCAATGGTAAGTTTGCGAATATCTAGTTTTGTTGGCTGGCGCTTTACCGACACTACCAGAAACTTACCCTTATATCCAATCGAGTATCCCCAATGTTGGCGATGCACCAGTTCGATGGTAACTCGAACCACATCATCTTCTAGCTGATGGTAGTATACATTTTTCACTTCTTTTAAAGAACGGAGTTGGGTAACCCAGTTGGTATTGCTATGCACCCCATAAATATCAACTTCTATAACCGACGGATTGATTAGCATCCTGCTTTGATAGGGCAAGCGTTCTTCCATGGCAATACCCACATAATCTAACAGGGAATCTCCTTTTGCACTAAAAGAGGCCGTGAGATATTGATCTTTTAATCGGACTGCCGAATCGGTTTGAATTGATTTTTTTTCGATATAGGCACTGTGGTAGGCTGATAGCTGAACTTTGTACATATCTTTAGCCGAATCAACCACCCGCAATAAAACGCCCGAATCCAGATAACCCATTTTAGCTCCGCCCAAACGATCTTCTCCCAACCCAAAATAAAGGGAAGGTAATTTGCCAGAAGTTCGAACTAGTTGAATGGGTTGTGCAGAAACTGCGACTACCACTTGGAATGCGAGTAGAAAGCAAATGATTTTACAATACTTCATCCTTCTAAGATAAAATATTATTGTGATTCCGATAAGGTGAATGAGAAATAAAGAAAAATGCTCTTGGCTAATCGTAGCGCTTCAGTTTTCGGGAGAACCAGAAATCGCGGTAGCAGAGAGTAAGGGTAAATTGGGAATAGCGTTCGCGAATCAGTCCTTTTTCGGTAGTTCCCCGAACACCCAATTCAATGGCTCCCTGAATAGCTAGACTACTAAGGGCAGTGCGTGATAATTCGGCACCTGCGCCAAAGGTTAACCCATAATCTTTCAGCTGAATACCGTTAATGCGAAGATAGGAGTCGGTATAAAAAAGTCCTGTTTGCAAAAAGTATTTCTCATAACTCTGGTTCATGTAGGAACCTTTTTTCGAAAACTCGAAGCCCCCCGAAAAACGCTGGCTGTTATCTAACATATAACTCACCCCGCTGTAATTGGTTTCACGCCATCCGTCGTACTGATAATCAAATGCTAAGGTAAACATATTACGGAAGGTGGCAGCAGCGCCTACCTGATAAGAAAGAGGCAAAGTGAAATAAGAAGTTTTATAGTACTCATTTTCTAGCAAGACTGTATTTCCCGAAACAGCCCGCAAACTGTAATTGGCTCGTAAGTCGGTTTTATTAGATATCGTTCCCCCAGCGGCAATATTCCAAAGCCTATTCAGTTTGGCTTGGTACTGTGCCCCCAACTTAAATCTGGCTTGCCCAACCGATACATTCCGAGAAGTTACCACCCCACTATCGGTAAGCTGACCCGATAAGAATTCTTTTTCCTCAATCTGCCCAAACAAATAAGAAGTTTGTAACCCGATGTTCAGGTTTTTATTAACCACAAAGCTATTGGTAATAAAAGCTTGGTTGGTACTTCCGGTTCCGGAATAAAATGCGTCTGCAAATAAATTACTTCCCTGAATGGGCTTTTCTCCGGCGAAAGAATAATTCACCGTACTGTAAGGAGTTAAACCCAAGCCAATTGCCCATCTGGGAGTAATTTTAGTTCCCAGGGTAACTTTCTTAAACTGAAGGTCGGTGGATTTATTATCAGAAAAATCACTTACCGGTGATCCGGTATAGGAAACATATTTAAACCGAGCAGCGGCTTCAAAATGGAAAAAATGCTGATCAAGAGCAGCATAGGAAGCCGGGTTAACTTGATATATATATCGGTTAGAAGATAAAGCTACTCCGGCATGACCCATCCCGGAAGTACGGTCGAAACTGCTTTTTTCAATGTCCCCTATGCCAATTAAAGAGTAGGGAGAGGTATTATTTTGTGCTTTGGCCTCTATGAGTGAACCACTCACTGCCATGCAACAACACATCAATATCGGAATGATTTTCTTCATATTATTTTACGGCGGCGTACACAATTGCTAATTCAATTTTACCTAAAGGATTCACTTTATTACCAACAACTAACCTATTAAAAGTGGTTTCCATCAAAGGGCTGGGAGGTAACATTAATAAGCCATTGTTACCATTGAAAGATGGATCACCTACAATCAAGGCAATATAATTTGTTACATCATAGGCGTAACTCGTTTTCTCACCGTAAAGATAATCCACCTCAAGACTTCCAAATTGGGGATTAGAAGATCCGTTGGCAAAAAATGCAAGGTCGAACCCGATTTGGTTATTAATGTTTGTTGAGGCCAACCTTACCAACGGAGGCAAAGCAAAATTGGGACTATAAGAACCTTTCAGCGGCCTAACCACCAAGGTTGCCCGGATAATTTTGGTATAATTGGGAATCTTCAATAAATCGCGGATAGAATTGAACCTAACTTTCGCAAAGGCACCACCTAAGTAGAAACTATAAGCAGCATTGCCCGTTAAGCTGCTGTTCAGTTCCTTTTTGGCCGCAAGGTCTTTTAAAACCGTACCGGACCTATCTATACTAATCTGATTGTAATGGTGGATTTTTGCACCCATTGATATATCGAAGTTTAAACTGCGCAAAAATAGATCGGGCTTTTTGTAATACATTCTGATAACCAGACTATCCTTTGCTCCAAAGGCAAACTGGGTATTTGATCCGGCTGATACACGTATGCCATTGAAGTATTTAACAAATGCATCCAGGGTTCTCATGTCTTTATCATTAGGATTCTTGAGTTTGCTCAAAAACTCCCGACCCAAATTATCCGACAGGCGAATTTTAATTGAATCTCTCCTCAGGGGCCGAACGTACACGGTTTTGCTACCCAAGGGAGTTGGATCTACTGTAAACTGACGATTATTAAAAATCCGGTTAAAATCTTCTTCATATCCATTGATAATTTGATTTACCCGATGCACATTCAAAGTAATTGGTAGAGAACTATCCCCATAAAAAGTTCTGTTGGGAACCATCAATAGGCAAATAGAATCAAAAGTGGTACCGGCAAAGGAATCAATATATGTAGGAGGAGCCATTTCCGTGAAGCATTGGGTGGTAATTTTACCAAAGTACGGATCAGCATACCCGCCAATCAAGGAAACGCCAGTGCTGGAAGTAGGAAAAGAATCTAAGTGGATGGTGGTAAGATCTGCATTAAACGAATCAACCTTAATAATTTGGGTATAGCCGTTATCCAACAGCTGATCACCAAATTTAATGTCAACTTTCTTGCAGGAAAACAAAAACACCGAAAGCAGTAACCACAAAAAAAGAGATAAAAATTTCGGCATCAGTCATGTTGGTTTATCCTGCAATCCGCAAATTGCAAGGGTAAAAGGAGGCACAAATTAGAAAGTACCCCTGTTACAAATTTGTTAGTATGGACAAAAAGGCATTTTAAGACTACAATATCAAATATTTTATCTGCAAAATGGAAAATTTACCGAAACAACTAAGGTGTAATCTGTTAAAGTAATGGGAAAATAAAAATGAGTTAAAACATTTGCAGACAAAATAACTACTTTCGTCTTGTAAATGCAGGCGAAAATCCATTTTAACGAAATAGCATACGCCTGTACGAATAATTTGTGTCAAAATTTCATTCATGAAGCGTTTTAAGTACTTTTTTTTGTTGCCATTGAGTATCGTATTGATTGCCCTTTCTTGTACCCCATCAGCTGATACACCCGTTACTACCGATACCAGCGGAAACTGGGTTAAAAGATCTGAGTTTGAAGGGAATGCACGTACGGAGGGCATCGCCTTTTCCATCGGTGATACCGCCTATATCGGAACCGGATTTGATGGTTCTGTTCGCTATGTAGATTTTTGGGCTTATGATCCCGTAAAAAACTTCTGGCTACAGCGTGCCCAATTTCCGGGTGCAGCGCGTAATTCTGCCGTTGGTTATTCTATAGGAACCAAAGGATATATTGCTACCGGTTATGATGGATTGAATCGTTTGAATGACAATTGGGAATACAATCCTGCTACCAATGTGTGGACACGCCGTGCAGATTTTGCCGGTTCGGCTCGCTACGATGCTGTTGCATTTGGTATCGGTACCAAAGGATACATTACTACCGGATTTGATGGCGGTAATACCAAAGATTTGTGGGAGTTTGATCCTGCTGCTGGTGCCAATGGTACTTGGGCACAAAAAGTAAGCATGGGAGGAAGCAAGCGATTTGCAGCAGTAGCATTCGTTTACAACAATAAAGCCTATGTGGTAACCGGTATCAGCAATGGTAATACCCTTACCGATTTCTGGATGTACGATCCAGCCAATCCTTCCAGCTGGACGCAGTTACGGGATATAGCTAATTTTAGCACAGAAGCCTATGATAACGATTACACCGATATTCAAAGACATAATGCGGTTGCCTTCGTAATTGGCGCGAAAGGTTATTTGGCAGTGGGTGAAAACGGAGGGTATATCAAAAAAACTTGGGAGTACGATTTCGCTACCGACCTCTGGGTAAGAAAAACTCCCTATGAGCGCACCGAGCGTACCGGAGCTGTAGGATTTTCCGTTAAAGGCAGAGGATATGTTGCCTGTGGCAAAAACAGTACTTTTTATTTTGACGATATCGATGAACTCAAACCAACCGAAACCTTCAACACAGTGGATTAAAAAAAACTGGATTTACCTGTTGTTCTCGGTATCCATTGTTTTGTTTGCCTACAAACAGTGGTTTTCCAAAAAACCTTCAGGTGAATGGGTTTCATTAAAATATACTACCTATCATACCCCCCTCGGTTGGGGGTATGATGTTTTAGTTAACGACACGTTGTTTATTCATCAGCAACAAATGCCTGCAGTTGAAGGTAAGCGGGGGTTTGCTACCCAAGAAGAAGCCGCATCCGTTGCAGAACTGATTATTTACCGCATGAAAAATAAACAATTACCTACCATCCTTCTCAAAGATTTAGATAGTCTGCACATTACACAGTAACCCTATTGTTCGGTATTTTCTTAGTTACACTAGATGGTTGCTTGGCTACTTACAAATAAATTATCCGTTTTTTCCTATCATCTCATCTAACATGGGCCGGTAAGCATGGCCAATTGGAAGGGTGTTATTCCCAATGGTAATCTCGTTTCTGCTGATGGTTTCTACTTGAGACAGCGCTATAATATAAGATCGATGAACACGAATAAAATCGTTTGCCGGCAGCCTGCTTTCAAAGTCCTTCAGGTTTTGTAAGGTGGTAAGTGGCGATACTTTCCCCTTTAAGAATATCTGGGTATAATCTCTCAAACCCGACAGATATAATATATCCGCCAGCTGAATTTTAATCAGTTTATATTCAGATTTAACAAAAATAAAATTGTTGTGCACCGATGTTGCCAATTGCCGCTCTTGAAAAAAAGTGCGCACCGTTTGAAGTAACTGAAATACCTGCACAAATTCAGCATCCTCAGCTATGCTGGCAAAGCAACCTTTACCCAAGGTAGCTGCAACCGACGATGCAGCAGCCGATACCAAGGATATCCAAACCGGATAATGCACCGTGCGGCTACCTGCCGCTGTAATAATTTTTTCTGGGGCAATCAACAGATGATAATCTCCCGCCTGAAGTAACTGCTCCGCATCCTGTAACGATTCCACAGCTAGCTCCACAGAAAAACCCGGAATGTTATTCAGCCTGTCCGTCCACTTATTCAGTGACGCAGCAACGGGATGAATGAGAATAACTTGATACATCAGCCGGGATATTTAGCGTAAAAATAGCTTAAAAACCCAAAGACAGCTATTTAAGAACTTGCTTACCAACAATAAAAAACCCCACTACCGGTTAAGGAGTGAGGCTTTCAATTAGTAAGCAATCGTAAATAAGTGTCAATAATAAGCAACTTTTTTGAAAATTGACAATTTATTTACCTATTTTTTAAAAAAAGTAGTTCGGGTCGGCCAGCACCTTATCGCAGATTCTTCTGCGGGCATCTTTGGAGTTGAAGGGCGCCACTTTGGTAAAACGCTTGAGTCCGATGTGCATCATATTCAATTCATCCCCGGAGGCAAAGCTGTTGAGGGCATCTTTTCCGGCTTTATTGATGCGATCGGCAGCATCGTACAGATAGGTTTGCATTACATCTCGCTCGATACTTACCGCTTCCAGCCCTCTTTCTCCGGCCAACTTCATAGTACGCAGCAGGGCTGATTCGGCATGGAAGGTTTCAATGGCCATATCTGCTATATTCATCAGCACTTCCTGCTCTTTTTCTAATTGCATCATCAATTTTTGCACGGCGGCTCCGGCTACCATTAGGATAGCTTTTTTAAATTGGGCGATATACTTGAGTTCCTTCGCAAAATCACCCTCCTCTCCTGCTCCAAAATCGGGAATACTCATCAGTTCTTTCTGAACAGTCATAGCAGGTCCCATCAGATCGAGCTTACCCTTCATGGCTCTTTTTAAAACCATATCAACGGTAAGCAATCGATTGATTTCATTGGTTCCTTCGTAAATCCGGTTAATCCGGCTATCGCGATAGGCTTTAGAAATCAGGTATTCATCACTAAATCCGTTACCCCCATGTATTTGAACTCCCTCATCTACTACAAAATCGAGCACTTCACTGCCAAATACTTTCAGCATACTGCATTCGATGGCATATTCTTCGGCTGCACCCAATAAGGCTTCGGCAAAAGTTTTACCACTGGCCAACAATTCATCCTCCTTATCTTGAACCCAAAAGGCAGTGCGATAAAGGGCAGCATCTGCTACCCAAATTCGGATGGCCATTTCAGCAATTTTATGGCGGATGGCACCAAACTTGGCAATGGGTATTTTAAATTGCTCGCGGGTTTTTGCATAGGCTGCGGCCGTATCTGCTGAGCGACGGGCACCGCCTAGGGCAGCAGCACACAATTTTAAGCGACCGATATTCAGAATATTAAAGGCTATCAGATGACCCTTGCCAATTTCTCCTAATAAATTTTCTACTGGCACTTTACAGTCCTGAAAATACAATTGAACGGTAGAAGAACCTTTAATTCCCATTTTGTGTTCTTCGGGTCCCTGTGTAAAGCCTTCCATACCCCGCTCAACAATAAAGCCAGTAAATTTCTCGCCGTCTATTTTGGCAAAAACGGTATACACATCGGCAAATCCGCCATTGGTTATCCAGCATTTTTGTCCATTCAAAATATAGTACTTTCCATCCTCACTCAACTTTGCAGTAGTTTTTGCGCTCAAGGCATCACTGCCACTATTGGGTTCTGTTAAACCATACGCCCCCTTCCATTCACCGGAGCCGAGCTTAGGAATATACTTTTGCTTTTGTTCGGGGGTGCCAAAATATAAAATCGGCAGCGTACCGATGCCGGTATGAGCTGCAATAGCAACTGAAAAAGAGAAACCACCACCTAATCCTTCATTTACCAGGGTGGAAGTAATAAAATCTTTCGCAAGACCCCCATATTCCTCGGGAAAGGAAGTGCTTAACAGGCCTTGTTCTCCCGCTTTCTGAACCAGTGAAGGCATCAATCCTGGCTCCAGCTTGTCGATGCGATCAACAATGGGCAGCACTTCGGTGTTTAAAAATTGATGGCACATTTCAAGCACCATCTTCTGCTCTTCATTAAAATCTTCCCGAATAAAAGTTTGCTCAGGTTGGCTTTCCGAGATAATCCATTCTCCGCCGTGTAATGCTTTTGTAGTTACTGTGGTTTCCATTTTGGATAAATTGAGGGTTGATACTATTTTATAGTTATTTTTATTATACAAGTATGCCAATCGTAAGGTTGTCGTAAACACGCTGAAATACGCTTTTTACCACATTAATTTCTTCTCTCGAAATTCCTTCCAACGCTTCGTCCATGGTTTGGTTGGCAATTAGGATGGTCATCTCCTGCATCTCAACGGCTGCCTGGGTAAGGCATACCAGATTGATGCGACGGTCTGTTTTGGATGCCAGCCGCTTTACCAAATGCTGCTTCTCGAGGTTATCAATCAGGCGGGTTATACTGGGTTTATCGCGAAAAGTACGGTTACACAGTTCCTGCTGACTTAAACAATCTTCTTTCCACAAGTGATATAAAACGCTCCATTGCTCGATAGTAATCTCCAATCCTGCTTGCCGAAAATTCTTCTGCAAACGCCGTGCCACAGCTGTGGAGGCCATGCCATTGATAACGCTGTAAAGCTCCCCTCGTTTAAATTGGTTGTTTGGCATATAGTTAGTTATGCAACTATTTTCAAAGTACGTTCGTTTTGTGGAAACAGCCAAAAATTTGGGCTTAATTTTTAGGTAAAATGATGGGAATGGCAGGAACAGGTAGTTACACTGGATGAATAATATTGTTTTTCTTTGTTGCATGATGAGTATTTGGATGTTGCTAACCGGGAGTTTATTGGCTGGCTACCTACTACTAATGGGGGTTTACCGGTATTATTTTGTTCGGCTAAAGCCTTTTGATGCAGTAACCTCGTCCCTCCCGGCTGTAACCTTTTTTTCGGTAATTATCCCTGCACGCAACGAGTCTACATATATTAGGGCCTGCCTTCAATCGGTGGTGAATAATGGCTATCCGGGAGATTTATTCGAAATTATTGTAGTAGACGACCATTCGGAAGATGATACCGCACAACAGGTACTGGAGTTACAGTCCACCTACCCTCAGATTTCTCTGCTCCGTTTACAAGATTATCCGGACTGGGTAACCACGCAGGCTTACAAAAAAAAGGCTATCGAACTTGCAATTAGTAAAAGCAAGGGAAGCTGGATAGTAACCACGGATGCAGATGGGGAAGTGCCGGTGAATTGGTTACTACAGTTTGATAACTACATACAAAAAAATGAGCCAGTATTTGTGGCAGCCCCAGTGATGTATTATTCGCGCGGGGGGTTGTTGCAGGTTTTTCAGCAGCTAGACTTTATGAGTTTGCAGGGTATTACGGCAGCTTCCGTTTCTGCCGGGTTTCACAGTATGTGTAATGGGGCCAATCTGGCTTACCGAAAAGATATCTTTTGGTCGGTTGGCGGATTCGCGGGCCACGAACACTTGGCCAGTGGCGATGATATGCTGTTAATGCATCGGATAAAAGCAAGCTATCCCAACCAAATCGGCTATATTTTTTCCAGAGATTCGATGGTTTTAACCGAACCAGCAGCTAGTTGGGGGGCGTTTTTTCAGCAAAGAATTCGATGGGCCAGTAAGGCAGAGAGTTATCGAGAAAAAAAGATATTTGGGGTGTTATTGGGGGTATGGCTACTGAATGCGGCGCTGGCTATGGGTTTGCTACTCGTATTGTTTCACCAAGTAAACTGGATGCAGTGGGTGATTGTTGTATTAATAAAAACCATCGGGGAATTGTACTTTCTTACTCCGGTAGCCCGATTTTTTCAAGCGGAGGCCCAAATGGCCTATTTCCCATTTTTACAACCTCTGCATATTGTTTATACAATAACAGCAGGATGGCTGGGAAAATTTGGTACTTACCAGTGGAAGCAAAGAAAAATTAAAACTGGGGGAACTGCTTTCTAGTGAAGGTCATCTGAACCCGGCCAAAAGGCCAATAACATAATGGGCAAAAAAGCTAACATCGAAAAAGCTGCTATTATTAATTTTTTCATAGGGGATTTTTTGAAATACGACCCAGGATTGGATATTAGGTTTATTGTAAGGAAGTAAGTTTAAGGTGAACTAAGCTATTATATCGGTGAAGTGATTGGATGTTTCAGATAAGTTGTAACATTACTCCCCAAAATAATACCTCTTGTATAAGGATACCCTTACTGATTGAGTTGCTGCCTGAATTAAAAAAATTATGCGAGCACCGTTTTTTCTTGTAACAATTGTTGCCGAAGCAATAAAATAGCTCCCAAACAACTGTAGAATACTGCGCCCACTTTATCCGTTTCAATTAGGTCGCTCATCAAATTCAACACAATCACCATGGTAAGCATGCCTGAGATGGCAAGGGTAATGGTTTTGTAAAAATTACTTTGCAGCTGCGAATACAAACGCTGGAGGGAGATAAACATTCCAGCAAGCAATGCCAGAAAAATGAAGAGTCCAATCAGCCCCTGTTCCAAGGCCAATAACAAAAAATAGTTATGTACGGTAGAATGTTCGGGGTTATTGCTCACCCAAGTTTGAAAGCTACGGAGGGTGTAGGGTTTGTAGTGTAAATAAAAGCTGTTAGGGCCAAATCCGGTAAGGGGTTCCCCTGCTAACATACGAACTCCAGCTACCCAGCGGTACCACCTTTCTGCTGCCGACACATCCTTACCCTGAAAAGTTGCTTGCATGTGTTGCCGAAATTCGGTATGAAAATAGGTTTGATCGTGTTCGGGAATAAAGCGAAGATAATTTCGTTCAGTTACCAGCCAGGCAGAAAGTATTAGAATGGCAGTAATGGCTATTGCTAAAACAGGCAGCATCCATTTTTTTCTTACAATAACAACCATACCTATCCCACAAGGAAGGGCAACCCAAGCGCCACGAGAATACGCCAGCATCCAACCAACAATCCCAACCAGTATTCCTGCCAGTATCCATTTTCGAATGGGGCTTCCCTTTTGGGTTAGGTGATAGCATGCGGCGGCTACTGGAAGCAGTAGGGTTAACAATGCGGCGTAATTCACATGATTTCTAAAAAAGGGCGACATGGCTTTTCGAATATCGAAAAAAGTAAACCCATATAAACCGTGTCGGATAAGCACCTGTAAAACCAATACCAACATAGGTAGTAACCAACAGGCAGCCCATATTTTCCAATCGCGGGAGGTTCGGATAAAATACACGGGCAAGATCACAAAGGGTACGATGTACCAAATTTTAGCCAGCAGGTATTTTATAGACAGGATTGGCTCGTATGAAAAAATACAGCAAATCGCTATCCAAATCAATTGAATTAGTAAGAGCGTGAACAAAGGGGAGCGAACCAATACTTCGGGCAATCTGGTTGGATAACGCAAAAAATAAAATAGTCCGCTTAGGGTTAAAAATATCATCAACAATTCGTCGGGGAAGTCGATGCCCAGGGTAGGCAATAGCTGCCATTCGGTAGAGAGGGGAATACAAATAAATAAGAGCCAGAATAGGGTAATAGAGGGTTTGAGTAGGGCGGGAATAAGTGCATAGATAGCCAGCGCGATAAAGGGTACCCCCATCCAAAGCGGCTGATATTGCCACAAAGCAATGGCCCAGGCACCAGCAAAGATGAACACAAATAGGAGTGTTATCGGGCGCAAAGAAAGTGCCGGCAACTGCATGTTATGCCTGATTATTTCGGTGGTAAATAATTACCCAGGCCATACTAAAAATAAGGGCTGCCAAAAAAGTTCCTACTAACACAACTGGTTTATTAGGACGAACCGCCGTTGAATCTGCTTCAGGAGCATCCAATACAAAAAGTGTCTTCGGAACTGCTGCCTTGGCTTGCTCTAATTCACCAGTTATTTTAATATTATCGGTTATCAAATTGGCAAGTGCAGACACTTTAATTTTCACAAGTTGCTGTGCGGGTGTTGGATCGTTAGTAAGTTGGCCAGCAGTATTTGTATACTTATTCTGTAAGCTATCATACGAAAGTTGCAAATTTTTAATGGCGTTATCGTATCGGGCAAGAATTACTGATTGTATGCGGGCATCTATTTTAGATGTAAACCGCTTTACCAAATCTACACTCATTTTAGGTTTTTGCGACCAGCCAATCAGTTGCAACATCCCTTTTTCGGTAGGTTTGGCATATAATTTTTTCTTGAGTATTTTAATCGCTTTTTGTAAGCGGATAGAGGTATCGGAATCTTTTACAGCATATTCACACTCCAGGTTGCATTCTTTAACTATGGCACTATAAATTGAATTCCAATCGTTGGCAGCTTCCATGCGCTCAATATCATTTCCATTACCAAATATGGAATAGAGGTCTTTGATATTGGGATTAAACAGCGTTCCCTTATCGGCCAGTTGGGGATTGAGAGGGGTTAAGGTAGCTACTGATTTATATTCTGGTGGGATAAAGAATAAAAGCAGGCCCGTTCCTATGGTAATAAGGAAGGTAAAAAGAAAGATGAATTTTTTATGCTGCTTCAGTAAAGGCAATATATTTTGCAGATGTAGCATGGCAATCGTGTTTAACTGAAAATACAAATAATTAAGATACGGGGGCTACTACTATGTTCCTGTCGAGACTTTCCTCTAGTGATATAAAGGTTTCGGTACGTTCGATGCCCTTGATTTTTTGCAGTTCGTCGTGCAGCACAAAGCGGAGTTGCTGGATATCTTTGCATACGATTTCAGCAAACATGCTGTAGTTTCCGGTGGTATAGTTGAGGCGAACGATTTGTGGTATTTTCTTCAATTCGCGGGCTACGGAATCGTATAGGGAGCTTTTTTCGAGGTAGATGCCTATAAAAGCGATCACATCGTAGCCCAATAGTTTCAGGTCTACCGATAATCTTTTACCTTTAACTACTTTTAGTTCTTCGAGTTTTTTAATCCTTACGTGGATGGTGCCACCTGAAACGAATAGTTTCTTGCCTAGGTCGGCATAAGATATTTCTGCATCCTCCATCATTTCCTGAATGATCTGCAGATCGAGTTTGTCGAGATTCAGTTTGGCGCTCATTTTATTTATTAATTTAGATATTATCTAACCAATATGCAATATTATTGAACATTTTCTATATTTTATTCATTTTGTTTAAAATATTACCAAATAAAAAATAAAATCATGTAATATTGTATAGTCAATGCAAACGTAATCAAGTACGTTCAAAGGTTGACGATACTGTGGGGTGATGAAATTTTTGGCAGACATGCCCTCTTGTCTCGGGGGTGAGGATAATGGGACAAACGTAGTGTAGAGCCGTTCGGGTAGCGATATTCGGGCGACCAGGGTCGACCACTGAACTTTGCGCTATAGCTAACCACCTCGTGGAGGTTCGATCCCTCCCCCTACAGCAAAACACCTAAATACTTAGGTGTTTTTTTATGCCCTTATACAAAGCTCTATTTTCAATTCAAATACGTATTTATCTTAATATGGGCTTTTGGAAAGTTCAGAACTTTCCAAAAGTTGAGCAGCATTAATTGGTTTTTCGGGTTGCGCTGAAATTAATCAGGCACCCTCCTCGGCTCTGATCATTCTGGAACCGGGATGAAGTTTACAAGCCAACATTATAACAGCACGACTTACAGGAAGTTAAATTTTTTTATGCTTACCTGAAAAATGGTTTAACAATCTTATATCATTTCTTTATCATTTATTGGAAAACAAATTTACTAAATTTAGTATCAATATATATTATGAAAAAGCCCAATCCTCAATTGTTCTATCAAACCCTTGCGCTAGTATTAATTAGTTTATGCGCATGCACGAAGCAAGGTAGTACACCACAAAATAATCCTGGCTCAAGTAGCCTACAGGAATTAATCCTGGTAGATCAGCCGTATGGTTCACATCCACGACAAGTATTTGATATTTATTTGCCGGCTAACAGAGATACATCTACCCCAATTATTCTTATGATCCATGGCGGCGGTTGGCAGACCGGTCGAAAGGAAGATCTGAATGGATATGTAAATATTCTCCGGTCGAAATGGAAAAATGTTGCGATTGTTAATATGAATTACCGGTATGCCAGCTTTGCCAATAAAACGCATCATCCTGAAATGATGGCTGATATTCAAAGAGCAGTTGATACGGTTACTGCAAGGCTCAACAATTATAAGATTTCCTCTAAAATGGCAATTACCGGTGCAAGTGCAGGTTCGCAACTTGCTATGATTTACGCTTATAAAATTAATAGTAAAATCAAGTGTGTTGGTAATATTTTTGGACCCAGCATCATTAATGACTGGAACTGGTATAACAGTACAAACTATATACAAGGAACTTATACAGGAGATGTTCTGTCGGAATATGTTGGCAGAACCTGGGATACCACCGCTTACAAAGCGGTTAGTCCCTACTGGAACGTGAGTAGTAGCACACAACCTACCATTAGTTTTCATGGTAACTTAGATCCGGTGGTACCCGTTTATCATAGTCAATGGCTGCACTCGAGGCTCCGCAGCTTCGGTGTAACATCGGAATATTATGAATATGTTGCCTTTCATAGCTTTGACAATACACAGTCGGATGATGTGCTTACTAAGATGATTGCTTTTTTTAAGACGCATCTCAAATAGAATAGCTAAAGCATCATCCCCACTGTAAGGAAAAAATTTTGGGGCTCGGCGAGCATGCGCCCCGGAGTTCGGTAACCCCTATCTTTCCCCTTATCAAGTGCTACAGAAAAAAATCAGGTTAAAGTTATGATGTTCAATATCCCTTTTAATAATCCATTTACCCTCCTACCGAACTTATGCATTTTTTTCATAGGTTGCCAATTCTAACAACCCCTCGGATTTATAGATTTTCTTAATGTGTTTTTCGATGGATGTTCTCATGGTATTAAAAATTCTGCCATTTGATACTAATTTAACCAATCGGTATCCTTTTCGAGCTTATATCAGCATACAAATGCCTCCTAGGATGGTTGCAACATAGTTGCATATAAACGACTCCACACCTATAAAGGCTAAAATTCGGCTACAATTCTCTTTACAATGCAGCCGAGCGAAGAAGGAAAATAGGCTCTAAAAGAAGGCAGGAATATAAAATGTATTGCTTGAAGAACCCATTTATAAAATAATTTGGTTTATTTTATAAACTACTCTACATTTGTTCTGTCAACTGAAAAGAATGAAACATTCCATCCTACTTATAGCTGTTTTATTAATCGGGTTATCACTCCATGCACAAACTAGGGTGCAAGGTTCGGTTAAAGACAAACGAGGTAGAATTATAGCAGGTGCAAATATTAGTATAAAAGGGTCTTATGATGGTACTACTTCAGATTCAGCGGGTACTTTCTCCTTTAAGACTTACGAAAAAGGGGCAGTTATTTTAGTGGCCAATAATATTGGGTTTAAAATGGAGGAAGTACCCGTTACCATAGGAAAAGATACCTTAGTGATAGATTTTCTATTAAAAGAAGAAATCAACGAATTATCTGCGGTTGTGATTACCGCAGGTACTTTTGAAGCAAGTGATAAGAAAAAAGGTACGGTTTTAAAGCCCTTAGACATTGCTACTACTGCTGGGGCCAATGCAGATATATCCGCCACCATTCAAACTTTACCGGGTGCCCAAAAAGTGGGGGAACAAGAGGGCTTGTTTATTAGAGGCGGCAGTGCAGAGGAAGCAAAAATTATTATTGATGGATCGGTAGTCAATAATTTCTTTTATAGTTCAGTGCCAGGTATTTCTCAGCGGGGTAGATTTTCTCCCTTCTTATTTAGTGGAACAGTTTTTAGTTCAGGTGGCTATTCTGCTTTATACGGACAAGCATTGAGTAGTGTGTTGAGTTTAGAAAGCATTGATATTCCTGAAAGAAGCGAAATTCAGATTGGTATTTCTCCTATTTTTTTAAGTGCTGGTTTTCAGCAAGTAGCCAACAACAAAAAATCTAGTTTTGGATTGAGTTATAATTGGGTGAATTTAACCTTGTATCAAAAATTAGTTCCGCAAGCTCCCGATTTTTTTAATGCTCCTTCTTTTCATACGGTTGATGCAAACTATCGATTTAAAACCAAAAAGAATGGCATGTTTAAAATCTACGCCTATTTTAATTCAGGTGATTTAGGTGTACGTAATCCTTCTCTGGATAGTATTGGCTTAAAAAATGCCTTCAGTTTAAAGAACAGAAATTTCTTTACTAATATTAGCTTTCGTCAATTCTTAGGGAAAGGATGGAAACTCAATACGGTAGCAAGTGTAAGCTATAACAAAGACAATATAAACACCGAAGTTCAAAATCAACAGAACGAAAGAATTCCTGTTGTAAATATCCCTGTAATAGATTTTACCCACTTCAACTTAGATGCTCGCCAATGGATGGTTCAAGCTCGTGCTGTATTAGATAAAAGATTCGGTGCTATCAATACAATTCGATTTGGTGCAGAAGTTTGGAATAATATTGACAGTGCTAGGTACACCAATTTAGCGGGTACATTCCCAACTAAAATAAGTGATTTTTATACGGCCATTTTTGCGGAATCTGATTTGTATTTATCGAATAATGTCGCATTTAGACCTGGAATTAGAATAGAACACAGTGGATTGTTAAATCGATGGAATATTGCTCCGAGAGCGGCTTTATCCTATAAACTAGATAAAAACAGTCAATTCAGCATCGACTACGGAATGTTCTATCAAACTCCAGAAAGAAGATATCTAGTAGCCAATAGTAATTTCAGTTTTTTAAGAGCAGATCATTACATACTTACCTATCAAAATTTATCTACTAATTACACGTTTAGAGTGCAAGCTTTCTACAAAGATTATGTGAATTTATTAAAAACAGATGCTGCTGTAACAAATGCTGTAAGCACCGAAGGAGTAGGATATGCACAAGGTGTTGAATTATTTTGGAGGGATAAAAAAACATTTAAAAACTTTGATTACTGGATCAGTTATTCCTATCTAGATTCTAAGAGAAATTACAATAATTACCCTACTGCAGCGATGCCTACATTTGCAGCCAATCATAGTGGTAGTTTGGTGTTAAAAAAATTCTGGGTAAAACAAATGTTCGGAGTTAATTGGAGTTGGAATTGGAGCACAGGCCGCCCTTATTATAATCCCAATAATCCCAAAACGGATTTCTTAACAGATCGAACCATTTTTTATAGCACGAATAATTTTAGTGTTAACTGGCTACCGAAATTAGGTAAAGCGAATACAGTTGTAGTACTTGGCATCAATAATGTATTTAATGAAACCCAAATCTTCGGTTACAACTACAGCAATAGGTTAAGAGATCCTCAAGGGCTATTGATAAGAGAAGCGGTAATACCACCTGCACCCCGTAACTTTTTCTTAGGCATATTTTTAAGCTGGGGGGTTGATAGAACCCAACAAAATATTAATGGAAACCTATAATTAACAATTTAAACTACTCAACATGAACAACGATCAACAACACGACGAACAACTATGGAAAATTGCCAAGGAGAGAGTCGCCTTTAAATGGAGTTTTGCCAGCTATATTATTGTGAATTGCTTTTTAGTGGGTATTTGGTATTTCACAAGTAATCAGTACAAGCATTTTTGGCCTATCTGGCCCATTTTGGGGTGGGGCATTGGTATTGCCTTTCACTATGTTAGAGCGTATCATGGCAATAGCATTCTTTCTATCGAAAAAGAATACAATAAATTAAAAAATAAATAACCATACCTAAATCAATCAAAAAAAACTACTAATTATGAAAAAATTATTTGTTGTTTTATCGATGTTCTTGATGGGAAATGTTAATGCACAAAAATTTGAAGGTGCTATGGAAAAGGGAATGCTACAATTTAAAGAGGCTAAATCGCCAGAAGAAATGCTGGCAACTTCTGCATTTTTTGAGCGAGTAGCTGATGCGGAAAAAGACAAATGGTTGCCTTATTATTATGCAGCGCAAACACAAATTTTAGCAGCTTGGATGAACCCAAATTCAGATAAAGATAAAGTTGCCGAAAAAGCAAATTCACTTATTTTAAAAGCAGAACTGATAAGTGCAAACAATTCTGAAATTTATTGCCTAAAACAAATGACAGCAGTATTGCAATTAACAGTTGACGCAATGAGCAGATGGCAATCCTATGGCGCTATAGCATCTGAAGCAATTGCCAAAGCTAAGGCGGCTGATGCTTCCAATCCACGTCCATATGTGTTAGAAGGTCAATATTTAATGAATGTTCCGGAAGCATTTGGTGGTGGTAAAGCTGTGGCTAAAAAGATTTTAGAAAAATCGTTAACCCTTTTTGAAAATTTTAAACCTGCCTCTCCATATCATCCAAATTGGGGTAAAGAGCAGGCAACAACAGCACTAGCGGCTTGTCAGTAATTTGTGTACATGTTATAGCCCCACTTAATTATACAGGGGTATATTTATCTTTTAAATTTTTGTTATGGAAAATAACGAATCCCTATCACCCGTCGATAGCCTGAAGTTTATAGAAAGCATGATTCACAAAGCGCAAAATCGTTTTTCCGAGAATGGAACTTTGTATTTAATATGGGGATGGACGATTTTTTTATGCTCTTTGGTGCAATACTTTTCTGTAAAGTTTACCTCTTTTTCTAATGCTTCTTTAATATGGCTGCTGGTTGTTTTTGTGATGATATATCAAATATTCTATCTCTCCAAAAAACGACAAACAGATAAAGTAACAACCTATTCTGATGAGATTATTGGATATGTTTGGATGACCTTTGGAATCTGCATGGGTTTGCTCACTATCATCATGAGTAAGTTACATATTTGGATATTGTTTTATCCCTTCATTTTTTTGTTTTATGGAATACCCACATTTCTATCCGGAGCCATCATGCGCTTCAAACCATTAATGTTTGGGGGTATATGTTGTTGGCTTTTATCCATTGCGGCCTCTTTTATTACATCCATAGAAGTAATTTTATTATTGGTTCCTGCAGTTTTATTTGGTTGGATCATTCCTGGATATTTACTTAGAGCAAGATTTAAATCAGCCTAATATGTCAGAAGAAAAAAAATTAACCGAGCAAGAAAGTTTGGAACTGATTTCAACAATGATTCAGAAAGTTAAAAACAGCTACCACGATACTGGTATTGGCTCTCTTTTATGGGGCACGGTAGTTTTTATTGCTTCCTTTGTATCATTTTTGAGGTATCGCTATAACATTGATATCGGTTTTGATATCTGGTTACTCGTATTGGGAGCAATCATTCCTCAAATATATTTATCAATTAGAGAAAATAAGTCAAGCAAAGCTAAACGTTATGATGATGATGCCATCGATACGGTTTGGTTGGTATTTGGCTTAACCATTTTTGGTTTGTCTTTTTACCAGTCAACAGTGGGAGAAACCACGAACAGAATTATACAAGAAGAAGGCTGGGCTATGATGAAACATTATCTTTCTGGAAACAAGGCAGATGAACAAATAAAGCCTTTTACTTTAAGTGTTTATTCATTGTATATTTTGATTTATGCATTTCCCACGCTGGTTACAGGTTTGGTTAAAAAGTTTTTGCCAATGATTATTGGCGCAATCATTACCTATGTTCTATTTATTTTTTCTTGTTTTACAGAATCTCAATATGATATGTTATTGGGGGCCATAGCCGCAATAGTTTGTTGGTTTATTCCCGGAATTATTTTAAGAAAAAAATATTTGGCTCAAAAAAAATCCAATGTTTAAAGAGCTAGACCCCATACTACATTCTCAATTACGCCTTGCGGTAATGAGTTTACTCATTGGCGTGAAAGAGGCTGACTTTAGCTTCATCAAAGAAAAAACAAATGCTACAGCTGGTAATTTAAGTGTGCAAGTGCAGAAACTAAAAGAAGTAGGCTATATTCAAGTAGCCAAACAATTTAAAGATAATTATCCGCAAACTACTTGCAAAATTACTCCCGAGGGGATTTTGGCTTTTGAAGCCTATGTGAAAGCCTTGAAAGAATACCTTAAAGTATAATTACTAGTTAAGCGAAGCATGAAGTTATCAGGGAAGACCAGTTACATCAAACTCAATTATTCACTATTTTTTGATAGAATTTCAAAAAATGTTTGTCAATTAGTCCACAACTTAATGCAGCCCATATTGGCGGGTCGCTGTTTAAGTCAAATAAGCTTCAATAATAATTTTTTTCTGTTTCATCATTATTTCAAATGAGTTTGCTTTTCTCATTAAAAATCCTAAATTTTCAGGTAGCACTTGCCAACGAAGTCCAAATTTATCTATGCACCATCCGCATTGAACTTCTTTGCCTTCTCGGGTAAAATAGTCCCAGTATTTGTCGATTTCGTCTTGATCTTTACAGTTGATGGCGAATGCCAAAGCATCATTAAATAAGTGATGTAAGTTTGCCGTACTCATAAAATTATACTTCGTTTCAAAAATATCCACTTCACACATTTCAGTATTCCCGCTAGGCGTTTCTCCAAGCGGAATGATTCGCCCTGCTTGAAAATTTTCTCCAAATATATTTTGGTAATAGTTGGTTACTTCTGATATTTTACCGCCCTCTGTTTGAAACCAAAGGCAAGGAACTATTTTATGTTGTTTCATATCTATATGCTTTGTCCAAAAGTAAGCAAGTTATTATCTGGGTCAAGCAGCGAAAATTCTTTTTGCCCCCATGGTTTCAGCTGCAAATCTCCGTTTGGATGAATAGTTATTTTATTGGCAAGCAGTGATTGATAGAAAACTTCTATATCATCAGCTCTGATATAAACTTGTCCGTAATTCTCTTTAGGGTCTAAATCCTTAAACTCAAAAAAGTGAATTTCAATATTGTCTTTTGCAACAATTAAATATTCAGGATATTCTCCGAGCGCTTTAAAATTCAATTGGTTTACATAAAAATTCTTCGTAAGAACTTTATCCCGCATTGGTAATTTAGGGTTGATGTTAGTAAGCATATTAGTTGAATTTTATAGTCACCTTTGGAACCGGATATATTCCATTAACGCCAACTTGCTATTCTTAAACCTCCCTATCCCTATTTGCCTTCACTTATTACCAGGTGCTGCATACAATCTCAAATGTAGGAATTTTAGGATGACTATAAATCCCCACTCAAAACCACCTCCCTCCTTAGCTATTCTTTAAAGAACTCGTTCTATCCGCAATTTTGGAAATTACCGAAAGCGCTGTTATGCCCTACAATAGAAAAGGCCACTTTTCAGTGGACTATTCGGTTCGAAGGAATAATCTGTGTCATTCACGGCATTTTATTATACATGTAATTAGAAGAGATTGACTTGTGTTTATGATGCAGCAATGAATTGATCTAACAGATAGTGTATTGTACTCCGAAACGCATAGTCGCCTCCCGCTTGGGCGGATCGGAAGACTATGCGTAAAAGTATTTCCAGCTTTCATATGGCTACATGATTGGAAAACGGTTTAAGTGGAGCAAATATAAGCTAAAATGAAATTTTATCTTAATGTGAGCTTTTGGAAAGTTCTGAACTTTCCAAAAGTTGCGCCACCAATAACTAGCAAGGGCCCCTTTTCAGAGGCCCTTGCTAGTTTTATTCTATGTTACGAATGGACTAGTTCCAACGAGGTAACATTTCAACGCGACGATTATCTTGTCTGCCCTTAGCTGTTTTATTATCAGCTACTGGCTTCTCACTTCCGTAACCAATAGAAGTCATACGATCTACAGCAATTCCCTTACTGGTGAAGTACTTCATGATCGCATTAGCACGCTTTTGAGACAATGCCTTATTCAATTTGGCAGATCCTGTATTATCAGTATGTCCTTCAATATCCACTTTCAAAGTTGGGTATTTATTAAGCATATCTAATGCATACTTTAATTTTTCAGGAGCCAATTTAGCATTAGCAAACTTGTCGGTACCCGTTACAAAGTAAATACTTTTAGCAGCTATTTTTAAATCAGCAGCCAGATCAGGACAACCACCATTGCTGGCAACACCGGCAACGGTAGGACATTTATCTTCTTCATCATTTACACCATCACCATCAGAATCCGGAATCGGACAACCTTGGTAACGAGCTAAACCTGGAACAGTTGGGCATTTATCTTCCTCATCGTTAATACCATCTTTGTCGGTATCTGGGATAGGACAACCCTGGTATTTAGCTAAACCTGGAACAGTAGGACATTTATCCTGCTCATCATTGATACCATCTTTATCAGTATCTGGGATAGGACAACCCTGGTATTTAGCCAAGCCTGGTACGGTTGGACATCTATCTTCCGGATCGATGATACCATCTTTGTCGGTATCAGCAGGAGGTGGTGGAGGCGGAGGAGCCACTTTCACCGGAGGGGGAGGCATAATTTTCTTTCCAAATAATTTATACTTTAATCCGAACTGGAATCCTTCATTAAAGAAACGAGGAACCAGATTAGGATTGGCACCGTCTTTCATATCATTTAAGCCGGCAAAATATCTGGCATAAATCTGTACTTTCTCATGAGGGAATAATTCCAATCCAACCGTTGCGGCTGTGCTGAAAGCCTGGAAATTTCTTTTGAAATAACGCTGACTATTGTCGTTTTTCAAAGTATTATTGAAGTCGAGCTGTGGTCCAAACATAATAGCCAGCTTCTCGCTTGCACGTACTTTAAACAACAAAGGATACGACTGGTACTGAATGGTTCCAGCAAATTGCTTTACAATACCGGATTCAGATTTCAGACTGTACTTTAATACAGAATACTGTGCCTGTGGTTCGAACGACAATACATCATTCAATGGAATATTCAACCATACACCACCAGCGTAACCTAAACCGTACTTGTAATCAACAGAGGCAACATAGCCACCATCTGTAACTCGAAACTGAGACAAGTTTAAAGCACCCAATAAACCACCTGAAACGGTGTAACGGGGCTTTGGTGCTTTTGTAGGGTTGGTTTGTGCGTGCAATTGTACCGCCACTAATGCGATTACTGCTAGCAATAACACTCTTTTAAACATAATTATTTTGTTTTATTTGGAGCAAAGTTAATTAAAATGGGAAAACGTTTAACAGAATTTTATGATTCAATTTCTAAAAAGCAACAAGTTTATAAGTGTTTGCCAATCAATGGATTGCGTGCATAAATCCAATTGACGTGTTTTACCTCCTAATAAAATTCTCCGGTTTCTAAATCAGGCAGTTCAATGGTACCATAACAGCACTTGCCAGCTTTTCTATTGACTCACACCCAATAATCCTACCATCACTTAATGCTTTACACAGGCTATTTTTTAGCAACCGGCCTAAATGTAAATGCCTGACCCCCTACTGATAACTCATACATCAATCCGGCTTTTGGCTGAACAAAAACAACCATACCATCCGTGAATTTTACGTTAGCGGCAGTGCCCTTATCCAATGCAATGGCCGATACTTCGCTAGATAGCTTCAGTTGACTATTCCTGAATTTTTCCATCGCAGCACTATTCTCAAAAAATATCACTTCACGAAAAGCTTGTCCGCCTGCCTGTAACCCAACCGTAACTTGTTTTAAGCTGGCCATCCCTACTAAATTTCCTTTCTCATACACCGCACCATTACCAGAAGCTCCGCCAATTCCCAAACCACCTTTTCCTACATTGGGAAATATCACATACCCATATGAATTGGTGAACAAGGTTTCCATCCATTTGTCTTTTTTGATAAATTCAACCCGTGCAGTTTCGCTATCTGAAATAATCATCTGATCGTGCGAAGCTTTTTGTGCAGCAAGATTTCCGAATAAAAAAAATACCCCTAGGGCCAAAAAAAGAGTTGTGAGTTTTTTCATTTTTTTTCGATTGAAGTAAGATGAATAGGATGCTAAAATTTTCTAATAAAACAAATATGTACGGATGTTTCCCGGTATTCGGTATAGGTATAGCCATTATAGAAATTAATAACATAGGCTCCTTTCTCGTCTTCTTTAGAAAGCTGGGAAGTCCAGTAATTTCCTAATGGCAGGTTGCTAATGAATGTTCGATTATTAAACACTTTCAGTAAATCATCTTTTACCGGTAAGCGCCAGTCATCAAAGCCGCCGTCGCGAACTTCTTTGGATAAATTGGCGGCCTCCTCCCACTTTACCATTTTTCCCATACTCGATTTGGCAACTAATAAACCATGTGGATGCTTTTTTTCATATCCCAGTTCACCTGGCTGCAATAGGTAGGCAACTACACTGCCCAGGTATTCATCACCTATTTTTATTTTTTGCCCGGCAACACTTACCACTGAAAAAACAAAAACTGAAAGCAAGAAAGTTTTCATATACATACGATTTTGAAAAACGAGCAACTGTATTGTATAAAATTACCATTTTTTAGGCAGGCTACCTATTTTCAAAATTCATGAATTTAGGTAAGTGCATCACTACCCTAGCTGCAATGTTACAGAAAGCATGTAAATTACAGTGATAAGCTTCTGTTATGTGTTACTACAATGGCATACGGGTAAGTAAAGATGAATTCATCCGCTTGAAAAATATGGAAGTGCAGGTGAAAAATCATGACTTGTATTGTCCAGTTATGAGTGGATTTGAATATGCTAACTGGCCGATATTGATTCCTGCAGCTGATGGAAAAAGTATGGAGCTGAGTTTTGCCCACTGGGAGCTAATTCCATATTGGATAACCGACCGCAAAGCCCTGGCAGAAAGTAGAAAAAAATTTACCACCTTAAATGCAACCGCCGAAAAATTGTTAGAGAGCCGTGTGTTCAAATCGGCTGCTTTACAACGACGCTGTTTGGTTTTATCGTCCGGATTTTTTGAGTGGCGACATTGGGCTCCTGCCGGATTAAAAAAAGCACTTACCTATCCCTACCATATCACCGTTACCGACCAGACATATTTTTTTATGGCAGGCATCTGGCAACCCTGGACGGATCGGGAAACCGGTGAAACCTTCCCCAGTTTCGCCATTGTAACTACTGCAGCCAATTCGCTGATGGAACAGGTACACAATACCAAAAAAAGAATGCCAGTAATTTTGCCGCCCGAAGAAGCGTATCAATGGATACAACCTAATCTGAGCGAAGCACAAATCAGTCGGCTGGCGCATTACTCTGTAGATAGTCACTTATTGAGTGCCACCCCCATCCGAAAAGATTTCAGAACCGCTCCTGATCCTACGGAGCCGTTCCAGTATGAAGATCTACCCAACTTGGTTACTACATACTCCTAGGGTGATATAAAGATTACTACTTATGTTATCATATAGGCCGAACCTACGGCTCTCTTTGCATGTTAGTTTTCATGTAACAACGGATTAAAATCCGTTGTTATGATATGGAGGCTATGCCTCTTTTGGCCGACTAAAATCCGCTTTTTAATATGGGAGGAGGCTGCGCCTCTTTGTGGACGGATTAAAATCCGTATTTATGATATGGGGAAGGCTTTGCCTCTTGTGGCGCATTAAAATTAATCTGTGATAGTAATCTTATTTTATGCTTTTTGCTAAATATTTTAGTATTTTGTGGGGTGGAATGGCTGTTTACGATACCCTATGACCGAAAATATATCCGGCTGAAGGCCCGCCTAATTTATTTGTCGGACCAGGTAGAGCGGGTAATGGTTATTGGCCGGAACCGGTCAATTATTCTGCAAAGCAACCGGCCCATGCTCGAAAATAAGGGGCTGAAGAACAAGCGTATTCAGTGGAAGATTACGGAAGGAACCCTGCACAACTCGAAAGTTTTACAAATCATCCTACTATCCCTGGAAAAACACCTAAAAAATAATAGCCCGGCGGCGCCACCCGCAAACTGATTACACAGACTGTATATTTGCACCGCAATGGGACAAAAAAAACTGATTCGATTTGAGGCCATCCGGCATTTCAAAAATGTGTTGGAGTATCCACAAAATATGCGAGGCGAATGGCATACCTTCTTTACTAACACCAATCCGATAACGCTCGAACTGGCTTGTGGTAAGGGAGAATATGCGGTTGGGTTATCCAGACTGCATCCGGAAGAAAATTTTATTGGCATCGACATCAAGGGAAACCGAATTTGGCGGGGTGCCAAAACTGCGCTGGATGAGCAGCTTACCCAGGTGGCATTTATTCGTTCTTCGATAGACAAAATCACCGACTATTTTGCGCCAGGTGAAATTTCGGCTATCTGGATCACTTTTCCCGATCCACAGTTGAGAGGTTCGCGGGCTAAAAAAAGATTAACCCATCCGCGGTTCCTACGCTTGTACCAGCAGCTACTGAAGCCGGGTGGAAGAGTACACCTGAAAACGGATAGTCCGGTTTTATATGAATTTACCCTCACGGTTATTAACTTATTTGGTTTTTCTCTGTTATATAATACAGATAACCTGTATGCCGAGGAAGTGATTACGCCGGAACTGCGTATCAAAACCCACTACGAAGGATTAGACATTGCGGGAAGTAACCGGATTCATTATCTGAGTTTCCTGATTGATCAACCACTGCCGGCCGACAAGGATATAGTACTTAAACAACTATTTCGTGAGCAAACAACTGATTGAGGGCGTACATTTTTATTATGAAGAGCATGGCCTTACCGTGTTTACCAGCGTATATCATTTAGAAAAGGGATATTGCTGTGGAAACGGATGTCGCCATTGTCCTTACGACTATATAAATGTACCCGAACCCCGCAAAACTCAGCTTACTGAAAACAGGGGTGCTGAAAAGGAAGTAGCTGAATAATCTATCCTAAATAACCCAAAAGGTAAGTTGCAAAAAAAAGTACCTATAGAAAAGCCTCGTTCCGTTTTACCCAGCGGCCAGGCAGACAACGATTTTTTCAGTCGTGTGTACGAAGTAGTGCGGTTAATTCCTAAAGGAAGGGTAACTTCTTATGGTGCCATCGCCCGTTTTTTGGGGAGCGGGAGAAGCGCCCGTATGGTAGGGTGGGCAATGAATGCATCGCACCAACAAAAACCTCCCGTTCCGGCACACCGAGTTGTAAATCGAAACGGACAACTATCCGGCAAAATGCATTTCGGAGACCCAACCAGCATGGAAAAATTGCTGCTGAAAGAAAAAATTAAAGTAGAGAATGATACCATTGTTGATTTTGATCAACATTTCTGGGATCCTGCTACAGCAATCGGTTTGTAGTAATCAGCGATAATAGGGATGAATCATCCAATACACCACAGGGCCAGTAACCGCCACATACAACCACAGTGGCCAGGTGATTTTTGCCAGCTTTTTATGCAAGGTATATTCAGCTGTAAGTGCTCGGTAAGCCGTAAATAAAATGAATGGCAAAATAATGGCAGCCAGAAAAATATGGGTAATTAAAATGATAAAGTAAATCAATCGGGTATTTCCAACGGCAAGTAATTCTTGCTCATCTACCAGTCCATCGTGGTTACTATCCCCAAACTTCGCTTCGCCGGCCAATAAATGGTGAGCGATATACGATACCAGAAACAATACAGACAAAACTAGCGCAGCTAACATCAGTTTTTTGTGTAGCGCATACTGCTTATTTTTTACTGCCCACAAAGCAGCCACCAGCAATACCGCAATTGAGGCATTGATAAAGGCATTGGCAGCAGCAAAAATATGAACATCAAAACCCAAGTCTAGTTCAAGTTGAAATTTTCCCAGTAACACTACCACAGTAAATACCACCACAGAAAAAATTCCAATCAGCCAATAGGCTTTTTTATCATTCTTCGTAAGGGATGCAGGAAGCATAGTTTAATTAGTTTGGGGTTGACCGATCGATCCGTTGACGTGATTGCATAAATACTACAAAAAATAGTACGAGGCAAATTATGATGAGCCACAACCAACTCAGACTAATAATTTTGGTAAACAATTCACTTTTTTTGGTGCGGTCTTTTTCGAGTAGCAACAGCCCGATATCCTTTGACAGTTTCGACATAGCAACCGAGTCGAGTCCATTATAATATCCGCGTACCCGATAATATTTATCAATCAATACGAACCGGTTGGTATGCACAAAATCTGGACTAACAGGATCTTCACTGAACTTATCTACTTTTAATTCTTCAAAGGCAAAGTCGTAGATTTTTTTGCGGTCTCCGGTAAGCATCCACCAGTTATCGTGGTTCACCCCAAACCGATCGGCATAGGCTTTTAAAACCGTTTGGTTATCGTGTTCTGGATCAACGGTAAATGAAACAAACTGAACAATGGCACTGTCTACTTTTTTCCGGGTATTTCCCCCGCGTAAAAAAGATTGCTGCAACAATGCCATATTCGTGGTAAGTCTAGGACAAATACCTCCACATCTGGTAAAAAAGAAATCGGCTACGATAATTTTTCCGGGGCGATCATATAAGCTTACGGTATCCCCCAATTGATTCACCAGTTGGATGTTGGCCGTGGTATGCCAAACGGAGTCGTTGATTACTTTGCCTTTTTCTACGCGGGTAACTACCGTGTCTAGCAGATAGTGTCGAGGCATATCTACGGCCTGTTTACTAAAATATTGCAGAATCAGGTACGACCCTATCGGAAGGAGTAATGCCAAACACAATCCTAATAATGCCCGTTTATTCATAGTGTATATATAAAAAACCACCGCAGAAAGCGATGGTGTTTTTGTTGCTGGTTAGCTTTCCATCAATGTTTTTCTTCGGAAGGCTTTGCATGTTCTTCGGAATGATGTTCTCCCGATTTATGCTCTTTTTTCTTTTCTACTTTAATGGTACTCTGCTCTTTGTAGTGAGGATCGTACGTATTGCGCAAATTTTTGAATGAATTGCCATCGTATAAAAATGCGATGATGAACCAGATAAACAAGGCCAGCGGAACTACGATGGTCATGATCAGGTTTTTAATCTCATGCTTCAAGTGCATAAAGTAGGCTACGATGTAAAAAGCCTTCACCATCATCAGAATAACGATGGCTCCTTTTACTGCTAGGCGCAAGCTACTCTGGAGCGGCATATCCATCATCCAAAATCCTAATAATAATTCAACAATGGTTAAAACGGTTAAGATGATGGTTACTTTCCAAATTTCTTTGGTACCCCCACCTTCATGCTGTTCTGTATGTGAATGTTCCATAAATGCTATTATTTACTACTATGAAAATTGAATAAATTAAATCAGGTAAAAGCAAGTAAATACGAATACCCATACCAGATCTACAAAGTGCCAGTATAAGCCGGCTTTTTCTATCATCAGGTAATGACCACGCTCCTCAAATTTATTAGTGAGCGCCATTATCAGCATGATGATATTGATGATAACGCCAGAGAATACGTGAAATCCATGGAAGCCGGTGATGGTAAAAAAGTAATTGGTAAAATTGGTTGAAGAAGCCGTTCCGTCGTGGTTGAGGAAAGGATTGCTTCCCCACCAAGCACCTTCATGGTAAAGGTGATTCCACTCCCAAGCCTGACATCCGAGGAACATTGCTCCACCGATGATGGTCATGATCATATACTTAACCACCCCTTTCTTGTCCATATTATGCCCTGCATGCACAGCTAGTACCATGGTAACTGAGCTGATGATTAGGATGAAGGTCATAACACTCACAAAAACCAGCGGAGCATTCATTCCTTCCGGTGCAAAAGGGAAACTTTTGAATACTTCATTGGGGTCGGGCCATCCGTTGGATGAGAATCGGATAGTGCCATAAGAAATCAAAAAAGCGCCAAAAGTGAAGGCATCGCTCATGAGGAAATACCACATCATGAGTTTTCCATATTCCACGTTAAAAGGGCTCTTTCCGCCGTTCCACATTTTGGTGGGTGTAACTGTAGTTGTTGAAGACATGGGACTGTATAAGATTTCGATGCAAATTTATTGTGAGTTGTTCAAAAAAGGGCAATAATGTTGAACTTTTTCTTCAACTATCCAACGAAATGATAAAAGATGAATAAATAAATCCATAATCCATCTACAAAATGCCAGTAGATGGTGGTTAACTCTATCGGCAGTGGACTGTAATTCTTCACTTTTCGGCTATAGGCAAGGAAAAGGATTACGGCAATCGCTATTACACCACCCAATACGTGTAGCATGTGCATAACAGTAATCACCAGCAAATAGGAGGCCGCAGAGTTACTTCTTTGGCCGATTAACTCAATTCCCTGTTTTTCTAAGCTACGGAAACCGAAATACTGGCAAATAATGAATGCCAGTCCTAACACCGCGGTAACGGTAATCAGCTGGCGATATCTTGCCATTTCGCGGGCTTTGAACGATTTACCTGCCAGGTGCAGAGTTAGGCTGCTCAACAGAATAATCACCGTACTTAACCAGAAGATACCGGGCAATTGAAATTTAAGCCAGCTGCCTTCATTCATTTTAACGATGTATGCGCTGGTAAAACCAGCAAACATCATAATAATGCTTGCCATAGCCACCCATAAGGTAAACTTGTGGGGGTGAATGCGGGAAGAGGTAAGATTTTGCGTACTCATTTGCTTCAATTTTCGATCAGTGAATTTTATCCGCCAATAGCGACAGAAAAACAACCGGCAGGTAGATATAACTACTAAACATCACCCGTCGTGCAGCCGGCACATCCATTTGGCGATATAAGCGGATACATTGAAAAACCATCACCAGATTGGCTGCCATTACAATCCACATACTCACCGATCCGGTTAGTCTAAAATAATAGGGTAAAAAGCCAACAGGTATCATCAGCACAGAATACATCACAGCTTGCAGTGCGGTAAAACGGGTGGGTCCTTTTTCGGCAGGCAATAGTTTAAAACCGGCTTTACTATAATCCGTATGCGCCACCCAGGCAATGGCCCAGAAATGTGGGAACTGCCAGATAAATTGAATGGCAAATAAAATCCATCCCCCTGCATTACTGAATGATTTATCTCCGGCAACTACAGTTGCAAACGGATCAATGGTATTGGTAGCGGCCACCCAACCAATTAAACAAGGGAGGGCTCCAGGAAATGCACCCACGAGCACTGCTATGGAGTTTACTTTTTTTAAGGGCGTATAAATAAATGCATATAAAAACAAACTGAAAGCCGACAGCAATGCGGCACTCCAGTTAAAAACACTTTCAGCATCGTGAAAGCAGTAACCCATCATCAGCACACCTACCAACCCGGCTATTCCAGCAAACACATAGGCTTCTTGCTGCGACATTCTACCAGCAGCCACTGGTCGGGTTGCCGTTCGTTTCATCATGGCATCGGTATCTTTTTCTACCGATTGATTAATGGCATTGGCGCTGCCGGTAATTAACATACCTGCAATAAATAGTATCCCAATCATGGGCCAGTTGAAGCTGATGATATTGGGGGCCAATAAATAACAAATCACACACGTAAACACAACCGTAAAACTGAGCGTAAACTTTGTAAGTTGATAATAGTCCCTCACCTTACTTTGTAAAGTAGTTGGCTCAACCGGGTTGTGAGGGAATGCATGCATGCCGATAGCGAATTTTACAAAATTGATAAAGCTTACAGCAACCGGTAACTATTTACAAAACAGTTATTGGAGGCTTTTGTTTTTACAACAATGCTCCCGTATGTTCGGGAGCATTGTTTTGTATGGTTACTGACAGATGAACAATCTATCAGGCTGGGGTAATATACAATCAATGATTACTTTCATCGTCTCCCACTGGAGAAGTTTGCTGGATGAATTCTTTTCCATCCTTACCGTAGTCATATGCCCAACGATGTACTTCGGGAATTGCTCCAGGCCAGTTTCCATGTCCGGGACGCACGGGGGTTGTCCACTCCAGTGTGTTTGCACCCCATGGATTCAGGCTGGTCACTTTTCTTCCTTTGAAAATAGAATAGAAGAAGTTGATTAGGAATAAGAACTGAGCAGCAAATACAATCATAGCCACTATACTGATAAAGCGATTCAATTCTACAAACTGCTTGAAGCTTTCCCAGATGCTGAAATCGTAATACCGACGGGGCATACCAGCTAACCCTTGGTAGTGCATTGGCCAGAAAACCAAGTAAGCACCGGCGATGGTAATCCAGAAGTGCATATAGCCAAGCGTATTATTCATGAAACGACCATACATTTTCGGATACCAGTGATAAATACCTGCAAACATTCCAAACATAGAGGCTACCCCCATAACGATGTGGAAGTGCGCAACTACGAAATACGTATCGTGGAGGTGAATATCTAATGCAGAGTTTCCTAACCAGATACCGGTTAATCCTCCGGAGATGAATAAACTTACAAATCCGATCGCAAACAACATACCCGGTGTGAAGCGGATATTACCTCTCCAAAGAGTAGTAATCCAGTTAAATACTTTAATAGCAGAAGGTACCGCAATCAACAAAGTAAGTAATACGAATATCGATCCCAATAATGGATTCAATCCAGTTACAAACATATGGTGAGCCCAAACCAAGAAAGCTAGAATTGCGATTGCAAATAAAGAACCAATCATTGCGATGTATCCAAATATGGGCTTACGAGAATTTACCGATAAAATTTCTGAAACCATACCCATCGCAGGCAACAGGATGATATATACTTCGGGGTGACCAAGGAACCAGAATAAGTGTTGGAAAAGAATAGCACTTCCACCCTCATTGGGCAAAGCCCCTACTCCATTCACAAAAATATCTGAGAGGTAAAAACTGGTTCCGAAATTACGGTCGAATATCAACAGAATAAATCCAGATAATAATACAGGGAAAGATAATACGCCTAATACAGCGGTAAAGAACAGCGCCCAGATAGTTAAAGGCAACCGGGTCATACTCATCCCTTTGGTACGCATGTTCAGGATGGTAGCAATGTAGTTTAAACCACCTAATAGAGAAGATACTACGAATAATGCCATAGAAATAATCCAGAGATCCATACCCGTTTTAGAACCGGGGGATGCATCACCCAATGCACTCAAAGGGGGGTAGGCCGTCCACCCGCCACTGAAAGGGCCGGTTTCTACAAACAAAGAAGATAACATTACTATACTAGCTATAAAAAAGAACCAGTAGCTAAGCATATTCAGGAATGGAGAGGCCATGTCTCTTGCACCAATCTGCAATGGGATTAGAAAGTTGGCAAAAGTTCCACTTAATCCGGCTGTTAACACAAAAAATACCAATACGGTTCCGTGGGTAGTTACTAGTGCATAGTAGGCTTCAGGGGTAATCTGGCCACCTTTGGCCCATTTACCAAGGATGGTTTCCAACCAGGGGAAAGTAGAATCGGGGTATCCCAATTGTAAACGAAACAATACACTCATTAAACCACCCAATACAGCCCAGAACATCCCGGTAATCAAGAATTGTTTGGCAATCATTTTATGATCTTGACTAAACACATATTTGGTAATGAATGTATCATGGTGCTCATGATGTTCATGATGGCCATGCGCTTCATGGGTTGTTCCCACTCCTGCTGCGTGTATTTCCACTTCGTTGCTCATACTGTTTGCTTTATTAAGTTACTTTATTAAAGAGCCGAATTTCGTTTAATTACATGTTTACTTTTTCCTTTTTAACAGGGGCTGCCATTCCGATTACCGGTTTGGTAGAATCCGCTGCAGGAACTATACTAGGATCTTTGTCGGGGAAATTAACCAAATACTGAGGCTTTTGTTTAGCCATCCACAAATCAAATTCCTCCTGATCAACCACTTCAATCACCCCCTTCATTGAGTAGTGCCCATTTCCGCACATCTGATCGCAACTGATTTCGTAAACGAAATTGGGGTTATTGGTAATCTCTTTCATTTCCTTGGTAGTATACTTAGGGGTAAACCACATAGTAGTAGGTATACCCGGAACCGCATCCATTTTCATTCTGAAATGGGTAAGACCCACATCATGAATTACGTCTCTGGAACCAATTACAAGTTTAACAGGCTTGCCCTTTACTAGGTACATCACTTGTTCCGAAACCAGATCATCGTGGCTTAATTTATCTTCCCAAATGATTCCTAAAGAATTGGTAGCGGGATCAATATTTTTGAAATACTTTTTGCCAAAAGCAGCATCTTTTCCTGGGTAGCGATAAATCCATCCAAATTGTTTGCCGGTAATTTCTACTACCATCGCTTCTTTAGGTGGCTCACCTGTAAAGAGGAACCAGTTGCGTAAACCCACCACCACCAATACAGTTAATACGATAGCAGGTATGATAGTCCATATAAATTCCAGCCTGTTGTCATGAGCAAAATAGTACACTTTACCCTCGTCATTATGCTGATATTTATAGGCGAAATAGAATAATATTATTTGGGTAATGATAAAAACGAATCCGGTAACTGCGATGGTCATCCACATCATGGAATCTACACGAGCACCCTCTACGCTGGCAGCATCATATGCCAGCAGTGTTTTACCAAAGTATAAATCATTACAATACCAAACCCCAATTAATCCGAGTACGAGAAATACAATCATCAACGCACCATTGATTTTATTGCTCTCCCGCATACCCTTTCCTTGTCCCCTCAAAACGGTTACATATTCACTCGCCTTAGCTATTTGAAAAATAACTATAAAGATGAGGGCAATTACCGCGATTGTTAATAAAATGCTCATATTCTATTCAGTTAATGCTTGGATAATTTCTACTTTGATTACGTTTAAACCTGATGAATAATACTTTCTTTCAGGAATGGATGATACTTTGAAACCAGTGGCTTTGAAGCCAATGATCTGCTTACAAAGAATATCATACAACCCACAAAAAATACCAATATTCCAAAATCCAGCCATCCTAGGGTTACGTGTTCCTTAGAAAGACTGCCCATTATCATCTGATAAAAATCAATCCAGTGCCCAAAGATGATTAATACTGCCATAAAAGTTACCAATGTGTAATTTCTTTTGGCAGAACGTTTCATCAGAATCAACAAAGGACATATAAAATTGATAATCAGGTTCAAAAAGAAGATTCCTTTATAAGGTCCCTGCACCCGATGCTTGAAGTAAACCGTTTCTTCGGGTATGTTCGCATACCATATCAGCATATACTGCGAAAACCAGAGATAGGTCCAGAATACGGAGAATGCAAACATGAATTTACCAATATCGTGCAAGTGCTCTTGGGTGGTTAATTCCAAATATCCTTTATTTTTCAGGTAAATTACCCAAAGGGCTACCAAACTCATGCCCGACACGAAAGAACTTGCAAACGTGTACCAGCTATACATGGTAGAATACCAGTGTGCATCGATACTCATCATCCACAACCAAGGAACGGTTGAACCTACTGTTAGGGCAAACCATACCGTAAATAATGCCGCACGAATAGTGCCTCTTAAAATATAACGGGCACCAGACTCATTGTCAAAAGATGATTCATCTGCCTCTCGGCTGATTTGGCGCATTCTCCAACCCAATACACTCCACAAACCGATGGCGAGGGTAGTCCAGATAATAAAGAACGTTGGATTCAAAAATCCTACTTTTCCTTTTAAAATAGGGTCTTTTGCTACTGCTTCCGAATCGAGCCAATGATAAATATGGTGCTTATGCCCTAAAACCACATACATCAGCACTGCAAAGGTAATGGCACCGAATATAGGCACCATGGTAGAGATGGCTTCCGGTATGCGTTTAAATGACTGCTGCCAGCCACCCATTGCGAGTGTAGTTACACAAATAAAGAACATACTGGCATTGCAAATCAGCGTCCAGAAAATGGTGTTATACATTAAAGTACCCCAGAAATGGGTTTGCTCGTGCTCATCTGCGCTAAAGCCTTTGGTAAACATACCATATAGCAGGGCGGCTCCGCCGATTCCGATCAAAGCAAGTGACCATGTTTTCATCTTACCGGGTATCTCAAATTGGTCTCTGATAGATGCCATTTTAAATCTTTTATGCTGTTATTTCATTTTGCCGTTGCCGGCTAATCAATCCATTATTTCATTGCGGTAGTATCAGCAACTGCGGTTGCAGCAGCATTTCCTTCCAGCTGTTTATCCTTAATATACTTAATTACCATCCAACGCTGTTTTCTAGACAATTGAGAAGCATAAGAACCCATCAGGTTTTTGCCATACGCAACCGAATAAAACATCTGACCTGCTGGCATGTTCTCGTATTTGGCATCCCCAACCAAGGAAGCAGGCTTTGCAGGATAAGGTCCTGCTCCGTCTTTATATAAGGGTCCATTTCCTTTCAGATTGGCACCATGGCAAACAGCGCAATTAACCAGATAGAGTCTTTCCGCTTCTTTTGTTTCAACAGGCGACATGCTTGTAATCGGATTTATTACCCCTTTAGCAGCCGTATAATTGGTGGTATCCCCAGCAGCATCCATAGCAATATGAAAAGGAAGCTCCTCTTCACGAGAAATAGTGCCGGCTACGGGGCGGGCGGTGTAATTGATGTTCTTTGCAGTCAGGTTGCTGTTGTCTGAATACGATTCATACGCGCGGCTATACGCCATATCTGGCATATAAACCGTTCCTGGCTTACGCTTAACATCACTGCAAGCGGCCAGCACAGAAACAGCAGCCAACAACAGAAATACAGATAGTTTATTCATCTTTTTATTATTCTAGATTAAGCAACCACCGGGTTACTGTTTTCAAATGTTGTTTCATCTTTATCATAGGTACCCAGCCACCAGCCTTCTTCCGCAATCTGCACATCGGTTTCAATTGCACCGGAAGCACTAAGAAAAGCTTGTAAATCATCCACATTGGTTTTTTCGGTACACTCAATTACCATTACAAACAAATCGTCGGTTGCACGGGGATGAAAATGATGCTTTTTTACAAAGGGGGCTAACTGACAGAGATAACAGAAAGTAAGTACCATTCCCACTGCAGCAAATAATACGGTTAACTCAAACGTAATGGGTATCCAGGCCGGCAAAGAGAAATTGGGTTTGCCGCCAAAGTTCAGCGGCCAGTCTTTTACCAATATCCAGCTGATACTACCTAGGGCCGTTGATGTTCCGGTAATACCATAGATAAATCCGGCCGTGTGTAAGCTGGTTTCCCGTAAACCCAGGGCATGATCTAATCCGTGCACCGCAAATGGCGTATACACATCATGAATCTTATAGCCCGCTGTTCGCACTTTTTTTACGGCAGGAAACAAAACCGCTTCCTCATCAAAACAACCTACAACGAATTTCTTTTTTGCCATACCCTTATTCCCTTGCGGGAAATTTAGTTGTTAAATAAATTAATGTGCATGCGCATTATCGTGGATAAATGAGTCGAGCGGCTGCTCTTCAATTTTATCCATTTTGTTTTTAAATCCTTCCCCGGAAGTTTTCAACACATATTTAATCTCTGCCACCGCAATTACCGGGAAGTATTTGGCGAACAGGAAGAAACAAGTGAAGAACAAGCCAAATGTTCCTAGGTAGAAGCCAATTTCCCAAATGGTAGGACTATAATAAACCGACCAGCTAGAAGGCAGATAATCGCGATACAAGGAGGTTACGATAATTACAAAACGCTCGAACCACATACCAATATTTACTATTACGCTCATGAAGAAAGTAACAAACACGTTTCTTCTCATTTTGCGGAACCAGAAAATTTGCGGACTTAACACGTTACAAGCCATCATACCCCAGTAGCTCCAGCCATAAGGACTGAACAGGTAAGCGCGGCTGTACCAGAAAGTGTAGCCTTCGTATTTGTTCTGGCTATACCATCCCATAAATAATTCAGTTAGATAGGCAATACCCACTATAGACCCTGTTAATACGATGATTTTATTCATTGCCTCAATGTGGCCCAAGGTGATATAATCTTCCATGTTAAATACCTTGCGGATAATTACCATCAACGACTGCACCATAGCAAATCCCGAGAAGATGGCTCCTGCTACGAAGTAGGGAGGGAAGATGGTGGTATGCCAACCCGGTACCACGGAAGTGGCAAAGTCGAAGGATACAATGGTGTGCACCGACAATACCAGTGGGGTACTTAAGCCGGCCAATACCAACGAAAGACTTTCATGCCGTTGCCAGTGTTTGGTAGAGCCCGTCCATCCGAAGGAAGCGATTCCATATAATTTTTTACGCAGCTTGGTAAATGCCCTGTCTCTAACAGTAGCCAGATCGGGAATTAAACCACTGTACCAGAAAAGCAGCGATACGGTAAAATACGTTGAGATAGCGAATACGTCCCACAACAAAGGGGAATTAAAGTTAACCCATAGTGGTCCGCGAGTATTGGGATAAGGTAATACGAAGAAAGCCATCCAAACTCTACCCATGTGCCAGATAGGGAACTGACCGGCGCACATTACTGCGAAGATGGTCATGGCTTCAGCCGCCCGGTTAACACCCGTTCTCCAACCCTGGCGGAACAATAATAAGATAGCAGAAATCAGGGTACCGGCGTGACCAATACCTACCCACCATACGAAGTTGGTAATGTCCCAACCCCATCCAATGGTCTTGTTCAGGTTCCACTGCCCGATACCATAGGTAACGTCTCTATAAATAGAATACACACCAAATAGCAATAAGGCTACAGCAATATAGAAACCAATGTACCATAACTTGCTGGGCTTAGCTTCAATGGGGCGAACGATGTCTTCCGTTACCTGGTGAAAGTCTTTGTTTCCCATCACCAATGGTTCCCTGAGCTGTGATTCGTACTTTAAATGCATCTCGTCTTTTTTATTGTTCCCGGATTACCATTTTCATGGTTTATCAATTCGGATAAGTTTCTTGTTAACCGGTTATTATGCTTCTTTTTTTTCTTCTTCTAGGTTTCTCACTTTTGCCAGATAGCTAACATTAGGCAATACGTGTAATTGCTCTAATACATAGAACTGGCGATTCGGATTTTCCTTTCTGGTAATACTAATGGCACTGTGCTGGTTATTGGCATTTCCAAACACGATGGCGTTGGTAGGGCAAGACTGCTGACAAGCCACTTTTAAATCTGTATCTTCCAGTGGACGACTTTCTTTTTTGGCTTTCAGTTTGCTCTCCTGTAAACGCTGCACACAAAAAGAACATTTTTCAATCACCCCTCTAGAACGAACCGTAACATCCGGATTCAGTACCATGCGGGTAAGATCGTCGTTCATATCGAGTACTACATCATTCACAATACCCACTTGATTATTTGCAAAGCTGTCGGAACCGGTATAATCGGCCCAGTTGAAACGACGCACTTTGTAAGGACAGTTATTGGCACAGTAACGAGTACCTATACAACGATTATAGGTCATTTGGTTGAGGCCTTCGCTGCTGTGGTTGGTAGCGGCTACCGGACAAACGTTCTCACAAGGAGCATTGTCGCAGTGCTGGCACATCATGGGTTGGAATACTACATTCGGGTTATCCATATCACCACTGAAGTAGCGATCGATGCGTAACCAATGCATTTCATGACCCCGCAGTACTTCGGGCTTACCTACTACTGAAACGTTATTTTCTGCATTACAAGCAACTACACAAGCGCCACAACCGTTACAGGCATTGAGGTCTACATTCATACCCCAGCGAATACCCGGACGATCGTACACTGGATAAATGGTTCCCTGCTTTTCAAAATTTTCTAAACCACCCCAAGGAGCCAATTCAGCTTGGCGCTCATCGCGGATTTCAGTTGGGTGGTGCTTATATTCAGCCAGGGTTAACTCTTTCATTACCTCTGTACGGTTACCCTGAGCTGTATCATAGCGGCTATGTGTTTGGGTAAGTGCTACGGGATAGGTTTCTGTGGTAAGGGTAATTTCAACATTTCCCTGAACCAGGCTAACCGAATTTCCATTCAGGCTACTCATTGGGTAGGCATTCTTACCGGTACCTACTACTGATTTGCCCAGTCTTTCCGTACGTCCGTATCCTACCGCAATACCAATGGTGTCGGGATGGGTTCCGGGAATAATCAGTGCGGGTAATTCTACCGACTGGCCATTGCAGGTAACTTTCACCACTTTTTTGGGTGGGTTCACTTCATAGGCATCGGCCTGACCATTATCATTCAAATCAATTTTCAAAAGGGTACGAGCCAAAGCGGGAGATACAACCACGTAGTTGTCCCAGGTAGCACGGGTAACTGGATCGGGTAATTCCTGTAACCAAGGGTTAGCAGCACCTTGTCCGGCACCAATTCCTATTTTCTCGTAAAGAACCAATTCAATTTTATCGCCTTTTTTAGCAGCTGAAATAGCAGAAACCGCAGCAGCAACTGCAGGACCGTTGAAGGCTGCCCCAGCTACTACAGGAGTTGCCGGATTTAAAACTCCATCCTGCAAAGCCTTATCCCAACCAGTTTCACCGCCTAATTTGGCAGACCAATATCCTTTCAAAAAGCTTAGGTAGTCGGTAGTAGCACCAGACCATTTCAATAAGCTATCCTGCCACTGACGTGTTTTGAACAGCGGATAAATGGTAGGCTGCATAAAAGAGAAATAGCCTGTTTTAGCTTCTGCATCTCCCCAGCTTTCGAGGAAGTGATGATCAGGTATTACATATTTACAAGCAACGGCAGTTTCATCTAATTTGCCGGCAAAAGAAATGCTTGTTTTAACTTTTTTCAGTGCTTCAGTAAATGCAGGAGCTTGTGGCCAGGTATAGGCGGGATTGGCACCCTGTATTAATAAGGTTCCAACAGAGCCGGCTTTCATGTCGTCGATCAACTTAGCCATATCGGCATCTACTCCCTTACGACCATTAAAGGTAACACCCCAGTTAATGGTTGTACCTACTGCTCCAATCGCCTGGTTGATGGCATTTACCACCAACTGTATGTTTACATCATTGCTTCCACAAACTACCAGGGCTGATCCCTTAGCAGCAAGCAAAGCTTTGGCAGCATGTTCAACTGCTTCTTTTGTTAATTTATCAGCGATTCCGGTTATTTCTTGTCCGTTGATGGCACTTAATAATGCCACCGCTACTGACCCGGTTTCGGAGGGACGGATCAAATGTTTTTCATCGGCATTAGATCCGGTTAAGCTGGCTACACTCTCAAAATGAATGTGCTTGCTCATTTCGGGCTTTTGCTCGTTGATTTTTTTGCCAGCAGCGTACTGACGGGCAAATTCAACCGGAGAAAGCCAGGTACCGAGAAAATCGGCTTGCAGACTAACAATTACAGCTGCTTTATCAAAATGGTAGGAAGGAATTGCTTTTTTACCGAAACAAGCTTCGTTGGCTAATAACATGCCAGCATAAGAAACCCCGTCGTAGGTTACATGGCGGCTGCCCGGATATTTTGCCAATAGTTGATTGATGGCATCTTGGGTGGTAGGTGAAGTAATGGTACTGGTAAGAATTACTACCGGGCCAGCGATGGAGGCGGCTATTTCTTTGTCGATTGCTTCAAAAGTAGCTTCCCGTCCATTAATTAAAGGAAAGCGCAAACGAGCGGTATCATATAAATCTAGCACAGAAGCCTGCACACGGGCGGAGGTACCGTTACCGGTGAGGGGGCTCAGATCATTTCCTTCTATTTTAATAGGGCGGCCATCACGTACTTTAGCTAATACCGAAACCACATCACCATCCTGCACATAGGTAGTAGCATAATACTTAGAAATACCGGGAACTACGTCTTCCGGCTTATTGGCAAAAGGAATGGCTTTTTTAACAGGAATTTCACAACTAGCAGCTACGGCAGCAGCGGCAGTAGAAAAGCCGAGATATTTAAGAAAGTCTCTACGGGGCGCTTTTGCATCCAGCAAACCCGTGTTTTCTTCCACTGCCGGCAAGTCTTCCCTGAATTCGTCCTTTACATCTTTGTTGTAAGCAGCAGACTGATTCAGTTCTCCGAAACTCTGCCAATGCTTTTTTTGCTCCATAATGTAAATCCCAGATCCCCGGGGGGATTGATTTAAAACCGTTACTTAATATAAATACAAGTCAGCCAACAACTCCTTCCATAGGGAAAAAGCTATTGTTAGCATCAATAATGACATTTTTGACACTCCGTTCCACCAATCTTCTCTACCGTTACACCCTTGGTACTATCCATCTTTCCACTCTTTAAATCTTGATGGTATTTTTCATAGATGCTATAGAATCCATTGTCTTTAAACTGCACTTTGGTTTCGCGATGACAGTTCACACACCAGCCCATGCTAAGATTAGAGAACTGCTTTACTTCACCCATTTTCTGAATTTCACCATGACAGGTTTGGCATTGCACTTGTCCGGCTTTTACGTGCTGGGCATGGTTAAAATATACGTGGTCGGGCAGATTGTGGATACGAACCCATTCGATGGGCTTGGCATTGTTGGCATCCCAAGGTTTTCCTTCTACAAAACCGGCATATTTATATAGCTTCTTGATTTCGGCGGTACCATCCACTTCTTTCCCATCTTCGGTATACATTTTTTCTCCTTTGTATTCATTGATTGCCAGGTGACAATTCATACAAATATTAACCGAGGGAATGGTGGCTTGTTTACCTTGATAAACGCCTGTATGGCAATACTGACAATTGATTTGGTTTACGCCGGCATGTACTTTATGGGAATAATAAATAGGTTGAACCGGCTGATAATCGGTGCTGCGACCTAGGTTCATGGCTCCCTGAGTAGTGAAATATCCGCCCACTAAGAATAGGATTACAGCTAAGAAAGCAATATTGCGTTTATTTCTAAAAAATGATACCGGCTTTTCTGGGTTGATGCCTTCTTTTTCATCCGCCATTTTTCTCAGGTTGGAGTTCACCTGTAATAAAGTAAGGGCTACAACTGCGAGAATTAGGGTGAGTACTCCAAATAATAAGGTGTTGTCGCCCTCTTCGGCAGGAGCACCAACAGCCGCACCGCCGCCTGTAGGACCAGTTCCGGGAGCGGGTACCGATTTGATATATCCCAAAAGAGCATCAATTTCCTTATCAGTTAACGCAGTAAACTGGTTCATGGCCACCTTGTTGTACTCGTTGTACAAATTATTCGCATAGGCATCTCCTGTTTTCAAGAAGGCAGCACTATTGCGGATCCACGAATAGAGATTCTTCTTGTTAGGCCAGCGGTCTTCCACTCCGGCAAGGGCGGGACCTGTTAATTTTTTATGTACCTGGTGACAGGAGGCGCAATTGGTTTGGAAAAGCGTCTTTCCATCCTGAGCAATTACTGTGTTTCCGGAGAAAAAACCGGCAAATATTAAGATAGAGAAACCGAGTCGGGTAAGGCGTTTTAGAGATAGCATATGTACTAACGTGGTTCTTGGTGTGGAAAAGGATCCGTAATCGGATGCAAAAATATGACAGGAAGCTGACAAATACGCAACGACTTAGATTTTTTTTTGTGGTTATTCCTGTTGTAATTGAGCGGATAGTACCGAAATGTTTAGATAAATCCTTAATAAATTTTTGTGAAATTTCTTTTCTGATGAAATGTATCGGGGATTATTGGTTTTTTATATGAATTTTGCCGAATGTTCAAGAAACTGCAAGAAAAGTGGGGCCTCAGCACCCAAACCTTCTGGATTGTTTTTATAGCTTTCGGGTTAACCGGCACTACCACAGCATTTCTAACGAGATATGTTACGCATTGGCTGGGTATGGATGCCAATAGTGAGTGGTACTATCGCTTGGGTGTTCGCTTGTTTATGCTGCTGTTTGGTTATCAGGTGATTTTACTTAGTTATGGTTTTCTGCTGGGCCAGTGGGCTTTCTTTTGGAAATATGAACTGAAGCTGCTGCGCAAACTGAAAATCTTGCCCCCGGCGTCTCTCAAAACGCCGATTGCCATTTTCGCCTCCGGGGCGGGCTCGAATGCCTTAAAAATTATGCAATATTTTGATGAGCATTCTACTATTTCTGTGGACTTACTCATATGCAATAAACAAGGGGCCGGCGTTATTCATCATGCCGAAAAACAAGGCGTACCGGTATTACTGATTGAAAAAGACCGATTTTTCCGCGGCAATGCCTATATTCCGGTTTTACAGCAACACCGTATTTCGTTTATTGTGTTGGCTGGATTTTTATGGAAAATTCCAGCGTCGCTAATTGCCGCCTACCCAAATAAAATACTGAACATCCATCCCGCCCTTCTCCCCAAGTTTGGCGGAAAAGGCATGTATGGCGAAAATGTGCACCGGGCCGTGCTGGATTCGGGTGAAAAAGAGAGTGGCATCTCCATACACCTCGTAAACGAACATTTTGATGAGGGAAAAGTTATTTTTCAGTCCAGCTGCCCCATCGAACCCAACGAAACACCCCATAGTCTGGCGCAAAAAGTACACCAATTAGAACATGCCCACTACCCCCGGGTAATTGAAACGTTCGTGGTAGAAAACAGCCTACCTGCTACCAATTAAGCATTTTTCGAATTTGTAAGCGTTGTGCGGAGATTATAGTAATTTCCTGTTTGAACAAAACGCTTTTCACAAATATTTCCGCCCAATGAAATCAATTTTAAGCCTCCTCGTGGCCCTCGGTATGTTTTATACCGTTACCGCCCAACCACTGTTACAAGCCGCTACCACCCCCGAATCTGCTGGCTTTTCTTCGCAACGGCTAGAACGTATCAACCAATTGATTCAGGCATATATCGATAGTAATTATATTGAAGGTGCCATTGCCTTAGTAGCGAGAAATGGTAAAATCGTTTACCATAATGCCCTAGGATATGATAACAAAGCTGCCGGAAAAAAATTGCAAAAAGATGCCATCTGGAGGATTGCTTCCCAAACCAAAGCCATCACTAGTTTGGCAGTTATGCAACTATACGAGAAGGGATATTTTTTATTAGACGATGCCGTTAGTAAATACATCCCCGCCTTTAAAAAGCCACTCGTATTACAGAGCTTTAATAAAATAGATACCAGCTACACCACCGAGGCTGCTAAACGAGAGATCACCATCCGCGACCTGCTCACCCATACTTCCGGCATCGGATATGCTCAAATTGGCAGTGAAACTATGAATGCCATTTATGCCAAGGCAGGCGTTGTGGGCGGAATTGGATTAATGGGAGGATTACTAAAAGATAACATATTGCGGTTAGCTGCATTACCCCTTGTTCATCAGCCCGGAGACCGATTTACCTATGGGCTCAATACCGATGTATTAGGCTATCTGGTAGAAGTAGTAAGTGGATTATCACTGTATGCTTACTTTAAGCAATACATATTTGATCCGCTGGGCATGAAAGACACTTATTTCTATCTGCCGGCCAACAAACAAAATCGGTTGGCTATGCTGCACATGAGTGATAAAAACAATCGGGTAGAGAATTGTCCCGAAACCCTGGAAGTTAATGGAAAGTTTTACCGCGACTATCCGATTCTGCCCGATGGTAGCTTTTATTCGGGTGGCGGTGGATTGGTTTCTACTGCTTACGACTATGCCATTTTTATGCAGATGCTCTTAAATGGAGGAGATTATAATGGAAAACACCTAATAGGCAGAAACAGCATCCGGCTGATGACGTTAAATCAGCTGGGAGAAAAGAGTTTGGGAAGAAATGCCAAGTTTGGATTGGGCTTTGAAATTGTTACCCCTGCCAGTGCACCGTATAGTGTAACCTCAGAGGGTAGCTTTAGCTGGGGCGGCATGTTTGCCTCCAGTTATTGGATAGACCCCCAGGAAAAAATTGTTGCCCAGTTTGTATTACAGCAATACCCTTTTACCCGCGGAGATATCGCAGAGAAATTTAAGGTAGCGGTTTATCAGGCATTACAATAAAGCCATTCCTATCTACGCCTGTGTATTGTTACCGGAGCCGCAAAAAGCAGACTATTCTTTTTTATCTGCTTTGCAGGTATTGATACCGAAGGGCAAATAGAGCGGGCAAAAATTGATAAGGGAAGTAGCCAGAAAAATACCGCCCAATACCAGCAATACCAAGCCAGCAGTGCCGGTTATGGTATGCGTGAAATACAGGATGGATACCACAATGGCAAAGATTACCCGTATGATACGGTCGGTGCTGCCCATGTTCTTTTTCATATAATAATAGTTTACTGAACAATTAATTTCAGCCCGAAGGTAGGGGGATGTGATTTTGGTAAATATGACAAATATCACATTAGCAAAAAAAGAGGCGCAATAAGCATAGCGGCAGCATTAGCCGGGCATGCGGGAGATATACTTTTCAATTTCTTTCACCTGATCAATCACCTGTTGGGTTTTGGGCTTACAGGCTTTGGCTTTGCGGAAAAATTCTTTTGCCGCTCTAAATTCCCGCTTATTCATTAAAATCTGGCACATGCCGAGAAAGGCAACTGCCTCACTTTCTTTATCGGGAATACCAGCACGAATAGCGGCGCGAAGATAAGATTCACCCTGCTTAAGATCGCCTCGTTGCATGGCCATCATCCCTAACTGTAATTTATTAGAGCCTTCTGCCTCTGGCATAGCGGAACCCAGCTCGGAGCTTTTTTTCAGGTGTTTTTCGGCGGTGGTAAAATCCTGCTTCATCATGGCCAGGTTACCTAAAATGGTAAAATAGGTTGAGCGAACCGGCTTATATAATAGATTGGGGAACCAGATGGTTGCTAGAATTTTTTCTACTTCTTCAATATTACCAGCTTCCATTGGCCCCTGAATCAGCCGCATGGGACCAATAAAGAAATGGCTCGCAATAGCAATAAATCCTGCAAAGTAGAGAATGAATGAGGGCCAGAATCCAGAGCTGATGTTTACCCAAATAGCCAAAGCAAAAGCCAGTAAACCTAGCCAAAAACGATACTTTATTAAAAAGTTGTAGAATACCATATCAATTATTGAGGAGAGCAAATATACGGAATCTGCCCGGCTGATAATGGGAAAGACTAGTCTTTGGCATCATTGATTTCTATAAAATAGCCATCGGGATCATTGATCCATACCTGCTTTACCCCATCGATGCGGGTAGTGATTTGTCCTTTCTCACCCTTTGAATTATAATAAGGTATTCCTTTCTGAATAAGCTTTTCCACATAATCAGCCGTTTTGGCCACGCTGAAACACATATGGTTATTTAAAAAGTATTCTTTCGGCTGGGGGGCACCCTGAATGATATGCAGAGCAACACCCGGGGCAATTGAAAACCAGGCATGTTTGTTATCATGAAAGGGTTCGGGTATGGTATCGAACTGAAACAGCTCCTGATAAAATCGAGCTGACTGCTGCATGTTTACCACATAGATGGCAAGGTGATTGAGATGGGCCTTTGGTAATTTTTTTTCGGTTTGGGCTTGCGCAGTATGCATAAAAACCAGCATAACAAGCATCAGCAGAACTTCGGATGTATATCGCATGGAATGAATTTTTGGTAAGGTACTTATTAAATAAAAATCAGCCAAAGATCTGGAGTAAAGACAGTTGTGAACATTTTTATGAAAAACGAACCACAAAAATGCATTTCAATTAGCCTTTACGTTTCCGGAGATTAATAAATTTCTATAAAGACTATTTCAAGAACATCTTCAATAAGGAATACTCTTTACTAGGAAGTTTCAACCGGAAGAAAGATTTGTTGAATGATAGCCATCTGACAAAGAAGCACTTTTAATAAATATACACAAGTGTTGTTTAACTAATTACGTCCACTGAATAAAAAAACTTGATGTAACGAATAAGAAAAATAAATTGATGGGAAATTGCATAACAATTACTTAATTATTCGTTAATGCATATTGTTTCTTAATAAACTTTTGGAAAAGAACTTTGCAAAAAAAAAGTTTTATGAGAAAATTAATTGCTTTGCTTACTCTGGGTGCAATCCTAGTAAGTTGCAAAAAAAATGATGCTGGCGTAACTGAGGTTAAACCAGAATTAATCAATCGGTCAAAAGCACCTGCTTTTGTGGAGATGTTTCCTGAGTTTTCATCGGTTAAAATGTTTACGTTGATTAGTACAGATGATTCTATTGCAGGGTCACCAAACTTTGTGTATGGTGGTGCACCGGATGGACAGGGTTTTTTAAAAAATCCTGATGGAACGGGTTATGTAATGGTAACTAACCATGAGAATACCTGGGCTGTATCGCGCGTATACCTAGACAAAACATTAAAGCCTGTGAAAGGTGAGTATATTGTAGATACGGATGGTGGGATGTTTCGTCTTTGCTCTGGCACCATGGCAACTCCAGAAGAGCATGGATTTCCCCGGGCAACATTTTTAACAACCGGTGAAAGTAATGTGAATGCAATGACACACGCAATCGACCCGTTTGGAACAGCAAACCCAAAAGATCAATCAAGAGTGAAACCAGCATTAGGTAAGTTTAGTGGCGAGAATGCAGTACCGCTTCCTAAAACTGCATATCCCAATAAAACAGTGATTATTCTAGGCGAAGACGCTGGAAATGGCCAGGTGTATTTATATGTGTCTGATGTAGTAGGTGACTTAGAGAATGGCAAGTTGTACGCTTTAAGAAGAACGAACAAAAATCAGATTGAAACAAATATGACCAAAGGCAGCGTGTACGATGTTGAATTTGTTGAAGTACCGAACGCAAAAAATCTCACGGGTACTGAAATGGAAAATTTAAATAGCACACTTGGGTCTATTCAATTTGCGCGTGTAGAAGACTTAGATTACAGAAAAGGTGGTGGAGCAAATGGTAGGGAGGTTTATTTTGTTGCAACAGGAATATCAGGTGCACCTGAAAAAACTTATTGGGGTAGAATGTATCGCTTAAAAATGGATGCGAATAATCCATTAACTGGAAAATTAGAAGTGGTAGCTGATGGAGCTGATGATCCAGGAAAAGACATTATCAACCCAGATAATCTATGTGTTACAGACAATTTTGTATACATCCAAGAAGATGGAGATTCATTTTTCCCGGGCGCAACGCATAATTCATGGATTTGGCAGTACAACATTGCTACAGGTGTTAAAAAGCCTTTTATGGAAATGAAGAATAGAACCCTGGCAGGTACCAAGTATAATCCTACCAGTGATACGCGGTTCGGATTGTGGGAGCATGGTGCAATGATTGATGTTTCTGATATCATTGGAGTACCGGGTGCTTTTACTATCAATATCCATGCCCATAGCTGGATTGAAGGCGATAAATTTTTAAATCCAAGTAGAGCCACCTCTATTCAGTCTTACAAATCGGGAGGTCAAACTTTGCTGATTACGAATGTTCCCAAATAATTTGTTTAACCTTTTTAATGTCTTCCGGCAAAACCGGAAGACATTTCTTTTTTATGAAATATACCATACTAGTTTTATTTAGCTTTTTTTTGTTTGCTTATTCATGTCAGGAACAAACAGATATTGATAGAAATAATAGTGTTCAGAAATTGGTGAAATTAAACACCGAACAATTAATTTCTATTTTAAATAATCTTGATTCGACCTGCCAGAATAAATCACCTGATATCAAACAACTTCGGGAAATATTTCTGCAAGCAAGATACCAGTATAAGCTAATTGAGGCGCCGATTGAGTATTATTTTCAGGGACATTCGAAACGTATCAATGGTCCAGCATTACCAGATATCAAAACAGATGACAATCAAGTTTTTCCTCCACATGGCTTTCAAGTAATTGAACAACACTTGTGGGGAACAAATATTGTATCCGACACTGTGCGTCGATTTATACAGAACGAAGTTCATGTTTTAATTGCTGATATTCGTTTTATACAAATTAATGTAAAGGAACAAACCATACTCGCTCGGCATTTACAAGAGATGGTGCAACATGAGATAATAAGAATTGCTACCGGAGGAATTACCGGTTTAGATGCTCCTTTAAGCTTTGCATCTTTGAGTGAAGCGATTCATGCTTTAGAAGGAACAAGAAATCTACTAAGAACATTTATTTCAGGTAATCAAAATAATTTGTTAGCAGACTCTACAGAAAAGTTTTTTGATAATACAATTGCTTATCTTAAAACCAATACAGATTTTGATTCCTTCGATAGACTTACTTTCATCAGAGAATATTTAATGCCCTTATCCCAAAAAACAGTCCATCTTCCAACCATTCCTATCGAAGAACAAATAAATTTAAAGAAACCTTTTAAAGGAACCTTAGCTGATTTAATGCAAGGCAAGGGCTTTAATCCAGATTTTTATAGTCCCTATAATATTACGGAATCAACGAAAGATAAAATTGAGCTGGGAAAAAAATTATTTTATGATACGCGGCTATCCTCAAATAATCAAATTAGTTGTGGAACCTGTCATGTGCCTAATTTGTATTTTACCGACGGGAAAAAAATAGCTTCCAATTTTGTTCATGGCGGAAAGTTGCAACGTAATACTCCAGGATTATATTATTCGAGTTTACAGGCCGCGCAGTTTTATGATATGCGTACAAGCAATTTAGAAGAGCAAATAAATGATGTAATCAATAATGAAGATGAGTTTAATCTATCAAAAGAACAGGTTAGCCGAAAGATTAATAGAGATGGAGATTATAAAATTTTAAATAAAAAAATTTTTGATAAGGATAGCTTGGGAAGCTTTGAAATTCGTAATGCAATTGCCAGTTATATCAGATCTCTGAACCCCTTCAATTGTGATGTAGACAGGTATATGCGCGGAGATAATTCAGCAATGTTACCAGAGGCCAAAAATGGGTTTAACTTATTCATGGGAAAAGCCAAATGTGGTACCTGTCATTTCGCGCCCGTTTTTAATGGTACAGTACCTCCTTGGTTTGCTAAAGCAGAATCTGAGGTTATTGGAGTTCCAGCAACAATTTTATGGCAAAACGCCACTATTGACCCCGATCAGGGGCGGTATGTTTTAAACCAGCTAGAACCACTTCGATATGCATTCAAAACACCTAGTATTAGAAATATTGAGAAAACTGCTCCGTATATGCACAATGGAGTGTATACACGTTTAGAAGAAGTAGTTGAATTTTATCACAAAGGCGGGGGGGTAGGAATTGGAATCGACCTACCTTATCAAAGTCTCCCTTTTGATTCACTCAATTTGTCTACTTCAGATAAAAAGGCTTTGGTTTCTTTTATGAAATCACTAACAGACAGATTATAAATTAATGATGTTAAAGATTATTGTAATCAGTTCAGTGTTTTTTCTATATTCCTGTTCTGAGAAAGAACAGTCATTACCCTGTAAATTTCCATCCCTTCAAATACAAATCAAATCCGATACTGGATGTGCATCCGGTAGTATTGAAGTTACTCCTGCAACTTCAATTTCTGAACTATATATTAGCGAACTCAATAAGCGAGGAGCTAATAAGTTGAACAATCTAGCTGCAGGAAGTTACCGAGTTAAATTATCTGTTAAAGATGGTTGTGTATTCGACACCCTAATAAATATAGGGTATGTTCAATATGGGCCGCTATTTAAGGAGGTAAAAGAGATCATGAAAAAAAATTGTATTAGTTGTCATGGGGGTTTTAATCCCCATGCCGGATTAGATTTTTCCAATTCTTGTCAGATAGTTCAACAATCTGAAAGAATCAAACAAAGATCCCTTATGGGAAATCCAACTCCTATGCCGCCATTGGGACTAATAAGTGACCGGGAAAGAGATGTGATTCAAAAATGGTTAGATGCAGGCGGTAAAAGTAGTAATTAAGCACTTTTCATTTTTTTCCAATATTTATTGCTACAAATTGCCGGGTGGAGCTAGCTGTAAAAACACAACAATCATTTATCTGTTTAAATCACCGAAAAACATCCAACTTTACATATACAAGATAAATATTATTTAATGGCATCCATTTTTTATCCGAAAAAGGTTTGTTCTAATAAATCCTCATAAGTAAACTTAATCAGAAACTTTCTACCTGTAGAAGTCCCCCAGCAGGGTACAGCATGAAGAGGTGCACGAAAATGCAAATTACCTAAACTAGACTCCCATAAAGCTTTACATCTTGGAAAATCACTAAATTTGATATTATATCCCCTAGAATTTAACAAGGGTTAGAGAAAAATATTTGAAATCAGGAATTGGTAAAGCATTTCTGAAATCGCTGGTCCCTTAGTTCTCCGCCAGAGGCGGACAGGAATGGAGAGCTTCCCGCTCCCCGCTAACTTTGGCAATCCGTTTTGGAAATAGTAGTTTTGCCGGAATTGGATAAGGCGTTTTTATTTATCTGATAATTTTTCTGGTCCCGTAGTTCCCTGCCTGGCGGCAGGCAGGAATGGATAGAATAGAAGTTTCCTAAACTTTTGATACAGGTTCCCCACCAAAGGCGGGCAGGCCTGCCTGCCGGCAGGCAGGGATTCCCGCCGGGACCACATAAACTTTTGATACATCTTCTCCGCCAGAAACATACAGGCGGAAATTGCCGCTCTAACCGTTGATTACTATTATTTTGCCCGCTCTTTCAAACATTAACATTTTATGGTTGAAGTGTATGCAATCGTAAGTATTCAACACAATGAAATTTACGTGGGAATGGCTCTAAGTGCCGAAAAAAGATGAAAAAAGCACAATAGTGGAAAAAACAGATTTACAAAAGGATTAAGGCCTTGGAAAATCATCCATATTGAGTACTTTGCCGACTGGAAAGAAGGAAGAGTCCGTGAAAAATATCTGAAATCAGGTGTTGGAAAGCAATATCTGAAATCGTTGGTCCCGTAGTTCCCTGCCTGCCTAACGGCAGGAATGGATAGAATATCCATCAAAGGCGAAAGGCGGACAAGAAAGTTTCCTAAATTTCCGAAATCATTGGTCCCGTAGTTCAATGGATAGAATAGAAGTTTCCTAAACTTTTGATACAGGTTCGATTCCTGTCGGGACTACCATAAACTTTTAATGCAATCGCAGAACATGCGAATTCCGCGCATACCTGTAAATGACTTTTGGCAGGAATTCACGGGGGTGATACTTAACTTTCTAGTTTTTAGGTATACGTTCCCCTGCTACGAACTAAGAGACCATTATTTTACTTACCCCTCACTTCGGGTGCTCAGCCATACCTACTCTATTGTGGTGCAAAAACCCTTTTTAGCACATCACTGGTTCTTGCCAAAGGATTTTGCCGAATTTCTTTCTCTTCTGCTGCTACATAATGGAACAAACCTTGAAGAGCCCTTTCTGTTACATAACCCGTTAAATCAGTATTAACAGGTGTTCTCGAAAACCGATTGGTGGTTGAAAAAAAATCTTTCCAAAGTTTAGTGGCACCAGTTTTCTCAAGCGCCTGCTCGATAACCGGGGTGAACTGACTGGTGAGTTGGGCACTGCAGGTGCGGCGTAAAAATTGAGTGGCTGCTGTATCAGCACCTTTCACAATTCCCAAAGCATCAGTAACATTCATTTGCCTTATGGAAGCAAGAAAAATTGAACTGGCATCAGCACAGGCAGTTTCCGCAGCCCTGTTCAAGCTAGTAATGAGATTATCAGCCTGTTTCCCCAATCCAAACTGCCGAGCCGTTTTCTCCACTGACTGAACTTCCGGTGGTAAAAGAATTATTACTGCCGCATCCTGTAAAAACCCGTTTTCCTTTGATAACCTGCCCGAAGCCGTTTGAACACCTTTTTCCAATGCCTCTTTTAGACCCGTAACCATTTCCCCCGAATTAGTACTACTTCCCTTACCCTTTAACAAATCAAGTGGATTCTGGGCATATATATAACAGGGGAAAAAAAATAAAAAAAGAATAGAAGATGCACGGTTTCGCATAGCTGAAGAATTTAAAATATTTTTAACCATTGGTTAGCACTTATCTGTGTTGGATAAACAATACACAAAATACATGCCGCAAATAAGGGTTTCTTATCCGTTTAGGCATATATGTTCCTATCTCCAATGGCAAATTCACTTTAATTTCCTGTGAAATAATTTTCGGGCTTTAAAATCGCCTAATCGATGTTGGTCATTGATCAATAATTTCGAACTCTAGACTGTCGGCACTTCAATATTTCATTTAAAAACAAATGCGATTTTGATAATATGTTCTTTCTGCTGCTATATTCAGTTTAGCCTTCAATTTTTACCCCTTTTTTTTGTAGCTTTTTCAAAAGAATCTCAAAAATGACAGCGAACAAAGAGCTAATCGACTGAATCGACCAATAAAAATTTTTGGTTGTAAGATTTTGTATCCCTATTATCTAAACACTGCCAACAATATTCTTTCCTTAGAAGGCCGAGCAGGCAGGGTTAGTTGTTGACCATTATAATACATTCGTATGCCCTCTTTTGCATTGGTAGGTAATACCATATCCACTCCACCAATAAACGGTACACTCGAAAATTGTTTCAAAGCTTTCCCGGAATTGATTGCATCTCCATCATCAAACAAGAAACTGGTGATGGCAGTTTTTGATGCAGGCGTTAATGTGGGGGAACATATAGGTAATCCATTAACCGTAACCGAATCTCTGCCACCCACCATCGCCTGAGCAGCTGAATATACTACCAGCGTTGATTGGGTTTCAACTGCAGGAATTTTTCCTAATAAGAAAGTCATGCGACCATCTTCTGGAAATCCCCGTAGGTACACCAGTGGATTGGAATAATCAAACCTCGGAAAAAAATAAGAAATGATGCGCTTATTCACTCCCGCCGGAATTAGCTCCATCTCATGCGGGATTCCAGCACTAAGGGTAACCGGCCCCCAGGCACCCGCTTGATCTGTTTTCAACTGAATGGGTTGATCAGCTTTTTTCCGTTGGCCATTCTTTTTTTTAATCGGATAAATATTAATTACCGCATCCGACATGGCGATATTGTCTCCCAAAATCAATGCCTTACCGGAGAGTGTAACTTTTCTACCGGGTTTAATACTAGGGAGGAATATTTGTTTACCAGTAAAAAATTGCAGCATCGATTTGATGGAAGTATCGCTGGTAGCTACCTGATAATGGTCCTGCTCCTCCAATGCAAGATTGAAAGCACCGTCTACCCAGCCCGCCGTATTAGCTGCAACCTTGTCTCCGGAAGAGAAAATATTCATACACCTGTTGTTTGGAAACCAGGGATAGGCGCTCGTCCATTTTCTGCTGCCTATATGAACATAATGGGCTATGTTTTTAGCATGCGAACTGTCTTTCAGGTAATTTCTGCCCAGTCCGCCACCTGCCGAATGCCCCACCAGATCAACTTGGCTAGCCCCGGTTTGTGTAAGAATTTGCGTAATAAATTGATGCAACAAACTATCATTCCGCTTTCCATTTCCCCCAACACTGTTCCAATCAAACGCATAGATACGACTTGCACAATAGCCGGCTTGTTGAAAATAATGAACAGCATTCGCCCAGGTATCTCCGGAGGCGAGAAACCCATGAACAAAAACTACGGGACGAAGAGACGTATCGCATTGTGCTTTTGCGTTGCTAGCAAACAAGAGCAATAAAATAGATAAACAATATTTCATGCATGCCATTTGAATATATGATAGAAGGATGCGCTATATACCTGTAATCGTAACAAGTGTTCGAGAAAACTTCCTCCCTAAAAAACAGTAAGCACTTTATTTCTGGCCAGCAGGCAAGCCCCCAACACCCCCGCTTTCTCCCCCAGCCTCGAGAGCTTCAGCTGTGTATCTGTATTTACCAAGCTCAATGAAAACTTATTAATAGCACTTTTGGTGGGCAATCGAAGGTAATCGCCGGTTTCGGATAGGGTTCCCCCTAAAATAATAAGTTCGGGATTAAACACATTGATGAGTGCCGCCAATCCCTTTCCCAGTTTCTCGCCTACTTCTGCCAGTAGCTCGATGCAGAGCATATCCTCCGCATTGGCAGCCTGTATTAAATCGGTAACCGTAAGGTCGTTCAGGTTTTTTACTTTCTTTACTACAGAAGAGGAAGATCCCTCCTGAATCCGTTCGCGAAACCGTCGGAGAAGGGCAGTGCCGGAAGCTTCTGTTTCTAGACAACCTTTTTTTCCGCAATGACAAATTATTTCATTCTCAAAAATGGGGGCATGTCCAAATTCGCCGCTGAATCCCGACTTGCCATAATAAATTTTTCCGTCTATTAAAATGCCCAAGCCCACGCCATAGTCTACGTTCACAAAAAGTACGTTCTTCTCGGTACTCACTTCCCCACACATAAATTCGCCATAGGCCATGGCCCGTGAGTCGTTTTCGAGATAAGTTTTTATGCCGGTTTTGCTTTCGATGATGCCGGATAAAGGCTCTTCCTGAAAATGGAAGAAGCTATAGCTATACCCAATGGTATGATTGATACGCCCCGAAAGATTGATGCCCATACTCAATATCTTATCTTTCTTTACCGGCGCCTCTTTAATAAACTGGTTAATTAATTGAATCAGTTGTGAAAGAGAAGCCTGGGTATTTTCGAGGCGGAAGGGGATCTTGGTTTTTTGGGTAACGAGGTGCTTCTTAAAATCCATCAAGCCAATATTCACGTAATATTTCTTCACATCCACCCCTAAAAAGAAACAGGCTTCCGCCACCAACCCATACATACTGGCTTTTCGCCCCCCAGTAGAATCAATCTTTCCATAATCGCTGATTAGTCGATCTTCAATCAATTCATTGATTAAACTGGTTGTTTTGGGTACACTGATGTTCAATTCCTTGCTGAGCTCGGTGATAGAACTGCTGTCTGCTTTATCTAATAAATTGAATATCAATTTTTTAAGCGCCTTGTTTTTCAAGGCTACCCCGGAAGAGGTCTCTTCGTTAAAAACGTCGGAAAAAATACGGTTTCGAGGCATACCAGGGAGTAATTCGGGTGAAAGCGAGAACAATTTAGTTTGATTTTTCGATAAAAACTGCAAAGAAAGCCTCAACTAAATAAATTATTTTAATAAGTTTTGTATTATTTGTAATATTTTTAAGATATTGCCGTACTTTTCTTTTATTTGATTACTAACTATAGGTGCCTCCATGGAATTAGAAACTTTGAAAACAGCTCCCGTGCAATCTTTACAATCGTATGCGGGTATGTATCAGGATGAATTGGTTAATAATATTCTCCCCTTTTGGCTGCATAATAGTAAGGATGAGCAAAATGGAGGATTTTTTACTTGTTTAGACAGAGCCGGCAATGTATACGATACCGATAAATTTATATGGCTGCAAGGAAGGCAGGTTTGGTGTTTCAGTTATATGTATCAGCATGTGGCCCCCAATCAGGAGTGGTTAAACATGGCTTTACATGGTGCCCGGTTTATGCAACAACATGGCCGAGACGATGAAGGCAACTGGTATTTTTCACTCACTGCCAATGGCCAGCCCCTGGTACAGCCCTATAATATATTCAGCGATTGCTTTGCCACCATGGCGTTTGCAGCCTTAGATAGAATTCAACCTTCCGACGAATATAAAGATATCGCCCTGAGCACTTTTGAAAATATCATTGCCAGAAAAAACAATACCAAGGGGAAATACAACAAAGCCTATCCCGGAACGCGACCACTCAAGAATTTCAGCTTGCCCATGATTTTATGTAATCTGTCGCTCGAGCTGGAACACCTGTTGGGAACCGAAAGAGTGAACAGTTTTGTGCCCGAAGTTATCCATGAAGTGATGGAAGTTTTTTATAATCGGGATTGGAAAGTGGTACTGGAGAATGTTCAACCCGATGGTTCCTTTTCGAATAGTTTTGAGGGAAGACTGTTAAATCCCGGGCACGCCATTGAAGCAATGTGGTTTATTATGGATCTGGGTAAAAGAATGAAAGATGAAGCTTTGATTCAACGTGCCGTAACCATTCTTTTTGATATGCTGGAACTCGGTTGGGATAAGGAACATGGTGGTATCTTTTACTTTCAGGATGTGAAGGGATACCCTATGCAGCAGCTGGAGTGGGATCAAAAACTTTGGTGGGTGCATGTAGAAGCACTGGTTGCCCTGGCCAAAGCCTATGCATTTACGGGAGATGCCAGATGCGTGCCTTGGTTTAAAAAATTACATGAGTATACCTGGAAACATTTTAAAGATAAAGAGCAGGGAGAATGGTTCGGCTACCTGAACAGACAAGGGCAAGTACTTACGCCCCTGAAGGGTGGCAAATGGAAGGGTTGTTTCCATATTCCCCGTGCTTTATATCAGGTTGCAAATACCCTATCCTCCTTAGAATCATAAATCATCTTTTCTGCTAAAAAAATTGCTCCATATTATCCCCTTCCTCTCACTCACCCTTACTGGTGTAGTAAGTGCACAGGATACCCTGCGTACTGAAATACTGGTAGTAGGAGGCGGTGTGGGAGGAACCGCTGCGGGCATTCAAGCAGCCCGATTAGGTAGGCAGGTAATTATTACGGAGGCAACTACCTGGCTGGGTGGTATGCTTACAGCTGCCGGCGTAAGTGCAGTAGATGGTAACCATAGTTTACCCTCGGGTTTATGGGCAGAATTTCGCAATGCGCTGTACACAAAATATGGCGGTGAAAAGAAAGTATCAACCGGATGGGTAAGCAATACCTTATTTGAACCCCATATTGGCGACAGTATTTTTAAAAGCATGGCGGCTCGCCTGCCGAACCTGAAAGTACTATTCCGCCATCAGCCAATCGCGGCAATGGTTGAAGGGAAAAATATGAAAGGGGCGGTGGTGCGCAATTTGCAGAACAACCGCACCGTATACATTCTGGCACAACAGGTAATTGATGCCACCGAATTAGGCGACCTACTGGAAATGGCAAAACTGCCCTACGATATTGGTATGGAAGCCAACCGCCTAACCGGAGAAAATATTCCTGTAGCCGAAACAAACGATATTATTCAAGACCTCACTTATGTAGCGATTTTAAAAACGTATGGGGCGGCTGCCGATTGTACAATTGCCAAGCCTGTAGGTTATGATCCCGCAGAATTTGATGGCAGTTGCACCAATTACTACAAAAACCTTTCCCGAAAAGCACCCGGTGTTGATGCGAAAAAGATGCTGGACTATGGAAAGCTGCCCAATAAAAAATACATGCTCAATTGGCCAATATTCGGCAACGATACTTATTTGAACGTAATTCAATTATCAGACTCCCTTCGCCAGGTTGAACTAGAGAAAGCCCGGCAAACCACCCTGCGCTTTGTATATTTTATTCAACATGAATTGGGTTTTAAAAATTTGGGACTGGCGGATGATGAATTTCCTACCGACGACAAACTTGCACTGATTCCCTATCACCGCGAAGGGAGAAGAATAAAGGGTATAGTGAGATTCAAAATTCAACACATTGCCAATCCCCATACCAATGGCGAACCCCTTTACCGAACCGGAATTTCGGTGGGTGATTATCCGGTAGATCATCATCACAAAAAAAATCCACTCGCTCCGCAACACTTAGATTTTTATCCTGTACCCTCCTTTACTGTTCCCTTAGGCGCTTTATTACCCGAGAATATGGCGGGATTGATTGTAGCAGAAAAGGCCATCAGCGTTTCTAATCTGGCCAATGGTACCACCCGGTTACAGCCCTGTGTTTTATTAACCGGGCAAGCAGCGGGCACACTGGCAGCATTGAGTGTTCAAGAAGGGAAAGCAAATGCGGCTGATGTAGCTGTGCGATCTGTGCAAGCCAGTTTGTTACAACAGGGTGCCTATCTGATGCCCTATTATGATGTGCCTGCTGGGCATCCTCAATTCGAAGCGGTTCAACGGATAGGGGCTTCCGGAATACTAAGAGGAACCGGCAAACCCAATGCCTGGGCCAATCAAACATGGTTCTATCCAGATTCGCTGGTTCGAAAGGATAGCCTACTGATAGACCTGCAGCCTTTTACAGGAAAAACCATTTCACTACAATCCGGCGAATTCCTTACAGGGAATGAAGCCATAGCAATTGTAAATTCTATTCTACTGCAATACCAAGTAGCTGGCATTTCAAAAACGAGTAACCTACCCCTGAGTAAAAAGCAACTAACAACACTTTGGAAAAATTGGGGGTTTGGGTTGTTCAATCCCAATCAACCCATCACCCGCGTGCAGTTTGCCAAGCTGTTGGATTCGAAAATAAATCCTTTCGAATTATTGGGTGTTAATCTTCACGGACAATTTCAACCGAAATATTCAAACCAAAACAAACAATTATGAAAAAACTATCTTTCCTTGCTTGCCTATTATTGCTGCTATTTCAGCAGGCAATAGCGCAAACAAACAGGGTGTCGGGTAGGGTTACTAGTTCCGGAACCGGTAATCCAGCAGAAGGCATCACAGTTGTAGTTAAAGGCAAAAAATCCGGAACCACCACCGGAACAAATGGTGATTTTATCATCCTTGCCGAAAAGGGTTCGGAGCTGGTATTTTCCGGAATTGGTTTTACAACCAAAGAAATGAAAGTTACCAGCAACATTCTAGATGTAGCTCTCCAGTCTACTTCCGGTGATTTGGGTGAAGTGGTTGTGGTAGGTTATGGCGCTCAGAAAAAAGCCAGCTTAACCGGATCATTGGTTACCCTCAATAACGAGGCATTGAACCGCAGACAGGTTTCCAGTACCAGCCAAACATTGCAAGGTTTGGCCCCCGGTGTAACGGTTCAACAACAATCCGGACGCCCAGGAGCAGATGGTGCCAGTATTGTGATTCGTGGTCAGGGTTCTATTTCAGGTAGCAGTGCTCCCCTGATTATTGTAGACGGATTAGCCGTTGGATCACTGGACTTGATAGATCCCAATGCAATTGAAAGCATCACCCTTTTAAAAGATGCTGCCTCTACTTCCATCTATGGTAACCGAGCCAGCAACGGGGTTGTTTTGGTAAAAACAAAAAGAGCTACCGGAGACCAAATGAAGGTTGGCTACAACGGATTCATTACAAAACAACAGGCAACCGCCATTCCAGAAAGAGTGAGTGCAATCGATCACATGCAGTTAAGTAATGTGGCCGAGCAAAACAGAACCGGCAATCCTGCTTCCTTTGTGTTTCCCCAAGCATTGATTGATAAATACAAAACCACCCCAGCAAATAACCTGGATGTTATTGACACGGACTGGCTGAATGAAGTATTAACCAACAGCGGTTTAATGCAAAACCACAACATCCAAATCAACTCAGGTAGCGAAAAGATGAACTTATTCGGATCATTCACATATTTAACCCAGCAAGGTCTTATACCTAACAGTTCTTTCAATAAATACGACCTGCGTTTAAACCCCGAATTCAAATTAAGTAAAAAGCTTTCTCTGATTGGTGTACTTGCCTATACCAATAGCATTACTACCAACCCTTCTACCGGTTCTGCGGAATTTATTATCCGTCAGGCGATCGGATTACCAGCTATTGGAGGGGGCAAATATGGCGATGGAATGTATGGAACTGCTGCACAATCTAACAACCGTAACCCGATTGCCATGGCAGAAGCTACCGGTAATTCTGTTGTAAATAATAATATTCTGCTTACCCGTGTAGGATTTAATTATCGTCCGATTGCAGGATTAGAAGTGGAAGCCTATTGGGGTCGCCAAAGATCTAACCCCAATACCAAAACATGGATAACTAACGCAAATATTTATCAGCCGAATCTGGCTACTTCCACTTATTCACTCATCGGTACCTGGCCAGGTACAACCAGCTTATCAGAAGCATGGAGAAATGATGCATATACCACCTATCTCGCGCAAGCTACTTATAGCAAAAGAATAGGTGCTCATAGCTTTAAATTTTTGGCTGGCGGACAATCGGAGTTATTCACCAACTACTTCTTTGGTGCTTCCCGCCAAGGCTTTGTAAATCCGAATCAGCCTTACTTGAATCTGGGTTCCGGCATACGAGACAATAACGCCGGCGCTTCTGAGCTGGCATTGGCAGGTTTCTTCGCCCGTTTCAATTATAGTTACAACGATAAATATTTTTTAGAACTGAATGGACGTAGAGATGGAACCTCCCGCTTCTCACAAACTTTAGACAAACAGTGGGGAAATTTTGGTGCCATTTCTGCAGGCTGGATATTCTCTAAAGAAAAATTCATGGAGTCGCTTAGTAAAGACATCCTGTTTGGTAAACTCCGCGCTTCTTATGGAGGAAATGGAAATCAAAATATCGGCAACAACTATGCCTTCGATGCATTCTACGCACAATCTGGCTATAGCAACCCCAACAATGGTACCAATGCCTATTTCGGCAATTCTACCAACCTTGGATTTGCCCTGTTACAATTTGCCAACCCCGATTTAAGCTGGGAAACTTCCCGCCAATTTAATATCGGGTTAGACCTTACTCTCGCAAAACATTTCACCTTTACGGCAGACTTCTATGTGAAGACTTTAAAAAATATGTTGCTGCAAAGAACGCTGCCCCAGTCTGCAGGTGGCTTATCCAATCCTTTTGTTAATGCAGGTAATATGGAGAATAAAGGATGGGAATTTAGCGTGAACTACCGAAACAAATTTGGAAAATTGGGTGTAGATGTAACTGGTATGATATCGGATGTAAAAAACAAAGTAGTAAGTCTTGTTGACGGTACGCCATTTATTGGTGATGGAATCAGAACAGCACCTGGCCAAGCATTAGGCTCTTATTTTGGTTATGTTAGTGACGGCTATTTCAGCGATTCGAATGACGCTAAAATTTCTCCTGTTCAATTCGGAATTCCTTGGAGTTCCAATCCAACCGCCGGTCCAAAACCAGGCGATGTTCGCTACGCAGATATTAACAATGATGGGAAAGTTGATGTAAACGATCGAAAATTCCTTGGTAATGCTTTCCCCAGATATGAATATTCCATCAATATCAACCTAACCTATGGAAATTGGGATTTTAATCTCTTTGGTCAGGGTGTTGGTATGAGAAATAACTTCCTGAGTGGAACAGGAGCAGTTCCGTTCAACTCATCAGATTTTGCTGCCTCACTGTTGGATATTCATAAAGACTACTGGCGGCCGGATAACCAAAAAGCCTTGTTCCCAAGACTCCTTCCTTCCGGATCGGGTGGCAACAACTTTTTGTTGGCCAGTCAGTGGATCAGAAGTGCTGCTTACTTCCGTATCAAGAATATTAATATCGGATATACCCTACCAAAGTCGGTGATGAATAAAGCAAAAATCAGCAGTCTACGCATCTATTTCAGCTGTGCCAATTTGCTAACCTTGTCGGATGCCTGGAAAGGATTTGACCCAGAGATCAATAGCGCCAATGCTGAGTTTTATCCACTGATGCGCACATTCACCGGAGGTATTAACGTTAACTTTTAACTGAACAGTAAAAATGAATAATATGAAAAAGCAACTATTATTGCTGCTTCCCATTCTGGCACTAAGCTTCAGTGCTTGTCAGAAATTTCTCGACAGGAAGCCGCTAGACGCATCCTCTGCTACTACTTTCTTAAGTAACCAGGCAGAAATGGAACAAGGCCTTACGGGTGTGTATGCATCTGCCACGTGGGTGATAGCCAACAATACCCCGATGCTATTTGAAATTGAAGCAACTACAGACATGGCAATGAAAAGGGGCGGAAATGCTTCCGACTTGATTGCCATGGGAGATGGCGGACCATTTTTGGTAACCAACGGCGTAATTGTAAGTGCCTGGAATCAGTCATATAAACTGGTGCAAAGAGCCAACCAACAAATTGCCGGTATGGAAAATGGAAAAGCCAATGTTACCACCGCAACTTTCAATCGGATTAAAGCAGAAGCGCTGGTTTTGAGAGCTTGGGGTTATTTGCACCTAATGACCTGGTTTGGAGATGTTCCCTTTTACAAAGTGCCCCCCTCTGTTACGGAAGTGCTTAGTGCCAAGCGTACACCGGTAGCTACTATTGTAAGTGAAGTGAGCAAGGACTTAGACGAAGCCGTTGCCGCTTTTGATGCTGCCGGAACTGCGCCCGTTCAAACATTGGGAAGAGTTAATAAAGCAGTTGCACTGGGCGTAAAAGCAAAATTGGCACTATTAGTGAAGGATTTTAAAACGGCCGCCGCCGCAACAAAAACAGTTATTGATGGAGCACAATATTCATTGAATCCTTCTTTTCAGAACCTGTTTTCACTGGCCGGTCAGAGTACCAATGCAGGTAGAGAAATTTTATTCTGCCAAACCTATCCTACAGATGTGAATGAACCACAAAACTGGGGACCGATTTTGGGTGTTCCCCGTCAGGTAACCAATTCTCAGTCGAGCCATTTCCCTTCTCAGGCATTGGTAGATCAGTTTGAAGACAGAAGTGGAAACCGCATTGACGCTTCTACTAGCTACGATCCTGCCAATCCAAGATTAGACAGAGACCGCCGGTTGGCTTGGAGTATTTATCAGCCAGGAGATACAATGGTGCATTTTTCATCTAAAACAGCCGCCCTTCCTTACAACAACCTTCGGGAGAGAACCATCTTTAATATCTACACCAATGTTCGCAGAAAATTCAACTGGAACACTGGCGCCTGGGATAATGTAACCGGCAATAACGATTGGATTGGTGCGCAAGCAGCCGGTATCCAATGGCAGGTTAGTGCAACCGGAAATATTGGAGGTGTAGGATATGTGTGGAATAAATACAACGACTCTACGCAATATACTTTTGAGTCGAAAGTTGGATACATATTACTTAGGTATGCCGACATTTTGTTAATGTATGCAGAATCGAAAATCGAATTGAATGAAATTGATGCCTCCGTAACTGCCGCTATCAATGCGGTGCGGATTCGTGGCAGACAACCTGCTACCGCACTTACTTCTCAAAGTGATTTGAGAACCCTGGTGCGCCGAGAAAGAGCCGTAGAATTTGCCGGAGAAGGCTTGCGCTTATTCGACCTTAGAAGATGGGATATTTATGCCAAAGCCAATAGTATTCCGGTTGTAGGTATTTCATTAAATCCCGCTATACCGGCAGCAAGACCTGTATTTGATGCCAATAATATTCCCGATTATGCTACTAGCATCAATCAGCGGATTCGGTTCCGTGCTCAAACACGCGCGAACACCAACGCAAAATATAAACTCTGGCCGATACCTCAGTCAGAGATTGATAACAATCCTGGTTTAACACAAAACCCCGGTTGGTAGTTTTCCCCCTTTCCTAATGGCAGTTTAGGTAAAGAAATAGCAGGCCTCATTCATTTGATGGCCTGCTTTTCTTTTTATACTATTTGTTTGTAATAATTATTGGCTAGTGGTAAGTCTATAGGATGCGATTGTTTCTACAGAAAAAATTCTGGTGGAACTTAAACATAGTCCAATTGAATCAATAAGAATCCATGTGATATGTTAGCTACAGATTAGCTAAGCGGTTACAAAACATAAATTAACTCACCTCCCTGCATCAGCTCAGCATGTGAAATAAAATACTGATTAACTTTTTTTCCATTCCAGTATACCGCTTTTACATAGGCATCCTTAGTTCTTCTACCTTTCGTTTGTATTTGCAATTTTTTTCCATTCGGCAATTGCAGGGTAGCCGCATCCAGCAGCGGGAACCCAATCACATACTCACCGGAAGCCGGATTCATGGGATATAAACCAAGACTGGTCCATATATACCAGGCACTCATTTGTCCACAATCATCATTTCCCGTTAAGCCATCAGCCCCATTTTTATACATACTGTCGGCCACTACTTTTATCCATTTGGCGGCCTTATCTCTTCTGCCTAATGCGCTGTACATATAAATTATGTGGTGACTGGGCTCGTTTCCATGGGCATATTGGCCAATCAAGCCCGTAACATCTGCAGAAGTATTATCTCCATGTAATTCTGAGGGCGCAGTAAATAATTTATCTAGTTTATCTACTAATTGCTGCTTCCCCCCCATCAATTGAGCAAATCCATTTACATCGTGGGGCACAAAAAAACTATGCTGCCAGGCGGTACCTTCAATATATTGTCCATCAAATCCATGTTCAGAAAGCAGGGGGTCGAATTGCTCAATAAAAACGCCCTTACTATTTTTTGCCCGCATAAATCCGGTGGATGCATCAAACAAAGGCTGGTAGCTTTTGGAGCGTTGCATAAAAAGGTTGTAATCATCCATCTTACCCAATTTACGGGCAACCTGGGCAATACACCAATCGTCGTAGGCATATTCCAGGGTGATGGTTACACTCCATCCATGTTTATCTTGGGGCAGGTATCCATATTTGATATAGTCCTGCGTACCTCTTTGTTGCTGAAACGCACTTTTTCGCATCGCCTCATATGCCTTCGATACATCAAATCCAGAAATGTTTTTCAAAATAGCATCGGCAATTACCGGAATGGCATGGTAACCCGTCATGGTATTGGCTTCCCAGGTACTGATATCCCAAACCGGCAGCAAACCATTATCCGCATAAAACTGTAACATGCTGTTGATAAATGCCGGAACCCTATCGGGTTGCGTGATGGTATATAATGGATTCAAAGCCCTGAATGTATCCCAGAGTGAGAAGATGGTATATCTATTATTGCCTCCAGGCATAGTAAGCACCCGATTATCTTGGTTGCGGTAGGTTCCATCGGCATCGGAATATAAAGAAGGAGAAAGACAGGTTCTGTATAACGCTGTATAAAAGCGAGTGGCAAAAGCACTATCGGTGAGCGGTATCTGTATTTTACGCAACTCCTTTTCCCAATCCATCGTTGCGGATCGTACCACCTGCTCAAAACTTTGTTGGCCAATTTCGTTTAATGCCAGTAAAGCTTTTTCATAACTCACACTACTCAATCCTGTTTTGATTGAGAGACTATGATCATTTCCTCCCAGCTCAACCAACATCTTGAGGGAAAGTCCACTGGCCGATGCTGCTTCAATTTGATTAGCCCCTATAAAACGATGGTGTACAACCGGGCGATTAAAACGGGCCGCAAAATATACCCGCTGATTTTTTGCCCATCCGGTGGAATAACGATAGCCTACAATGGTAGAATCATCCAATAATTTGATATAAGAAGCAGTTGTTTTATCCCAGTTGATATGAAAATCCAAATCAATCCGAACCCACTTACGGGCGGAGGTATATTGATACCGATGAAAGCCACACCGCTCGGTAGCGGTAAGTTCGCAGCGGATTCCATTATCAAACTGAACGGCATAATATCCCGGTGCTGCTTTTTCATTTTTATGTTGAAAAGCATGCTTAATAAATCGTTCACCACTATTAACAGTGTCAGACAGGGGTTGAAAAGAAATATCGCACCAGTCACCAATTCCAGTGCCATTCAGATGGGTATGACTAAACCCGGCAATACTATCGCTGCTGTAGTGATAGCCGCTGCTCCAGTCCCACCCTTCTGTTCCGTTATCGGGGCTTAACTGCACCATGCCGAATGGGCGCGTAGCACCTGGATAAGTATGGCCGTGGCCACCGGTTCCGAGAAAAGGATCTACCCGGCGAGTAAGGTTTTGTGCAGCAACGGTTGCGTAGGTGCCGGCAATAATTGATGCCGCGACCAACAAATTTTTTGTAATCATACTTTATTTTATAAATGGATACTGACCCTGAAACCAAGCAGCCCGGTCTTTGATGCCCTCATAAAAAAAGAAGGTCTCTCCTTTAAAACCATTATTCCGGTTGCTTTGAATCATTTGCGACAGAAAACCATCAGTGGCTGTATAGTTGCCCGAACGCAATAACACCCCTGAATATAAAGGGATGGTAGTACTGCGGTGGTAAGATTTCTGCTGTAGTAAAACTGAATTGTAAGCGCTCAAATCATACCGGTAACACTGCGGTATAACTGCATCCACCCAACCACTATCAACCCAGGTAGGCCAGTCTTGTAAATATTCATCTCTTCCCCATGGGAAAGGACTGGGAGACATAGACAGTTGAATAGAAGATTTAATCTGCCGTATTTCTGTTCGCAAGCGCTTTACAAATTGATTCAACTTTTTTACCCGCCAATTTACCCAATTCACTTCTGCCGGATTGGGGGGTGGGGAGGCGCCGGCATGTTCGGACTGGTATAGTCCAACCGTATAGGCATCATATCCACCGGTACTAGGCATGGCAGGTAAGCGGTCGTCGCCTTGCACACCATCTACGGCATAGTTAGTTACTACCTCTTTAAATAAGTCAATAATAAATTGCTGCACCTCGGGATGAATACCATTCAGCCAGTCGAATCCGTTTTTAACCAAAAGATTCCCTGCCTGATCCTTTCCTGCCCAATTGGGTTTGGCCGCTACAATAAGCCCCCCGTTAGCCGAGTAAGAAGAAGAAAAGCCATATTCGAACCAGGCATGCACTTTTAACCCTTGGGCCTTAGCCTCTTCCACACATTCCTGTAAGGGGTCTCTTCCTGCGAATTTTTCTAATTGCGGTTTCCCAATCAGATTCTGCATGGTAGTACTGGGATAAATGGTTCTGGCATTATTATACACCACAATAAAGAGATGGTTAATGCCGGCTGTTTTGCAACTGCTCACCATGGTTTTAATGTTTTCCTTGCTATCCAGAGCCGTACTGGCAGTAGTAGTAACCCAAACACCCCGCATTGCATTGGGATCCCAGGCCGGAGTAGGTGGTGGGGGGGGCGTGGGCGTAGGCGTAGGCGGTGTGGTTCCCCCTCCGTTTGTACCTGACTTAGTACAACTCATACAAAAAGATAGCAATATGGCAAGAATAACAATCCATAAGGGGTTGTATCGGAAAAAAATCAGGTTATTTTGCATGAATTTGGGGTGATTAGGAGCTACTAAATTAAAAAAATTATAAATTCACCTATAGTTTTTAAATTTTTTAATTAATAATTTTCGGACTGCTGTATGACTAATGCTGAAAAAAAATCATCCCGCCATCCTTTTTACTGGATTCCTACTACCTGGTTTGCGATGGGGTTACCCAATTTGGTATTAGGGGGTACCGTTGCTTCGTTATTATATAAAAGTTTGGGGTATTCGGATGGTCAGATTGCTTTCTGGACGGGTATTATTGTTTTACCCTGGAGTTTCAAGCCATTATGGGGTCCTTTTATGGAGTTATACAAAACCAAAAAGTTTTATATCCAGCTTTCTCAAATAGCTTGTGGGGTATTATTTGCGCTATCGGTACTTTCTTTATACACCACCGTCTTTTTTCCACTTTCGGTAACCCTTTTCTTTTTAATTGCCTTTTTTGGTGCTACGCAGGATATGGCGGCGGATGGCATTTATTTAAGTGAGTTGTCTGCCAGTGAGCAGGCACGCTATGTGGGATGGCAGGGAACATTTTATAATGTAGCAAAACTATTCTCCAATGGGGGCATGGTTTTTTTAGCGGGGATACTGATTCCTGTTATCGGAGACCGAGATGCCTGGGCCATCGTACTGGCCATTTATGCCGTTATTATGCTCGTATTAGGCATCTACAACCGTAGAGTATTGCCAGATTCAACAACCACCAGATCGGTAGCCAGTACAAGTGAAGTTTGGCTTACCCTTAAAGATGTAATGATTAGCTTTTTCAGAAAAAAAAATATCTGGTGGGGCATTCTCTTTATAATGTTGTACCGCTTCGCTGAGGGACAGGGCATAAAAATTATGCCTTTATTTTTAAAAGCAGATCGGACTGCCGGAGGCTTGGGCTTATCGGAAGCTACGGTAGGTCTGCTTACCGGCATCTATGGCACCGCTGCATTTGTGCTAGGTTCGCTGGCAGCGGGTTATTTTGTTGCAAACAGGGGATTAAACAGGGGCACTTTACTGCTCCTGTGCGCTTTTTTTAATTTACCCTTTGCCGCCTATGCCTATCTGGCCATTACCCAGGCGAGTTCGGTTTGGGTAATAGGAACGGCAATAGCAGTAGAACATTTTGGCTACGGATTCGGATTTATAAGCATCATTTTATTTATCATGCAGCAGATAGCGCCAGGTCGTTATCAGATGGCCCATTACGCCTTTGGCAGTGCGATTACCTACTTTGGCTATACACTCGCCTCTATGATGAGTGGTGCCATTAGCGACTATCTAGGCTACGCCCATTTTTTTATCTGGGTATTGATCTCAACCCTGCCCGCTTTTGTGGTAAGTTGGTTGGTACCTTTACAAAAACTAGCACCCGATCAGGAATCCTAATTCCAACATTTTTATATGCAAATTACCGGCACATTTATAGACGAAATTAGTCATGATATCCCCCACCAAAACTGGGGACCCCTTGAGTGGGAAAAAGACTTTCAACACATGAAAGCCATTGGTATTGATACGGTAATTGTAATCAGATGTGGCTACCGCCGTTTTATCACTTATCCCTCAACCTACTTAATTAACCAACTCGGTTGCTACCGCCCCCCTATCGATTTAATTGATTTGTTTTTAACCCTGGCGGAAAAATATGAGATGCAATTTTATTTTGGATTGTACGACAGTGGTGTTTATTGGGATACCGGAAATATGCAACACGAAGTAGATGTGAATCGGTTTGTGATTGATGAAATCTGGAAAATGTATGGAAACCGAAAAGCATTTAAGGGTTGGTATATCAGCACTGAAATCAGCCGGAAAACAAAAGGTGCCATAGAAATTTTTGATAGCCTGGGAAAAACCTGCAAACAAATTAGTGGCGGATTACCCGTTTTTATTTCTCCCTGGATAGATGGCAAAAAAGCGGTGATGGCTGCATCGGGCCAATTAACCAAAGAAGACGCCATCTCGCTGCAAGAGCATGAAAAAGAATGGAATGAAATTTTTGATGGAATTCAACACGCGATAGATGCGGTTGCCTTTCAGGATGGACATATTGATTTTCATGAACTGGAAGATTTTTTTCGGGTGAACAAAAAACTGGCAGATCGGTATCAACTGAAGTGCTGGACGAATGCCGAATCTTTTGACAGAGACATGCCCATCAAATTTTTACCCATCAAGTTCGAGAAGCTCAAGCTTAAATTGGATGCTGCTGCCAGAGCAGGTTATGATAAGGCGATTACTTTTGAGTTCTCCCATTTTATGAGTCCGCAATCTGCTTATCCGCAAGCACATCATTTATACAATCGCTATAAGGAATATATAAAATTATGAGCTTACCCATCCGATTATATCTGATACTATGTGCAGGCATAATTTCTTATTCTGCAGTTGCACAGCCACAACCAAAAATTATCAGAGGTACCTGGATTACCAATGTAGCCAGTGAGGCCATGCGCTCGCCAGAGAAAATTCGTGAAACGGTAATCCAATGTAAAAAAAATGGACTCACCGATATTTTTGTGGTAGTCTGGAACCGAGGTGTTACCATGTATCCCAGTAAAGTAGTTGCCTCCTATACCGGTATCCAACAAGACTCGCTCTACAATGGATTTGATCCTTTACAAGTGTTTATTGAGGAAGGTCATGCCATTGGGCTTCGGGTACATGCCTGGTTCGAATTTGGATTTTCCTTTGCGTATAAAGACAGTAGTCAGCGTGCCTGGTTGGCAAAGTATCCACAATGGGTTGGCAAAGATGCAAAAGGAAATCTGCTGAAAAAAAATGGATTTTTCTGGTGGAATGCCTTACACCCCGAAGTACAGCTTTTTATGCAGCAACTGGTATTGGAAGTGGTACATAACTACGCTGTGGATGGTATTCAGGGAGATGATAGGTTGCCCGCCATGCCGGCAGAAGGTGGCTACGACGCATTTACACAATCGGCATTTGCCAAAGAACATCAGGGGAAACTGCCTCCCGAAAATCCCCGCGAAATGGAATGGTTAAACTGGAAAACCAATCGAATCAGTCAATTTGGCCAATCGCTTTACAAAGCAGTAAAAGCAATAAAACCCAACTGTTTGGTATCCTGGGCACCGAGTATTTATCCTTGGAGCAAAGAGCAATATTTACAGGATTGGCCTACCTGGCTAAAAGAAGGATATGCCGACTTTATTATTCCGCAGGTGTACCGCTATAAAATTGATGCTTATGAACAAACGCTCAAAGCCATCGACACGCAGGTGCCTGCTGAGTTTAAAAACAGGATATTTCCCGGTATGCTTACTTCACTGGGTGATGGATACCGGGCAGATAAAAACATGCTGAACAGTATGATAACGATTAATCGGAAATATGGTTATTTGGGAGAAGTGTTTTTTTATTATGAAACCATTCGGGAAGCTACCGATCCTTTATATCAATAAAATAAATTTCGCTTACAGTTTACCTATTGCCTACAAAATTAAAAAAGTAATCCATGAAACGGTTCGCCTACTCTTTACTCATCTCATTATTGATATTATCGGGTTGTTCGAAAAGCAACAATACAACAGTTACGCCGGTACAGCCAGTTAACCCAACACCTACGCCCCCACCTACCACTTTACTAACCCTTCCCGCTGGTTGGAAATTATCAACCTTACTCACTGCCTCATTTCCCAGCGGCATTCAATTATATTTTTTCGATACACTATATCTAGGTAAAAAAACCAAGGCCTTTTGTTTGGCGTATGATAGTAAAAAAACAAACTTCGAGTTCAAGCCGGTATTAGCTGCAGCCGCTAAAAAACCGAGTGACTTTTATAAAGAGGAAGCTGGGGTGGTGTATGCCTGCATAAACGGAGGATTTTATGGTGGCAATCAATCCTATAGTATGGTGCAATTTAATAATACCGTGTTAAGTGCTAATATCAAATCAGTAAGTCGTGCGTTGAATGGGGTAAATACAGCCTATTATCCAACGCGTGCGGCTTTTGGTATGAATGCATCTGGAGAACCAGTTAGTGCCTGGATTTACCATGTGGGTGCTGGATTAAATGATGTGTACAGTTATCCAGCTCCCTCACCCAATGCAGAAGGGAGTGCGCCCCAAGCGGAACCTACTGCGTTATTTCCTGTAGGGGGCAGCAGATGGGTAACCACGGCTGCCATTGGAGGTTCGCCTATGTTGATTAGAAATGGTACCATTCAAATATCCGATGTAGCGGAATTAATCAATATTAATAATACTACTTCCCGGCCAAGATCTGCCATTGGTGCGAATAGCAGTGGCTTAGTAATTGTGCTGGCAGTAGAGGGTGATAATACTTCGGCGGGCTATGCCGGAATGAACTTGGCAGAATTGGCGGCTATGTTAAAAGATCTTTCCTGCACCAATGCGATTAATCTTGATGGTGGTGGATCTACCAGTATGGTGGTGGGCAACCAATTATTAGTTCGCCCAGGCGACAATGGAGTAGAAAGACCGGTAGTGAGTGCCGTTGTAATTAAGCAAAAATAACAGCTTACCCACTTAACGGGTCCAATAAAAATCCTTTCACCTTCGATTTAGCGTTGCTCTTTTAGCAAATCACTGAATACTATTGGGGCGATAAAGTTGGATATTTTATTCCCAGCTGCTCCAGATAAGTGCCATATTTAGTGGGATCATAATAAAACGCCTTCATCTTATCTCGGTGCTTCTCCATAATTTCCCTGTTCAGGTAAACAGGGGGTGGATCTTTTGCAGAAATAAAGGGTATATATTTTTGATTTTTCGTTTGCACATTGGTAAAATAATCTTTGGCCTGAGTTAGCAGGGCTGGGTTGGTAAACAAATCTACCAACGTTAAGGCAGTAGCTTTTGCACCCGCTACGCAACCCTTATGGGCAATAGGAGTAGCCATAGCAATGGCATCTCCCCAATGATGCCCCTTGGTACCCTGAATATTAGCTGGGTACCGCAAAACGATGGTAGGGATATTCCACGAAATATCTGCAATATCATCCGAGCCCCCACCCCATGAAAATGGAACTGACCCTTTGATGGTATCAATTACTTTGCGCATGCCCTTAATCGGTCGACCCTGATTATCTTTTTCCGGTGTATCCAATAATTTTTGAACCGCCATGGCCAGTTGTTCATCCTGCTCCGACCATTCCGGCATGCCTACCCGCTGAATATTTTTATACATCGCTTCCGCAATGGGCTTATTAAAGTGTCCGGGCCAGGCGGTACCTACAATTTTATACGACATTTTCGTATCCGTCATCATCGCGGCCCCCTGTGCGATTTTAATTCCGGCCTGCATATTTTTGTAAATATCGTCGTAGGTTCTTTCGCGGAAGTAATACCAAACACTTGCTTGTGAGGGTACCACATTGGGCTGGTCGCCCCCATCTCGGATAACATAATGGGAACGTTGGGTTGGCTTCAAATGCTCCCGCTTATAGTTCCATCCTACATTCATCAATTCAACAGCATCTAATGCACTCTTTCCTCGCCACGGAGCACCCGCTGCATGGGCTGCATCCCCTTCAAAATCGAAGTTGATACTAACCAGTCCATTCCCGCCATTGTCGCCATAATGGGCAGAAAATTCACTGCTTACATGGGTGAAAATACAGGCATCAATATTTTTAAAATATCCATCCCGGATATACCAAGCTTTACTGGCTACCAATTCTTCGGCAACACCCGGCCATATTACCAGGGTACCGGGTATTTTATTTTCCTCCATTATTTTTTTTACTGCAATCGCTGCATAAATGATTACGGCCTGACCAGAATTATGTCCCTCTCCATGTCCGGGCGCACCCTCTACTATGGGCGAACGATACGCTACCCCTGGCTTTTGGGAAGCCTTAGGAATGCAATCAATATCACTTCCCAAAGCAATAACCGGACTACCCGATCCCCATTTTGCCATCCAGGCAGTTGGAATACCTGAAATATCTTTTTGAATGGTAAACCCATTTTTCGCTAACACTTCTGTAAGGTAACGGGAGGTTTCAATTTCCTGAAACCCTAACTCACCATAGCTAAAAACCATGTCTACCATTTCCTGAATATTTTTGGCCTTGCTCTGCACCTGCGATAATGCATTTTTTTTCAGGGACTCTACCCATGCAGCGTCTTGTTTAACTTGGGAGAATAAAAGAACTGGAAAGCATACTATGAGAAAGGATAAAAAATATTTGCGCATATACATTGTTTAAAAAATGAAGATGGGTGGCTGCCAGTAAATATAATATTTAGTCGGTAATTTTTTTATTCCTGCAAGCAGAAGTTTTCAATTTTTAAGCGCCTCCGTAACCCAAATCTAACTCCTATAATGGGTAATAGCTGCCATTCAATTGAAATTTGCAAAGACAAGAAGCGGGTTATTTCTACATACAATATACTCAAATATTTCGAGCAGATCTTATTCAAAAATTTCTTGTTATGGCTGATTACTGTAAAAAGGATGAGCTAATAAGACCCTTCATAAAAACCATTTATTAGAAAACTCTTTATACCTGCTTTTCGATTTATTAATATCTTTAAACAATACAACGCTTACTTATGAAACAGAACAGACGATCTTTTTTACAGAAAACCAGTATCCTGGCAGGTGCCCTGGGTATAACCCAAACCGGATTCGGAAATACCCTTTCCAACGAAAAGCAGGAAACTCCTCTTCCCCGGGAAATTCAGGCCCTACAACCCGCTTTAGATGGCGTAGTGCCCATTTCCGTTGAAGAAAGAAAACAACGGATTGCCAAGGCACAAGACCTGATGCAAAAAAATAAAATAGATGGTATTTTTTTAGAAGGCACTACTTCCTGTAACTATTTTACAGGGCTTAGGTGGGGACAGAGCGAACGAACATTTGGAGTGGTAATCCCGGCCAAAGGGTCCATCGCCTATGTTTGTCCGGAATTTGAAGAAGACAGGGCTCGTGAGTTGATTAACCCGGTTTTTGGAGATGAAGTGAGATGCTGGGAAGAACATGAAAGTCCTTACGCCTTAATACTAGGTATCATAAAAGACCGTGGAATTCGCTTTAGAAGAATCGGCATGGAAGAAAGGGTACGATTTTTTATTGCAGATGGCGTTAAGAAATTAGCCAGTGGCATAGAAATAGTAGATGCTACTCCAATAACGGCTGGTTGCAGAATGTATAAATCGGCGGCTGAAATTGCCCTGATGCAAAAAGCCAATGATGTTACCATTGAAGCGTATAAAGCTGCTTTTGCATCCATTCAACCCGGCATGACGCAGGCTCAACTGAGCAGAAATATTTCGGCAGCTTATGAAAAGCTTGGATATTCGGGCAGTGCTTCTGTTCAGGTGGGTAAATACTCAGCTCTTCCACATGGAAGTATTGTTCCTCAAAAAATAATGGAGGGGGATGTAGTGATGGTAGATGGCGGAACTTCTTGTTTAGGGTATGCATCTGATATCACCCGCACGATTGTGGTAGGAAAACCAACCGACAAACAAATTGCCGTTTGGAACCTGGAGAAAAAAGCCCAAGATGCAGCATTTGCTGCCATTCGTTTAGGAGCCCCCTGTGAAATAGCAGATGCAGCAGCCCGCGCAGTGATTGAAAATGCGGGCTATGGTAAAAATTATAAGTTACCCGGACTACCTCATAGAACCGGACATGGTATTGGCATGGAGGGACACGAGTGGACCAACTTTGTAAAAGGCAACACAACCCCCATTGGGGTAGGCATGTGTTTTAGTGATGAGCCTACTATTTCTATACCGGGTGAGTTTGGGATACGGCTGGAAGATTGTCTCTACATTACCGAAAACGGCCCCCGCTTTTTCAGTGCTCAAAGTATCTCTATTGATCAGCCTTTTGGTTAAGTAAACGAGTATATCGATAAAAATTATCGCTGTTAGCAGCACTTACAGATTGTGCTCTGTTAATTTAAGAAATAATAATGGTCGTTGGGAGTAATATTCCGGCGGCCATTAATATCTCATTTATTGGAGAGTGGTACTGATTTGAGGTATATACAGGAGTTATTGGGGCATAGCAGTAGCAAGACCACAGAGATATACACACATGTAAGTACAAAGAGTTTGCAGCAGATAAAAAGTCCTTTTGATGATTTATAATAAAATAATTACATTTGAATATCCCGCTACATTCATACGCATATCTACCAATTTTGGATGGATATGCGCTATAGAGTAGCGGGTATAAGCTAGTTGAACTAAACCGATTTTCACAAATCGGTAATTCTCTGATTAATTTAAGTGATTATCAAACCTTAAAAATTAATCAAATGAAAAGAGAATTTTCAGAATCCGTTCTTCAATTAAAGCAAGAATTAGCTTACCGAAATTACAGCTCAAGAACCATTACCAATTATTGTGAATGCATGATGGCATTGGAGACGAGGCTGAACAAACCACTGGATCAAATATCGGAATCTGAGCTAAAATCATTTTTACATTATTTGTTGGTTCATCAAAAAAAATCAACATCGTTTATCAACCAAAATATCAGTGCCTTTAAAATCTATATTCAGGATGTACTCAAAAGACCATGGGAGGATATAAAGATAAAAAGACCTCGCCGAGAAAAAATATTGCCTGTTGTTCTTTCTGTAAAGGAAATTGAAAGTTTGATTTTCCATACATCAAATTTAAAGCATAGAGCAATGCTTATGTTGATGTATTCATCGGGAATAAGAAAAATGGAACTTCTTCAATTGAAACCCAAAGCAATTGATTCGGAAAGAATGGTTGTAAAGGTTGTACAAGGCAAAGGCAGAAAAGACCGTCAGACTATTCTTGCACCCAAGACCCTGGAAGTATTGAGAGAATATTATAAAAGAGAACGACCAAGTACCTATCTCTTTGAACCCCAGGGACGGAAAGGAACCTGTATTGCTGAAAGAACGCTGGATCAAATCGTTAAAAATAGTGCAAGTAAAGCGGGTATAACAAAAGAAGTCTCAACGCACACACTCAGACATTCATTTGCAACTCACTTATTAGAAACAGGAGTGAGTTTACGCCTTATACAGGAATTGCTGGGTCATACTTCACTTAAAACAACCTCCATTTATTTGCATCTCACCAATGTAAATCCCGGAAATGTTACTTCCCCTATTGAGACAATGAACATTTGACTATATGGGAAATAATCGAACACCCGTCGACCTGGCTAGCATTGTTTCCAGTCGGGCTGCTGATTTTATTGCATCAGAAAAATATTCTGCAATTCAAAAAAAAGCCATCTATGACATAACTGCATGCCGAACTTCACAATTGGGTGGGCATTTACAAGTATGTAATACATGTTCAAATACACGACAAGCTTACAATTCTTGCAGAAATAGGCACTGCCCCAAATGTCAGTTTATAAAAAAAGCCAAATGGATTGACAAGCTCTCCGGAAATCTTCCGCCGGTAAAATACTTTCATATAGTATTTACTATTCCGGAATGCCTGAATGCGCTTTTTTATATGAATCAAAAACCTGCTTATGATTTATTATTTAGAGCAGCCGGAAAAACGCTTATACAATGTGCCAAAAATACCCGCTATCTGGGTGCTAATACTGGTGCAGTTGCTATTTTGCATACCTGGGGACAAACATTGGTGTACCACCCACATATTCATATGATAGTTCCTGCCGGAGGGTTTTCTGAAGATCAGCAGGAATGGATCCATTCAAATAAAAAATACTTTTTACCTGTTAAAGTACTTAGTGCTGTTTTTAGGGGTATTCTTTGTAATGCTTTACAGCAAGCTATTGACAAAGAATCTATCAGACTACCCCAGCAGATCAGCAGTTTTAAGGCGATAAAAGAAAAGTGCTACGCAACTAATTGGGTTGTATATAGTGAGAAGCCCTTTAATACCCCTCAAAACTTGATCAATTATCTGGGAAATTACACCCATAGAGTGGCAATCGCTAATGAAAGGATAATTGACCATACAGGGGGGAAGGTTTCTTTTTGGTACAAAGATTATAAATCGGCAGGCAGCAGGAAAAAAATGACATTGGACCAGGATGAATTTATTCGCCGTTTTTTACAACATGTTTTGCCGTTAAGATTTAGTAAAATACGATATTATGGGTTTATGTCGCTGCGAAAGTTGCAGGAGAATGTAATCCAATGTAGCACACTACTTAACCAGGAAAATATATTACCAAAATTAGAGGGGCTCAGTGCTTATGAAGTATTTAGGATGTTGACTAATAAAGACCCGCATATCTGTTCTACATGTAAAAAGGGTAGCTTTATTGCAATTCCGGTAAAAACAAGAGACCCCGACTAAAATATCATCAAAAAGCTCTTTGAATACCATACCAAAAAATAAACGAGTAATCGTATTGGAAAAGGTATGTATTTTCATGAATTAACAACCCTTGCAAAAATGCAAAATGGCCCGATTATAAGAAATTTTTACACCAAAATGTCGACCTCCCTGCCTGTTTGCTGCCTTACAAAGTACCGTTCCGGTTAAAAATCCCCATAAATCGGCTTCGTTCAACTACATTTTATTTGCCATTTTTATATTAATTTTAATCATCATGAAAAAACGGCAAATAAAATGCTAAATAGTTAGGTGCAATTTTACCGAACCGCATACCGACAATGAACGTCAACGAAAAATTTGTACATTTGAGACAATTTTAAAATATAATCAAGACAGAAGAATGGCAGAAAAGAAAAAGGTTACAGCGAATGAAATTTATGATTTGTTGTTGAACGAATTTAAAATAAAAGAACAAATCGGAAGCGTTGAAATCATACTTGGCGGAATTTCTGCAAAATATAACGGTAAGGACGCAATTGGCGACTTATTACAAGAATGGCTTGGCGAATGGCTAAAACAAAAGAATTTTTATTTTAGAACAAGAGCAAACACACAAGAATTTCCAGACTTTTTACTTGCCGAAGACGACAAAAGTGGCTTTTTAGAAATCAAAACATTTAATGCAAATGCAACACCAGCGTTTGACATTGCAAATTTTGATTCATACAACAAATCTTTGCTTATCAAACCTGAAAGACTTGATGCTGATTATTTGATTTTCGGCTACAAGATGGTTGACTCTGTTTTGAGTGTGGATAATTTATGGCTTATGAAAGTGTGGGAAATGGCAGGAACTTCGGGAGCAAATCCTGTAAATATGCAAACTAAAAATAGTCAACCTTACAATTTAAGACCAATAAAATGGTACGCTAAAAATCCAAAGAATAAACCATTTGCAGACAAAGTAACTTTTTTAAATGCAATTTCTGAAACGCTTGAAAAATATTCACATAGCACAGGAAGTGGGAGTGTAAAT
>Ga0247833_1000034_pt1 | contig 191071 bp, 160 predicted proteins | sample LaCruzMarch2015__7_FD_187117 | JGI IMG/M metagenome (GOLD analysis project Ga0247833, IMG submission 187117) | Freshwater microbial communities from meromictic Lake La Cruz, Castile-La Mancha, Spain - LaCruzMarch2015_8m | ecosystem: Environmental > Aquatic > Freshwater > Lake | place: Spain...
TTAACGGCTTTTTACTATTTTTAACCCGCTTGATTAAGCCCATAGAAACTTGAAGTTTTCGTCGACCTCAAATTTCGACTTTTGGACTTTCTCAAGCTTTTTTATTTTTTGTTGGACAGCAGTGAAAGAAAATATAAAGGAAGAATTAATCAATAGTACGCACAAGCCAAAAGATAATATTTGTTATGGCGTCATGCCTAAAAGAAAATCGCCAACGCCGTAGTAGCAAAGTAGTTATTTTTGGAGGGTTTGTTGTCCAAAATGAAGATTTCATCCTGGCTGGAAAATCCTCTTGCTTCAATTCTCCAAACAATATTACGGGCTATCTGGTAGTCCACATTCATGGAATAGCCAAAGGTTTGGAAGCCATTGGGTGTGCCTGTTGTTATGATTACGCCATGTACATCACTATAATATTCGCCTCTGGCGGCTATGTTGATTTTGTTAGCAGGCGAAAATCTGGCAATGAGCACAGGAGTGTACCAGGTATTGTATTCGCTGCTGGCTTTGGCTTTTTGCTCGGCACCCACATCAAAACCGACCGTAATGCCAAATTTTTCATTGAGTTGGATAATTCCATACAAGTTGTGGAAGTAGCGCATTTGCCTGGCTGAATCGGGTTTATCATTCCCAACAAAGGAGCTGCTGTTCAAGGTGATTTTTGAATTGGGCTTAAAGGTGAGCTGATGGCCAAAAGCAGGGGTTGAGTTTCCATCTACCCGTTGAATGCGTTGCCAACCGTTCAATATCAATCCGCTTACAAACCATTTTTCATTGCTGGAAGTGTAGGAGATTTTGGCTCCGCTTTCATAATAAGGAGAATTGTCGGCCAGCATGCTTCTGCTCAGGTTCCAGCAATCTTTCCCTATGGCGGATTCAAAACCGATGTGCGAAGCAAAAATGCCGGCATCCACCCATAGGTTTTTGCTTTTCAACAGTTTGAAACCTGCATTGGCTTCAAAGATGTTTTTGAGCACACCAGGCTCTGCCGCAAGATTGGCATTGGCATAAGAGCCAGCCATGAAAGCCAGATTACCCCGGACATGGTCTGTTTGATAGGCAGCCTTAACAAAACCAAGGTTAAGGCTTACTTCATTGTGGCGGTTGAACGAAACACCAAAGCCAGGTCGGGTGTTGTTGGCTGGTTTTCCAACATCGTAACTGTAGTAGGTTTCTACATATCCGCTCAAGGTGAGTGGATTTTTTGTGCTGTCGGTTTGGGCGAATAACGAATAGAAAGTTGAAAACAGGCAGTTGAAAAACACCAACAACGTCAACCATTTCTTTACATCCTGTTTCATTGCGTAGGTAAGTGTCATGAAGCATTGCACAGACATGAGAAGTTCAGTAACTCATTGTCTCGCATCAAACATAGAAAAATAAAGTTAGGCACTTTCAGCGCTCCATCAACCTTGCACTATTTTTTGCCAGGCTTTGCCAATATATTCGGTGAGGTCGCTGGCTGTGAGTGCATGTGCAGAGGTTTTTTCTGCAGCCAGGTCTCCAGCCATTCCATGCAAAAACACGCCTACTTTTGTGGCGTTCAGGGGTGAATAGCCTTGCGCCATCAAGCCCGTAATCATTCCGGTAAGCACATCGCCCATGCCGCCAGATGCCATTCCATGATTGCCGGTAGTATTGAAGTAGAGTTTGCCTTTCTGGTCACAAATGCAGGTATGAGCACCTTTCACCAATACCACCCAGTCGTGTGTAGCCGACAATTCTCTCAATTTGTGCATTACTTCAAAGTCATTCGCTGATTTACCAACCAGTCTTTCAAATTCTTTAGGGTGGGGGGTGAGTACGCTGTTTTTTTTCACCGACTTTTTCCATTTCGGTTCCATTGCCAATAGGTTGAGTGCATCGGCATCGAGCACTACCGGGCATACCGCTTTGTCGATCATGGACAGCAGCATTTTACCCGTTTTTTCGTTGGTGCCCAATCCGGGACCCATGCCAATGGCCGCAAAATGCCCTGTCGCCACCGGCTCGGCCAATTTTCGTTCTGTTTCAGATGGAATGCACATGGCTTCTGGCACGGCGGTTTGCAAAATATTGACACTGCAAGCGGGCACATACAAGCTGGTGAGCCCAACTCCTGATCTCATACAAGACCTGGCCGAAAGCACCACTGCGCCTGTTTTACCATAGCTTCCACCCACAATTAAGGCATGTCCAAAAGTGCCTTTGTGCGAAAACTTTTTGCGAGGCAATATCAATTTGCGAATGCTTTCGAGCGTTAAGGTTTCAGCTTCTCCTTTAGCCTTGTCGGCGTATGCCGGCAGCAAACCAATGTCCAAAACTTGCCATTCGCCCACTGCGGCAGCGTTTTCAGGCATCATGAAAGCCAATTTTGGATATTGAAAACTGAGTGTGTGTTTGGCCTTGACAACAGGGTGCTTTTTTGAAGTGTGCTTGTCGGCATACAATCCGGAAGGCATATCCAGCGCTACCACTACTTTTTTGCTTTGATTCACTTTGTCAATGGCAAATGCAGCCAAACCTTCAATCGGCTTGTTGAGTCCGGTGCCAAACAGTGCGTCAACTATTACTTCTCCTTCAAGTTCAGGCCATTGCTTTTCTTTTTCTACCCAATTTACTTCGGTTTGTTCTCTGAGTTTGTTGGTATTTGTTGAAAAATCGATGGTTTGTTTTTGGCCAGCTACTACAATGGTTTGGACTTGTTTGCCCGCATCGAGCAGGAGTCTGGCGCAAACCATGCCGTCGCCGCCGTTGTTTCCGGTGCCAGCTACAATCGTGAAAGCGTGTGTATGTGGGAAAAGTTGAAGCAAAGCCTTGGTAAACCTGCCAGCAGCCTGCTCCATCAATTGAAGCGAATCGATCGGCTTGTTGACAATGGTATATGCATCGGCCTCACGCAATTGAGCGGCAGAAAGTATCTTCATGGTTTTGGTGTCGAATACAGGGCGAAATATATGAATTCAATTTGTAGGGCTCAATTATTTTCGTCCAATCACCCTTATTTTTTTCCGATATTCAATTTTAAAGCCGAATGCGGAATAATTGAAATTTTCTGGTATCATTGCACCCGAAATCAGAAAATAGGAGGGGGCGAAAGTCCCCTTCTTTGTTTTTCAGCTTACAACCTTGTTTATGAATCTGGCCCAATCGATCTCTGCTTTTCTGGAACAACAATTGCCAACGGAGGCCCACTATTTGGTCGATGTTTCCGTAAAATCTTTGGGTAGTGATCGTGTGAAAGTTTCTGTTCTGGTAGATTCAGACCAAGGAATTACCATCGAAGAATGTGGTGCATTGAGCAGAAAACTGGGCAAATGGCTGGAGGAAAATAATAGTTTAAGCTCGGCTTACACACTCGAGGTTTCATCTCCAGGCGTGGATTTTCCGTTGAACGGTCAGCGCAGTTATTTAAAAAACATTGGCCGCTCACTCCTACTCATTACCAACGACTTGGAAAAGCTTGAAGGCATATTGCTGGAAGTGCATACCGATTACATCAAACTGAGGCCATTGCAGCCCTCGAAAAAGAAATCAATTGTAGTTGAACCCTTTGATGTTCAACTTGATAAAATAAAAAAAGCAACGGTTCAAATCGTATTTTAACCAACTATGGACAATTTAAACATCATAGAATCTTTTGCAGAGTTTGCCAAGCAAAAGAACATCGACAGACCAACCATGATGCGGATTTTGGAAGACGTTTTCAAATCCATCATGAAGAAGAAATACGGTACAGATGAAAATGTTGAGATCACCATTAATCCTGAAAAAGGTGATTTGGAAATTTTGAGGGTTCGAAACATTGTAGATGACAACAGTGAAGATATCTGGGACCCAGATAAAATCAGCCTTTCTGATGCCATAAAAATTGAGCCCGATTTCGAAGTGGGTGAAGACGTAATCGAAATCATCAAAATAGATGATTTTGGCAGAAGAACAGTGATGACTGCCAAGCAGGCATTGGTGCAAAAAGTGAAAGACCTGGAAAAGGAAAAACTTTTCAATGTGTACAAAGATCGGGTGGGCGATGTGATGATTGGCGAAGTATATCAGGTAACTCCACGAGAAGTTTTGTTGATAGATGGTCCTGGAAATGAGCTTATTTTGCCTAGAGGCGAGCAAATTTCTAAGGACATATTCCGCAAGGGCGACAACATTAAAGCAGTGGTGCAGAAAGTAGAAATGATTAACGGAAATCCGAAAATCATTATGTCGAGAACTTCACCTGTGTTTTTAGAGCGGCTTTTTGAAGCTGAAGTTCCGGAAATTCAAGATTCTATTATTGGCATTCGCAAAGTGGTTCGTGAGCCAGGCGAGCGGGCCAAAATTGCTGTAGAATCATTCGATGATAGGGTAGATCCGGTTGGTGCCTGTGTGGGCATGAAAGGTTCCAGAATTCACAACATTGTTCGTGAATTGCAAAACGAAAACATCGATGTGATTAATTACACCGAAAACATTGAGCTCTACATAGCACGTTCACTGAGTCCGGCGAAAATCAACAGCATGAAAATCGATGATAAAAATCGTCGTGTGGCTGTGTTTTTGAAGCCTGACCAAGTATCGTTAGCGATTGGAAAAGGTGGATTAAATATCAAGCTCGCCAGCCGTTTGGTAGGTATGGAGATTGATGTGTACCGAGAAAATGAAGAATTTGTTGAGGATGCAGACGATATCATGCTGAACGAATTTAATGATGAAATTGAACAGTGGATTATTGACGAGTTCAAGAATATAGGTCTGGACACTGCAAAAAGGGTTTTGTCTACACCCATTGAAGATTTGGTACGTCGCACAGACCTAGAGGAAGAAACCATTGAAGAGGTTTTCAGGGTGCTTAAACAAGAGTTTGATAGCGAGTAGTTCGGTTTTCAGCGATTTATTCCGACCTTTGCAGCGGTTTTAAAGATACATGGTAGAAGAAAAGGCAGTAAGGATTTCAAAAGCAGCACGTGAACTTGGCGTGAGTGTAGCCCGGATAGTAGATACTCTGGCGGATAAAGGTTTTTCGGTTGAGAACAACCCGAATGCTAAAATTAGCGAAGAGCAATACTCCCTTCTACAAGTTGAATTTGAATCATCGGCAGCACTCAAACGTGAGGCCTCAGAAGTATCGCCCACCTGGAAACACGGTGAAAATGTGGTGATAGAGGCCGCATTGCACGGTATCAAAAAGGCAGATGAAGAATTTGATGAACCCATAGCACGTAGTGTCTTGGACTACGTGATTCAAACGCCTGGTGAAGAGCAGAAAACAGAAAAACCAAAACAGGAGCCTGAGCCAGCAATTGCTCAATCCCCTGAAGTGTTGCCAGAGGCAAAAAAAGTCGTCAGCAATAAGCCTGAAGGACTGAAAGTCATTGGCAAAATTGATCTTGACACTTTAAAGAAGCCATCAAGGAAAGGTAAGCCGGCAACAAAACCTGTTCCGGCACCAGCTGAAAAGCCAGAGCCAGAGCCAGTTTCAAAAGCAGAGGTGAATCCAGAAGTGGTTCAGCCTCCGGTTGAAGAACCTAAAGCGGAAAAGATAGAGCCGGTTGAAGCTTCTGCAGAACCAATACAAACTCCCGAAATTCCAGCAGAGCCTGCTGCGGAAGTTGCTAATCCAGAAGCTTCTGAGCCTGGAACTGTCGACCCTGCTGTGGATAGCACCATTAAGGCAAAAGCAGATCAGCTTAAAGGTTTAACTGTAAAAGGTAAAATTGACCTTCAGCAGTTTAAAAAACCTGAAAAACAAAGCAATAGTGCTTCATCAGCGGACAAGAAAAAGCGTCAACGCATAAAGGGTAATTTTGTACAAGTTGGTGGTTCAAGTGCCAATTTCCAAAATAGAGATCAGGCACCGAAAACCAGCACCGACGAACCTTTGGTAGCCCGAACACCAACTGCTCAGACTCAACAACCTGGTCAGCGAAACCAAAACCAAGGTCAGGGAAATCGTGGACAAGGTGGTGGAAATCGTGGACAAGGAGGCGGAAATCGTAGTGGTGGAAACACGGGCGGCGGTGGTCGTGATTCGCAGCAAAATTTCAGTCAGAAAGATGTAAAAGATGCCGTTAAAAACACCTTAGCCAAGTTTGGCGGAAAAGGCAGAGGCAAAAAACGATACAGAAAAGAAGGAGTTGAAGAAGGAGGAGATGAGTCAGAAACCAACCTGATCAAAGTAACTGAGTTTTGCTCAGTAAGTGATTTGGCGTCATTGATGGATGTTTCTGCCAATGAGGTAATCAGTATTTGTTTTCAGGCGGGCATGATGGTTTCCATCAACCAACGCTTGGATGCAGAAGTGATATCTTTCATCGCCGATGAATTTGGTTTTGAGGTTGAATTTACCTCAGCTGAAGAAGAAACATTGGTAACTGATGAGGTAGATACTGAAGAGTCGCTTGTTGAACGTGCTCCTATTGTTACCATCATGGGTCACGTAGATCATGGTAAAACTTCCTTGCTCGATTACATCAGAAAAACTAAAGTAGTGTCGCAGGAAGCGGGGGGAATAACCCAGCACATTGGCGCATACAGTGTGAAAACCGATTCTGGTCGTCAGATTACGTTTTTAGATACTCCTGGTCACGAGGCTTTTACAGCCATGAGAGCCAGGGGAGCCAAAGTGACCGATGTAGTTATTATCGTAATTGCTGCTGATGACAATGTGATGCCGCAAACAAAAGAGGCCATCAACCATGCTCAAGTAGCTGGCGTGCCGATTGTGATTGCATTGAATAAAGTCGATAAGCCAAATGCCAATCCGGATAAAATCAGAGAAGAACTTTCTCAGATCAATATTTTGGTTGAAGATTGGGGAGGCAAATACCAGTGTCAGGAAATTTCGGCTAAATCTGGTCAGGGTATTTCCGACCTGCTCGAAAAAGTGTTGGTGGAATCTGATTTGCTTGAATTGAGAGCAAATCCGAACAAAAATGCGGTTGGAACCGTGGTTGAAGCCAGTTTGGACAAAGGACGAGGCTATGTAACTACTGTTTTAGTACAATCTGGAACGCTTCGGGTTGGCGATGTAATGCTTGCCGGACCACATTATGGCAAAGTAAAAGCCATGACCGATCACCTGGGTCAGAAAATGAAAGAGGCTGGACCGTCCATGCCAGTTCAGATTTTGGGACTTGCAGGTGCGCCCCAGGCTGGAGATAAGTTTAACGCTATGGACAATGAGCGTGAGGCTAGAGAAGTTGCCAATAAGCGTGAGCAAATTATCAGAGAACAATCGATTCGCACCAAGCGACATATTACCATCGATGAAATTGGTCGTCGAATTGCACTAGGTAACTTCAAAGAACTTAACCTCATCATCAAAGGTGACGTGGATGGTTCCGTGGAGGCCTTGGCAGATTCATTGCTGAAACTTTCTACTGAAGAAATTCAGGTTAGAATTCTACATAAAGCTGTAGGTCAGATATCTGAGAGTGATGTATTGCTTGCCTCAGCTTCTGATGCCATCATCATCGGCTTCCAGGTTCGTCCTTCTGCCGGTGCCAGAAAAATTGCTGAAGCCGAGCAAATTGAGATCAAGCTTTACTCCATCATTTACAATGCCATCGAAGAGGTCAAAGATGCCATGGTTGGCATGTTGGCGCCGAAAGTTGAAGAAGTTATTGTGGGTAATGCCGAAGTGCGTGAAGTGTTTAAAGTAGGTAAGGTTGGCACCATTGCAGGTTCTTACGTAACCGAAGGTTATTTGAAACGCAACAACGGTATCCGTGTAGTGCGTGATGGTATTGTAATCCACACAGGCAACCTGGATTCTCTCAAACGATTCAAAGACGATGTGGGCGAAGTAAAACATGGCTACGAATGTGGTTTGATGGTGAAAGGTTTCAACGACCTCATCATTGGCGATACCATCGAATCGTTCGAAGTGCGTGAAATTAAGCGCACACTGTAACAGCGGATCACTTTTTCAGACACTTTCTACCAAGAAAAAGTCGGGTTCAAATTTGGTGGGTTACCCGGCAATCATTTGCCCCTGTTTACTACAAGTTTCAGTTGATCTGTGGACAGAATGGTTAAAAACGCCACCGCAGCACAAATCCCGATTTGCCATAGTTGCAGCGGATCAAAATCCAGAAGGTTTTGAACTAATGGAATGAATAGTGCTGCCGCAAGTAGTGCCAGCGAACCTACAAAAACATAAGGCATCAGGTTGTTTTTAATGGCCCATGTTTTGAAAATACTTTCCTGATTCGAGCGCACACTCAGCGTAAGAAAAATGTTGCATAAAATGAGGGTGGTGTAGATGGCTGCCCTGGTTTCTCCTTCCGTTTGGCCAAATTCTGTTTTGAGCAAATAACCCAATGTGAGGCAGGAAAATGTGATCGACAAGCCATAAATCAGCGGCATGAGCATGTCTTTCCGATACAAAAACGAAGTGCTGACTTTTCTAGATTTTTGTTTCATCAAGTTCAGGGCAACAGGTTCATTTTCAAAAACTATGCTGCAGGTTGGCCCCATGATAAGCTCCAGGAAAATGACATGAACAGGGGTGAAAATGTTGTTGAATTCCCAAAACAACAAAAGCGGCAACGTAACAATAAGGATAATCGGAATGTGAATTGCGATGATGTATAAAATGGCCTTTTTGAGGTTGTTGTATATGTTGCGCCCCGTTTCAACTGCTCGAATGATATGACTTAAATCGTCGTCTAGCAGCACCATGGCAGAGGCATTTCTGGCCAATTCACTGCCTCTTTTGCCCATCGCAATACCAATATGCGCTGCTTTTAGGGCAGGACCGTCGTTTACTCCATCTCCTGTCATGGCCACTATTTCTCCATTATGTTTCAAGGCTTCAATTACCCGCAACTTGGCCTGTGGAAACATACGTGCAAAAACATTGGTGCTGTTTACTTTCTTTCGAAGTTCTTCATCGTTCATATCCATGATGTCCTTGCCTGTGAGCGAGGTAGTTACTTCAAGCCCACATTGTTTGGCAATGGAGGCGGCTGTTTTTTCAAAGTCGCCAGTGATCATTTTTACAGTAATGCCTGCATCTTTCAACATGCTGATGGTTGACTTGATGTGTGCTTTGGGAGGATCGAAAAACACCAGAAATCCAGTTAACTCAAATTCAAAATCCGTTTGAGCTGCCGGCCATTCAGTAAATGTTTGCTCACTTTTTCCTACACCGATAATCCGGTATCCTTCATCTTGAAGTGTGCTTGCTGCTAATTGTATTTCAAGCATTTCTACTGCACTTTTTTTGCAAAGGGGAAGCAAAGCTTCCAAACCGCCTTTTACAGCGATGTGGGTGGTATTGTTGCTTCTGTGTTTGAAAATATGGGTCATGATGGGCGGAGAGCCTGTGAGCGGATATTCATAAATAAGGCTAAATTCCTTCCGATCTGCAACACCTGATAGCTTTGAATAAGCTTCGTGTATGGCTTTTTCCATGCCATCGAAAGGTTCAGGCTCCGAGGCCCACATGGCGGTTGCGACCAGTTCAGTTGCTTGTAGTAGGTTGTCTTTTTTCCAAATGATTTGTTTGCTGATGGCATCATAAACTGCCGCCAGTTCCATGCGGTTTTCGGTGAGTGTTCCGGTTTTATCGGCACATAAAACTGAAGTAGAACCCAATGCCTCCACTGCGTATGGAGATTTGATCAGCACTTTTTGCTTAAACATTTTGTATGCTCCCAGGGCCATGAATGTGCTAAATGCCACCGGGATTTCTTCAGGAATTACCGACATGGCCAATGTGAGACCCTTCAACAAGCCAAATGTCCAGCTTCCGGAAAGGTAAAACTGCATGCCCCAAACCAAGAAAAAGGCAACAAGTCCAAAGCCAACCATTTGCTTCACAAACTTGTTGAGACTGATCTGCAATGGTGTTTTTACTACCTCTACTTCCGACATGGTTTTGCCCAGGCTATTCAGAAATGTAGATTGCCCAACTGCGGTTATGGTGGCCAATGCTGCTCCACCCTCAACCAGTGTACCATGTAAAATCTTGTTGCCATCTGTGTTTTTCAGCACAGAAACGGACTCTCCGGTAACAATACCTTCGTTGACCGAGAAATCATGGGCTTCTACAATTTCTCCATCTGCGGGTATGAGATCACCTTTTTCAAGAATGATGATATCCCCAACTACCAGGTTTTCAACTTTTTCAGAAATGACCTGACCTGCTCTGATGACCTTACTTTGAGGTGAGGTGAATTGTTTTAAAGCTTCTTCTGCTTTATGGCTTCGGTTTTCCTGGTAAATGGAAATGCCAGCAACCAGGCATAATGCCACCAACATGGTGATTCCTTCGCTGCTTTCGCCTAATACAAAGTACAGCATGGCGGTGAAAACCAAAAGCAGGAACATAGGCTCTTTGGCCGTATCGAGTATGATGAGTAAAAATTTCGGACTCGACTTGGTGTTTAGTTTGTTGCTTCCATGTTCACGTCTGCTTGCAAGTACCTGCTGATCTGATAAACCTTGATGGTTACTGTAGTTCACGACGATTTTGTTTATTCGAAATCAAATATAGGCTTCCGTTTTCATGCAAAAAAAAGGCTGCCCCGATTTGGAGCAGCCTTTTGAATAAGTCCTTTGAAGATTACTCTTTCACAAACTTCACTGGCTTAGCTTGGCCACTGAATTTGATTTGATACGTTCCTCTTGGCAAAGTTGCAATTGAAACTTTGGCGTTAGCCGGTTCCAAAATGCCAGAAGTTAAGACTTTACCAGCCATGTCTACAATCGTGTATTGGCTATTGCTTTGCAACCTGTCTACCATCAGGAAGTTTTGTGCCGGGTTTGGCCACACAATGACTTCGTTGTTGATGAACGTGGATGGTGTTGAAGTAATGCCATTCATAAACACGAGGCTGAACCTGTTTTTATCGAATGCTGTAGCTGAAAACTCAAGTGAAGTATTTTCTTCAAGCGCAGTAAGCCTTCCGCTCACGTTGTCTCTTAAATAGATGCCTTCAAGAACAGCAGCACCCACTTTTTCAAAGCGAAGTGTGGTAGCGTTTACATTGCCTGTTAAGTTCAATTCAACTGTTTTGTTGTTTTCAACTTTGCTCAAACCAGCCATGACAAGTTGTCTCCCGTTTTTCACCAGACCGATGTTCAAATATGGATTCATCAATTTGGTAGCTTCCAGATCAGCTCTGTCCGCACTCAAATCAATCCAGGCTTCGTCAGAATTGCCATTTGAGTTGGCAGAAATTTTCAAACCTGAAATTTCTCTGGTTGCGGTTCTTAATCCAGCACTAAACTGATTTACTTTCACATCTTCTGTAACAGACATGGCAGCAGCTCCAGAGCTTACGTTTACCATAAAACCTTGACCAGCAGCCAGGATATTTGAGCCTCCATTTATGCCGATTCCATTGTAAGTAGCATAGTTGCCCAATACTGCATTCCAAACATAAACTGTAGCATCCAGGTTGGTACGGGTCCAGCCAGTGGCTGCATCCCAATCGATTGGGCAAGGGTATGGATTGGCAACCAGGTTGAATCCATTTTCACCTCCTCCATTGTTGCAACCAGCTGCACAATAGCCAATGTTAAAGTTGAAAGGTGAGGCTGCATGAGCACCCGTGTGATCGAATGTGGCAGCACCAGTAGTCATAAATGTACTTTTTGCAAATACCCGAACGCCTGTTCCTACCGGAATTGATGTAGTAGAAGCAGCAGGTTTTCTCCATCCTAGTTCATTAGAGCTAGGACTTGGATCACGGTCGTAGAAGAATATTGAGCCGGTGTTAGGGAAGCCTACATCGTAAGAACCTGCTGCAAAACTGTTACTTTTTTGGGCAAATGTATTGGCTACCTGTCCTGTAACCGGTGCGCCCAGGAAATACCATGCTCCGCTTGTAATGGATATTCTGTTGCTGAATGTTATGTTTCCTGACAAAGCAGCACCTGATTCTATTTTCAAAACCCTGGCTTCGTTGGTGGCAGAAGCTAATAATCTTAAAGTTGCTCCGGTGGTAGTTAAAGTTCCATTTTGAAGCTTCAATGTGTTTGAAATGCGCACATTTGCCGCCGCAGCAAGCGAAACGCCTGATGCATTGTCTATTCTCAGGTTGTTGATGATTGGACTGCCTGAAATTGTTCTTGCAGCAGAACCATTCAAATTTAAAGTACCTAGTCCTTCAACTTTTCCAGCACCAGTCATATTGCCACAAGCATTCAAGGTTGCTCCATTGTTGATGGTTAATATGGCATTTGTTTGTACTTCAAGGTTTCCGCAAGTGAAAGTTCCTCCGATTGTAGGTTGATTTGGTCTCACTCTTATTCTTGTATTGAAATTACAACCACCAGGTGCTACGCCTGCTGTCCAGTTTCTGCCATCGCCAAAGTTGCCATCAAAGTTTCCACTCCATTCGTTCGTAGCGGCACAGTCAATACACTGAGCAAAGCAAATGGTAGGAAGTGTGCGGGTGGTAGTGCCAGCTGATACATTTCTGTTGTTTCCGCCAAAGCCGTCATCTGTTCCGCAAACTGAAGGAACATTTTCAACACCAGCAAAGCTGTTGTCGTTCAGGAATTTGTAGGTATGGCTTGAGTTGGCTGGTACAATAACTGTTGCACTGTAAACACCGCCACCGATAGGTGCCATTGGGTTGGCTGTGGTATTAAAACCGTTGAAGCTTCCAACCAGATGAACACCATTTGGACTCACGGTTACATTGCTCATATTCACCCTGAAAGTTAACTGAACTACTGCCGGACAAGCAGTACAAGAGTTGATACACACCAATGGAAGTGTAGTTGCCCCGGTTACGTTCACAACTCTGTCGTTGCCATTTCCACAAGGAGCGCCAAGGTTTCCTTCGTAGTTGCCAGAGTTTACGAATTTATATTGGTACACTCCGAGTGGCAAAGTAATGTTGGCTTCCCAGGTGGTACCGCTTACATTGGTCATGGGGTTGGCAGTGGTGCTGAAGCCATTGAAGCTGCCAGATACAAACATGCCCACCGGTACAGTTTGCGTGGCCATATTGACCCTGAATTTTACAACCACAGGAGCCACACAGTTAGCACATTGTGTAAAGCATGCTGTAGACAACGTCGTTGCACCTGTTACTGTGTAAGTTCTGTTTGAACCATTGCCGCAAGGCGCTCCCAGGTTGCTTTCGAAGTTAGTTCCGTTTACAAATTTGTATTCGATGTTTGCACCTACTGCCAAAGGAACAGTGGCTTCGTAAACACCTCCACCAATTGGTGTCATGGGATTAGCAGATGTACTGAAACCGTTGAAATTGCCTGCTAATTTCACTCCTCCCGGATCTACTGTTGTATTGCTCATATTAACCCTGAAAACTACGTTTACCGGAGGTGCTGCAGCTACTGTGTATACATAATTGCTTCCGCCATTGGTGTTGAAACGCATGGAGTACATGTCGAAGTTGGTCGTGACAGGAGAAACAGTAGAAGTGAAAACATAATAAGCTACAATGGCTCCATCAGCTTGGCCAGGAAGGTTAACCGTTCCCTGGGTGTTTCCAGCCTGGTTCATGGTTACAGCTACAGCTGTACTCGTTGCAAAATTGTTTGTGGTGTAGCGCACATACACAATTTCTTCCGGGCTTGGTGCAGCTGATGCCGTTACCGTTACTGCCACCGGAGTTGCAGGAAGCACAGGCGTAGAGGGTGTTTGACTCACATTGGTAATGCTCACCGGTGCATTGGTGGTTTCCATGAAAATGGCATCGGAAAACTGCTGACTATAAGCAGTATTGCCATTGAAATTCACGGTGTAATACCTGTTTTGGACCATATTATTGATAACGTTGTTGTTATCTGGAGTTCCCAAAAAACTTACGCCGACTTGCTGAAGTACATTAGGAGTAAACGTAGCGTCTCTCCACTGGTCACCCCACGGATTTCCAGCATTACCACTTGCAAATTTAAAACCTCTGGAAGTAGCTGCATCCAGGTACTGAAAAGTAGTGGTGTAAATGTTGCCTGGTGCAACCCTGGTCATATTAAAAGGACCAGCCAAAGGATTTGAATTGGTGTATCCATTCCATTCTCCGGGTATCCGAAGCCCATTGGGTTCGAATAATTGTGCCTGAGCTGTCAGGCCACAGAGCGAGCTCTGGCGCTCACACCACTAAAGGTAGATTTGAACATGAAATTGGTTAATTTAGTAATTGCTGCAAAGGACATTAAAAAATTATAAATACCAATATCAGTTCGTCGAAATTCTTCGGCTAACAAACGTATTTATTATGTCAATCACATATTAACTTCGACCGTGTTTAACAATTAAGCTGCTATGTTAAACACTGTGTTAAGGTTGCTTTGCCGAATTCATGCGAAGATTCAGCAATTTAGAGCCACTTTTTCTTTCTGAAGAGAAACAAGGTGATGAAGGAGGAAGATGCCATGAGCAATAAAGCAAACGGGTAACCTCCTGTCCATTGCAGTTCAGGAAACACCCTGAAGTTCATGCCATAAATGGATGCAATGAGGGTAGGAGGCATAAACACCACCGAGGCTACGGTAAAGATTTTGATAATCTTGTTTTGCTCAATGTTCACCAGACCTAGAAAGGTGTTTTGCAAATATTCGAGCCGTTCGAAATTGAAAGCTGTGTGTTCGAGCAGCGAACCAATATCTTTGATGATGATTCGGATCTTTTCAAATTCGTGTTTTTCAAACCAATCGCTTTTGAGCATAGCAGAAACCACACGCTGTTTATCGATGATGTTTTCACGGATCATCATGGTGGTTTCCTGAAGTCGGGTAATTCTCAACAGCACATCTTCGTTGAGGTCTTTGGTAAAACTCATCGACTTGCCAATGTTGGTGATTTCCCGGCTCATGTTTTCGATCATATCAGCATCCTGATCTATCCGTGTTTCGAAAATAGAAATCAGAATCTGAGAAGGGTTGGAAAAAGGCAACTTGGAGTTTTTGATTTTCTTCACCATTTCGGCAAAGGTTTTCAGGTCGCCTTCTCTGTAGGTGAATAGCACATCTTCACGCAAAATGAAGGTTACGGCCAGTTCTTCATAGTTTTCCCGGTAGGCTTGCAGAAAGTTGGAGTTGGCAATCAGCGTTTCCTCAGTTTCTATGTATCGGGAAGAAGTTTCAATTTCTTCCTGCTCTTGCCGGGTCAAAAATTCAACTTTAAAGGCTTTTTCTACAGCATCGACCTCGAGTGCAGTTGGTTTGTGGAGGTCAACCCATACCACATCCGGACCTGTGGGTATGTTTCCCAGGTCGCTTACCTTCTGCACGCTTTTGTGTATTCGCTGGAAGATCCGGATCATGTTTCACAAACTGTCAATTTTATAATTGCAGCGCAAATAGTGCAAACCATTGGGAAATTACCAGAATCTCAGGAATAAAAATAATGGCAAGTCCGTCATTGCGGCAAATCTTTCCGACCTTTGCCCCACACGTTCAGGCTGCTTTACCGCTGTACACTTTGGTGTAGGGAGGAAAGTCCGGGCAACACAGGGCAACATACTTCCTAACGGGAAGGGGGCAGGTTGTAATGGCTTGTTCACAGACAGTGCCACAGAAAATATACCGTCCCGCCACTTGTGGCGGGGTAAGGGTGAAATGGCGGGGTAAGAGCCCACCGTGCTCATGGCGACATGGGTAGCAAGGCAAACCTTATGTGTTGAAAGGCCAAATAAACCCTGATTTTGGGGCGGCCCGTTTCAGTAGAACTTCGGTTCTCGTCAGGGAGGGTAGGTCGTTAGATTTCGTCAGCAATGGCGAAACCAGATAAATGGTAAGGCAGTCGCCACAAGCGATAGACAGAACCCGGCTTACAGGCCTGAACGTGTTTTTTTTCACCTGCTCAGGAGTTCAATTTCGCTTCTCATCCAGTCCCGGAGGTATATTATTTTTCAAATTACTTCCTTCTACTGATAGCACCTCGGTAGCCACAAAATTGGAAGCCCCACGCCAGGGCAAAGCAGAAAAATATTCTTTGTAGCGCAGCTCAACCGACAAACCGCTTGACCTTTCCAGTTTTTTAGCCACTTCACTATTTTCGGTACTAAATCTGAATTCATTGCTTTGCAAATTTCCGGGAGCAGTGCTTTTGAAACCATCTTGCACTAGACGGCCTTCATAGGTTTTAAAAATAAAGCCTTTTTTCTCGAAATAATTCAAATTTCCTGCCTTCACACCTTCTGCAAAAACAAAATAAAACCGCCACCACACAAACACGGAAAGCAGCAACAACGCCACAGCGATTGAAATTCCAATGGTCTTTTTCATAATCTGCTCTTTCAAAAGGGATTTGATTGCAAGGTCAGCTTTTTTGTCCGTTTGCAAATCAACGGTTTTCGAATTTTGTGGATTGTAGACTGTTTCCCGAATTCTGCAGGACTTGGAAAATCTTGTTGCCTAAATTTCAAGCTCTGTTTTGTATTACTGCATGCGGTTGCGTTGTTTTACCCTCCAACAAATACACAAGCCATGCAAGTTCCAGCACCGGCGCTATTGCCCATTCTGAAAGAGAATCCATATTTAAACCCTTGGAAAGAAAGCATTTACAACTGGCATTATGCCTACAAAGGCTTTTTGGCTTTTTTAAAAGAGAACCATGGCAGCCTCAAAGAATTCGCTTCCATACACGAGTTTCTGGGTTTGCATTACAGCAAAAAGGACAAAGGTTGGTATTATAGGGAATGGGCTCCTTCCGCTTTTCAGCTTTTTCTGATTGGTGATTTTAACGAATGGAATCACACTTCGCATCCGTTGTCTCATCTTAACAGTGGTTATTGGGAGCTTTTTATTCCTGATGTTGGCGGAAAGTCGGCTTTGGCACATGGAAGTTTGTATAAAGTTTTGGTCAATGCAGCCAACGGACATTTGGAACGAATTTCACCTTATGTGCGTCGGGTGGTTCAGGATGATGTAACCAAAGACTTTGCTGCCCAGGTTTGGAACCCAGCCAAACCCTACAAATTTAAAAGTAAGTGGAAGCCCGACCCAAAACAGCCAGTGCTGATATATGAAGCGCATGTGGGCATGGCGCAACAAAAGGAGGCTGTTGGAACCTACAGAGAGTTTACCGACCTCATTTTGCCGAAAGTGAAAAAATTGGGGTACAATACCATCCAACTCATGGCCATCCAAGAGCATCCGTATTATGGTTCCTATGGCTACCATGTGTCCAGCTTTTTTGCACCCTCGAGCCGGTTTGGCACGCCTGAAGAACTGAAAGAATTGGTGGATACCGCCCACAGCATGGGCATAGCTGTGATCATGGATTTGGTACACAGTCACGCTGTAAAGAATATTTTCGAAGGCCTCGATCAGTGGGATGGCAGTCAGGACATGTATTTTCATCGGGGAGACAGGGGCAATCATCCTGCCTGGGACAGCAAATGTTTCAACTACGGGAAACTGGAAGTGCAGCAGTTTTTGTTGTCGAATGTGCGCTATTGGTTGGAAGAATTTAACTTCGATGGGTATCGGTTCGATGGGGTCACTTCCATGTTATATCACCACCACGGCTTGAGCACAAGTTTTGGTTCGCTCGACGATTATTACAATGGTTCGGTGGACAGTCAGGCCATTTTATACCTTCAATTGGCCAATGATTTGGCCCATGAAATAAGTCCAACTTGCATCACGGTAGCAGAAGATGTTTCGGGTTTGCCGGGTTTAGGCTGGAAAGCAGCGGATGGTGGTGTTGGTTTCGATTACAGACTTGGCATGGGCATTCCTGATCATTGGATCAAGCTGTTGAAAGAAAAAGCCGACGATGAATGGAGTATGGGCGAACTGTGGGGTGTGCTCACCAACCGGCGCTACGACGAAAAAACAATAGCCTATGCCGAAAGCCACGACCAGGCTTTGGTGGGAGATCAAACCCTGGCTTTTCGCCTGATGGAAAGCGAAATGTATTTTTCGATGACCAAACTGCAGGAAAACCTGCGGGTCGACCGTGGAATTGCCCTGCACAAAATGATTCGCCTGCTCACCATTGCCATTGGCGGCGATAGCTATCTGAACTTTATGGGCAACGAATTTGGACACCCTGATTGGATAGATTTTCCACGAGAAGGCAATAACTGGAGCTACAAACATGCCCAGAGATTGTGGTCGCTTCGGGAAGACCAACTACTTAAATACCATTACCTGGGCGATTTTGATGAGGCCATGATTAAACTCGTGAACTCCCAAAATCTATTTGCCGAAAAGTATGCGCATCAACTTCATGTAGACGAAGGCAACAAGATCCTGATTTTCGAGCGTCAAAACCTGATGTTTCTTTTCAATTTTCATCCGACCCATTCTATTTTCGATTATCAGTTTCACACCCGGGTTCGGGGCAAATACAAGCTGGTGCTCAACTCTGATTCACCTGTATTTGGAGGATTTAACCGAATAGAAGGGAATGACTTGTACGAAACCTTCGAAGGCACGTTGATGCGGGTGTATTTACCCAACAGATCTGCGCTTGTGTTTGAGCGGGTGGAGGAGTTTTAGTAAAACAAAGTTGATTTTTGGGATTGAAAATCAGGCGATTTGGCTTAATTTTGAGGTTGGAAAATTGGAACCAGATATTGTGTGAATTTATGAAAGTAGAAGAACCTATAGTTGCCTACGAATCGCTGGACCAAAGCCAATCATACACCTATTGGGACTACCTCAAGTGGCAGTTTACCGAACGTGTAGAATTGATAAGAGGCAAAATTTTCAAGATGAGTCCGGCACCGGGAACAAGGCACCAATCCATGGTGGTGAGCCTGGTAAGCAGGTTCGCACAATTATTTCAACAACAAACTTGTCGAGTATTTGTGTCGCCTTTCGATGTACGCTTGCCTGTTCCAAACAGCACGAGCGAATCAACAGTGGTTCAACCTGATATTTGCGTAGTTTGTGATGCAAGTAAGCTGGATGAGCGAGGTTGCAATGGTGCTCCCGATTTGGTGGTTGAGATTGTTTCGCCTCACAATGCCCGCCATGATACGGTAACTAAATTTCAACTGTATGAAGCCAGTGGTGTGAAAGAATACTGGATAGTGCAACCCGAAACCAAGCATATTTTTATCTATTCGCTGGAAAACGGAAGGTTTATTGGCCAGGCGCCCATCACCGAAGGTCAGAAAATTAAGAGCCCTTTGTTTGCTGTGTTGGAAATGGATGTAATGGGCATTTTTCCTGCCGATTGAAAATCAAACAGCTTTCCGCTTTCTATTCAAAATCTGAAATCCTTCAAATAAGTAGTAGCTTGTCAATAGCAATATTCCAAAGCAGAAGCCTGCTATAGCCACGGGTTTCAGTGTGGGCTCTACCTGATAAAATTCAGAGATCATCCAGGTTGAATTACTCACTATCCACAAGCTAATGGCCATGTTATGAATGAGCACTGTCCGCTGGCGACGCAATATCCATGTAATCACAAAGGCTACTACAATGGTTGGTATGGCCATCAGTATGCCAAGTGTTGCCCAGTTTTGCGCCCAGCATAAGTCTTTGAACAGCCAGAGAAATACATGAGAATATTCGAGTGGGTGCCAGTGGCGATCGTTTCCATTCACATTCATGTGGCGAAAATAGAGGTAGCATTCCTAAGTATGGCTATTCAGTTTTATTATTGAATCAGTTGGCAGCTATAGGCAGTATAATTTTGGAATTTTCTTCAGAAATTGTATAAAGACCAGCAGGTGTCATGTCACTATATTTGTTAATTGTAAACCATATTGAATTTCAAGGTTTAATAGTGGCATTTACACGCACATTTTTTCAAACTACCATGAACAACCTTCTTTATCTTATTGCTGTCATTCTGGTTATCGGCTGGGCTGTTGGCTTCTTTGCATTTCATTCCACTGGAATTATCCATATTCTGCTAGCCATTGCGGTCATTGCCATTATTTTCAGGTTGATTAGAGGCGACAAAGTCCTCTAATCAACAAAAGATTTTCTACCCCACTTTACTTACTCAACTACTACGGTGGACTGTACAATGTGCAGTCCATTTTTTTGTGTAGCTTTTCGGTTCACCTTTTCTAAAGTAAGCCTGGCCATCAGGTAACTCACAGTTGACTCAGCTCCTTGATTCAGGTTCACACTGTGCTCTTCAAGGCCGTCGTAACAGCCACCAGTTACGGGGTTGTATATGATTTGTTTCAAGTGATTGTCGCCCAAAAACCAGTTGAATGCTTCGCACATTTTTTCTTTGTACATGTTGTTGCCGGTTGCTTCATAAAATTTAGCTAAGGCCATGACCGTGTAAGCCACATCGATTGGCTGCTCACCACCAACTGGGTTTTCTTCCAATGGCAGTACGTTGGACCAATGCTTATTTGAAACCACTTTTATACTTCCGTCTACAAAAATCTGATCCAACAGAAACTGGAATGATTCGATGGCAATTTCTTTATAGATAGTTTCGCCTGTTACCATCCAGGCACACAACATGGCTTCGGGCAAGGTGCTGTTGGCATAGGTGAGGTAGCTTTCGAACCAGCGCCAAGCCGGCCTTGACTCGTGTCTGTACATTTGCACCAGCCTGTTGGCCAGCTCCTTCATCTAGACTTGGTTATGCTCCGTTCTGTGCTTTTTTCCCCTGTAATAAAGTCCTTTGATAGAAAAGGCAATTGCTCTTGTGGAATGCATTTTATGCACATGGGCCATTGATTTTTGATAAAGAGAAATGGCAAGCAAACCTAAATGAGTGGGAAGCAAATGGTTGATAGAAATCAGATAGCCAAGTGCCCAAACAGTTCTTCCGTTCGAATCTTCAAGATTGGTTTCAAAATTTTGCACGGTAAAGTTATTATGCTCGTCTACATAGTTAAGAAATTGTCCATCGGCTTGTTGGCAAAAACGAATGAATTCCAAATAGATGTAAATCAAGGGAAGCGCATTTTGATCCAGCGTTAATTCATAATATTGGCAAAGTGCTACCATGGCCCTGGCATTGTCGTCTATGGTATATCCTGAATCGATGTCTGGCTGATTAACTTTTGAAAATTGAATCATACCAAAAAGGGTGGTTAATCTATGAAAATGTTCCAGGTTGATAGGAGGCAATTGGTACTTAGGCGAGAACAAATGCCCTCCTTGCGATGCAAACAACCCGGCATGTGCAATGGCGATGTTTTTAATTCTTCCAAACCGACTTCAAGTTCATAAATTCGTACATCCCCCAACTGGAAAGTTCGTTTCCATAACCCGACTCTTTTAATCCTCCAAAAGGCAGCCTGGGATCTGACTTTACCATGTCGTTGACAAATACAGCCCCAACTTCCAAATTTTCAATGAAATAATCGGCGAGTTTTTGGTCGTTTGTCCAAACAGAAGCTCCTAATCCAAAAACCGATTCGTTAGCCAATTCGAGGGCATGTTGTGCATTGTTTGCTTTCACGATGGCGGCTATTGGGCCAAACGTTTCTTCGTCAAAGACTGCCATTCCAGGAGTCACATCTGCTAGCACAGTGGCTTGGAAATATGCTTGATCAGCCTGGCCATTGCCTGTGAGAAGCCGAGCTCCCTGTTTTACACTTTTGTGTACTTGGATTTCTAATGCTGTGGCCAAATCTGGTCTGGCCAGGGGGCCTAAATCCGTATCAATCAGCATTGGATCGCCCATGGTTAATCGGCTGAAATACATTTGCATTTGGTCAACAAATGGCTCATATATAGTTGCTTCAACTATAAACCGCTTGGCTGCTATACAGCTTTGACCATTGTTGATTAACCTGGCTTTGGCAGCCATTTTTACAGCTTTTTCCAAATCTGCATCTGCCAAAACCACAAAAGGGTCGCTGCCGCCGAGTTCCATCACCGATTTTTTCAAATACTTTCCTGCTGTTGCTGCTACTTTTTTGCCAGCTTCTGTGCTTCCTGTCATGGTCACTGCTTGGATAGTTTTGTGGGCAATAATGCCTTCAACCCGTTCCGAAGAAACCAATAGGGTTTGAAAAATACCTGACGGAAATCCGGCATCTGTGAAAAGCTCTTCCAAAGCCACAGCTGTTCCTGATACATTGGAGGCGTGTTTGAGCAACACTACATTTCCCGCCATCAAAGCTGGGGCTGCAAACCTGATGACTTGCCAAAGTGGAAAATTCCATGGCATAATGGCCAAAACTGAACCTAAAGGCTCAAATTTTACATAGCTTGCTGTTGCTTCTGTTTTTACCTTTTGAGGTTCCAACATCGCTGGGCCATTTTCTGCATAAAATTTACAGCAAAGCATGCACTTGTCTACTTCCGCTTTGGCTTCGGCTATTCGTTTGCCCATTTCAAGGGTCATTCTTTCTGCCAGTTCCGATTTTTGGCGCAACAGCTGATCTGCAACTGCCAACAAAAACTTTGCTCTTTCGTGCACAGCTGCTTTTTTCCAAAGTTGAAAACCTTTTTCAGCCTGGTAAATTCTCGATTCCAGTTGTTCATTTGTAAGTTGTTTGTACTCAGCAATTTTATCGCCTGTGGCCGGATTGGTGGTAACAATATTTGGAAATAGCATATTCAAAGGAAACAGATTTTTTTAACAAAAAATTAACTTGCAACCTTGTAGTTCATTTCTATACATGGCAGCATTTTGAACTAAGACATGAGCTTCAAAGTTGTTCTGAATGGACTATATCTTAAAATCAGATTTATTAAATTGATATGTCAACTGCCCCACTAAGTCCTAAGATTCTGGATCAGATTGATCTGGTAGCCGAGAATAAAGAAATTGTGAGGCGTTACCGTAAACTACTGCGGTCTAGCAATCCTAATCTGAAGCCTGGTGATGCAGCCATGATCAAAAAGGCGTTTACCACGGCGCTCGATGCACACAAAGACATGCGCAGAAAATCGGGAGAGCCATATATTTTTCATCCCATTGCAGTAGCTCAGATTTGTGTTGAAGAAATTGGTTTGGGTCCGACCTCGGTTATAGCGGCCTTGCTCCACGATGTGGTGGAAGACACCTCTATGGAACTGAGCGACATCAAACGCATGTTTGGTGAAAAAGTGGCCGAAATCATTGATGGCCTCACCAAAATCTCCGGCATTTTTCCGCAAGGCTCTTCGCAGCAGGCCGAAAATTTCAGAAAAATGCTGTTGACGCTTTCCAAAGATGTCCGGGTTATTCTGATCAAAATTGCCGACCGCCTGCACAACATGCGTACGTTGGAGAGCATGCCCCGCAATTCGCAACTGAAAATTGCTTCTGAAACCATCTATTTATATGCTCCACTGGCGCACAGGCTTGGTTTGTATTCCATCAAATCAGAGCTGGAAGATTTATATTTAAAGCACTCTGAGCCTGAGATATACATTGAAATAGATCAGAAAATCAAGCAAACTAAAGCTGCACGAGACAAATTCATAAAAGATTTTAGCAGGCCCATTGAAAATGAACTGAAAAAGCAAAAGTTCAAATTTCATATCAAAGGCAGGCCGAAGTCCATTTTTTCTATTTGGAACAAGATGATTAAGCAAAAAGTGCCCTTTGAAGAAGTGTACGATTTGTTTGCCATCAGAATAATTATCGATTGTCCGGTAGAGCAGGAAAAAGCCCAATGCTGGCAAGTATATTCGGTGGTTACCGACTTTTACAAACCCAACATTGACCGGTTGCGGGATTGGGTCAGCACACCCAAAGGAACAGGTTATGAATCGCTGCATACTACCGTGATGAGCAAAAGTGGGCAATGGGTTGAAGTGCAAATCCGTACTGTGCGCATGGACGAAATTGCTGAAAAAGGTTATGCGGCTCACTTTAAGTACAAAGAGCAAAAAGGCGCAAACCAAAAAGAAAGTGGACTGGAAACATGGCTGGTGAAAGTGCGAGAAATGTTGGAAAACAACGATATCACTGCTATCGAATTTGTGAATGATTTTCGAAATAACCTGTTCACAGACGAAGTATATGTGTTTACTCCAAAAGGAGAATTGCGCACGCTACCAGGCAACTCCACGGCGCTGGATTTTGCTTTCGACATTCATTCCGAAGTAGGTAGCCATTGTTTAGGTGCCAAAGTGAATCAGAAACTGGTGCCGCTGAGTTATCATTTGCAAAACGGAGACCAAGTAGAAATCCTCACATCTTCCAAGCAAAAGCCCACTGAAGACTGGCTGAAATTTGTGGTGACTTCGAAGGCCATTGCAAAGATTAAAGACACGCTAAAGGAAGAGAAAAAACGAGTGGCACTAGACGGAAAAGAAATCGTTTGGCGAAAACTCAAACAGTTGAAACTTGAACCCACCGATGAGCTCATCAACCAGTTGCGGGCCTATATGGATCAAAAAACAGCCACCGATTTTTACTATTTGTTTGGGAAAGGTTCGGCGGATGTATCGGTACTTAGAAAATTCAAAGAACTGAAAGAAAGTGCCAGAAACGAAAAAATAGGACACAAAGAAGGCGACACAAAGTCCTTCGAAAAAGAGGTTAAAAAGATCAGAGGTGTTGATGGGGATATGCTGTTGATTGGCGAAGATCTGGACAAAATTGACTACACCTTGTCTGTTTGCTGCAATCCCATTCCGGGCGATGATGTGTTTGGTTTTGTAACAGTGAACGAGGGCATTAAAATCCACAGGACAACTTGCCCCAACGCTGTGGAGTTGATGAGCAACTATGGCTACCGCATTATCAAAGCCAAGTGGACAAGTCAGCAGGAATTGGCGTTTTTAGCCGGGTTGCACATAGTTGGCACCGACAGAATGGGCTTGGTAAACGACATTACCAAAATCATATCCAACGAGTTGAAAGTAAATATGCGCTCTATTACACTCGATTCCAGAGATGGCTTATTCGACGGACGCATCAATTTGTTTGTGCACGACACTGACCACCTCAATAGGCTTATCAAGAAAATGCAAAAAGTGCCCGGTGTGGTGCGTGTTGTTCGTTTTGATTATGAAAACTAGTGAACCGAGGGCATCAAGCCATTTGCCAAATAAACATGAAAACAACCCCAGATCATGATGAGTGAATGGCCAGAATGACGTTTTCGTCCGTGTACCTTCTTTACATTGTAAAAGTGGAAAGAAAGGGCAGAACAAAAGAAGAAATACATCAGGTAATTGCCTGGCTATCATGATTTTATGATGGAAAGCTACAAGAGCTACTAGATGCAAAAGCCACGTTTGAAGCCTTCTTTCAGAAAGCAACACTGAATCCCAATGCCGCACTTATCAAAGGCACCATCTGCGGTTATCGGATCGAAGAAATTACAAAACCACTCACAAAACAAGTTAGATTTTTAGACAAACTGGTCGACGAGCTAGCCAGCGGCACAAGTATGGAGAAAATTTTGAGAAAAGGATAAAAATGGAATGCCTTTATATCCTGAGTAATCATCAGTTAATATGTCCTTGACCTACATTCTTACTTTGAAGTCAATTGATGTGCAGGCCGAATGGGAAAATGAATTCAACTTAAACGCCGAACAATTATACTTCTATAGCACAAATTTTAAAGTCGATTTGTTTATTTGGCTTTTGGATTGATTCAGAAAGCAAAGTATATTTTAGCTATGAATTCTCCAGCATTTCAAAACAGAAAGCGTAGTGCCATAGAATTCCTGATCGGCATGCAGGATGACAACGCATTTCAGAAAATAGAGTCTATTATTCTAGAGTTAAAATATCAGGCTGTTCAATCCGACTCACAGACTCCCTTAACCATTGATCAGTTGATAAAAAGGGCAAAGTTATCAAATGAAGATTATTCACGGGGAAACTATACCACACAAGAGGAAGTTGAATTGGCCTCTGACAACTGGTAAGTATGAAGATTATCTGGACAAATTTTGCGATGAATATGTTGGCTCAGATATTTATGTATTACAAGGAAAAGGCATCTCCACGTGTTGCAAACGCATAAAGGATTAAATACTGCATTCTAGTAGACGATTAGAACAACATCCGCACTTGGGCGCCAAATTTTGAAATCTTGAAAGAAGGCCATCGTTACTTGGTATGCGGGTATTTTTAAATAGTTTATAAGCAAGTTTTAGAAGGCATACTCATTACTGACGTGTTCGACTCCAGGCAAGTTCCTGAAAAAATCAATGATGAGTCGAGGGAAATATAAGATTCTGCGCATTAGTAATATGGTGAATTTGAACGAGTAAAAAGTCTTAAATTATTTCGATTTTTTGAACATCGAATTGATGAATTTAGGTCTCAATTTTTCGTCAATCGTGATTGACGGAAAGTTTAAATTTTAAGCTTTTGTCAAACATGATTGACAAATTATTATTTTTGTCCTGTTTGTAAATTATAAATAAAATGATCGATTTAATCGAAAGGCCTCAATACCTAAAAAAAATAATTCCTTTTATCCAGCAGCAATTGATCAAAGTTATTTCTGGTCAGCGTAGAGTTGGTAAAAGCTATTTACTGAAACAGATTGAGGTAGAAATACTCCAAAAATTTGCAAATGTAAATCTTGTAAAAATTGATAAGGAGCAGCTTCAGTTTTCCTTCATCAAAACTTTTGAGGATTTGAACCAATATGCCCAAACAAAAAAAGTAGCTGGAAAAGTAAACTGTCTGTTTATTGACGAAGTACAGGAAATAAAGGAATTTGAAAAGTGCTTGAGAAGTTTACAGAATGAGGGCGTTTGGGACATATATATCACTGGAAGTAACGCCAATTTGTTGTCGGGTGATTTGGCTACCCTTCTTGCAGGCCGATTCGTTGAAATTCAAGTACATGGGCTTAGCTATTTGGAATTTCTACAGTTTAATAAACTATCTGACAACAGTCAGACCTTGAATCAATACCTGGAATTTGGCGGGCTACCGTATTTGCACCATTTGAATAACAATCAGGAAGTGGTGCTAGAGTACTTGAAAAATATCTATAACACCATTTTGTTGAAAGATGTAGTAGCAAGAGAAGGAATCAGAAATGTCTATTTTTTGGAGAATCTGGTGAATTTTCTTGCAGACAATACCGGAAGCTTAATTTCAGCTCAGAACATCAGCAAATACTTGAAATCGCAAAAAGTGGATATCAGTACCCAAACAGTGCTCAACTACATCAATACCCTTACAAAAGCTTTTCTGGTTTACAAAGTGTCAAGGGCAGATGTGCATGGTTTAAAAGTATTTGAAGTGGGTGAAAAATACTATTTCGAGGATTTGGGCATCCGACAATCTGTGAGGCAATCAAACGTGTTGAGTGATACAGAAAAAAGGATGGAGAATGTTGTCTTTATTCATTTGTTGAGAAATGGCTACAAGGTTTTTGTAGGTCAACTAGATAACAAGGAAATCAACTTTGTGGCTGAAAAGAACCAAAACAAAATCTACATTCAAGTGAGCTACACACTGGCTGATGAAAAAACAGCGCAAAGAGAATTTGGAAACTTATTGGACGTTCAAGATAACTATCCGAAATACGTGGTTACCCTTGATGATTTTTTGCCCTCCAGAACCTTCAAAGGCATTGAGCAAATGCACTTGAGAAATTTCCTATTAAGGGAATGGTAATCTAAAACCTTTCAAGTCGGCTTCAATCCCTACTTTTGCCCTCTTAACAAAGCACGCACCATGGCCGCCAAAGGAATGAAAATCAACACCGCAGTATTTGTGATGGGCAACACCCAGGTCGACAAATGCCCGGCTCCCGACAAACCAGAATTTGCATTCATAGGCCGTTCGAACGTGGGCAAATCTTCCCTCATCAATATGCTGATGGCCAATAACAAACTAGCCAAAGTGAGTTCTACACCAGGCAAAACAAAGGAAATCAATCACTTTCTCATCAACGACAACTGGTTTCTGGTCGATTTGCCTGGGTATGGTTTTGCCAAAATGGGTGCCGATGCCAGGGTGAGACTTGAGAAAATGATCAGTGCTTATGTGGGAACCCGAGAAAATTTGGCCAACTTGTTTGTGCTTATTGATAGTCGCCTCGAGCCGCAGCAAATAGACCTGGAATTTATCTCCTGGCTGGCCGACCAAAACGTTGCCTTTAGTCTGGTTTTCACCAAGTGCGACAAGCAAAGCAAGAGCAGTGCAAAAGCATCGGTAATGAAATTTATGAACAGATTACGTTCCGATTGGGCCGAGCTTCCACCACATTTTCTCACTTCCTCAGAAACAAAAGACGGAAAAGAAACCCTGCTCAATTATATTGGAGACATAATAAAAAGCTATAAATCAGCTTAGTTTAAAGAACAATTTCATGCCAAAAATCAAAGAAGAATCGCTGAATATCAAAGCCTTAAAGTTGATGTACACGGCCAGAGCCATGGCCAATTTATACGAAGCAGAAAAAGTGGTTTGCAGCAAATATGTTCACTCCACTTCCAGAGGTCACGAAGCCGTTCAGCTGGCCACTGCTTTTCAGCTGAAACCGATAGATTTTGCTTATCCCTATTACCGGGACGAAAGTATTTTGCTCGGTATTGGCATGCAGCCCCATGAGTTGATGATGCAATTGCTGGCCAAAGCCAACGATCCATTTTCTGGCGGCAGAAGCTACTATTCTCATCCATCATTGTTGCGGGATGGATTTCCTACTATTCCCCATCAAAGTTCGGCTACAGGCATGCAGGTTATTCCGGCTACAGGTTGCGCTCAAGGCATTCAGTACCTGAGAAAAGTTGGAGTAAAACACACTGGAGAGCATCCAGTCGTTGTTTGTTCGTTGGGAGATGGCTCCATAACAGAAGGCGAGGTGGCAGAAGCTTTTCAAATGGCAGTCCTTAAAAATTTGCCTATTGTTTACCTGATTCAGGACAATGGCTGGGCCATTTCTGCTTCTGCAGATGAATTTACCAACATGGACGCCTATGACTATGCCGCAGGATTTAATGGTTTGAAACGTATGCAGGTAGATGGTTGGGATTTTGAGGCTTCGTATGCAACCATGGAATCGGCATTTGCTCATGTTCGGGCGGGCAAGGGGCCTGTGTTGGTGCATGCCAAAGTGCCTTTATTGGGTCACCACACCTCGGGTGTGCGAAAAGAATGGTATAGGGGAGATAAAAACCTGGCCGAACATACCACGATGGATCCAATTCCATTTTTCGAAAACTACTTGCTGAAGACCAAACAGGTAAAACCGGCAGAATTTAAAAAATGGATTGATGAAACTGCCGCATTTGTAAAGGAAGAATACCATAGAGCACTCCATTCTCCAGACCCCAACCCGGAAACAGCTGAAAATCATGTTTTTGCCCCGGATAAAAATCGGGTTGAAACAGGAACCAGAAAACCCAAAACCCGGGAAAAAACCATGATGGTGGATGCTGCTCTGCATGCAGTAGAAGAAATTTTAAATGAAAATCCGGAAGCTTTGTTTTATGGACAGGACGTAGGTGGAAGACTTGGGGGAGTGTTTCGGGAAGCGGCATCGCTGGCTCAAAAATTTGGAGATCACCGGGTTTTCAATACACCTATTCAAGAAGCTTACATCATTGGGTCAACAGCAGGCATGGCCGCAGCCGGAGCAAAACCGATTGTAGAAATTCAATTTGCCGACTATTTCTGGCCGGGTTTGAATCAGTTGGTCACCGAAATTTCCAAAAGTTGCTATTTGTCTAATGGCAAATTTCCGGTGCAAACACTTATCAGAGTCCCCATTGGCGCTTACGGCAGTGGCGGCCCTTATCATTCTGGGAGCATAGAGTCAACTTTGCTAAATATCCGAGGCATCAAAGTAGTGTATCCGTCGAACGCCGCCGACATGAAAGGCTTAATGAAAGCAGCTTTTGCTGACCCTAATCCAGTTGTGATGCTGGAGCACAAAGGTTTGTATTGGAGCAAAGTGCCTGGAACCGAAGATGCCAAAATGCCAGAACCTTCAAAAGATTATTACTTGCCACTTGGTAAAGCGGCCTTAGTTCAGGAAGCAGAGGAAAGCAAAATGAACAAAGGTGAATCTGTAGTTGTAATTACTTATGGTATGGGAGTGTACTGGGCAAAAACTGCTTCCAGACAGTTTAGTGATCAGGTTGAAATTGTGGATCTTCGAACGCTGTTCCCTTTGGATGAAAAGCTAATTTTTGAAAGAGTTAAACTTCATGGAAAAGCACTTGTGCTTACTGAAGAATCTTTGCTCAATTCCTTTGCAGAATCTTTGTCAGCACGCATTTCAAAGCAATGTTTTCAGGATTTGGATGCACCCGTGTTTTCTTTAGGCGCTCGGGCTGTTCCGGCCATTCCGCTAAATCAGGATCTGGAAAAAGCCATTTTGCCTTCAGCTGCAAAAGTGGAAGCTGTGTTGCAGGAGTTGCTGGCTTATTAAAGAAAAAGGGGCTAAAGCGCCCCTTCCAATGCGTCTTTGATGCTGACCCGTTCGCCGTTTTTGTAGCTCACCACCCAGGCATCGGTAACGCCCATTTCACGCAGGTATTTTTTGAAATTATCAGCTTCCCAATAATCAGTAAACTGGCCCAATGTATATTTTTTAGCACCGTCCGAATCTACATCGCCACTAAAATTGGGACTGTTTTTAAAGAACTTTACCAGGTCTTTGTTTCTGAAAGCTCCTATTTGCACTTTATAAGTTACTCCTTCTCCCGAAGCCACAGAACTTGGAATGACATCCTTCGTTGTCGGTTGAACCACTTCTACGGGTCTTGATTTGAGTTTTTCTACTTCTTCTTTCAATGCAGCAATTTCTGCTTCTCGGGTAGAAAGAACACTTGCTTGACTTATATTTTCCTGTTTGGCTTTCACCAGGTCAGCAGTCATAAGCTCTCGATCTTCCAGAATTCTTTTAAACTCAAGTGGGTCTGTTTCTTTGAGTCTTTTCTTCCATGCTTTCAACACGGCTTTGTCTACCTCTTGGGCTTGTACCGATGCGGCTGTAATCAAACATGCCGCCATCAGAATCAGGAATAAGTTTTTCATAACATCTTCAATTTTTGCGATACAAATGAAACATGGCTTTTGCAATCCGAAGTTCATTTTTGCACTATTTACAGTCTGATGTAATATGCTATCAAAATGTTCATGAAATTGTGAGCCCCAAATCGATGAAAGGAAAACAACACATCAGAGAAACAGAGGTTAAATCCCTCCACGAGGTGATTCAGGAAATGTATTCCCGATTTGCCAATAACAAAAAATTTAAGGAAGCTTCCATCAGAGATGCCTGGGCGCATTTGATGGGCCTTTCGGTTGCCAAGCGAACAGGATTTATCCGCATAGAAAAAACGACTGTTATTTTTGAAATTACCTCATCGCCGCTTCGCCATAACCTGGTTTCCCAAAAATCAGAAATATTGAGCAAGCTTAAAGAAGACAATGGCTTGAAATGGGTGGAAGAGATTGGTTTTTGTTGACTTAGGCTAACGGCCGCTTATCAAATTTAAATTGTTGTATTGAAATTTCGGAAACTCCTTGCGGTTCATAACTTCCATTTTCATTCACATGGTTAAGCTTTTTTACACACTGAGTTTTATTTCGATAATGTCTATTCCAACGAAGGCTCAACCTACGTGGAAATCTGATACAGAAACCATCGAGTCAACTTGCCTGAGTTTGATGCGCTGCATTTCAGTCAATAAAGGCGACACAGTAAATTGGGCAAGGTTCAATAACCTATTTTTGCCTACAGCCCGCTTCAACTTTTTTGCTCTGAAAGGAAAAGAACTGGTGTTGGTGAACAAAAGCCTGGAAGAATTTAAAAAAGACGCTACCTATGGAAAAGTGAAATTTCAAGAAGTAGAGTTGTTCAAACGCATCAACCGATTTGGCAAAGTGGCACAGGTTTTTCAAGGTTATAAGTTCACCGTAAATGACGGTGAACTAATCCGTTCAGGCGTAAACTGTATTCAATTGGTAGAAAACGAAGGCCGTTGGTGGATAGCCAATATTAGCTGGCAGCCTGAAACAGAAGATTTAAAAGTACCAGTTGAGTAAATCCAAAATGGAATCGAAGCGGCATCCTTGAAATCCATACCGGGACTTAGCCATCAAAAAAAAACGCCCTTTGAACTCTCAAAGGACGTTTTTAATACGTATTTTTTTAGATTCTACTTTTTCCCCTCGGATTTTTCTTCTTCGGCCTTCACCAGTTTTACCACGAGTTCTTCGGCACCTTCCGTGTAGTCAGCTTGGAGGATATCGCCAGCCACAGCTTCGCCTTTCAAGATTTCTTCCGCAATAGGATCTTCCAGGTATTTTTGAATGGCTCTGTTCAAAGGTCGGGCACCGTATTGCTGGTCGTAGCCTTTTTCAGCCAGGAAGTCTTTGGCTTTGTCAGTTAGTTCAACTGTGTAGCCCAGAGCATTAATCCTACTAAAGAGCTTACCCAAACTGATGTCAATGATTTTGTGGATATGTTCACGGCCTAAAGAATTGAACACAATCACATCGTCCAAACGATTCAAAAACTCTGGAGAAAATGCTTTTCTCAAGGCATTCTGAATGGTAGCTTTCATGTGGTCGTCCGAGTTTTCAGATTTAGCCTTGGTAGCAAAACCAATGCCCACGCCGAAATCTTTCAAATCACGCACACCAATGTTGGAGGTCATGATGATAATGGTATTTCTAAAATCTACCCTTCTACCCAGCCCGTCGGTTAGAATGCCATCGTCTAGCACCTGAAGCAAGATATTGAATACATCCGGGTGTGCTTTTTCTATTTCATCGAGCAACACAACACTGTAAGGCTTTCGACGAATTTTTTCAGTCAATTGGCCACCTTCTTCATAGCCTACATATCCTGGAGGTGCTCCCACAAGTCTTGATACAGAGAATTTCTCCATGTATTCACTCATGTCGATGCGAACCAACGCTTCGTCTTTGTCGAACAAATATGTGGCCAGCACTTTTGCCAATTCTGTTTTTCCAACACCAGTAGGGCCAAGGAAAATAAACGAACCTATCGGTTTTTTCGGGTCTTTTAAGCCAACCCTCGTTCTCTGAATGGCTTTAACCAGCTTTTGAATCGCTGTTTCCTGACCGATTACTCTGCCAGCAAGTTCACTACCCATGCCCAACAGTTTCTGGCTTTCGCTTTTCACTATGCGGCTCACCTGAATGCCGGTCATCATGGCAACTACTTCGGCCACATTTTCCTCATCAACCGTGTAGCGTTTTGTTTTTGTTTCTTCCTCCCAGCGGTTTTTGGCTTGTTCAAGTTGGTCGATAAATTTTTTCTCTTTGTCTCTCAACTGGGCAGCTTCTTCGTATTTCTGTGATTTTACTACCCTGTTTTTTTCTTTTTTGATGTTTTCAATTTGCTCTTCAAGCACAATGATATCCTGAGGAACGTGAATGTTATTGATGTGTACACGGGCACCAGCTTCATCAAGCACGTCAATGGCTTTGTCCGGCAAAAACCGGTCGCTGATGTACCTGTCCGAAAGTTTTACACATGCTTCAATCGCCTCTTTGGTGTAGTTTACATGGTGATGGCTCTCGTACTTGTCTTTGATGTTGTCCAGTATTTGCACAGTTTCTTCAGGGGTGGTGGCATCCACCATCACCATTTGAAAACGGCGGGCTAATGCACCATCTTTTTCAATATACTGTCGGTACTCGTCGAGTGTAGTGGCACCAATACATTGAATATCACCTCTGGCCAAAGCAGGCTTAAACATGTTGGAGGCATCAAGCGAACCAGATGCTCCACCAGCACCAACAATGGTATGGATTTCGTCAATGAAGAGAATCACGTCCGGCGATTTTTCAAGCTCGCTCATCACAGCTTTCATACGCTCTTCGAATTGACCTCTATATTTTGTGCCAGCTACCAACGAAGCCAGATCAAGTGTAACAACTCTTTTGTTGAATAAAACTCTTGAAACTTTTTTCTGGATAATGCGCAAAGCCAATCCTTCGGCAATGGCAGTCTTACCTACACCAGGTTCGCCTATTAAAATCGGATTGTTCTTTTTACGTCGACTTAATATTTGAGCCACACGTTCTATTTCTTTGTCACGACCCACAATGGGATCAAGTTTTCCTTCTTCCGCATATTTGGTAAGGTCACGTCCGAAATTGTCAAGAACGGGTGTTCTTGATTTTTCAGCACCCGGTTTTCCAGACCCTGATTCTTTGCCACCGCCAATGTTTCCAAATGTTTTTCCGCCGTCGTCGTCATTGTCATCGGTGTCCGAAGATGCAGTAGGTCCATTGGAATGAAACTCCAGTGCTGATTTTACTTTTTCGTAGCTCACGTCAAACTTATTTAAAATCTGAGTAGCCAGGTTGTCGCCATCCCGCAAAATGGAAAGCAACAAATGCTCTGTGCCAATTAATTCACTTTTAAAAATTTTGGCTTCTAAGTATGTTATTTTCAACACTTTTTCTGCCTGACGAGTGAGTGGAATACTATTCAAATTTTTGACATTGGTTGTAGCCGTTCCTTTCGTGGCACGCTCAATGGTGATGCGTAATTCGTCAAGATGCACCCCAATTTTTTTCAGGATGTTGACTGCAATGCCTTCGCCTTCACGAATCATACCCAAAATGAGGTGCTCTGTGCCAATGTATTCATGACCCAAACGCAAAGCCTCTTCCCTACTCAGGGAAATCACTTCTTTTACACGGTTAGAAAATTTCGCTTCCATACTTTCCTCAACAATCGGATTCAATTCTCACAAAAATAATCGAATTAAACAACCTGTCAGCCATTGGCAATGTTTATTTTTATTGGTGGGTCTCAAAACTTGCAGCTACATTTCGCAAATACAGCCTACTTTCTGTCCCCACATTGCTGAATAGGTCGATGATGCTGAGGTCATGCTCAAATTGCTGCCCAAATACTTGTTGATAGGTCGGATATTGAAAATTGTCACGCCAGACTGACTTTTTGCCCAAATTGCGATAGTCGATGAATTCTTCGCTGTGTTTGTTTTCTGACAGCCTGTCAGCGAATCTCAATGGCAATTTCATGATTTTTATAAAGTAGGAAACGAATGCAAGATTTAAATCCACTAGACGCTCATACGGTTGAAAAAGCAAGGGCTCCAAATCGGGTTTGATATATTGAAAATAAGGAGAATGGTTGTAAGAAGCACACAAAGTTCGCCAGTGAATATTTTGCCATTTTTGGCTGTTGTCTATCAATACTTCACCCGTAGCAGACTGGTTGGCGCCTTGTTTTACTGGTACTGAAATGTGATGCAATCCATTGGTAGTAAGTATATTGGCTCTGTTTCTGAAACTCTGCTTTTGGTATTTTTCTTCAGTATCAATCATAAGTCGCTCACCAAATAAACTGCATGCCCACCAGGAAACAGGAGGTAAATAGGCTGTGTTGAGCGAAACAATGGACAAGGCTTCTTACTTTTATAGATTGAAAACGACAGGACAATGGTAGGGTTTAGGTTTGAAAACTGGAAAGGACAGGACAAAAATAAAAAAGCAGGCTTCGACGAGTTGCTTAAAATTTTTCTTCAGCTCATCAATATTACTTCTGGAAATGTGGCCGAAACGCTGGACTGGATGAACAGTCTCGACCGGCAGTATAAACTCACAGGCCCCGACTACGGCATGGGCGATTTTATCGAAGACCTGAAAAGCAAAGGCTATATCAGCGACAACGGTGAAGGAGGTGGAATGTCCATTACCCCGAAATCAGAACGTCAGATTCGAAAAAATGCATTGGAAGAAATCTTTGGCAAACTGAAAAAATCACAACTCGGCAACCACAACACCACACTTTCAGGGCAAGGCGACGAAATGGGCACAGGTTTGCGGGATTTCCAGTTTGGCGATGGTTTTGACCAATTGGCCATGAGCGAAAGCATCAGGCAGGCGCAAGTAAATCATGGTATTCAGGACTTTATGATTACGGAAGGAGATTTGCAGGTGCGTGAAACTGAATTGAAAACATCTACTTCTACGGTACTGCTGATTGATATATCGCACTCCATGATTCTGTATGGAGAAGATCGCATTACCCCAGCAAAAAAAGTAGCTATGGCACTTAGCGAGCTGATAACTACCCGCTACCCGAAAGACACCCTCGATATTTGTGTGTTTGGAAATGATGCCTGGCCAATCGAAATCAAAGATTTACCTTATTTGGAAGTGGGGCCTTACCATACAAACACTGTGGCTGGCTTGGAATTGGCCATGGATATTCTCCGACGAAAAAAGACCCGAAACAAACAGATATTTATGATTACTGATGGCAAGCCCACTTGCCTCAAAGAAGGTAATCAATATTACAAAAACAGTTTCGGCCTTGATCAAAAAATTCTAAATCGAACCTTAACGCTGGCAGCTCAATGCCGGAAATTGCGTATTCCAATTACCACTTTTATGATTGCTACCGACAGTTGGCTCCAGCAATTTGTGAGGGAATTTACCGAAACCAACCAAGGAAAGGCATATTACAGTGGACTTGATGGCTTAGGCAATTTTGTATTTGAAGATTATCAGCGAAACAGGCGAAAAAACGTCAGGTAGTGCATTTGTAAATTTTATCTTTTCTTATTTTAAAGGTCAAGATGTTTCAAAAATAATTTGAATGTTACCTCTTCGAATGTAATACTTTGAAGAACTCGGCTTGCTTTCGTATGAATTAAAAAATGGTTTTCTGACATTTGCATGCATTGAAGAACAATGTTTCACCACCCAATTAAAATGAAGCCATGAAAAACCTGAATGTTTTATGCTTTTTTACGCTGCTTTTTTGTTTTCAAACTTTGGTGCAGGCCCAAACCCTGATGCCCCGATTGGTAAAAAAACTCAATCCTAATTTTTCATCGCACCCGTTCGGATTTACAAATTTTAATGGATCCATTTACTTTTTTGGAACAAGAAGCGAAACCAGAAGTGACAATATAGCCCTTTGGAGAACGGACGGCACCGAAGCTGGTACATTGTTGGTGAAAGACAACATTGGTTTCAAAACGCTGGGAAAATTGCCAGAAATTAAAATTCTTGGAAATCAAATGTTGTTTCTGACTTATGAATTCACAAACGATTCTGTATATCTAAACCTCTGGCGGTCAACTGGAACAGAAGCAGGAACTACGATTCTAAGAAGGAGTGGAGGCACCTTTACCGAGGGCACCCAAAACGCCACAGGACAGATGACACTTTTCAACGGGAGATTGTATTTTAACTTTTTTGATGACAGTGGTGGTTCAGAACCATTTTCTACAAATGGAACAGAAGCTGGAACTCAAATTTTAAGAGACTTGCAAACGGTATCATCCGGTTCTGGTTCAACCCCAAGTTTTCCGCATCGCTTCACAGTTTTTCAAAATTCATTATATTTTTGGACTATCCCTTTTGTGACAGGTACAGGGCTTAAAGCCAGGCTTTACCGAACAAACGGCACATCGGTTGGAACTGTAATGGTGAAAGAGTTTGATTCTGGTTTTGGGGAATCTACATTTTTGAGCCATTTGGTACCTTTTAATGGAAAATTGTACTTTTCAGCCAAGTCAAGCGGAACCTCTGGATACGAATTGTGGTCAACCACCGGCACAGAAGCCTTCACCCAATTGGTGAAAGAAATAAACCCTGGAACTTTAAATTCAGGTGATGGTGTATCACGTATTTTTAATGCCCAGGTATTTAAAAACCGGCTCTACTTTTGGGCCTTTGACCCAGCAAGTGGGCATGAACTTTGGTCCACTGATGGCACATCTGCCGGTACCACTTTTCTACGGAATACCAATTCATCTTCCATTCCAACTGTAAATCAACAACAATACAACTCGAACCCATTTTTTGTGTGGGGTGGCAAAATGTATTATGCCAACAATGATGGAATCAGGGGGCGGGAGCCTTGGGTAACTGATGGCACCGTGGCTGGAACCAGGTTTTATGCAGATGTAAATCCAGGAGCTGGAGGCAGTATCGACCTATGGAATCCAAGCTATACTTTGTTTCGAAACAACCTGTATTTCAGAGCATTCGATGGGAGTACGACCCAGGTTTGTATGGCCGACACTACCAACAATACTTTTTCAAAACTTCCAGTTGCGAATGGATTTTTTAGGGCTGAAGTATTATTTGATATTCAGCGAGCCGACGATGAACATTTTGCATTTCATGAATTGAATGGCCAATTGTATTTTCCTGCCGGCTTTCATGAAACAAGTGCAGACCCGGTAGACTTGTCATACGATGTTTTCAAGTTGGTTCCCAGGCCTACCTTACTGCCTGCCCAGGCGCAATTGATGTCTATGATGCTATTTCCAAATCCAAGCCAAGGCCAATACTTTATGTTTTGCGAATCACTTACAAAACCTGCGAAAGTAAGCGTGGTAAACAGCTCAGGGCAATCGGTTTGGATGAGCACCATTCCTATTGGTCAAAATAAGTGGCAGCTTGACCTTCGGTCGAAACCAAATGGCATTTATGTTGTGAAAATAGAAACGGGAGGATATGCCCGAGAACTAAAGCTGATAAAGCATGATTAAATGCTTCAATGAAACTGAAGTAGAAATTTCTAAAAAGAGAATGTAAGCAATAGGAAATGCTCTTTTGGGGGCTCAGGCACAACTTGTTAAGTCCGCTTTACAAATTCCCCCTCAATTCCTGCTCTCTTTCAATGGATTCGAAAAGGGCTTTGAAATTACCTTTTCCAAACGATTTGGCTCCTTTTCTTTGGATGATTTCATAGAAAAGCGTCGGGCGATCTTCCACCGGTTTGGTGAAAATCTGAAGCAAGTAGCCTTCATCGTCACGGTCAACTAGGATGTTCAGACTTTTCAGGATTTCAATTTCTTCTTCTATGTTTCCAACCCTTTGTTTCAGGTCTTCGTAGTAAGAATCAGGTACATACAGAAACTCAATGCCTCTTTTTCGAAGTTCAGAAACAGTGTGGACGATGTCGTTGGTGGCCAGTGCCAAATGCTGCACCCCGGCTCCGTTGTAAAAATCGATGTATTCTTCAATCTGGCTTTTCTTTTTGCCTTCGGCCGGTTCGTTGATCGGGAATTTTACATAGCCATTTCCATTTGAAACCACTTTGCTCATCAAGGCTGAATATTCGGTCGAAATGTCGCTGTCGTCGAAAGTAACCAACAACGAAAAGCCCATCACATCTTCATAATATTTTACCCAGGTGTTCATTTCGCCCCAGCCCACATTGCCCACACAATGATCGATGTGGAGTAACCCGGTTTCCGTTGTTTCAAAAGTCGGTTTGGCTGCTTTGTAGCCTGGTAAAAATGCGCCATGGTAGTTTTTTCGTTCTACAAAAGTGTGGATGGTCTCGCCGTAGGTTTGAATGGATGCCAGCACTACTTTGCCATGTTCATCTTCCAATGTTGTGGGCTCCATTACTGCTTGAGCACCTCTTTTAGTGGTTTCTTCAAACGATTTGGCAGCATCGTCTACCCAAAGCGCCAACACTTTTACTCCGTCGCCATGCAATTTCACATGATCAGCTATTGGGTGGTCTGCCCGCAAAGCTGTGGTGAGTACCAACCTGATTTTATTTTGCTGCAACACATAACTGGCCCTATCCCGAAGTCCGGTTTCAGGTCCGGCGTAGGCTACAATTTTATACCCAAAGGCTGCCTGATAATAGTAAGCTGATTGTTTGGCATTGCCCACATAAAACTCAACATGGTCGGTGCCAAGTAGTGGTAAAAAGTCTTCGGTTAAAGTAGCAGGGGAGGTGGTGTCAGTTTGGTTCATGGTAGGTGCTTAATAAGGATACAAAATAACAACATCCCCGTTGGAATGAAAATGATTAAGGTCAATTTGTGTATTACGGTTTTCGGCCGTTAAACCACATCTTTCTCAATTTTCTCAGAAATTACCGCTTCGAACAGCTTGATATAGTTTTTTGCCAGCGTTTCCTGACTGTATAAATACATGGCTGTTTCAGCAATTTTTTTTCTGCGTTCCGTGGAAATTGACTTGTCGGCAGCTTTTAAAATGAATGTTGCCAAGGCCTCGCTGTTAATTTCTTTCGCCAAAAATCCATTCTCATTTTCTTGCACCAACTGTGTCATACCGCCAATGGCAAAACCAACGGTAGGCAAACCACAACACAAAGCTTCCACCACTACGTTGGGCAAATTGTCTTCAATGCTTGGGGCAACCAATAAATCTACTGCATTGTAAAGCTCTGCTAGCATCTCTTCTTCTTTAAATATCCCTGCATGAATAACCGGAATGGGATAATTTGCTTGTGGTTCTTTTTCCGAATTACCAACCAGCAGCAACTGCATATTCTGGTTGCCTTGCAAAAACTGAAGACTTTCGATTAGAAAATTGAATCCTTTTCGTTCATCCCCTAAATGCTGACTTACGCCCAGCAACAAATAAGCATCCTGAGGTAAACCCAGTTTTTCTCGACAGGCTCGCTTGTCCATGTGCTTGAAAATCTGTGTATTTATGCCATTGCTGATCGGAAAATGCGGAAAATGGGCAAACAGAGAACTACTCTTCGACACATCTGACAACCAACGAGAAGGCGTGACGATACTCAGGTTTGGATGAATGTTTTTCAGTGCCTTTGCCTTTTCTTTCCAAAACGAGTGCGCAAGGTTAGGCTGGTTGCTTCCTACTAGCATGGGACAATTTTCGCAAGCCATTTTGTACCCCTCGCAACCCAAAGAATAATGGCATCCTCCTGTGAATCCATGCATGTCGTGCATGGTCCAAATCAATGGTTTGTCTCCAGCTTTGGGTAGAAAATCTGCAACATCCACCAGTTCGTTCACCCAATGCAGGTTTACTATATCGGCCCATTCGAACCAGGGCGATTGTGTGATGTCAAAATCGGCAACCGGCATCGAAAATTTGCCACTCAGCGATTTTCCTTTCGGAAGTTTAAGGCTGTTTTGAAGTTGGTGATTTTTCCGTCTGATGAATTTTTGTTTCAACTTCGAAACCACATCTTCCTCAGTAGCAAAAACTTCCATGGCTGGCGTTTTGAAATTGGAACGATGCAGCGTGAGTATTTTTGATTGAACCCCTGCTTTCAATAAGGCCAAATGGAGACGAATGCAAGCAATGGCAGCCCCGCCCACATCGTAAGAATTCACCAAAAGCACTTTCAGAGGTTGAGACATTGAGTATTAGGCACCAGCCAATTTTTTTCGCAGTTGAACAAACAATTGGCCGGGATTTTTAAGGTAAAAAAGTATCCAGTTATTTTTTCCGGCCAGTTTTCGATGCAAACCAAATCTGATTTTTTGAGAAATGCATAAATGATGGAAATATTTAGCAAAAAGCTTGTCGAGCTTTTTCAGGTTTCGGCCACTTTGAATTTCCTGAAGTGTTTTACTGCCTTCCACTTGCCTGTAATGTCCCCAAAGTTCGTCCACATGTTTTACATTAGCCACTTTCATCATCCTGAAAATGAAGTCAATGTCCATGAGGTAATGGTCTTCAACATCGTAAAGTCCGGCTTTCGCATGCAAACTTTTATGGTAAAAATAAGCAGATGGGTTGAAGGGGAAATTGTAGTTAATCATGAAATTAACCTCGTTGAAAGGAACCGGGCGGTTCAGCATCACAGGCTGGTTGTGCTGGTCCCAAACCTGGCAGTTTGCTACCAGAAAAGAGTGTTTAGGAAGGGTTTTGAAGTGCTCAACCACCCGATTGAGAACCCCTGGTTCATAGTAGTCGTCCACATTCAAAAAACCGATTACTTCACCTCTGGCCAGGGCAACACCTTTGTTCATGGCATCGCTTTGCCCATTGTCTGCCTCAGAAAACAACCGGATATGCGGATTTTTTGCAGCGACTCGCTTCACCACAAGCGCAGTTAAATCGAGACTTTGCCCATCCATCACAATATGTTCTACATCCGGGCACTGCTGGTCTATCACATTTTGCAGGCAATGCTCAATGTATTTTTCACCATTGAACACGGGAGTGATAATGCTGATGAGTGGTTTTTTCACAAGCTTTCTTTGTCGAACCAAATAAAGGGTCTTGAAAGGGGGAATGCAAAAAATAATGAAAACTGAACCATTCCAAAATCCATTGAAGGTTGAATCTTGGTCTTCAATTGAATGGTGGTTAAGAATTATTGATGATCGAAAAATGAAGGCGTGAGAAAGAATACTGTGTCAATAAACTGAAGCACACCTTCGGAGGTTAGCACATTTTCGTCGTGTAAATCCTCCAAAATTATTCCCAGTTCAGGGTTGAAATAATCGTTGCCTTTACGATTAACAAACCCATTATTCATTAAAAACTGTCTCACATTTTCAAGATTTGTTGATTCTGTTGCAACTACATAAGGCTGTTTTACAACAGAGAATAGGCAATTGTTTTCAATAACAAATCCTAAAAACTCATAAGCTAAGTGTGGAAAAAAGTAATTATGAATCAATAGGTTATGAAAATAATCTATCCAATATTCGTAAAATAATGTATCATTAAGTTTCAGTATAAACTTGGGGTCTGAAAATTCATAAATTTTCTGTTCAGCACCCTCTCCTATATATTTTGACTTATGAATTTCGCCAAACCATAATTTATTGTTATTGGTATATTCAATCAAAAATTCTTTTTCTTGATTTTTGTTGAGCTCATATTTTTCAACTCCTGAAATTGCTTCTTTTTTTCTTCTAAGCTCAAGGGCAATTGCTTGGATATTTTTTCCATTCCTAACTTCCCCATTTCCAAAAATGATATTTTGTAGTTCATGTTTAGCAGACATTTTAGCAAAAATGGCATTTTAATATTATTTAAGCAAGGGCGTCTTCAACTATTGAGCCTAACATTTCTCCCTCTCCCAGTTGACAATTGTCATTTTTTCAATTGATGCTTAAGCCAACCTTTGCCTCATCGCAAAACAGAGATGCAAGTCAAGCCAACGCCCGAAAAAATAGACACCACCAACCATCGGGATCATCTTTCCAATGTTACCCAAACCGGCAAGCGCATCTGGCTTTATCCCCGCATTGTGAAGGGTTTGCTCTACAAGTACCGAACCTGGTTTTCGTGGTTGCTCATGGCTGGTTTGTTTGCCGGACCGTTTTTGGAGTGGGATGGGCATCCCATATTTATGTTCAATGTGCTCGAGCGGCAGTTTATCTTTTTCGGGGTGCCATTCTGGCCGCAGGATTTTCATCTTGTTGCCCTGGGTTTAATTACTTTCATGGTTTTTATTGTGCTGTTCACGGTGGTATTTGGCCGTGTATGGTGCGGATGGGCTTGTCCCCAAACCATATTTATGGAAATGCTTTTCCGAAAAATTGAGAATTGGATAGAGGGTGACTATAAAGCCCAGCAACGACTGGATACTATGCCCTGGAACTCAGAGAAACTGCTGAAGAAAACCAGCAAACATGTGCTCTTTTTCGTGTTGTCTTTCGCCATTGCCAATACGTTTCTGGCTTACATTATTGGTAAAAAGGCCTTGCTGCAATTGGTGGAAGAAGGCCCTGTTGAACATTGGGGCAGCTTACTGGCCTTGCTCATTTTTACAGGCGTATTTTATTTTGTTTTTGCCCGCTTCCGGGAGTTGGTGTGCATCGTGGTGTGTCCTTATGGTAGGTTGCAAGGTGTTTTGCTAGACAAAAAATCGATTGTGGTGGCCTACGACTATGTGCGGGGCGAACCTCGTGGACATCAGAAAAAAGGGGAGGAGCGTGCTCTTGGCGATTGTATCGATTGCAGCCTCTGTGTGCAGGTTTGTCCCACAGGTATCGATATTCGAAATGGAACCCAGCTTGAGTGTGTGAATTGCACGGCCTGCATAGATGCCTGCGACGAAGTGATGCTGAAAATTGACAAGCCGACTGGTTTGGTGAGGTACGATTCTCTGGAAGGAATTGAAGAAAAAACAAAGCTCAGATTTTCGACCCGGATCATTGGTTATGCCGCTGTGCTCACGGTGTTGGTGGGTGTATTGGCAACCCTGCTGCTATTCCGTACCGATCTGGAAGCCACACTGTTGCGCACACCTGGACTTACCTATCAGGAAGACAAACAACAGGGCACCATCAGCAACCTTTATAACCTGGAACTGGTGAACAAAACCTTTAAAGACATGCCTATAGAAATTCGACTGGCCGATAAAAACCTTGCTGCAACTGCTGAGATAAAACCGGTTGGCGAACCCATTCATAAATTGGAGGCAAACCAAATGGCCAAAGGTTCATTGTTTATCACCATGCAAGCCGATAAAATTCAAACCAATAACACGCCTATTGTGCTGGAAATCTGGAGTAAAGGACAAAAAATGGATCAGGTAAAAACGAACTTTATGGCACCCATGAAACCACAATCAAACACACTATGAACTGGGGCTGGAAAATCACATTAACCTTTATTCTGTTCGCTGGTTTTATTTTAATCATGGTGATCAGCATGTTAAATAGCAAGGTAGACCTGGTGTCTGAAACCTATTACCAGAAAGAAATAGCTTACCAAAAGCAAATTGAAAGTCTGAAAAATGCCAATGATCTGCCAACCAAAAACCTGTTGATTTTTAACCCGGGAACAGCCTTGCTCGAGCTTCAATTGCCTGAAGAAATGCTGGGCAAAAACGTGGAAGGCGAGGTGCTTTTTTTTAGACCATCGCAAAAACTGCTCGATTTTAAAGTGCCTTTAAAAGTCGATAAAAGCGGCAAACAGCAGTTTAGTCTTGAAGGCAAAGTGCCTGGTTTTTGGAAGGCTCAACTGTCATTCAACTACCTCGGCAAGTCATATTTTGTAGAGAAAGAACTGATGCTACCATGATGTATTTGCTTGCTTTTGCAACCGGAATACTTGGGAGCATGCACTGCGTTGGCATGTGCGGACCTATTGCTTTGGCTTTGCCCATAGGTGGTTTGAGTCCGCAGAGAGCTTGGTTTTCCAGAGTAATTTACCAAAGCGGGCGCACGATGGCTTACATGTTGTTGGGCTTTTTGCCAGGACTGATCGGTGAAGCCATGTCGTTTGCAGGCTTTCAGCAAAAACTTTCCTTGTTTGCCGGATTCACCCTGCTCGTTGCAGCATTTGCACCCCGCTTGTTGCAGTTTAAATCTCAATTGCCTTACGCTGGCATGGTTCAAAAAAGGCTGGGAGTCATTTGGCAGCGCAAAAGTTCAAACACCTTTCTGTTGGCAGGTGTTCTCAACGGTTTTTTACCATGTGGTTTTGTTTACATAGCATTGGCTGGTAGTGTAGCCACCGGAACAGTCTGGGGTTCCATGATGTATATGTTTGCATTTGGCTTGGGAACCTGGCCGGCCATGTTGGGCATTTCCTGGGTGTGGGGTTGGGCCACAGCGTCTTTCCGTTCTCAGGTACTTAGGTTAGCACCTGTTTTTACTTTTGTACTTGGTTTACTTTTCATTCTTCGTGGACTGAACCTGCAAGTGGGCATGTTAAGTCCTGGCGAGAAATTGGTGCATGGCAAAAAGGAAATTGTTTGCTGTAAAAAGCCACTTTGATACTTAAGGATTTATCCAATTCGCTTCAAACCCACCCATTTCATCGTATTGAAACAAGGCCCTGCGGTGGCCTTGACTGCTCAGGTAAAGCCAGTCGATGCGTGTAATCCGAAACGATATCAAAGCAAAATGCGCTTTCCCTTGTTCGCTTTCTTCCAGATACGGGTCTCTGCCTTGGAACTCGTCGGGTATGTTGTCGCCGGGAGTTTCTACAAAAATACCAGGGGGCAAAGTGGTGAGATAGCATTTTCTGGAACTTAATCTCGTGCGCATCCAATGCTTATCTGCAAGAAAATCAGATTCATGCACACGGGCTATGGCTTGAATGCGAAGTTGAAATTTCCGCATAGCATCGTAGAATAGCAAACTCACCTTGGGATATTTCTTTAGATCCTGCACTTTGGGCGAACGGGCATCCGAGTGGCAAAAAATAATGTTTTCGCCCGGCTCTACACCTCGAAGTACCACAGTTCGTTGGTCCACACCATCATCAGTTTGGTTGCCAATTACAAAAGTGTGAAAACCATCACGGCCTCGTTCTGCGCCTTGCACCAGGCTTTTCCAGATTTCCTTTTCAATTTCTGGCAGAGTGTATGGTATTTTCCCAATTATCGTATGCTGCTGACCCACAATGATTCTCACTTCCATGTTTTTTTCAGAGAATTTCCTGTTCAAAACCAGATGCTTAAGACTTTGTTTGAGAAATGCCTGAAATTAGAACGTTTGACGGTTGGCTGCGTGATTGGCAGAATCAGTTTTTTTGCCAACTCGGTTGAAATCACAAAACCAGTAACCATAGGGGCATATATAAAACCGAAATCAGCGGAGAACAACCCTTTGAAAACCATGAAAGTAACCATGGCAAGCAAAGCCCCAAGCCAGAGTTTTCTTACTACAAATACGCCAATGAGTAGAACTACGAACGAAATAAGTAAACTGCTGCTTTCCATGGTGGCTGCACAAGTATGTCAATTATAAGGCAACCAGCACTGCAGGAAGAAACTAAGAACACTGATTTAAACGCATACTCCCGCTTTTCGATATTTGCAATGTCGAAACCCTAACGTAGGTTCTGCGAACCGTCTTATTTAACAGCCAAGTACCCTTTGCCAACGGGAATCCAAACTTAATGCATGCATTTCTTAAAGAATTGCGCACATTTTCGCCCTCAAATCAGGGATGGATGAATAAGGTTACAGGTTTCGTGTGTGGCATGTTGTTGTTTCTCGGCCACGCCAAGGCCCAGATTCAAATTCAAATGGGAACTCGTTCTCCTGCACTGCCCACACAGTCTGCTTTCATTTGTAACACAGCCTTCGAGCCGCTTTTTCGGCACAAACCCATTCAATCGAAAGCAGCATGGGAAAGCCAATGGCCTGCTATCAGGTCCGATTTTCAGCAGTTTATGTATGGTACTTTCCCGGAGAAAAATCCACAGATATCTTTCTCAAAAACCAGCCAGCAACTTTCTGGAAACGTAATTCACCAACAATGGGAAATTACATTTGAGCAAACGGGCAAAGTACATATGGAAGTGATGCTTCCTGTTGACTCAACTACACCGAAGCCTGTTTTTATGACCCAGGGAAATCACCGGACCTGGGCTATGCTTGCCGTACGACGAGGCTATGCAGGCGTGGTATATGCCGCTTCCGATGATTTCGACGACAGCAAAAACTTGAGTGCTATCTATCCCAAGGCCACTTTTGGCACCTTGGCTAAGCGGGCATGGTTGGCCAGTCGGGTTGTGGATTTCCTGCACCGTCAACCTTGGGTCGATACCACAAAAATTGCCTTAGCCGGTCATTCCAGAAATGCCAAACAAGCCCTGATTGCAGCCGCTTTCGATACCCGAATCAAAGCCGTTATTTCCAGCAGCGCCGGAACTGGGGGTGAATTGCCTTGGCGGTATGCGCATCCTTTTTATTGCAACGAATCGCTCCAGCTCATCACCAGCAAATTTCCCCATTGGTTTGGTCCCGGCTTGGCTGCTTATGCCGAGCGGGAAATTGAGCTTCCTGTAGACCAGCATTTGTTGTTGGGTTTGGTTGCTCCCCGACATATATTGGTGATCACGGCAAGGCAAGAAGCACAAGCCAACAACATGGGTGCCTGGCATTGTCAGCAAACGGTGGAAACCATTTTTAAGTGGTATGGTGCACAAAATCAGGTTAAATTCTGGTTTAGAGAAGGCGAACATGCCACAGATGCCTCGCACATAGAAACCATGGTCGATTGGCTTGATGCTGGTTTTTTGGGTAAACAGGAATCAGCGACTGTCTCCGGTTTTCACAAATCCAGTAGACTAACACCTCAAAAGCAAAGCAGTACGCAAAGCGAAAATAGCTGGCTGGGCAAAACACCCCCTTCAGCCTTGCAAACCCGTTTGCCCAAATTGAGACATCGACGTAACGAGCCACATCACCTGGCGCAATACATGGTGAAACCCATAAAAAAGGGGAAAGGTATTTGCGCCATTCATTTTGGCCCTTACCATGAATTGGGTCATTACCTCTATGCTGACATGTATTTGCCTGGCATCGACGATTGGCAGCCCGACACTGCTGGTGGGAAAAAGTATCCGGTTATAGTGTTTGTGCATCCGGCGGCCTGGAATACGGGGTATCGCTTGCAGGCTAAACCCTTGATTGAAAAATGGGTGGCAGCAGGTTTTGCGGTCTTGTGTTTCGATTTGAGTGGTTTCGGAACACGAGGCGATGAAGCGGAAAGTTTTAATCAACGATTTCCAGGCTGGACTCCCTTTGGGCAAATGGTGACTGACACCCGTGATGCCTTGGCACTCGCCAAAAACCTGGAAATTGTCGATTCAAGCAGGGTGTTTCTGGCGGGCATGGGCATGGGGTCGCAAGTAATTTTGCAGGGATTTTCTGCCGGAGAAAAGACAACCATGGCCTTGTTCGATCCCTATTTTGCCCATTTGGGTTCCGAACCTGATGCCTTCGGTCAATGGTTTTCCTGGTTCAGCGGGCTTGTTTCTTCACAAGAATTGAATAGAAATATGGTGTTTGAAAAGCTTAAAAAATTAGCTGCAGGAAACAACCGTGTTATGGTTCTACAACCTGAAAATGAAATACTTAAAGACCTGAAAAGTTGGCAACCCTTGCTGAAACCCTTTCAGGCAAAGCAGCAAAATTGTGTACTCAGATCATGCGAGGGTTACGAAAAAAATATAGACCGTTTTGCAGACCAAAGTATCCAATTCTTCACTTCTTATTAACGAGTTTATACTTTTGCGCCAACAAAACAATGATTTTATGCATAAATCCATACTCCTGCTCAGCCTCGTGTTCGCTAGTGTTACTTCCTCATTTGCACAAGATGAAGAAGCAATAAAAAGGCTTGAAGGCAAAGCCAACGTAACCAAAGGTGCCGTGAAAGACGATGTAAACAAGCTCGAATCAGCTACTACGCATGCCTGGAAATGGGGTGTAGTGGCCAGTGCTAATTTTGCCCAGTCGAAACTCGACAATTGGGTGGCTGGAGGCGACAACAACATGACGCTCACCAGTGTGTTGGGCGCTTTTGCTGGCTACACCAAAGACAAACACTTGTTGTTTTTTCTTTTAGATGGCTCTTATGGCCTCAATAAAGTGCGGGATTTGCCTACCCGTAAAGTGCAGGACTACCTCGAGTTTAACTCAAAATATGCGTATCGTTATAGTGGCAAATGGTCTTTCACTGTATTTGCAGAAGGCATTAGCCAATTCACCAATGGATATATTTATACGGATTCCAGCAAAACAAAAAACACTTCATTTTTTGCTCCAGCCACTTTAATGGAGGGCTTGGGTGTCGCTTACGAAGACCCCGAAAATGGATTAAGTGCACGTTTTGCTCCCCTTACCTCCCGCCAGATTGTAGTGCTCGACAAAGATGTTGACGAAACTACATTTGGTATAGCTGCAGGCAAAAATGTGAAAAGCCAAATTGGTGCATCTCTCAGAATCGGCTACAACAAAATTTTCTGGGAAAAGCGAGCCAGTTTCGAAAGCCGCCTGCTTATGTTTTCCGACTATCAAAATAATCCTCAGAACCTGGTTGTGAACTGGAGAAACAAGATTGATGTGAAATTGTATAAGGCACTGAGCATCAACTTTTTGTTTCACATGATCTACGATCCCAACGTTTTGTTTGCCGAAACCAGAACTACAAATGGAGTGGAAGAAGTTGTGAATATTCCCAAATTGCAATTGATGCAGGTGTTTGGCGTTGGCCTTGGGTATAAGTTTACCAATGTGAAGTAAATTAGATTTTTGAGCAACAAAAAAGGCAAGGTTTTCACCTTGCCTTTTTTATGTAATCACATTTGAATTACCACAGCTTTCTATCCAACTCAAATTGCTCTAAATAGTCAGCTACACGACGCACAAACATGCCGCCCAACGAGCCATCTACCACCCGATGATCGTAAGAGTGGGAGAGAAACATCATGTGACGAATGCCCAAAGTGTCTCCGAGAGGGGTTTCAATGACAGCTGGTTTTTTACGAACGGCACCAACTGCCAAAATACCAACTTGTGGCTGCACCAAAATAGGGGTACCCATTACGTTGCCAAAGGAACCCACGTTCGAAACGGTATATGTTCCCCCAGACAGGTCGTCGGGGCTCAGTTTATTTTCCCTGGCTTTTTTAGCCAATTCATTCACTTTTCTGGCCAAGCCAACCAGGTTATACTTATCAGCTTGTTTGATGACAGGCACAATCAGGTTGCCACTTGGTAAGGCCACCGCCATGCCAATGTTGATGTCTTTTTTGACAATGATTTTATCTCCATCTACCGACACATTCATCATCGGGTAATCTTTCAAAGCTTTGATAACAGCTTCTAAAAAGATGGGAGTCAGGGTCATTGCATCGCCTTCTTTGGCTTTGAATTCATTTTTAATGCGGTTTCTCCAAAAAGTAAGGTTCGTCACATCGGCTTCTACAAACGAGGTAACGTGTGGTGCAATGCGCTTGGAGTCCACCATACGCTGGGCAATCATTTTGCGCATGCGGTCCATTTCTATGATTTCGTCCTGGCCGTTGTTCATGTACGACACTTGCGCTTGCGGAGCTGGAACCTCAGTTGAAACAGCTGCTAGCGAAGAAGTTGAACCACCGCTTTGCCTGTTTTCCAACAAAGTCATCATGTCTTTTTTGGTAAAGCGATTGTCTTTGCCGGTGCCGGGAAGTTTTTCTAATTCAGCCAAACTGATACCTTCTTTCTTGGCCATGCTGGTCACCAAAGGGCTGTAGAACCTGTTTACTACAACTTTTTCTACAATTGGGGCCTGAATCTCTGGTTTTTCTGGTTGGTTTTGAAGAGTGGAAGGCGCTGCAACCGGTGTGGCAGTTTTAGAAGCCTCAGCTTCCGTTTCAATTACAGCGATGGGCGAACCAACAGGCACCACTTGGCCCACTTCAGCCAGGATTTCTTTCAGCACCCCCGCATGGGTAGAAGGCACTTCTGTGTCAACTTTGTCTGTGGCTACTTCCAGCACCGATTCATCTTGCTCAATGGAGTCTCCCGGGTTTTTCAACCAATTGAGAATGGTGCCTTCCATGATGCTTTCGCCCATTTTGGGCATTACCATGTTCACTAATGCCATAATTGTTTGTTGTCTTTCAGTTGGTGGTTGAATGGTGTATTCAGTGGGCAATTAATGCACAATTCTTCGAAATACGATACGGGTTCCAAAAGAATGAATTCAGTTGTTAATTTTGTGAAATTACGTTTTAATCACCGAATTTGAAATTCACTTCAATTCAGCCCTATAAAAACCAAACAATATTTGGCAGCAAACAAACTTTGCCCAATCTTTTAGGAGAAGTCGAAAGGCATAACCCCTTCAAAATTTATTTACTTTTTGCTGTTTCGTTCACCAATAGTTCTGCGAAAGCCAACAAAAACCTCACTCCGACACCTGTTCCGTTTTTTGGTTTGTAGAAATGCTCACCATCCAGAAACGCCGACCCTGCGATATCGAAATGCACCCATGGATAACTGGTAAAATGCTTGAGAAACATGCCAGCGCTAATGGCCCCAGCGTCTGAACCTCCCACGTTTTTAATGTCTGCAATTTCCGATTTGATGTGCTCTTCGTATTCATCCCACAGTGGAAATTCTACCAAGCGTTCATAGCACATTCTACCTGCTTCTTTCAGTAAATCCATGGTTTCTGTCTCGGCGGTTCCCATGCACACTATGCCTTCTTTGCCGATAGCTCTGGCCGCAGATCCGGTGAGTGTGGCAAAATCGAGCACCAACATGGGTTTGTATTTTTGGGCATAACTCAAGGCATCCGACAAAATCAAACGTCCCTCTGCATCGGTGTTCAACACTTCAACCGTTTTTCCATTCGAAATGGTAATCACGTCGCCCGGAGTGATGGCATTTCCATCGGGCCGGTTTTCGGTGGCAGGCACCAAGGCTATCACATGTAAGGGAAGTTTACTTTTAGCCAGGGCAAACATGGTGGCTCCTACTGCTGCTGCGCCGGCCATGTCGCTCTTCATAGCATCCATGCTGTTGGTTGTGGGTTTCAGGCTCAATCCTCCTGTGTCGTAAACCACTCCCTTGCCCACCAGTACCAATGGTTTTTTGTTTACCGCTTTTGCCGGTTTGTATTCCATCACCGTAAAGGTTGGCGGATTTGGTGCGCCAATATTTACCGCCAGCAAACCACCCATTTTCAGGCTTTCAATTTTCTTTTTGTCGAAAACCTCTACCTCAAATCCCGCCGCTTTGCCCATTTTTTCAAACTCTTTTCCAAGTTGTTTGGCTGTTAGGTGAATGACAGGTTCGTTTACCAAATCTCGAGCAGTAAACACTGCATCTCGCAACACTTCGAGGCCTTCTACCGATTTTTTTATATTTTTATCACCAACAACTACAATGTTCACCGATTTGGTTTTTGTATCAGAAGCAGTTTTGTATTTTGTGAAACTGTAAAGCGAAAGTGCCAAACCTTCAGCTACATCCAAGGCTTCATTTTCATTGCCCGGATTGGCGTAAATCGCCACTTCTTTGGTTTGCCACTTTTTCACATCTTTGCTCAATTCCCAGCCTTTTCTGCGGTAGTATTCGGCTGATTCCCAAACCGTTTCTTTGGTAGAATCTTTTACAAATGCCTGAAAGTCGGCATGGTGAAACAAAAGCGCTATTTCAGTTTTTTTGTCAAGCTGATGGTGAATGAATTTTTCGTCTTTCTCGGCCAGTCCGATTTCTTTGGTCGGTACGCCAATATAAATCTGAGAACCTTTGCCTGAGTATTTTTCTGAGAATGAAATGTGGGCCGACATGTTGTCTTTCTTATTTGTTGACCCGCAATTAAAACAAACTATAGATATTGAGCCCCCATAAAAACCAAAGTCATCAAACATTCTCAAAAAGTAGCCCCTAAAAAGTGGCTTGGACAGCATTTTCTCGTCGATCTTTCCATTGCAGAGCAAATCGCTGATTTGCTTTCGGGTTTTGGAGGCTACAAAAATGTAATCGAAATAGGAGCTGGAACAGGAGCACTTACCCAGTTTTTATTCCCAAAATCGGCCTATGCATTTCTCATTCTCGACATCGATGAGGAGTCCATACAATTTCTCCATAAAAAGTATCCAGAGCGACAGGCAGACATTCAACTCATCGATTTTCTAAACATGCCTTTCCCAGCCGACATGCCGCCAACTGCCATCATTGGTAATTTCCCATACAATATCTCTTCTCAAATCTTTTTCAGGGTACTGGAAAATCCAAAGCTGTTTCCTGAAGTGATAGGTATGCTTCAAAAAGAAGTGGCGGTTCGCCTGGCCTCCAAACCGGGCAACAAAGACTATGGCATTTTAAGCGTTTTGCTTCAAGCTTGGTATAAAGTGGACTATTGCTTCACCGTAGATGAACATGTTTTCGATCCACCTCCAAAAGTGAAATCAGGGGTCATTCGCATGCAATTGCAACCCGGATTGAAACCCGAAACATCCTGGCCAACTTTTCATAAAGTGGTAAAAACTGCATTCAATCAACGACGTAAAACCTTGCGAAATGCCCTTTCTGCATTTTTGCATACATCAGAATTGAAAGAATTGCCAATTTTTAACAAACGGGCAGAGCAACTCAGTTTTCTGGAATTTGAACATTTGGTAGAACTTATCAGTAAGCAAGCGCATGGAAAAAGTGAAAGTGTTGGTGATTGACCACATGCACCCCAGCATAGTGCCGCTATTAATGGAAGCTGGCTGTGAAGTTGATTATTTGCCGGAGGCAACCCGTTCTGAGGTTTTGGCCAACATTGCTGCTTATGATGGGCTTATTTTGAGAAGCAAAACCAAAGTTGATCAGACTTTGCTTCAACATGCCGATGGGTTGAAATTTATTGGCCGTTCGGGTGCAGGTTTAGACGGAATTGATGTTGAATTTGCAAACAGCAAAGGAATTGAAGTGCTCCATGCAGCCGAAGGAAACAGAGATGCCGTGGCAGAACACACCATTGGCATGTTGCTCGCTTTGATGAACAATTTCAAGCAAGCGCAACAGGAAATAGCTCATTTTGAATGGAATAGAGAAGGCAACAGAGGTTATGAAATTAAAGGTAAAACGGTTGCAATTATTGGTTTTGGCCACATGGGTTCAGCCGTGGCAGAGCGGTTGCTAAACTGGGGTTGCCGAGTGATTACTTATGATAGATTTAAGACCATAAAATTTGATGGCGTTGAGCAGGTAGAACTTGCCGATGTGTTTGCGCAAGCCGACATAGTTTCCTTTCATGTTCCACTCACCGACCTGACCCGAGACTGGGTCGATTTCAAGTTTTGGTCCAGGTTTTCAAAACCTGTTTGGACGGTCAACACATCCCGTGGCGAAATACTGAATTTGGCCAATCTTACACAGGCAATAAAGTCAGGAAAAGTGTTGGGTGCAGGACTTGATGTACTCGAAAATGAGCGGTTCGAAACACTGACAAACGAGCAACAAATAGTGATAGGTGAACTAACTAGATTAAAAAATGTAATTTTTTCTCCTCACATAGCTGGGTGGACTTTTGAGTCCTATGTTAAACTAAATGAGGTACTTATACAAAAGGTTAAGAAAATATTAAGGAAAGATTAAGAAGAAAATTTTGTGTTTCGGATTTTCTGCAAAATAATTGCCTTTGAAATCCATGTAAGATGGATTACTTTTGGTGTTTTGTTTTCAGAACTGTAGCGTGTTGAGACCAACTATATGACTAAACGTTTACTCCTGATCTTTGGAACTGTGGTACTTATTTCGGGAAATTTGTTTGCACAAAATGGCAAACTTTCGGGAAAAGTTACCGACAAAGAGTCGAAAGAACCTGTGCCTTTTGCCACAGTAAAAGTGTTGCAAGGAACAGTAATGAAGGGCGGAGCCACAGCCGACTTCGATGGAAAATATATGGTGTCTCCTATTACACCAGGAACCTATGACGTGGAGTTTTCTTCAATAGGCTATAAGAAACGAACAGTTAAAGGCGTGGTGATCAACTTTGAAACAACCACCAATTTGCCCATGCTGCTGTATTCCGAGTCTTCCACGCTGGAAGAGGTAGTGGTTTCAACTTATAAAGTGCCCTTGATTGACAAAGACAATACATCTACTGGCACAAAACTCACTGACAAAGACATTGAAAAACTTCCAACCAGGGATATCAACGCTGTATTAACCACTACTGCAGGTGTTTATTCTGCTGATGATGGGGGCTCGCTTAACATCAGAGGCAACCGAGGAGGAGATAATGCAGTTTTCATCAATGGTATTCGTCAGTTTGGAGCCACGTTGCCTCCAGTTGAATCCATAGCCGAATTGTCCGTTATCACAGGTGGTGTTCCGGCTCAGTATGGCGATGCTTTGGGTGGAATCATCAGCATTACGACCAAAGGACCTGCTTCCAGATTGTCGGGAAGCATACAAGGTGAAACTTCCATGCTTTTTGATAAATGGCGCTACAACTTTTTAGGAGCAAGCTCTTCAGGTCCCCTTTTGAAAATTGGCGGCAAGACAGATTCACTGGGTAATACTTCAGAAAGGAAAACTTTGATTGGATACTTCGCTGCCTTGCAATATACAGGTCAACGTGATGACGATCCATCTGCCTTGGGCAACTTCAGGATTAAGGACGAAGCATACAACCGATTGATTGCCAATCCGGTAACACCTTTTGGCACTACTTATCGAAGCTCTGCGGATTTTCTTAGTCCCAATGATATAGAAAAAATCTCCTATCGGCCAAATGCTTCGAATGACGCCATTCAGTTCAATACCAATATTGATATCCAGCCAAAAGATAACATGTTGTTGACTATTGGTGGAAATTTTAACTACTTCAAAGGCAATAATGGTGGCAATTTCAACATATTGAATTTTAGGAAAAACTCAGTAACCCGAGCCTACGATTACAATACTTTTATTCGTTTCCGACAAAACTTTAACACGGGTATTGCCGATTCAAACGCACTTATCAAAAACCTATATTATCAGGTACAGGTCGATTTTACTAATAGACAAGCTGTAACCTGGGATGACGACTTTAAGAAGGATATTTCTAAATACAACTACGTAGGTAAATTTGGAAATAGAACCATTGACATACCATTCGATTCCCTTGTTGTACGCACCGAAGATGGCGGTTTTCGTTCATTTAACGATGCAGTATTAAAAGATGTAGCAACAAACTTTTTAACATTTGAGCGCAATGGCAATAGCCCTCTTGGTCTTTATAATGAAGAAATTTTTAACAGAGAACAAGATATTTTTGGCTATGAAGCACTCTCAAATTTCAACGGTTTTCAGAACCATTCGCTCAGAACAGCTGGTTATTTCTTTTCTACGCCTGGGGCTTCCACCTCCACTTACTCTATTGGAGACCAACGCCAGTTTAGAACTTCAGTGCAAGCAGGATTTAACCTGAAAAATCACTCCATCAAGATAGGTGGTGAATATGAACAGCGAGTAATTAGTAGTTACAACATTGCCCCCATTCAATATATTAGAGGCGAGGATTTGGTGAACCAACATTTATTATCAGATGTGTTTGTGTTTGATAGGGTAGATGAAAACAATAATGTCTATGTAGCTCCACAGGTGAAAAGAGATGAGAATGGAAATGTAATGGATCAGACCAATTTCGACAGAAATCTGCGTCAAAGATTGGGCTTGAGAATCAATGACCTGATCAATATCAACAGCATCACCCCTGATCAAATCAACTTGCGGGATTTCTCACCTTATGAAATTTACGACAATGGCATTCGCCCTATGGGTAGCTGGTCGGGATACAACGCTTATGGTGAGCGCCAAGGCGGTGTTTTTAGAAGAGAAAGCAACTTCTTTGATTTCTTTAGAGATACTGTTAACAGATCTATTGATGCCTTTAGGCCAATTTACTACGCAGGATTTATTGAAGACAAATTCGAAATCGACGATTTGATTATCCGATTGGGTTTGCGGGTCGATCGGTTCGATGTAAATATGCCAGTTCTGCGTGATCCATATTCATTGTCAAGACTCAGATTGGTAGGCGAAACTGATATGTCACGGTTCTTAGGTGAAGAAGGTCGTGCATATGAGAGACCAGGAAATATTGGTGATGATTATGCTGTTTACGTGAATAAGTCATCTGACGATTATGACGGAAATAACCAAAATTCTTATCGGGTTCTGGGTTATCGTCAGGGCAATCGTTGGTTTGATGATCAAGGTGTTGAAGTAGGAAATCCTGCTGTTTTGGAATCGAACGGTAATATATTCCCATGGTACAACCTTACTGGACGTTCTGCATTCGAACGCCGTTTGCACCGTCAGTCTGGCATAACTCAGGATGCCTTCACCGATTTCAAACCTCAAACCAATTTCCTTCCAAGGGTATCTTTCTCATTCCCAATCTCTGAAGATGCCTTGTTTTTTGCACACTATGATGTGTTGACCCAAAGACCTTTGAGTTCAACTGGTGGGCAGAACTATGCAACACCTGATGACTATTATACACTTCGTCAAAATCAAGGTGCTTTCATAAATAACCCCAATTTGAATCCACAAAAGAAAATCGACTATCAGGTAGGTTTCCAACAGAGGTTGAACGCAACATCGGCTCTGAAGCTTTCTGCTTTTTATAGCGAAATCAGAGATTTGATTCAGGTAATAAATATATTGTATGCTTATCCAACCCGCTATGTCACCAATGGCAACCAAGATTTTAGTACTGTAAAAGGTTTTACCTTGCAATATGACTTGAGGCGAACTGGTAATTTTTCAGCAAACGCATCCTACACTTTGCAGTTTGCAGAAGGTTCGGCTTCAGACTTTGCAGGAAACCTATTAAATACTGCCACCCCCGTGATTAGAAACACTATTCCATTGAATTTTGACCAACGTCACGCTTTCAAGCTCAACTTCGATTACCATTTGAACAAGAACGAAGGTCCTGAAATTGCTGGTGTTCGACCTTTTGAAAATATGGGCTTCAACACTACATTTTTTGCAGGAGCAGGAACACCTTATACAGCTGACGGCTCTCCATGGGGAGGTCGATTTCAGATCAAAGGTTCTGTGAATGGATCTAGACTGCCATGGAACAATAGAACTTCACTTAGAATAGATAAGTCGTTCTTTGTACAGCGGGAAGGGAAGAAAGAGCACATGATCAACGTTTATTTCTATGTGCAAAACTTGTTTAACGTACAGAATGTATTGAATGTGTATGGCAGAACAGGCTCACCAACTAACGACGGCTTCCTTGAATCTGATTTTGGTCAGCAGCAAATCAGAAGCCAGGCTTCACCAGAAGCTTATGCCTACTTTTACAACATGACCATAGCCAACCCTGAAAATGTTTCACTGCCACGCCGTATGCGCATTGGCTTTTCTTACAACTTTTAATTGACAGCGATGATGGAAAATATTTTGAACTCATTTTTCCGAAAAGGCATTACAGTAGGTCTGTTTTTCCTGACCGGTATTTCATTTGCTACGATAAACGTTCCTGAAACGCAACAGGCGCCCAGGCCGAATACGCCTCCTGTGGTCAATCCATCTCCAAACCGAAATCTTCGGGTAGCCAATTGTGGCATCGTTGTAGCAGATTGTCAAACACCACAAGCTCGGGCTGAACTAAGCATTAACAATGTAAGAACCACATTGCTTACAGGTGGCGATATGTTTTGGGATGGTGTTGGGCTTCCAAAATATGAAGTGCCGAAAGTGAACAACCCCAACGAAATTCGCCGACACTCCATTTTTGCAGCCAGTATTTGGTTAGGTGGCTATGAAGCAGGAACAGGTGATGTGATTGTTCAGTCTCAAACCTACCGACAGGGACAGTTTACCTTCTGGACTGGTCCTATCGATCAAACGGGTAGTGGTAGAATTACATCAAGAGACCGTTGTCAGAAATGGGATAAGTTATTCAAAATTGAAAGGCGAAAAGTGTTGGAGTTTTTGGATCAATGGAGGCCTGGCATCAGACCTGAGGAAATTGATCCTGAGATTCTTTTCTGGCCGGGTCGAAGCAACCCAAACATGGTTCAGAGTTCTGAATACCTTGGAATTGAGAACGATTTTAATTTGGCTAAGTTCAGCGATGTGAACGGCGATGGAATTTATGATCCTGTAGATGGAGATTTCCCATTGTTACCAGGTACCGATCCTGATCCTTGTTGCGGGAGAACCGAAATTAATCCGCTAGGCGGGGCAGACCAGTGTCTTTGGTGGGTGATGAATGATGTAGGTAATGTGAAACGTTATCCTCAACCTCCTCAAATGCGCCCAATTGGTTTGGAAATTCAGGTGGAGGCCTTTCAATATGCAGCATCTGATCCGACCAACAATATGACTTTTTTGCGTCAAACCATTATCAATAAAGGTTGCAATACCATGAACGATTGCTACCTCGGAGAATGGGTCGATCCGGATTTGGGTAACTACAATGATGATTATGTGGGCAGTGATGTAACCCGAGGCTTAGGATATTGCTACAATGGAGACGATTTTGATGAAACTGCATTAGGCTATGGAGAAAATCCACCCACAGTAGGTGTTGATTACTTCCGTGGTGCGTATCCTGATCCAAACGATGGAATTGACAATGACCGTGATGGGCAAATTGATGAGCCATGCGAGTCAATTGGTATTACTAATTTTGTTTATTACAACAATAATAACAACCCGAAGAATGGTAACCCTAACAGTGGAATTGAATACAATAATCTATTGAGAAGTTTGTGGAGAGATGGCACTCAAATTGCGTATGGAGGTGATGGTACTGGACCTGTCCCACCTGACTTGTGGGGGAGGTTTATGTTTCCGGGCGACTCTGACCCCTTTGGACTAGGTTGTGGTTTTGGTTTGCCACCCAATAACGGGACCTGCGGACCACTTTGGGATGAATTTTCGGTCCCTAATCCCGTAGGTGACCGTCGGTTTATTGTTTCTGGTGGTTCATTCACATTGCGTCCCGGAGCACTGAATGAATTAACGGTAGGTATCGTTTGGGCCAGAGCTTCAAGCGGGGGCGCTCGTGGCTCATTAGGTTTACTTCGTGAAGCGGATGATTTAGCACAGGAGCGGTTCGACAACTGTTTCAAAAGATTTGTGGGTCCAAATTCTCCAAATCTGGAAATCACTGAAATGGATGGCAAGTTGATTTTCCAAATTGTAGAAGATACCATTTTCCGTCGTCCGTTGCAGACTACAGAAACATACCGTGAAACAGACCGTAACGTGACCATCATTACTGGAGATACATCTTATCGTTTTCAAGGATATGTGATCTATCAATTGGCTGATGCTACTGTAACAGCTGGAGAATTGAACAACCCGGATAGAGCTCGTTTGCTGGAAGGTGATGTGAATGGAGATGGTGTGAAAGATTTTGACGGCATCATGGATAAAGCCGACGGAATCACAAGTATCATTAATAAGGAGTATGATCCTTCTATTGACCAAAATATTCCTGTGTTGAAAGTGAGAGGAGAAGATAAAGGCATATTCAAAACTTTTGTAGTGAACAAAGACATGTTCAATACAGAGAAGGAAAGACTAACCAACTTTAACAGGTATTATTATTTGGTTATTTCTTACGCCAATCTCGCTAATTCAAATACTGAACGACCTTATCTGCAAGGCACTCAGAATGTAAAAGTATATACAGCTACACCGCACAAACCTGCGGTAGAAGCCTCCGGTACAGTTATACAGTCCACTTATGGTCAAACCCCTCCAGTGACAAGGATTACAGGTACTGGAACTGGTTTTTTACCAGTTGGTTTTAATGGACTGGAAATTGAAGATGGTTTTGAAGACAAAATTCTGCAGGAAAATTCAGTTCAGAATTTAACCTACCAATCAGGATTTGGTCCACTCAATGTAAAAGTGATCGATCCTAAGCGGGTGGCTAAAGGCGATTTTAGATTTAAAATGTTCAGCCGTCTGCGTTATAATAGGTATAATTCACGGCATGAGTTCAAAAAGGGGGATGTTATAGCTGGTACATTTGCCGGAACAAACGTGGGGGGTGCTTATGAAGGCTTTCCACAAATTCCAGGTGAAGGTATCGTAATAGGCGACCCCATCTTTGTAACTGACTCACTCATTGATTTGCCAATTGTAGTCTCTAATGCGGATAAAGGTGGTACTTTTAGTCTGATTATAAATGTCACATCAGGTGGAAGATTTGATCGCTATCAGTATACCCCCATTACATTTTTTGTAAAAGGGTCACCGGCATTGTCGACAAGGTCAGTTGAATTTGTTGAAAATGATTTTTGGGAACTCACTGAAACCAATACTGGTAAAGTTTACTTCTCAGAACGACCTGCATCGAGCATTTCTGAACAAATAATTCCGGAATATGGTATTTCAATTCGTGTTTCAGCAGGAAAAACTCCGGGCGAATTATCCTATGACCCGCCTTCAAATCGTCTAGTCAGGGCTAGTTTAGAGTGGGCTGAACCATCTAAAGCATGGCTTTTGCCACACAGCAATAATGCTCAGTTTATTGACACAACTACTGGGGCATTGTTAGGTTCTTTTAATTGGATTAGAACCGATGGAGATTTTACCGGTAAAGGAGCGCCATATTCAGCTGATCCTGAAGCCCAATTTGGTTCTATTCTCAATGGTGCATTTGCACCTTGGGCTGGAGCAACCAAATACTCGTCCACCAGGCCAAACCAATCAGGTCCTGCATACAACAGAACTAACGTCAACCAAAATGACTTTGCAACAGGAGCTGATGTCGCAAAATCTATGCAATTTGTTAACAATGTCGATATTGTGTTAACCAGTGACAAATCGAAGTGGACAAGATGTGCCGTCATTCAATTAGATGATCAACCAGGTGATATTGGAGCAGCCTCTGCAAATGACATACCTGGATTTTTTACACTCAAAAGTAAACGACCTTCACTCGATATAAATGGAAATCCTGAAGTAGGCGTTAACAGTCCTTTTGTTCGTGATACTGTTTCTAAAGGAATGAGCTGGTTTCCTGGGTACGCTATTGATATTGATCGTGGAGTTAGGTTGAACATGATGTTTTCAGAATCTATGAAAGCGGATTCTATCAATGGAAATAACTTAAAATGGGATCCACTAGGAGCTGTTTCAACTCCAATTGGAAATTTGGGTTCATCTCCGACCGGTGGAAGTTCATACATCTATGTTTTGCATTCAAAATACGATCAGGCCAAAAGTGTAGAATATCTGTACGATTCGTTGTACTACAGTATTCTTACAAAAGATCCTACATTCAATTCTGAGAATCGCTATGCCAGGGTTATTGCAGATTATTTTAACAAAAACATAAACGTTAGCTGGGTTGGTGGCTTTTCAAGACTGCAAAGATTTCAAGGAACAAGACTTGTCAATACACCTTGGCTGCAATCTGATTTGAGGGTCAAACTTCGTGTAACTCGGTCTTACAGAACCTATCCTGAAAATAAAGATGGCCAAGTTAATTCTCCCGAATACGGATTCAATACCGAGGGTTTAAACGTAATCAGAGCCAACAAAAGTGCTGCTCAAACTGCACTTGATTTGATACGGGTTGCTCCTAATCCTTACTATGGCTACTCCGCTTATGAGTCGTCGCAGGTTGACAATCGGGTGAAGATTGTGAATTTGCCTACGAAATGTGTTGTTTCTATTTACACCATCGGAGGGTCATTAATTCGAAGATTTAAAATCGACCAAACCAATGTGCCATTGTATGCCGCTGTTGAAAATGGAATTAGAAATAACAACAATGGCGCAAATGCCGTCACATTCCAGGATTGGGATTTAAGGAATGCAGAGAATATCCCCGTTGCTTCGGGTACATACATCATCCACGTCAATGCATATGATTTGGGTGAAAAGACTTTGAAATGGTTTGGTGTTACCCGTCCATTGGATTTGGACAGTTTCTAATTCAAAAATAAAAACAAACTTCTATTGATTTAGATTTCTAATGAGAAGATTTTTAATAATTCCCGCCTTGTTGCTAGTTGGTTTCAACAGCTTTGCCGGAAACGACGTCAAACGAGGTCAGGCTGGACAAACTGAACTTCAGTTTAATGGTTGGGCACGTTCGTCTGGTTGGGGCAATGCAAATACTGGTGGTGTACGTGGTGTTGAGTCTTTTGCCCTCAACATTGCTGGATTAGCCTACCTGCAAGGAACTCAGCTTACCTATGCCACTTCACGTTATTTGGTGGGTAGTGATATTCAGGTCAACAACATTGGTTTTGGCACCCAAGTGAGCGAAACAGGGGTTCTGGGTATTTATATAAGCTCGTGGAACCTGGGTGAATTTCTGGAAACCACTGCCGACAGACCTGATGGAACAGGAAATACTTTTAAGCCAACCTTGTTCAACTTTGGCATTGCTTATTCTAAAATTTTCTCGAAAACCATTACGGGCGGAATCGTTGTAAAAGGAATAAACCAATCCATTCCGAACGTTTCGGCTTTTGGCATTTGCCTCGATGCAGGTGTTCAATATAAAGGTGGTTCGCACGATCAGTTTAAATTTGGGGTAGCCTTGCGGAACATTGGGCCTAAATTGCAATTCCGCGGCGATGGTTTAACCTACCGTGGTACTGATCCCGGGCGTCGTTATCCCTTAACTGCATCTGTTCTTTCAGGGCAATATGAAATGCCGGCCATGCTCAATATTGGTGCTGGCTACGATTTCACCATCGACGAGCAAAGCCGAATTACTGCAGTTGGAAATTTCAACTCCAATTCATTTACGAAAGATCAATTTCAAGGTGGTGCTGAATATGCCTGGAAAGAAATGGTAATGATTCGAGCTGGATTGGATTATTCCGCTGGTATGTTTAATCCTGAAAACAGAACCAATGCTTACACAGGACCAACCTTTGGTTTAACCTTTCAGGTGCCTTTCAAATTTAATAAAGCCGGTGAGGCAGTTCAGGATCCTGATGCTGAGATCGATTCCACCCCGACTCCCAATAAAAAGGATCGCCAGAAAATGTTCGCTTTGGACTATTCCTACCGAACATCTAATCCTTGGGCCGGGACTCACACCATTAGCCTTACCTTAAACCTGTAGAATTTTACTACTTTTGCAATCTCTAAAAGGACGGCTCAGGCCGTTCTTTTGTTTTCACGCCCACAACTTCAAACACCATGTCCATATCTTATTACACCGAGGAAGGTCTCAAGAAACTTAAGGAAGAGCTTCACGATTTAAAAACCAAAGGCCGTGCTGCCATAGCCCGTGCCATAGCCGATGCAAGGGACAAGGGTGACTTAAGTGAAAACGCTGAATATGATGCGGCTAAAGACGCACAGGGGCACCATGAACTAAAGATTTCTAAACTAGAAGAAGTACTCAGTACCGCACGTGTAATTGACACATCTACCATCGACACTTCTAAGGTTTCAGTGTTATCGAAGGTGAAAATTAAAAATGTGAAAAATGGAATGGAGGTCACATACATTCTGGTCGCCGAAGAAGAGGCAGATCTGAAAACGAATAAAATTTCCGTTAAGTCGCCAATTGGAAAGGGTTTGTTGGGTAAAAAAGTAGGGGAAAAAGCTCCGATTACAGTTCCTGCAGGGGTGGTTGAGTTTGAAATTTTGGAGATTTCTATTGCGGAGTTTTAACATGTCCAGCATATTTTCACGCATCATTGCCCGCGAAATACCTGCCTGGATTGTGGCTGAGGACGAAGAACATATTGCATTTCTCGATATCAATCCACTTATGAGAGGCCATACACTTGTGGTGCCAAAAGTGGAAGTAGATTATTACTTTGATTTAAGTAAAAACGATTACCAGAACCTAAATCATTTCGCCCGCAATGTGGCGATAGCCATTAAGAAAGCCATTCCATGCGAAAGAATTGGGGTGGTAGTTATGGGGCTTGAAGTGCCACATTGCCACATGCACCTCATTCCCATTGATGCCATGGACGACATGAATTTTTCCCGACCTAAGTTGAAGTTGGAAAAGGATGATTTTCAGCGAATAGCAGAACAGATCAGCAGTCAGTTCGAAGGCTAAACCTTTAATCTTTCAGGGTTGTTTTTCACGAATTGACCCCATGATTTTGCACCTTTAACAGGTGCATTTTTTTGATAGTGGTGACAAAGAGCTACCGCAAGTGCATCGGTTGCATCACTAGGCACTTTATCCAGATTCAAATGGAGTTGTGTGGCCAACATAGCTGAAACCTGTTCTTTCGATGCATTTCCATTGCCGGTTATAGACTGTTTTATTTTTCGGGGCGCATATTCAATAATGGGGATTTCTCTGGATATAGCAGCGGCCATGGCTATACCTTGAGCTCTTCCTAGCTTGATGGCAGATTGCGCATTTTTTCCTTGAAAAGGAGATTCTATTGAAACTTCATCGGGCAAGTGCAATGTGATCAGTTCCAAAATTCGTTTGTAAATTTTGGACAAGCGAATGGCATGCGATGGTTCAGTTGCAAGTCTCAAAACGCCTATTTCAAGCAGTTCCAATTTGTTTCCGGAAGCATGGATGATGGCAAAACCCATGACTCTGGTACCTGGATCGATCCCTAGTATAATTTTGTCAGATAAATTGGCTTTCATGCCCAAAATTAACAATCATTGCCGGTATGTTTTTGCTTTACTTGTTGTTTTGGTTCTGGTTGTTTACTTATACCACGGTTTTGGTATGGGTTTCAAGTCAGATTTCAGGCCGAAGAACTACGTTTAAAGGTAATAAGATTCATTCAAATGAACTGCTTTTTTCAGTGATAATAGCAGCCAGAAATGAGACCAATAACCTTCCTCAATTACTTCGTGATTTGCAGCAACAAACATTGGCATCACACCTGTGGGAAATTATCCTCGTAGACGATCATTCAGATGATCATTCGGAAATATTGGTAGAGCAATTCCGCCTGCATTTGCCTTTGCATTACCTGAAGTTGGATGACGGGGTAAGTGGAAAGAAAAATGCCATTGAACATGGGTTGCAATTGGCCAAAGGAAAATGGGTGGTATCTACAGATGCTGATTGCAGGTTGAATCCTTTTTGGTTAGAGAATTTGTATCAGCTGGTATTGACGGAAGGTTGCAACTGGATTTCTGCTCCCGTTTTTATCGAAGCAAATTCCGGTAGATTTTTACATAACTTCCAACGGATTGACCTTATTCCGGTTATGGCGTTTACGGAGTTTTTTTTCAAATTGAAAATGCCTTTAATGAGCAATGCCGCCAATTTAGCTTACCGTAAAAGTTTGGTACTTCATGATAAATCTGAACCAGGGACTGAGCATGCCAGCGGTGACGACGTTTTTCTCATGTACAAAGCAATGAATGAAGGCTCCAACAAACTTATTTTCGCAGACAACGTTGAAAGTGTGGTACTTACCTCACCTGTAGATTCTTGGCGTGAATTGCTGCATCAGCGAACTCGTTGGGCGGGCAAGTGGAGCTCCCTGCCAAATGCGCCGGTTAGAATGTTGGCCATCTATGTCTTTTTTTCCAACCTGATCGCCTGCTTTTGTTTGCTATTTGGAATTTTCGCCATGTCCCCATTGACCATCGTTTTCTTCGGTATAAAAATGTTGCTGGAAATTTGGCTAATAGTGAGTTACGCCAATAAGTATCAGCAGTCTTTGCCAGTGCTTTCTTTAATTATGAGCACAATTTTATATCCGTTCTTTGCCGTTTTTATTGGGTTGTTTGCCACATTCAACCCTTCTTTTTACTGGAAAAACAGACACTATTCGAAATGAATATGAGTGATTTTGAGTTTGACGTGCTTGATGAATTGTATTTCATTCAATCCTTTGAAGCATTGCAGGGAAACCTTGGTTGTACATCGGACGATTTAGCTGTCTGTTTGCAAACGCTGTTAGACAAAGGTTGGATAAAACTTGCCGAACCCATTGAAGACCAAATTGTTCCTCCAGTAACATTTAATATCATACAGAGCCCAATTCGGTATCATTATTTGATTTCGAAAGAGGGATTGCTTGCCCACAACTCAGCCTGATTTTTTCTTTGTTTTTGGCTTTTTTCCCTTGGGCTGCTTGATTGGTTTCTTTGGAGTTATTTTTAGTGGAATTTCTTTTTCCATGCCAGGTTTTGGAAAACGTGACAAAACGATTTGCTCCAAAGTGGGTCGCTCTGTAAGTCGCCAAGTAAATCCCTTTAGTTTTTTGTCTGGTTCGAGCAATTCATGTGTAGGTGTGAAAGTACCTTCAGGAGCCGTGATAGAAGTCACTGTTTTAAGTTTATTGTTTGCCATGAAATGTGCTACCATGTTGGTGCACAACATTTTATTCATGCCAAGCAAGGCCGTGTCGCCTTCCAGTGCAAAGTATATGCTTTGTGCATTTCCAAATACTTCCAGCTTGCTGATCTGATTTTTGGTGAAATGTCCTATCATTCTTTTACCTTTAATTTGGTTGTAATTGAGCAGGCTATCTTTCGAAATCAAAAAACTATTTTGGCGGAGGTAGAGCTTGTCGATTTCGTTGTTGGCAAGTTGTACTCGAATAGAATCTGCGGTGATTTGGTTTTTTTCACTCCACAATACCGGATCTTTAAAAAAGTAAATGCTGGAGTCTTCGAATTGATACACCAACGAATCGCAAATACCTTGAAGCGAAGCTATAAAAACTTTGGTGCTTCCTTTCGCCATCATTTTCCGTGTTGCAGGATTTCGGTTGTTTGAAGTTTGAAGTGTGTCGGCTGTTAAATACAGCGTATCCGGTTTCATCGGATATTTCATCAGCAAATCTCCAAATACCTTTGATCGGTCTTTGGCATCGTCGAAATAGGCATGTTGGCAATAAATAGTGGCACTGTCCTGCTTGGTAAACATGGTGACTCGGCCATGTGCTTCGCCTTTTTTATCCAACCGATTAAAATCAATTTTGTCGCCTTCCATCCAATAGGTGTCCGACTCCATTTGTGACCTGCCTACAAGGTTGCCTTTTCTGGTTTGGGTGTTGTAGCTTCCTTTTCTGGAATATACTGTTCCATCTGCCGATACTATTTTTGATTTGCCAAAAAAATAGGCCATTTTATTCACCAAGTCATAGTTTAAACTGTCGGTGGCCAAAGTAAATTCATTGCCTTGCAGGTTCACTTGATTTCTAAATTGCATGGTTCTGGCCACTTTGTCGTAGCGGCCATATAAGCTGGTCAGCTTGTTGCCTTCATCCGTAATCACGCCACCGGTAGTATATTCAGCTTGTCCACTGTTGATATTATATGTCAGTTGAGGTGTTTTTAAAGTAGCTTGTTTGTCTACCATTACTACATTACCAGTCACAACTGCTTGATTGCTCAATTCGAAAATAACCAAGGTGTCGCCAGTAATTGTCATCCCGTCAGCATCGACCAGGCGCATGTTGCCCCAAAATTTCATGAGTTTTTGGGTGTTATATTTCCACATGTAGTCTGAAAACAGCGATCTTCCAGGTTGTGTAAACTGAACGTTTACAGATAGTTGTGTTACTTGTTCGCCATTCAACAAGATGGATTCCATGTTTTCTGCACTGTAGTTGAGGTTTTGAGCCTGCAACTTCAAAGTGAAAATCAACAGGAGAAGGGTGAGCCGAATTGAAAAAGGATTAGTTATTGAACCCATTGTGCTGCAAAATTGGGTATTTCTTTCCTTACCCTCATCAGTCAGATGTCAGCATACTGCAAGTTTGGTTCCAAAAGTGAGTCTTTTTTGTTTTTATGGAAGTTGAACTGGTAAATACCCTTTCTTCACCTTATTTTTACAAGCAAAACTACCTCCACATGTACACCGACCTTCAAACCATTTTGCAGGCAGAAATTCAGAAAATCAAAGACGAAGGCCTCTACAAAAGCGAAAGAATAATCACAACTCCCCAAGCAGTGGAAATTTCCACCGATCAATCGGGTGAGGTGTTGAATTTTTGTGCCAACAACTACCTTGGACTTAGCAGTCATCCTGCTGTAATTCAGGCGGCGAAAGATGCTATCGACACACATGGTTTTGGTATGTCGAGCGTGAGGTTTATTTGCGGTACACAAGATTTGCACAAACAACTTGAAGAAAAAATTTCAAGGTTTTTGGGAACCGAGGATTGCATTTTGTATTGTGCGGCTTTCGATGCAAATGGTGGTTTGTTCGAGCCTTTGCTGGGTGAACAAGATGCCATCATTTCTGATGAATTGAACCATGCTTCCATCATTGACGGAATCAGACTGTGTAAAGCCAAGCGATTTCGGTATAAAAATAATGATATGGAAGACCTTGAAAATCAGTTGAAAGCAGCTGAAGGGTCAAGGCTTAAAATGATATTCACCGATGGTGTCTTCTCCATGGATGGTACCATTGCCCAACTTGATAAAATTTGTGATTTGGCCGATCAATATGGTGCCATAGTCGGTATTGATGAATGCCACGCAACGGGTTTTGTAGGTAAAACCGGCCGGGGAACCCACGAACTGAGAGGGGTCATGAACCGGGTTGATATTATTACTGGCACTTTAGGCAAAGCACTTGGTGGTGCTTCCGGAGGTTTTACTGCTGCTAAGAAGGAAATTGTAGATATATTAAGACAGCGTTCCCGACCCTATTTGTTTTCAAATGCCTTGGCTCCAAGTATTGTAGGTGCCTCCATTGCTGTGATGGACATGCTGACTGAAACAACAGCCTTGCGAGACAAGCTTGAAGAAAATACAAAATATTTCAGATATAAAATGACTGAAGCTGGTTTCGACATCAAGCCAGGTGAACACGCTATTGTGCCTGTTATGCTGTATGACGCAGTATTGGCTCAGAATTTTGCCCAAAAATTGTTGGCAAAAGGCATTTACGTTGTTGGATTTTATTATCCGGTTGTGCCAAAAGGAAAAGCCAGAATCAGGGTTCAACTGTCTGCCGCACACGAACTTCACCACCTGGATCAAGCCATAAACGCCTTTATTGAAATAGGGGAAGAATTGGGGGTTTTGCAAAACGCCTGAACCTCTGATACATTATTTTGTTTTGAATCAAATACCATCACCACTTCATGAAAATTATATTGGTTTGGGCATTCACAATGCTCTCCTTCGCTTCCCTTGCCCAAAAGGAGGAATCTTGTCAGCATGTAAAGGGTTCAAGTCCAGCTACAAAGAGTGCAAGACTTACCCGGCAGCAAATCCTAAAGGCTGAAAGGTACAATGTGCATTACTACAATCTTGATCTGGAACTTAGCAACCTGAGTACGCAAATCAGCGGAACTGTGGCTATGCACGCAGCTACGTTGCAACCTGTTGATTCCATAGTTTTTGAACTTTTTGAAAGCCTGGCAATCACCGAAATTTCGCTCAACGATTCAGTTGTATCATTCGTAAGGCGAGGTTCTGCTGTATTGGTTCCTGCAAATCTGGGAGCCAATCAACAGTTTAGACTAACCACTGTTTACAATGGCACTCCACCTGCAAGTGGTAGTACCCCATTTGGAGGTGGAGGCATGAGCAACGCTTCTTCCCCTACCTGGGGCAACAGAATTACCTGGTCTTTGAGTCAACCTTTTTCAGCCTATGAATGGTGGCCTTGTAAGCAATCGCTGAAGGATAAAATCGACAGCGTGGACATAAATATCACAACCCCATCTATCTGTAAAGCGGGTGCTAATGGTCTGTTGATTGAAACCTTGGATTTAGGAAATGGGCAAACCCGATATTCCTGGAAACATCGGCATCCGATAAGTTACTACCTCATTTCAGTTGCAGTAGGTCAGTATGTCGATTACAGTTTTAAAACATCTATCCCAGGAACACTGGATTCGGTTTTGGTACAAAACTATGTGTATGATAATCCACAAACACTTGAATATTGGCGCAGTGACATTGACTTAACCGGCCCCATGATGCAGACTTTTTCCCAATTGTTTGGCCCTTATCCGTTTAGAAACGAGAAATATGGTCATTCCATGGCACCACTAGGCGGTGGCATGGAGCACCAAACTATGACTACGCAAGGAACTTTTGGTCGGGGCTTGACGGCGCACGAATTAGGCCATCAATGGTTTGGCGATTTGGTCACTTGCAAAGCATGGTCCGACATTTGGGTGAATGAGGGTTTTGCCTCTTACTGCGAATATCTAATGCTTGAAAACTTGTTTCCAGGCGAAGAAGTGAGCCAAATGGCTGGTGTTCATAACAGTATTATGCAACAGCCATCAGGAGCTGTTTGGGTATTGGATAGCGTGAATACAAGTCGAATTTTTTCTGGAAGGCTAACTTACAACAAGGGTTCTGCAATCATTCACACCTTAAGACACATCATCAACAATGATTCGCTTTTCTTTTTGTCACTCAGAACCTATCTCTCCCGATATGCAAACGGCACAGCTATAGGTGTAGATATGAAAAGTGTGTTGGAGGAAGTAACAGGTGTGAATCTTAATGCAGCATTCGAACAATGGTATTTTGGAGAAGGATTTCCCACCTACAGTGCCCGTTGGAACAATGTGAACGGCAACCTTCACCTGCGGATTTCACAAACCGTTTCAGCAGCATCGGTTACGCCATTTTTTACTAATCCCCTGGAAATCACGTTCACAAGATCTGGCGGACAACCTGATACCACCATTCGCTTTTCAGTGACAGCAAGTTCAAATACTTATATTATCTATGGATTGGATAATGTTGCCTCTGTGGGTGCTGTAGATCCCACCAACTGGATTGTGAACCGTGTTGGCAATACATCCCGTGATGCTTCGCTTGTTGTTTTAGGAAACGAGTTGAGCACAGAATTTGAAGATGTGCTGATTTATCCGAATCCAACAGCAGGAATAGTTTCAATTAAAATGCCAGATAATCAGGATTATACCCTGAATGTGATAGGTGTAGATGGCAAACTGTTGACTAAAAATGACTTTACGCTTCAATCCCAAATTGACTTGAGCCATCAGCCTTCCGGGCAATATTTGCTTATGATTGAAAATAAGAAGACAGGATTGAGAAGAATGAAATTGGTGAGTAGGTGAAGAAAAATTAAAGCACCAGGGCAGGAGAAATTTCAAGCATGGCACTTATCGACATGTTCACCACAATGTCTATTTGTTCTTCCAAAGTGAGGTAAGAAGTGTCTATCAATACAGCATCTTCTGCCTGTCGGAGGGGGCTTTCTGTACGGGTGCTGTCGATTCTGTCCCGATGGTTTAAATTTTCGATGATTTTATCCAAGCCTACCAATTGGTTGTTCGAAAGCAATTCTTGTTGGCGTCGCATAGCCCTGATTTGTACGTCAGCAGTCATGAAAATCTTAACTTCTGCATCTGGAAAAACCCGGGTTCCAATATCCCGGCCATCCATCACAACACCTCTTTTTTTGCCCATCCGTTGTTGCTGAGCCACCATGGCCGTTCTCACTGCGGCTATAGTGCTCACCTCACTTACCTTTTCTGAAATATCCATTTGGCGGATGTCTTCCTCCACATTTATTCCGTTAAGAAAAGTTTCGTTTTTGCATGTTCTTGGATTGTGGATGAAGCTAATATGAATTTCTTCAAGTGCCTTGTCAACCTTTTTAGGGTTGGTCATTTCTACATAGTGGTCTATAAAATATTTAGTTACTGCTCTATACATGGCTCCAGTGTCGATATAACCATAGCCAAGCCTGGCGGCCACTAATTTAGCTGTGGAACTTTTACCGCATGATGAATAACCGTCTATGGCTATGACTATACGTTTGGGGGGCAGCATGAGGGGAGATTAGTGTTTTGTCCTCAATGATAAGGCAGACATGGCACTCTGCCAAATACCTTTTAGATTTTTAAAGTGAGTTTAATTTCATTCAACCTCAAAAGTGCCTCTACAGGCGAAGTAGCATTGATATCTAATTTTTCCAGCATTGCTTTCACTTTCAATATGTTAGGATCTGGTGGTTCAAACAAACTTAGTTGGTAAGTCTGTTTTGGAATGTCTTTAATTTTTTTCTGATGTTTGCTTCTATTCTGATCTTCCTCCAAATGGTGCATAATTTCTCCTGCTCTTAAAACTACCGGAATAGGGATGCCAGCCATTTGAGCTACCAGAATTCCAAAACTGTGCTCACTGCCACCTGGTTTTAGCTTTCTTAGAAACAGTACTTTTTTGCCTGCTTCTTTTACTGCCACATTAAAATTTTTGATTCTGGGAAAATCATTGGCCAGTTCGTTTAGCTCGTGATAGTGGGTTGCGAAAAGTGTTCTGGCCTTGCATTTTGGGTGGTTGTGCAAGTGCTCTACAATGGCCCATGCAATAGAAATTCCATCGTAAGTGCTTGTTCCTCTGCCAATTTCATCCATGATCACCAAACTGCGGGCAGACAAATTATTGAGTATGCTGGCAGTTTCTGTCATTTCAACCATGAAGGTAGATTCTCCTTTCGATAAATTGTCTGATGCGCCAACCCTAGTGAATACTTTATCTACCATGCCCAATTTGGCAAAACTTGCGGGTACAAAACTGCCCATCTGAGCCATTAGACAAATGAGGGCAGTTTGCCTGAGCAGTGCAGACTTTCCGGCCATATTTGGCCCTGTGATGATGATAAGTTGCTGCATTTGGTTGTCCAGAAAAACATCATTCGGAACATACACTTCTCCAGTTGGCAGTTGTTTTTCAATCACAGGATGCCGGCCATCTTTGATGTCTGTAATGATTTCTTCACAAAGTTCTGGCTTACAGTAATTGTTATCCTGAGCCACTTTGGCAAAAGATAAAATGCAGTCAATTACCGAAACCGATTTTGCATTCTGCTGAATCTGAAGAATGAACTCACTTGTGTCTTCAACCAATTTTTGATAGATATTCCACTCAATCTGCCCAATTTTTTCTTCAGCATTCAGTATTTTATCTTCGTATTCCTTGAGCTCGGGGGTTATGTATCTTTCTGCATTTACTAGTGTCTGTTTTCGAATCCAGTCAGCAGGCACTTTTTCTTTGTGGGCATTAGTGACTTCCAGATAGTAGCCAAATACTTTGTTGAACGCCACTTTCAGTGATGAAATTCCTGTTCGTTCTATTTCCCGCTGTTGTACCTGAAGCAAATAGTCCTTGCCATGAAATGCAATTTGATGCAACTCGTCAAGTTCTCCATCTATTCCTCTGCGAATCATACCACCTTGGTTGCTCAACATAGGCGGTTCATCCACCAGAGTATTACCTATTTTTTCTTGCAAAAAGAAGCATGGATTCAACTGTTGAAGCAGAAGCTTAATTCCAGCTTCTGTTTTATTCGACAACAGTTGTTGAATAGGAGCGATGAGTGATAAAGTGCGTTTTAAAACCACCATTTCTCGTGGGTTTATGCGCCTTACAGCCACTTTCGATATCAATCTTTCAAGGTCTCCAAATTGCCTAAGTAATTGAATAAGTGCATCGATTGTCTCAGCATCCTGTTTGAAAGATTCAACCATATTGAGCCTTTCTTTCACCTTGCTCATGTCTTTTAGAGGCATCAGCACCCATTTTCTCAGCAGTCGGCTGCCCATAGGTGTGGTAGTGTGGTCTAAAATCTGAACCAAAGGCACACCTCCTTCATGCTGGGGATAAATCAGCTCAAGATTTCGAATGGTGAACTTATCCAACCAAACAACATGGTCTTCGTCTATGCGAGCAATTGAGCTTATATGATGAATTTCCCGGTGCTCAGTTTCTTCCAGGTAATGTACAATGGCGCCGCTCGCTACAATGCCTAAATTGTACTCTTCAATGCCGAAGCCTTTGAGGTTATTGGTTTTAAAGTGCCTTCTAAGAATATCGTAACCGAATTCAAAATTGAACACCCAGTCTTCGAGACCAAACGTATTAAATTGATCGCCAAGTAGTTGATGGGTAAATTCCTTTTGGTTTTTACAAAATAAGATTTCCGCTGGCTGAAAGCTTTGAATAATTTTATCTATTTGTTCTGCGGTTCCTTGGGAGGTAAAAAATTCACCGGTTGAAATGTCGCAAAATGCTACGCCACCTTCTCCCTGTACAAAATATACGGCAGCCAACCAATTGTTACTTTTTCCATCGAGTACTTGGTCGTGCATGGAAACTCCCGGTGTAACAAGTTCGGTAACACCTCTTTTTACAATGCCAATAGCCGTTTTAGGGTCTTCGAGTTGGTCACAAATTGCAACTCTTTGACCTGCCCTGACTAATTTTGGTAAGTAGGTGTCGAGCGCATGATGCGGAAATCCAGCAAGTGCTACTTCTGACGCTGAACCGTTGGCTCGCTTTGTTAAAGTGATGTTTAATATTTTGCTAGCAGTTATTGCGTCATCTCCGAATGTTTCATAGAAGTCGCCTACTCTAAATAGCAGCAATGCTCCAGGGTGCTTACCCTTGATGGCATTGTATTGCTTCATGAGCGGTGTTTCTTTCAGTTCTTTCAAAACCGGTAATTTTGGGTACGAAGAAAGCGAATCGACATGTGGCACCCAAAATACATTGAATCAAAAAAATTAGGCAAAAAAAAGTCCTGCCATTTCTGACAGGACTTTTTTAAGGTAATTAAATTACTTTTTTGAAATTTTGGTTTCTTTAACCAAACGGCCACTTGCTGTTACCAGTTCTAACCTGTAGATGCCTTTTTTGTATTTTCTGTTGCGAAGATCTCGTGATATTTCCTGGAAGGTTGGATCTGTAGTTGGCTGTTCTGAGATTACGTTTCCGTTGAAAATAACCCTAACAATGTAGCCATTTGTTTCATCCCGATCTTCTTTGATCATTCTGTTGTGGTTCACAGCTGGGGTTGTTTCTACAGCAGTTGGCTTATATTGCCTTGCTGGCTTGGCTCTGCCATCATCACCAAGGAAGGACGAAGCAAGTTGAGAATCTTTGGCTATGTAAAAGATTAAACCTAATCCCAATACAAAAACCAAGGTGCGGATGTAATTTGAAGACTTCATGACTGTTTGAATTTATTTGAAAGATAGAGGTAGAACGTCTACTTTGAAATGACGGCTCTGTCCTTTCTTTAGAAAGTATAATTTCATCTGTATATAACTGATTTCAGCCGTTGAAATGAATATTTTTCAGAATGAATTTGGTTTCATGTCTGCCTCCTTTTTGCAAATGCTACGCCACCTTCTCCCTGTACAAAATATACGGCAGCCAACCAATTGTTACTTTTTCCATCGAGTACTTGGTCGTGCATGGAAACTCCCGGTGTAACAAGTTCGGTAACACCTCTTTTTACAATGCCAATAGCCGTTTTAGGGTCTTCGAGTTGGTCACAAATTGCAACTCTTTGACCTGCCCTGACTAATTTTGGTAAGTAGGTGTCGAGCGCATGATGCGGAAATCCAGCAAGTGCTACTTCTGACGCTGAACCGTTGGCTCGCTTTGTTAAAGTGATGTTTAATATTTTGCTAGCAGTTATTGCGTCATCTCCGAATGTTTCATAGAAGTCGCCTACTCTAAATAGCAGCAATGCTCCAGGGTGCTTACCCTTGATGGCATTGTATTGCTTCATGAGCGGTGTTTCTTTCAGTTCTTTCAAAACCGGTAATTTTGGGTACGAAGAAAGCGAATCGACATGTGGCACCCAAAATACATTGAATCAAAAAAATTAGGCAAAAAAAAGTCCTGCCATTTCTGACAGGACTTTTTTAAGGTAATTAAATTACTTTTTTGAAATTTTGGTTTCTTTAACCAAACGGCCACTTGCTGTTACCAGTTCTAACCTGTAGATGCCTTTTTTGTATTTTCTGTTGCGAAGATCTCGTGATATTTCCTGGAAGGTTGGATCTGTAGTTGGCTGTTCTGAGATTACGTTTCCGTTGAAAATAACCCTAACAATGTAGCCATTTGTTTCATCCCGATCTTCTTTGATCATTCTGTTGTGGTTCACAGCTGGGGTTGTTTCTACAGCAGTTGGCTTATATTGCCTTGCTGGCTTGGCTCTGCCATCATCACCAAGGAAGGACGAAGCAAGTTGAGAATCTTTGGCTATGTAAAAGATTAAACCTAATCCCAATACAAAAACCAAGGTGCGGATGTAATTTGAAGACTTCATGACTGTTTGAATTTATTTGAAAGATAGAGGTAGAACGTCTACTTTGAAATGACGGCTCTGTCCTTTCTTTAGAAAGTATAATTTCATCTGTATATAACTGATTTCAGCCGTTGAAATGAATATTTTTCAGAATGAATTTGGTTTCATGTCTGCCTCCTTTTTGCAAATGCTACACCAATTCCAAGCAACATGATGAAGGAACCACCCCAAAGTAAATTAATATGAGGTTTTTCCAAAGCTTTCATAATCACCCATTCTCGTTGGCTTGTTTTTACCTCGAAGGTAAATTTGCCTGATTCAGGATTAATACTCAATAGATTTATCCAAATACCCATCCCTGGCACTTCGTATGGAATTCTGCCAACCATCCTGTCTTTAATCACAAAAATGGGTTGCGCCAGGTAGCTCTGATTTTGGTCAAATACTCGAATGATAGCCTTTACAGCAGCGTCGCTTGGTTCCAGGGCAATGCCGTCAATTTCTTGAATCCTTTGTACTTCTGTTAGCACGGCTACCAAATCGTTTACAAAAAATGTATCGCCCACTGCAAGAATTTGCTCTTCTGGTTTCGACCACTCAGGTTCCTGATCTGGAGGAGGAATGGATGAAACATGTGTGTACATATCGGAGGTAAGGCTTCGTTTTATGTCAGGTGAAGCTATCAGTCCCATGTTTGGGTTTACCTGAGCTCTGGGAAACAGTTTGAACGATTTTCCGTCGCTGGTTTTATATTCTATTTCATAATATGTGTTTTCCGGATTCAGTTCAACCGTGTCTCCTTTTTTAAATGCTGTTTTTTCGCCACTTACAATTGGATTTTTGAGCACTGCCAATCTTGGGTTCTCTGTTGGTTCTAGCCATTGTTTATCTACAAATCCGCTGTAATCTTTTATTTCTGAACGAGTTCCTTTGTAAGTAAGCTCATATTTCCCCATTTGAATTGGTTTGTTCAGCCAAATCAACACGTTGTCCCGGTTCATGTCTTCAGGGAAATCTTTTCTGTAAATCAATCCAGACTGATTGAGTGAAATTACTTTTGAGTACCCTGACGAAAATAATATTCCAATCAACATGATGGCGACGCCTGCATGTGAAATGGCTCCTCCGGAAAGCTTGGTATTTTGCTTGACCAACCTGAAAACAATGACGCCATTTGCTGCTACCGAAAACAAGGCAGCGAGCAAGACCACGATGTAAACAAACGAGTCGATTTTGGCAAACAAAATAATAAGGGTAGTGGCAAGAAGTGCCAGGATAAGTGGTATCGATAACTTATTCCAGTCTGCCGTTTTTTCCATTTTTGTCCACCAGAAATATTGCCCAATCGCAGAAAAAATAGCTATGGCTACTGTGAACCACATTTGCCAGGTCGTGTAATGAGCAATAGGGTCGGCAGGTGGAGCCATTTCTAATGAAAATCCAAGGGCTTTAAAAATTGCATTGTAAACAGGAATAGAGGTGGAGACTAAAACCTGAAACGAAGATAGGCTGAGAATCATGATTCCCATAAAAATCCAAAATTCACGGCTAAAGATTTTTAGTTCCTGCGAGGTAACAGGAATGCTTTTCCAACGAAGAGCGACAAGTAAGATAACAAGAAAAATGCTTGCCAACAAGCCTATAAGCAACTGACCAGACAATCCAAGATCGGTAAATGAATGCACGGAGGCATTTCCAAGAATGCCGCTCCGGGTTAGAAATGTGGCGTATAGAATGAGAATGAATGTGGTAATGACCAATATGAAGGATGTGCGCAGTGCTGGTGCCGATTTTCTGTGGCTCACCATGCCATGTAAACTGGCAATGAGCATAAGCCATGGAATATAAACGGCGTTTTCAACCGGATCCCAATTCCAATAGCCGCCAAAGTTCAGCGTTTCGTATGCCCAATATGCACCCATTAAAATCCCAAGGCCTAAAACACCAGCTGTGAATAAAGTCCAAGGTAAAACAGGCTTTAACCAACCATCAAAATCTTTTTTCCACAAAGCGGCAATGGCATAGGCAAAAGGCACCAAGGTACCCGCAAATCCAAGAAACAGGGTAGGAGGGTGAATGACCATCCAGTAGTTTTGAAGCAATGGATTTAAACCTCGACCATCTTCCGGTATGTAGTTTGGATTCATTTGAAATACAGGAGCTGTGGCACCTAATGCATCTCTCATGAGAATAAATGGAGAGCTGCCAATTTTTAAATTGAGGTAGGGCAACACCACGCCCAAAATCATAGAAGTGAGAAATGCCTGAACCAGCATAAAGACAAACAGCACAGCTGGTTGCCATTTGTTGTTTTTGAATATCAGGAATAATCCTAGCACCACATGCCAGAAAATCCAGAGCAGAAAACTACCTTCCTGGCCTTCCCAGAAGCAAGATATCATGTAATATGCTGGCAGGTGTTTACTTGAATGGCTCCATGCATAATGGTATTCATAATAGCCGTTGTAAATGATAGCAAACAACGTGACTACCACAGCCAATACTGATGCAGCATGAATCCAGAAAGTAGTTTTGGCAAGTTTTAGCCAGTGTACTTTGTCACCAGGGGTTGCTTTTTCGGTTTGAAACCAGGCATAACTTCCCAGAATAGACGAAATAAAAGATATGATGACAAAAAGGTGGCCTGAATTGCCAATGAGGTAGTGCATGTAGTAGCTGAAGAAACGGATGCAAAACTAACTCGAATTGCCCTAGATTTGTTAATTACTGGTTAAAGCTTTTTAGGGATATTTAATTGGGAATACGGAATGCTGCTCTGCAATTACTTGCTGCTTATTGTTTTTTGTTCTATTCGCTTTTCGTAGTCCTTGCCTTCAAAAATGTAATCGACATAAATTCCTGGAGTATGGATGTTGTTTGGATCGAGTTCGCCGGGCTGCACCAGTTCTTCCACTTCCGCAATGGTGATTTTTCCTGCTGCCGCCATCATGGGATTAAAGTTTCGGGCTGTGCCTTTAAAAATCAGGTTGCCCTTGGTGTCGCCTTTCCATGCCTTTACAAAACTGATATCTGCTTTCAGCCAGCTTTCCATCAGGTATTTTTTACCGTCAAACTCCCTTACTTCCTTGCCTTCAGCCACTTCGGTTCCTACGCCTGCAGGTGTAAAAAAGGCAGGAATACCAGCACCTCCGGCTCTTATTCTTTCAGCCAGCGTGCCTTGGGGAATGAGTTCTACTTCAAGTTCACCACTGAGCAATTGTCTTTCAAACTCAGCATTTTCACCTACATAGCTGGAGATCATTTTTTTCACTTGCCTGGTTTTAAGCAAAAGTCCAATGCCAAAATCATCAACGCCGGCGTTGTTGCTGATGCAGGTAAGCTTTGTTGCCCCAGATTTTAGTAAAGCGGCGATACTGTTCTCAGGAATTCCGCAAAGCCCAAATCCGCCTAACATGAGTGTTGAGCCATCTTTTACCAGATGAATAACTTCGTGGGCAGAAGCAATTACTTTATTAATCATGGGTTGGTGTAAGTGTGAGTTGGCAAAGGTAGTATATTGGTAACATCTGCTACTGTTTAGAACTTACAGAAATGAAAAAGCCCTGCTTTTTGGAGCAGGGCTTTGATGTGTGCATGTCACAGAATGTTAAGCAATAGAAATTAGCCTTTCAGGTTTGATTTTTGCTTCTTCTTTTTTAGGAAGAGTTACTTCAAGAATTCCGTTTTCATATTTAGCCCCGATGCGTTCGGCGTCTATAATGGAAGGTAGCGTAAATGAACGATCAAACGAGCTGGTGCTGAATTCTTTACGGGTAAATTTTTCCTCAACAACTTCATGTTGGTTTTCAATGTTACCGTGAAGTGTAAGCACATTGTTTTTCACACTGATAGAAATATTATCCTTCTGAAAGCCGGGAGCGGAAACCTGCAACATAAACCCTTCTTCCGATTCTTTTATGTTTACAGCCGGTGCAGGAAGGGAAAAGCGGTCGCCGTTAAAAGCAAGGTCTTTTCCAAAAAGATTTTCTACCAAGTTGGCAAATGCAGGAATGTAATCCTGATTTTTTCTTGTTCGCACGATAGTCATGGTTGTGTTGAATTTGAGGTGAAAGATTTAATTTTTGATGAAAGCAAATTTTCAATTCTAATACCAAAGGGCAAAATTTAGTTTATGATTCAGTATTTATGCCAATATGGCATTTATTGTTGCTGTTTAAGGAAGTAATTCGGACAATATGGCGTAAATTTGCATAAGTATTGATTTTGCTTAGCGGAATTACCAAGAATTCAGTCCATATCTGCATTAGTTGTTTGTTGGCCGTTGTTAAGTTTCAAACTACAGCCTTTTCAATCCTGGGAGCGAAAAATTTAGCTTAAAACGAACCATTCACAATGAATATACCTTTGTACTGTTAAGGAGTTGCCTAAATTTTGTTGCTACAAGACGAATTCAAAAGGAGCCCAAAACGAGGGCAGCAATCTAAAGAGTAAGCCTGTTTGAATTTAAAGTAATATGAATAGAATCAAGATAGAAGCCATTGACAGGTGGGTTGTGAAACCTTTCGAACGATTCATTAACAGATCTTCGACAAGTGGTATCATATTGTTTAGTTCCGCCTTGATGGCCATTGTTTGGGCCAATTCACCCTGGCAATATTCCTATCATGAATTGTGGGAGTATGAATTTGTGATTGGATTTGAGGGTTTTAAAATTGCCAAAAGTCTTCATCATTGGATAAATGATGGCCTTATGGCTATTTTCTTTTTTGTGGTTGGCCTGGAATTGAAACGTGAAATCATATCAGGCCAGCTCAGCAGTGTTCGGAATGCCATTTTGCCTTTGGCTGCTGCCGTAGGCGGCATGGTGGTACCTGCGCTTTTTTATTACTTCGTAAATCCTTCAGGGGAGGCATCGAATGGTTGGGGCATTCCTATGGCTACTGACATTGCCTTTGCGCTCGGCGTGTTGTACTTGCTTGGCGATAAAGTACCTACTTCCATCAAAGTTTTTTTAACAGCACTGGCCATTGCCGACGATATAGGCGCCGTGTTGGTGATTGCTTTTTTTTATACCTCGGATATCAACTATTTGAGTCTGGCTACAGGTGCTGGTTTTATGGCGGTGTTGGTTACTGCCAATATAATGGGAGTGAGAAATACGTTTTTCTATGGTTTTGTTGGCATCATGGGGCTTTGGACAGCGTTTTTGATGTCAGGAGTGCATGCTACCATAGCTGCGGTATTGGCTGCGTTTACCATTCCAGCTTACACGAAAGTTGACGAAGTGTCTTTTGGTCAAAAGCTTAAACATCTGCTAGACAAGTTTAACCTCGCTAAACCGAATAATAAATCAACAGTGACTGAGGAGCAACTTCAAATCATATAGCGGATAAAAGGACTGGCTAGTGAGGGCCTCACACCGTTGCAGTCGCTCGAATTCCACATGCATCCTTTGGTGGCTTTTATTGTGATGCCCGTTTTTGCTTAGGCCAATGCTGGAATTTCGTTTAGCGATAACATTTTCGATGAAATGGTAAGCCCGGTTGCTCTAGGCGTTTTTGTAGGATTGCTGGCAGGAAAAGTGATTGGCGTTGTGGGTATGGTGGTGTTATTTTGTAAATTAAAATGGGCTCAATTGCTATTAGGTTTTAACTACAGAGATGTGCTTGGTGTGGGATTTTTAGCTGCCATCGGTTTTACTATGTCGCTGTTTTTAGCTGAGCTGGCCTTCGAAAATCTGGAATATGTTCAACAAGCTAAGCTAGGTATATTGGCAGCACCTGTGTTGGCCAGTATTGTTGGTTTTTTGCTCATAAACAGAAAAAGGCGAGTCGCTCATTACATTTCAGATGTTTAACCAAAAGGCCAGGTAAGGATATCATAAAAACAGAAAGTTCCTGATTGAGTTGTTACTTTTGCCATGCAGATCATGTTCTTGGTTTTTTACCGCTTATCTTCTTTCTTTTGAAACAAAGTAAATTCTCCTACTTCGAACAACTACGACATGGATTTTCATCCACCTTGAAGGGAATGCAGTTGACTTTCAAGCATTTGCGAGGTGCTGTAAATCAGCGGATGGAACACGACATTGAGCATGAATTTTATTTTACCAAAAACGAAGGTCTTCAAACTTTGCAATACCCTTACAGCAGTTTACCAGTCCCGGACCAAGGAAGATACAGGCTGCACAACGAGATGGACGACTGCATTGTATGCGACAAATGTGCCAAGATTTGCCCAGTAAACTGCATTGATATTGAGCCGATTAAGGCAACTGAAGCATTTGGCAAAACCTCGGACGGAACACCAAAAAGGTTGTATGCTGCTGTTTTTGACATTGACATGGCCAAGTGTTGCTTCTGTGGACTTTGTACTACGGTTTGCCCAACAGAATGTCTCACCATGACCAAAGCTTACGACTTTCCCGAATTTGATGTTCGGGACATGAATTACCATTTCAGCAATTTAACCCCCGTTCAGGCTGAGGAAAAGCGAAAGGAAGCAGTGCAAATTAAAGCCGTAGAAAAACCAGTTTTAAGCTCAGATCAGGTTATAGAGACATCGGTCAAACCTGTTTTTAAACCCAAGATTGTTGCTGCTCCTGCCCCTGAGGCAACAGAAAAAAATGAAAGTGAGCCAACTTCGCAGCAAAAGCCTGCTTTCAAACCAAAAATTCAGGTTAGACCAAAAACTGAAACAACTGCATCTCCAATTGAAAATGCTCAAAAAGAGACTCAAGAGCCTGCAATTGAAGGCGGTCAACCACGTGAAGTTGTGAATTCTGCGCCCAGTCCTGTGTTTAAGCCCAAGTTTAAACCCGTGATGAAACCCAAGAATCAGGACAGCGAAAGTGTTGATAACCAATCTGATATTGTTTAATATTTGGTTATGAGTGTAGGGGTATCTCTAGTTTTTTACGGCATGATTTTGCTCACAGTTCTGCCAGCTATTTTTGTTCCCATTACCCGGAATGCTGTTCATGCCTTGTTGCTTATGGCTTTGAGTATGGTAGGTGTGGCTGGTTTGTACTTATTTTTGGAAGCGGAGCTGCTGGCTGTTTTTCAATTAATTGTATATGTAGGAGGCATCTTAGTGTTACTAGCCATGGGGATTATGGTTTTGGATCGGAATAATGCAGGAAAACCATCTGCCAGAAGCTACCAACTTTGGTTAGCGATTCCTGGTGCAGCTTTGTTGGCTTTCGGTTTGGGGGTTGTTCAATGGGAAGTACTTCAAACTTCGGCAAAAAATGGATCAAAGGAACCAATCAGATATGGCGTTGATACAATTCCCATGTTGGGAAATCTATTCATGGAAAAGCATTGGCTTGCTTTTGAATTGGCTGGACTTTTGTTGCTCTGTGCCATTATAGGCACATTGTATATTGTTGGAAATCAAGAATATGGCAAAAAATCATAAAAACAGAGACGGCGTTGTTTACAGCACCGATCCAGGGTTTCAATACCAAACTTTAGGCGATTTGCCTGAGCCTGAAACTGTGCAATCGAACAAGCAAAAGTTGACAGTACAGCTTGATAAACGAAACAGAGGAGGCAAGCAGGTTACTTTGATCACTGGTTTTGCAGGCACATTTGCCGCTTTGGAGGAATTGGGCAAAAAGCTAAAAAACCATTGCGGAACGGGTGGCACTGCCAAAGATTATGAGATCATCATTCAAGGTGATAACCGTCAGAAGATTGCTACATTTTTGCAAAAACAAGGATTTCAAGTGAAGGTGTTGTAATGGGCGACCAACTGCTATGTTAGCTTTTGGAGAAATTGGCACATTCGATTTTGTGCATGAGTTACAAAAGCATTCACCTGCAAATTGCTTAGTTTTACCGTGGTAATGAAAAATAAAAAGTCAAATTTTTACTTACTGTTTTGCTGGAATGCATTTTTGCTAATTATAATTCTATTTGGTTCATTGTCAGCTGGATATGCACAAAGGCATGAAATCAGACTTGGCAAAAACCAGATTGGCGTCAATGAATTGTATTCCATCACCATCATAGCAGAAGGTGAAGACATCAATTCATATACCCGCTTTCCCGACATTCCTGGTTTTATGAAAGCAGGCACTTCCACCTCGTCGTCTACTACCATCACGTTTGGCGATATTTCAAGCACCAATAGCCTTAGCCAAAACTACAGGCCTACCAAACTTGGAACCTTCAAATTGGCACCTTTCGACATCACCATTAATGGCAACAAAGTAAAATCAAAGGGTGCCAGCATTGTGGTGACCAAAAAGTCTGCCAACCAAAATAACGATCCTTTTGCGGCTATGGATCCATTTAAAGAAAATCCCTTTTCAGATTTAGAACTGGATAGAAATTTGCCCGAAAATGAGGATGCATTTATCGAGGTTTCAGTGAATAAAAACGAAGTCTATGTGGGTGAACCCTTTTCCATGCAGGTTGCTTTTTATGTAGCTGTAGACAACACAGTACCTTTCGATTTTTACAAGCTAGAAGAGCAGTTGGCTGGTGTGCTCAAAAAAATTAAACCCACCAATTGTTGGGAAGAAAATTTACCCATTCGGGAAATAGTGCCTCATGAAGTGAAGGTGAAAAACAAAACCTACACCGAATACAAGATTTTTCAATCCACTTTTTACCCCTTCAATTCAAATGCAATCGAAGTGCCATCCGTTGGAATGAAGTTTTTGAAAGGTACCAGTTTGTTTAACTCCATGGCGGGAGCAAACCCGCTCGATATCAAGGAGTTTAAGTCAAAAGCTAAGACCATAAGGGTAAAAGAACTACCTCCGCATCCACTCAAAGACAAGGTGTCGACTGGAAATTTCAAGCTGGTTGCTAAAACCGATAAAAGTTATTTAAAGACCGGTGAAATAGCAACACTCAGTTTTGGCATTCAGGGTGAGGGTAATTTTGGAGAAATCAAACCGCCCAACATAGAAGAATATCCGGGGCTCGATGTTTATCCTCCTGATTCAAAAGAAAACACCCAATACAGTGGCGATGTGGTAATTGGCAATAAAACATTCTCATATAAAATGGTGCCTCATCAACCTGAAAAGTTAAATCTGAAAGGTATTTTTAACTGGGTGTACTTCGACCCATATCGAAAAGTGTACGATACGTTATCACCTGACGTTAAGCTTATTGTGACTGGAAAGACCATAGAAGTCCAAACCAAGGCTTTTTACCAAGACGGTTTTTGGGATGTAATAGACCAAGGCAGTGATTCTGTTTTGACTTTGCAGAAGGCCAATACCTATCAAATGCTCGTCAATGTGTTTTGCGGCATTATGGTAGTTTCTACATTGGTACTTTTCTTCTATAAAAATACTGCCTAAGCAAACGAAACTTCGCCTTTTAAAAGTCTGAAAGTTTTCCGGTGATAAGTCGTTGTGCCATATTTTAAAATTGCATTTCTGTGGTATATGGTTGGATAGGCAGCATTTTTTTCCCAGCCATATTCAGGGTGGCTAATCGCCAGTTTTTCCATGAATTCATCCCTGTATGTTTTAGCCAGTACAGATGCAGCAGCAATGGAAGTCATTTTCGAATCGCCTTTCACAATACATTGATGAGGTGTAAATTGATAGGGAACAAATCTATTTCCATCAACTAAAATCAGTTCTGGTCGGCATGTAAGTTTGTCGAGAGCCAAATGCATGGCTTTTAAACTGGCTTGCAAAATATTGATCCTGTCAATTTCAGCTGCCGACACTTCAGCCACGGCAAAATGAAGGGCGTTTTCTTCAATGTAGTTTTTGAGCGTTAGCCTGTCTGCCTTGCACATTTGCTTTGAATCGTTGAGCAGGGGGTGGTAAAAATTGTCTGGTAAAATTACCGCCGCCGCAACCACCGGGCCAGCCAATGCTCCTCTGCCTGCCTCATCTACACCAGCTTCGACCAGATTTTTTGTCCACCGAAGTTGCAACATATCTACAAATTGGGCTGTGGGTTGGTGAGTAGTTGTTTCAGTTTTTCGAGTTCCCGCATGTTGGGTTCGCTGTGAATGGCTGACTCTATGCTCAGTTTTTCCTGTTCGGTCAGGTGCCAGCTCAACGATGCCCGCTCTGCGTTGGGGTTTAATTTTATCATGTCAAAGTCGCCATGCAGCTGAGCGAGGTCTTTTTTCGACAGGTATTGAACTACTAAATAATCAACCGGGAAGCCTGCATTTTTGCTCAGTGTTTCAATTTGCATGTCGTTGTTGTTGTCTTGTTTGCTGGCCCATATTTTATACAAAGACCCTATGGGATTGAATAAGCGGGTGATCATTGAACTTTTTTGATAGGGTTTGATAGCTGGCTGCTTGGGTGTGTCTCTGATGGAAAGAATAATTATTCCAGAAGTATTTTCACCAATCCAAGACCTAAACACATTGATGTATTTTATGGCATCGCCAATTCCAAAATTATCGCTCAATCCTGCATCCATTATCTCCATTTTTGGTTGGGAAGGCAGCACTACATTTGGCGTAATGTATGGGAAAGTTGCATTCATGCGCAAGGCAGAAGAAAAGTCGAGATTGAGTGGATCGTTTGATGCAAAAAACCGGCTGAATTCAATGCCCTGAATCATTTTGCTTTCATAAGGCACCTGCGAAAGCGGGTTGTAACTGTGGGTCATGTAGCTTACGGGTTGCGAAGAAATGTAAAGCCTTCGGCCATCGTTCACAATGGTTGGACCAATGATTACCATGGGAATTTCTGCAAATCGCTCCGCATTTCGGTAGTGTCTCAACTTTTTATTCAGCAAACTGTCTGTGTTTACATGAAGTTGATGTTCCAAAGCCATTCCTCTGTCTTTCAGGTATTTGTATCCTTTTACAGGGTCTTTTTTTTTGCTAAACCGGAGTAGAAAGTCGTGCGTTACCAAATTGAAAACCAGTGGGTTGAGTAAATCTTGTGAAATTTTATCGACCCACTTAGGCGAATGGTAGTCGAAGTTGTAATCAATGTGATTTTGGTGATAAAGTTCCCGGTAGTAGCTAGCGCCAATAAGTCCACCTGAAGCGCCCGTAATGAGCATTGTTTGTTTAAACAAGTTTGAATTGAGCAAACTGTCGGTGTATTGTAAGGTGCGCATGCTCCAAACCGCCGACCGAATGCCGCCACCGCTGGTGCAGATAAACACCATTTTTGGCTTGGTTTCAGTGGGGAATTTTTGCCGCCAATTGTTCAACATGGAAATGCCATGCTCGTAGTCATTTTTGAAGATGCTATCGGTGGTTAGTTTGTCTAGCCGTTCAATGGAATAAGTTGAATTTTTACTGTAATCAAGCCCAAATGCCTGGTAGTCGTTTTTCAACCAACCTTCTGTGATTACAACATTGAGACCTATGAGTAACAGGATGATAAAAGTAATAGACCAACCTCTAAGCCAATATCCTATGGCGCCTGCAAACATAAGGATGATGGCAAAAAACAGCAATATACTGGCGCCTGCCGGAATTTGAAAATACTCAATTTCCGAAAACTGCCCCATGCAAAACAGCACTACGATGATGAGTACAATGAGGTTGAGTGCCATCAGGTGGTACCGGTTGAAAACCCGCCGTACATGGTCGGGATCGCCAGTTTGCCCGTGAACTGTTTTGCTAAAAGTGAATGGAAACTGGATGAAATAATCGATCCGATATGGGTTATTTTTTAAATGCCTTACCCAGCTGATGGACATAGCCCTGAGTAGTGGTTTTTTTGCAATGTAATGATCTATAATTCTGGCAGCTTGTCTGATGGTGCCTCTACCCATTTGCTGAAAATAAAACACGGTGACGGCATGAATGATCAGAAATCCACCCAAAAACGCCGTGGATTCCAACACCATGGACATCCATGTATTGGTAATTTTGTCTGACTGGAAATCCAAGAAAAAAACCAGGTACGAAATCAAATAAGTAAATGGAATCAAACTATTGTTCCACATGAATTGCAGGAAAGGATTCTGCTCATGGGCTAAAAAACGATATCTTTCTCCGTCGAGAATGAATGCCGCAATGTGAAACGACATGGTAAAAATGCCCAGCGATAAACCCAAAATCAACAAACTAGACGGGCCAACAACGCCTAAATATTCCGGGTCGTAGAACAACAGCGGAATACCCAGAATTTTCATAAAATCGAAAAAAGTTACTGCAAAAAGCAACAACCAAAAAAGCAAAAGCAGCAGGTTTTTTCTGGCATGAACTACCAGAATCTGAATGGGAAGAAAGAGGAATGCTCTTTTCAAGCTTTTATTTTCGAATCATTGTGGTAGAGCAAACATGGCATTTTTTTGGGATTGGGCAATCTGCAAGCGTGTGAAATCAAGTGTAGGCAAGTGGATTACCAGTGATTTGCCATCCATAACTTCAATCAGACTTTGCAACCATTACCATTTCAGTAAAGCCGAAGCCCAGGCAAACCCGCTTCCAAACGAAGCCAGGCACACCAGTTTTCCGGGTTGAAGCTTGCCTTCCTCCCAGGCTTCACTCATCGCAATGGGTATGGAAGCCGCTGTGGTGTTTCCATACTTATGAATATTGCTAAATACCTGATGCGGCTCTAAACCTAATTTTTGGCCAACAGCCTGGGTAATTCTGAGGTTGGCTTGATGGGGAATGAGCAAATCCAAATCAGTTGTTGCATAGCCATTTGCAGCCAGTGCTTCTTCCACAACTTCAGGAAAAAGCGTGATGGCATGTTTGAATACAGCGTTCCCATTCATGTATGGCAATGAGCCAACTACATCGTCTATTTCTGCATATTTTCGGGTTGGTCTGCTGCTGCCTGGATCCATCATAATTAATTCTTCTGCATAGCGACCGTCGGCATGGAGGTGTGTTGAGTAAATTCCGGGTTTGTCCGATGCCTGCACCACAGCTACTCCAGCGCCATCGCCGAAAATAATAGCCGTTGCTCTGCCTGCATCTGAGAGTTCCATGGCAGTTGATTGAATTTCGGCACCTGCCACCAAGATGCATTTGTACATGCCCGAACGGATAAATTGGTCTGCTATCGAAATGGCATACACAAAACCTGCACATTGGTTTCTGATGTCCAGGGCTCCAATTCTTTCCAGTCCAAGTTCTCGTTGTAGCAAAACGCCAGAACCAGGAAAAAAGTAATCGGGGGTGATTGTAGCTAATATGATGAAGTCAACTTCTTCTTTTGACACCCCAGCTCTTTCCATAGCAGCCTGAGCAGCTTTTGCCGACATATTGGCCACCGTATCCACTCCTTTGGTTATGAAACGCCTTTCTTTTATGCCAGTTCGTTCGGTTATCCAATCATCGCTGGTGTCCATCCACTGCGAAAGATCGTGGTTGGTGATTACATTTTCTGGCACATAATGACCAATTCCGGTTATTTTGCCATAAATTCTGCTCATTTGCTTCTTCTTTGATTAATCGGTAATTTAGGGCATGAAACTAAAGGTTTTTTACATGTTGGCTGCAAATCTATTCCTCCTTTCCTGGACGAATAGTTCCATTGCGCAGATCACAAAAAAAAGTTTCCCAACCCAACGACTCGAATGGCAGTTTCCGATTTCCAGACCATTGGCTGGCCCGATGTTGGGTAATGGTAACATGGGCATCATGGTTTGGGGAGATTCAACACTCAACATCACTTTTGCTTTGGCTGGCTTTTGGGACCATCGGGGTGGTAAGACTTTTCCTGATAAATTAACCTATCAAAAACTTAAGAATTGGCTGCAAAATGGGCAAAGCGATAGCGTAACCCAAATATTTGAAAGTGACCCAAAGGCAAGCATGCGACCACAGCAGCTGGGTGGAGGGCGATTGGTTTTCAAACTTCCGCCTCGACACAAGCTGGAAAGGGCGCAACTTAATTTGGCAGAAGGAGAGATAGAAATTTGGATGAAATCTGCCATTCGGGTAGAAAAAATGACTATTCGGATGGATAGAGCCACAAACATGGTGTATGTACTGCGCCCATTTTATGAGCCAAAAGATAAAATGACCATTCACCTGCAAGCCATGGGCGAATTGGCCAAAGAAGCATGGGAAACCAGGGGTTTGCCCAAGCCTGTTCATTGGACGGAGGGAGATGTGAAAGGTTTTTGGCAGTCGATTCCTGGCAACAAAGGCCTTGCCGTAGCTTGCGAAAAGCAAGGCAAAGCCATATTTCTATCAGTTGCTTTGCAGTCAGAATTGAATAAAATTGAACTAAAAGGAGCCTGGAAAAAATTCAGCGAATTGTCAGAACCCATAAAAAACAAACGTTGGTGGGCAGAATATTGGAAAACGGTGCCAGCGTTTTGGTTGCCAGATCGTGTTTTGCAGGAAATCGGAGAATATGGCTTGTATAAAATGGCGTGTGTGGCCACTCCAAATGCTTCGCCTGTTTCACTTCAAGGGCCATTTATGGAAGATCATAAATTAGCACCCTGGAGCAACGATTATCATTTCAATCTAAATGTTCAAATGACTTATGAGCCATTTGCAGCCTCCAATTTATCGGCGTTTCAGCAACCACTTTGGCGTTTTATCAAGCGATTGCAGCCGCAAATGGAAAAAACCGGTCAGCAATTTTTTGGCCGTCCAGCCTGGTTGCTTCCACATGCCATCGACGATCGAGGTCAAATTCCATCAGCTTTTTGGACAGGAACTATAGATCAGGGCTGCGGAGCCTGGATGGCATTGATGTCTTGGAGGCAATATCTGTATGTGGGTGATAAAGAGGTATTAAAGCAGTTTTCTCTTCCGTTTATGGTCAACGTATTGCATGGTTACAGGGCCATGCTCGAGGTTGATCAAGAGAAAAATAATTTTATTTTCACATTGCCAGTTTCGGTAAGTCCTGAATTTAAAGGTGCTTCTAAGGATGCTTGGGGTAAAAATGCCTCTTATCAATTGGCCGCCATCAGGGCTTTGGCATTAGCTATAAGTCAAGCCAACAAAGTACTGAACGAAACACCAAGTTTGTTGGCCGATTCGATGATCCGATTTTTACCTGCTTATACTTCCATTTCCGGTCCCCGAACTCTGGAATATCCTCAATATACTTCAACAAGAATTGCCCTGTGGGAAGGCCAGGATTTAGTCGAAAGCCATCGGCATCATTCTCACCTGGCTGGCATTAGCCCTTTCAGGTCTGTCCCGTGGGAAGATTCGGTCAATAAAGCCTTGGTTTCTAACAGCATTTACCACTGGAGCAGAAATGGTTTTGGTGCCTGGGCAGGATGGTCTGTACCTTGGGCAGCGTCTATTTTTGCCAAAACAGATCAGCCTGATGCGGCAGTAAGCTTGCTGCATTGGTGGCACTTCAATTTCACCAATCAAGGTCGGGGCACTTTGCACGATATTGCATTTCCATTGGTCAATACCACATCCAGTGTCAATTGGAACAATGTACCCGCCGAGGCGAACAAAGAGAAAATGCAACTGGAGGCTGGTTTTGGAGCCTTGCAATCTATTTATGACTTGCTGATTAGAAACACCAATTCAGGTCTTTATGTATTGCCAAATATTCCTTCCCGCTGGCAAAACTTTGAATTTGATGGCTTGCTGGCCGAGGGTGGATTCGTGGTCGGAGCCAAGGTGAAGGAAGGCAAAATAATTCAAATTCGCCTTAAAAGTAAGCGAGCTGAAACATTGAGGTTGCATCTTCCCTTTCGGCAATACCAGGTAAATGGCCGGGCAAAAACGGGCTATCTTTTTCAGGCAAAACTAGGCACAGGCGAAGTACTAGTTATTGAGCCAACAAACCAATAAAATCTACCTTCGCTTTTCTATCTTTTTCCTCAAAATACTTGTTTTGGTGTTGATAGTCAGGATGTAAATGCCATCTGGAATTTCATTAACTGATAATTGTAAAGTTCCTTCTGTTCCGCTGAAAGCAATGGGTAAATGCTGGCCAATTTGGTTGGTCAATGTTACTTTCAAAACATCTTCTTTAGAAATACCATCTACATAAAAACCTGACTCAAAAGGATTTGGATAAACAGAAATCGACTCAGGATCAACCTTTGCCATCGTCTTGCTGATTAAAGTTGCTTCAGAGGTGTCTGTGCAAATACCCAGCCTCACCACCAGTCGATACAAGCCACCAGAAATCGCAGTGTAGGTGGCAGTGTTTGCTCCTCCTATCAGACTGCCATTCAACAGCCATTGGTAAGTAGCTCCCGGTACTATGTTAGCAGTAAGCAAACTTCCATTGGTTGAAAAACTGGCTTCCGGACTTGTTAAAACCAATACTGGCACAGCCACTTCATTGGTACAGATTCCCGAAACTACTGTGTAACGCACGGTTTGGCTACCTGTTTGCAAAGCATAGAACCGGTTGTTGATAACGTTGGAAGAAAACACGCCTCCATTGATAACCGGTATCAAAGTCTGGGATGAATCTCCTTGGCAATATTGACTGTTTAAGCCAGAAAAGCCTGCATTGGGTGTCGTTTGTAATGCTACTCTGATTTGTCTTCTTGGGCCCGTGCAACCAGAGGTTTGGTTGTGAAATGCGACAAAATAGCTCCTTGCTCCCGCCACGGTTTGATTCAGTGTGGCTTCATTGCCAATGGCAGTAGTTGAATTTTCAGTGGCAAACCAGCGGTATGAATTATTGCCTGTTGCACCTGTAGCGGATAAGGTAACCTGGCCTGGCCCACAACGATAGACCGTGTCAAGCGATTGAGGCGTTGTTGAAAATTCGTTGCAAATGCTGAAAATCTGACTTGAAGTAGCTGTTCCCTGTGGAGTGACCACTTGCACCAATCCTGTTGTGGCGCCTGCTGGCACGCTGGTCAATATTTCAGCAGCAGAACCTGAAATGATGGTAGCCTCCACGCCATTGAATCGAACAGAGCTGGTATTGCTTAAATTCGTGCCTGAAATGGTGACAGGCGAACCAATTTGCCCAATTGAAGGTGTGAGGGCTATGATGGTGGGGGTTGGGAAAAAACAGGTTAGTTGGGCGTCCCAGCCGATATTAATAACCGAGGCATCTGAAACGAACCTAAACGTAAGCGCACCCGAGGGGTGGGTTGAGGTAAATGAAGGAGGGAGGTTTGCACCTGAATATTGGCCTACCAATGGGCTGGTAGTATTTGGCCCATTGTAGATAAACAGAAAATCGTAGCCAGATTCGGTATTGAAAAAAGAGAAATCAATCTTGACTTTTGCTGAAGGATCAGTTGGATTTACAGTCAAAACATACTGCTCATTGTCCAAATAGCCTGGCGTTGAAGTATTTACATATTCAGAAGAAAGAAATCTGCCATTACAAAACGTAAAAGAGCCATTGGTCATTCTTAGTTCATTTCCCACTAAAAATACCCCCGGTGATTGAAATGTTGCCCCAGTTGTAGAACGGACTTGGATAAAACCAGTAGTAGCTCCCACTGGCACAGTGGTGGTGATGGTGGAATCGTTTACTAAGGTGAAACTTGCTTCCAGGCCATTGAATAACACCCTATTCATGGTGTTGAAAAATTTACCCCTCAACGTTACAACCAAGCCTTCATCTCCCGAGCGAGGTGCAAAATCTGTAAATTCAGGAATTAAATAAATCAAACTATCACGTCGACCAGCCCACAGCAAGGCATTCAACATAATTCGGGCACCATCAGTAGTTTCGTTCCAGTTGTTGCCTGACAATTTAGATGAAGGTGGATAAAAGCCCAGGTCAACTTTGCGTGTATTGGTGTTTGTCGGAAATCCTTGTCTAGCTACAATCAAGGGCCGGTTATCCAGCCAATTGGCAATGCGGTCTGCACCAGCGCTTACATTCAAGGTATTGGGCCTGATACTTTGTGTGCCACCTTGAAAAGCGTTTACACCTTGTATAATTGGATGGTTTGGAATAAAAATATTGCCCAGCCCTGAGCTACTGGTAGTTATAGCTGTTCCAAATGGAATGAGGTCGTAATTTAAAAAAGTTCCACCCGGATTTGATGTTCCGGTACCTGCTGTGGCATAAATGCCTTTTACCACATTTCCTCCTGTTTCCAGGTAAGTAGAAAGGTTGTTTCCCAGCGTAACCCTGTTTTGCCAGGTTGCAGAAGTCCATACAAATACGGCGTCATACAGGTTTAATTGCGCCAAAGTTGGAGTTCCAAGGTTGCCATTAAATTTATCGATCTGATCTATTACACCAAAAGTTTTCAATTTGTCAACCACGTCTTCCGGTGCACTTTCGTTTGTCTCAGAGTGAAGCAGCATTACTAAAAATGGTTTTACGCTGCTGACATAAAAAGTGGAAAAACTGGTGTCTGAACCAAATGCATTCGTCAGTGCAATTTTGCCAGTTGTAGCCCCAGCAGGGACAATGGCTGTAATCGATGTAGGCGAATTGATGGTGAAGCTGGCATTTGTTCCATTGAATGAGGCAGCGAGCACGTTGTTGAAATTCAAACCTGTGATAGCAACTGAGGTTCCTGCCAGGCCAAAGTTTGGAGTAAAAGTTTCTATAATGGGAGCCGGATTTGGCTGAAGGCGAACAAAGTAATCTTCGGTTTCACCAGAAGTAAAATTGATACAAGCATCTGTCGCCAACATACTGCCATTTCTGCAGCGAACACGCATGCCAGTAAGTCCAAACTGCATGTTTTGAGGCAATGATATATTGATGGTTCGGATTTGAGACCCGCCGCTGTTTTGTGCAAAATATTCATTGGCTTCAAATGTTCCATTCGTATTGAGGTCTAACCAAATTCCGACAGCGGTGACGTTAGCACTACTTAATGTGACCTGAACTGTGTAAGTCTTGAATTGAAGTAAATTGGCTGTGGTGCCTGCACCGGGCAAATAGCGACTATAGGCTCTGTTCAAATTGTTGGTACAGGTAGATGAATTGTTGAAAGAACTGCCAATAATCCGAACGTTTTGAATAAATGCAGTTCCACATGCAGACTGCAATACATTGCAATATCCTGGTATAACCTGGGTGGTGTCTACTACAAAAACTGTATTTGATGTGTCGCTTCCGTAAGCCGTGGTCAAAGTAATGAATCCAGTTCTGGCTGTGGTTGGCACAATGGCTGCGATTTCATCAGTACCTAAAAATTCGATGGATGTTGAGGCAATTCCATTGAATCTTACTACCGATTGCGGTGTAAAATTTTCACCTTGTATCAGCACTCTTGAGCCTCTCAAGCCAGTGTCTGGTGAAAATGCCATGATAATAGGTGGTACATTGTTGAGGCAACTGATGGTGGCTTCAAAGCCTGAACTTTCGGCGCTTATGTTTGAAATGAATTGAAATGTGAGGGCTCCGGTAGGATGAGAGGAGATGATATTAAAGGTACTGATATTGCCCACGTAAGTGCCGATTTGAGGAGAAAATATGGTAGGGCCATTGTACGCAATCATGTAATCATACTGACCAACGGTACTGAAATTCGTGAATCTGACAGAGATTCTGGAGTCGGGCGTGGCTGGTCTGATGGTTTGAATCACGTCTAGGTTGCTGGGATAATTTCCATTTCCACCCGGATCTAGAAAAGTCCCTGAACAGGAAGTGATGGTACTGTTGTTCATGATATACACTTCGCCGACTATAAATGCAGTGGCACTTTGGGCTGTACCAGATGGATTGGTTACCCTGATGAGTCCGGTTGTGGCTCCAATAGGTACTGTGGTTGAAATTTCTGTAGGCGAAACAATGGTGAAATTGGCTATGGTGCCATTGAAGGAAACCTCTGTAACACCCATAAAATCCCGCCCATAAACAGAAACCGATGCACCAACCTGCCCTGAAAGCGGTGAAAAGTAAAGTATGGTTGGAATTCTGTTTACAATGAAAATACTGTCTGAAACAGCAGATCCATTGGTGTTTGAAACGCTTACAAACCCAGTGGAAGCCGCTGCAGGAACCACAGCAGTAAGTTCAGTTTGTGAAACAATGGTGGTTGCAGCTGGTGTGCCGTTGAAGAATGCCTGTGTTCCGGCAATGAAATGAATGCCTGAAATTTGCACGCTTGTGGCTGGGGCGCCGCTACCCGGGCTGAAAGCAGTGATTTGCGGCAACAAGGGTGCCGCTTCGTTTACAGCAATGTTGTCGATGTAGAAATTGTTGCCTCCCCAAGATTCCACTTCAAACATCAATCGAATGGTTTGTCCACTCACATTGGCCAGATTTACTTCATCAGTCCGCCATTGGTTTTGGTTGTTGGGAATAAAATCAGTTGCACTAATTGTAGTAGTTCTAAGGGTGGCTCCCGCTTTCTCATAAATGGGGTTGGGTTGCCAGGTTTGGCCGCAGTTTGTAGAAAGATACACCCGCAGTTTTGTAGGCAAGCTTTGAGGGTTGGCAAACGCCAGATCAAATTTTAGGGCAGGGTTTGTAAGTCCTTGAACCTGAATTAATGGGGTTACAAGTTGATCCCTTTGACCCCTGATAAAGGTTTGATCGGAAAGTTTTAAAAAATAAGCACGGGTTATGCCTCCATTTCTTCCTTGCGGCACCGATTGCTGTCGCCATTCGAAACAATCTGCATCTGGATTTCTGATGGTCCAAAGTGGGGCAGGGAACACTTCATTTTCAAAGTCTTGGGCGAAAGGTGTCTGGATTCCTGAAGTCGATTCAAACTCAACCACGAAAGTATCGAGCCTGCTTGCAAAATCAGCTGCACCGTTCGATTGTTCCACCCAAAGTGTTAAGAGATTGTTGCCTGCCGCTGCTGCTCCTGCAATGGTCACCTGAAACTCAGATTGCTCCATGTAGGTCAAATTGAGTGTTTTGTCACTAGTCTGGGCTGCACCGCCATTCAACTGATATTTCAACTGCACAGAGGTCAATGGGTCGAGACCTGTGTTGATCACAGAAACAGACAACATTGGCTGCACGCCAGCACATTGATCTTTGAAAACCATGTTAACCGCTGATAATGAAGCATCTTTTTGTTGCGGAACCATGCTGCCAGGGCTGTAGGTGAGCTGCTTTCTTCTGGGACTATTTTCAAGCACAGTTCTCATCCGGATTGCCTGGTCTTTGGTGAACACATTCTGGCATAGGTCGTTGGAGTAGTCCATGTAATCCTGAAACAATTCTATGTTCGTTGTGCCGTTGCAGTTGTTGGTTTGTTGCGTGGAGGGGCAGCCACTTGTGGGACTATCATGGGTTGGGGTATCTTCACAAAAATCTGATCCGCAATTTCCATCTCCCCATATATGTCTCAGGCCAAAGTAATGCCCCAGTTCATGTATTGTCACTTTTCCTTTTCTATGATTTGCATCAAGTATGGGAAATGTTCCATCGTCGTCAGACCCAAAGCAATTGTGATTCATTACCACCCCATCGGTGTTGCCAATGCCGGTTGCTGCAGTGCCAACTCCAAAGCAATCGAAACCAAGTAAGCCGCTGAAAAATGGGAATTGGGCATAACCAAAGAATCCATTGCCAAGATTGATAGCCCACATGTTCAGGAATTGGTTGGGGTCCCAAATGGTGGCAGGTTTTATGATGTTGTTGATGTTTGTTGGGCTAATCGTTCCGGTGCCCCAATTTAATGCTGTTGCATTGTATCGCACAATTCCGTTGCTAGGTTCGCCGGTTGGGGTTCGCTTGGCCATTTCAAATTCAATGCGGGAATCGGCACCATTTGGAAATGTATTGTAGCCCCTTGTTCCGGGTTTTCTTCTGAAATCTTCATTCATTACCCTGATTTGGGAAAGTACCTGAGCATCAGAAATATTTCTACCAGTGCCCAAAGCTTCTCCATTGTGAATGACATGAACTACCACAGGAATTCTAATGATTCCCTCTGAATTTCTTTTCGTCTGAACTTTGTTTTTACCAACCTTATTGGCCATTTCCAACTCAAACTCTTCCAAGCCGGGCAAGCCCGGATATTGGACTCTGAGCAAGCTGTCAGACTGGTTGGTTCCGCAAATGATTTGTGATTGGGCAATGTTTGGTAGAAGGATGAAACCTGAAAATGCTAAACAAAGGAGTAGGTGTATAAAGTTGCGCATGTTAGAAAAGAACAAAATTTGACAATAGTAAAAAAAGAAAATCGAATGATCATGTAGAAAATGCGGAGGACTGAAATTTTATAGTTAGCCCAATAGAGGCATTGAACAGGGAGCTTGCATATATTAATTCAAACCCGCCTTTGAAGCCACAGTCCTTTTTTATTTCTTTGCGCCCCCGTTTCGGTCTCATAGTTCAACGGATAGAATAGGAGTTTCCTAAACTCTAGATCCAGGTTCGATTCCTGGTGAGACCACAAACTTGCATTCCCCTCCTTTCAAGCCGTAATTCCCTGCTTGGCAAATCCGAATCGGGTGCTTAAAAAATCTAATTCGGATACAGAGGAAATTTACTGCTTCATTCACACATTGTTTCGGCTTCGAAATAAAGTCGCAAGGTCTCAGCCTATCTTTTGAATTTTTATCATTATTTTGCCACCTTTTGGGTGTCTCTCATTAATTTCCAACGCTTTGCAAGAAACCTATCTTCGAGAATATTCCCCGGCCTTGGGCAAAGACATGGAAACCCTGGTTTTCGGTCATTCAGGCTATCCGGTCATTGTGTTTCCAACTTCCATGGGCCGGTATTATCAAAACAAAGATTTTAAGCTTATCGAATCAGTAACTTGGTTTGTAGAACAGGGACTGGTGAAAATTTATTGCCCCGACAGCATTGACGAATTGAGTTGGTACAACAAGGGTATCCACCCGGCCGACAGGGCAAAAACCCACATGGCCTACGACAAGTATATCCGGGAAGAACTGATGCCCAAGGCTTTGCATGAAACAGGGTGTTCCAAATTAGCGGTGGCAGGGTGCAGTTTTGGAGGTTATCATGCAGCCAACATTGCTTTTCGATATCCTGAACTGGTGGGCTTTCTGTTTTGCATGGGTGCAGCTTTCGACATCCGCATGCAAACTGAAGGATATTTCGATGAAAATATCTATTATCACAATCCAATGGACTTTGTGGTCGACATGTCGCATCCGGAATTGTGGAACATGGGCATTGTGCTTGGGGCAGGTGAACACGATTTTTGCCGACCTTCCAACGAAAAACTCGCCTCTATTTTGTACCACAAAGGTGTTCATTACTGGCTCGATGTGCGACCAGGCGGCGTGCATGACTGGCCGGTTTGGCGAGATATGTTCCCGGCCTACCTTTCTCAAATCAAATAAAAAACTCATCTAGCAGAAACAAACTGTCAATTATGAAAAAAATAGGAATCCTGTTTGGTCAGGAAAGCACTTTTCCACAGGCTTTTGTAGATCGTGTTAATAGCAAAAATGAAAAAGGTATTCAAGCTGAATTTGTGAGCATCGACAAGGTGATGCAAGGCGAACCAACCGACTATGCTGTTATCATCGACCGTATTTCGCAAGACGTTCCTTTTTACCGTGCCTATTTGAAAAACGCCGCCATTTCCGGCACAGCTGTATTAAACAATCCATTCTGGTGGAGTGCCGATGAGAAGTTTTTCAACAATGCGCTGGCCGTTAAAATTGGTGTTCCTGTTCCCAAAACAGTGATTTTGCCATCCAACCAATTGCCTGCTGACACCACTGAAAACTCATTTAAAAACCTGAAGTATCCATTGGATTGGGATGCCATTTTCAACTATATTGGCTTTCCGGCATATTTCAAGCCTTTTGCAGGTGGCGGCTGGAAAAACGTGTACAAACTCCACAACATTGAGGAGTTTTTCCGTGCATACAGCGAAACAGGTCAGCTGGTGATGATGTTGCAAGAGGAAATTGAGTTCACCGAATATTTTAGATGTTATTGTTTGGGTGGCTCAGAAGTGCGCATCATGCAATATGAGCCTCGCAATCCGCACCACCTTCGCTATGTGATCGATGGCAAACCTGCGGCCAAAAAGCTGTTGGCTACTTGTAAAGAAATTGTGTTGAAAATAAATAGCGCTTTAGGTTACGATTTCAATACAGTGGAATTGGCTGTGCGTGACGGCATTCCTTATGCCATCGACTTTTGCAATCCTGCCCCTGATGCTGATTTGAAATCTGTGGGCGAAGAAAACTTTGAATGGGTGGTAGAAACCGCTGCTAAAATGGCCATTAAGAAAGCCAAAGCCTACAAGCCTGGCCAAATGGCGCTCACCTGGGGGTCTTTTGTAACCGAAGCGGTAGCTGGCAAATTGGTGCAACTCTGATTTTGAAAAGGTAAACCAACACATTTAACGCAAATCAATATGGATCATCAATACACGCTGGGTATTGAAGAAGAGTTTCAGGTAGTCGACCCCCAAACCCGGGAGCTGCGGTCGCACATGGAAAAAATAGTTGAGGGCGGTAAAATTATCCTCAAGGAACGGGTGAAAGCCGAAATGCACCAGGCTGTGGTGGAAGTGGGCACCAGTGTTTGCCACAATATTACTGAAGCCAGAAATGAAGTTACCTACTTACGGAAAGTGATTGCAGATTTGGCCGACAAGTCTGGTTTGCAAATTGCCGCTGCTGGCACCCACCCCTTTTCGCATTGGCAAGACCAACCCATTACCGACCACCCTCGCTACGAGGAAATTGTGAATGAATTGCAGGATACCGCCCGGGCAAATCTTATTTTTGGGTTGCATGTGCATGTGGGCATTCCTACCCGTGAAGTGGGTGTGCATATCATGAATGCCGTTCGCTATTTCTTACCTCATATTTTTGCGCTTTCTACCAATTCGCCTTTCTGGGAAGGTAGGAATACAGGTTTTAAGTCTTTCAGAACCAAGGTATTTGATAAATTTCCCAGAACAGGAATTCCGGAATTTTTTTCGAGTGCTGCAGAATACGATAGCTACATCAACCTGTTGATAAAAACCCGTTGTATAGACAACGGAAAGAAAATCTGGTGGGACATACGATTGCATCCGTTTTTCGAAACTTTGGAATATCGCATTTGCGACGTTCCGATGTTGATAGATGAAACCATTTCTCTTGCTGCGGTGATGCAGGCTTTGGTGGTTAAAATTCACAAGTTGATGAAGTCAAACCTCAACTTCAGGCTTTACCGCAAAGCACTCATCAGCGAAAATAAATGGAGAGCAGCTCGCTACGGTATCGACGGCAAGCTGATCGATTTTGGCAAACAGGAAGAAGTAGAGTGCAGGGCTTTGATTGAAGAGCTGTTGGATTTTATCGACGACGTGGTGGATGAATTGGGTAGCCGGGAAGAGGTAGAAAAGATCAGAGACATTCTTAGAAATGGAACCGGTGCCGATCGACAGCTCAGGGCTTACCAGGAAAGTGGCGGCGACTTGAAAAAAGTGGTGGACTACATTGTTCAACAAACTTATGTTGGGCTGTAATTGGCCAATGCACTATTGCCCGTTTGAGGCTTTTACATCATGATAAAATCAATTCGAGAAGCTTACAATCAGTCGTTTACACAGGAAAAATACGAGGCATTTGTAAACTATCTGACCAATCTCTACAATTACGAAATCGAGTTTCGGATAGCAGAAACACCCATTTTCTGTGATAAAGCGTTTGCCCAAAAGTTGGTAGCTGGAGGAGAACAGATTGTGGATGTAATGTGCCGACCCGACTTAAAGGAAATCACTCAGCGAGCCATTCCTGCCAACTTTAACGTGCCGGGCGAAGGCGAACATCCCACCATGGTGGCTATAGATTTTGCAATTTGCGAAGATGCAGATGGCGAATTAACTCCGCAACTCATAGAATTTCAGGGCTTTCCTTCTTTGTTCGCTTTTCAACAGGTCATCAGTCCGGCCTACAAAAAGTTCTTTTGGATGCCCGAAGGTTTCTCGTATTTGTTCAATGGATTAACCCAGGAAAAATACCTCGACTTGTTGAAAGATGTGTTGCTCCATGGCCATAAACCTGAAGAAGTGATTTTGATGGAAATTGAACCAGAAGAACAGAAAACCAAGGTTGATTTCTACGCTACCAAACAGTTTTATGACATTGAAGCCATTTGCCTGAGCCAGGTTTTCAAGGAAGGTAGCCTGTTGTTTTACATGAACAAGGGCCAGAAAACCCAAATCAAGCGCATCTATAACCGGGTGATATTCGATGAACTGGAGCGGAAACCCGACTTCAAACCTGGCTTCGACATGACGCAACCTGTGGATGTGGAATGGGTGGGCCACCCGAATTGGTTCTTCCGCACCAGTAAGTTCACCATGCCTTTCATCAAAAGTCCTTACGTGCCCGAAACCCGCTTCCTGCATGAGATTGAAACGATTCCAACTGATTTGGAAAACTATGTGCTAAAGCCGCTCTTTTCCTTTTCTGGCACAGGGGTTATTTTCGATGTTAAACCTGAAGACATTGCTGCCATAACCGACCGGGAAAACTTCATTCTTCAGCGAAAAGTAAAGTATGCTCCCGTGCTGAAAAGCCCCACTGGTGAGGTGAAATGCGAAATCCGCTTGATGTATCTATGGCCGGAAGCAGATGTCCGACCCACGTTGTGCACCAATCTCATACGCTTGAGCAAAGGCGTGATGATGGGCGTGAAGTTCAACAAAGACAAAACCTGGGTAGGGGGTGGCACTGCCTTTTTCGAACAATAATATCGGCAGGTAATCCAGATTGAACATTGAGTAGGGTTAAGCTTAAGCGTTTTGGTTTGAATGATGTGCTCAGCAACGTTATTCAGCCTGGGAAAGAGTCGTTTACCACCATCAAAGGGCGCTGGCACGAGGTGCAATTCAACAACCAAAATCCCATTGTGCTAGAGGTTGGTTGTGGAAAGGGCGAATATTCGACCGGATTGGCAGAGGCATTTCCCAATAAAAACTTTGTGGGTATCGATATTAAGGGCGGCAGAATATGGGTGGGTGCCGACTATGCCATGCAAAACAACCTGCACAATGTGGCCTTCATTCGTACACGCATTCAAAACCTTGACGATTTTTTTGAACCTGGCGAAGTATCAGAAATCTGGATTACCTTTCCAGACCCTCGCCCCAAACTCTCCGATATACGCCGTCGGCTTACTTGCCCCCGTTTTCTTAAAATGTACCAAAGACTTATTGGTAATCACGGGATTGTACACCTGAAAACCGACGATATCGACCTGTTTAACTACTCCATGGATGTGTTGCAGCAAAGCGGCCAAGAGATTCTGGAGCAAACCACCGACCTCTATGCGTCCCCTTTTGCCGAGCAACACCTGGGCATCCGAACCTATTTCGAAAAGAAGTTTATGGCCGTGGGGCGAAAGATTAATTATGCGAAGTTTAGGCTGGGGGAGGAGGTAGACTGACGGAGGCCTTGAAGATATTTAAGACTTCAATATTAACTCCACTTCAATTTCTCACCCGTTGCAGACAGCGCTGCCAACTGGGCAACTCTGGCTGTCCTGGTTTGTTCTGTTCTTGCTAGCTTTAACCAGCGCAGCACGAATCGCTTGCTGGAATCATTGATGGCATAGAAAAACTCCGTTGCGCTTTCCTGCCTGGCAAGAGCTTTTTGTAAATCTTTGGGCACCATGAGTTTATCTACATCTTCCATAAAGTCCCAAAGACCGCTTTGCTTCGGCGTTTCAATGGGTCTCAAACCTGCTTCGTGCATTTTGCCTGTCTTTATCAATGCAACTGCTCTGTCTTTGTAGCTTTTTGCCCAATGTTCCACCTTGCGAGGTGCGATGAGCTGCACGGTTCTGGTATCGTCTAGTTTCCTGCGAATGCCGTCAATCCAGCCAAAACACAAAAGTTCATCGAGCACCTGAGCGGTGGACAGGTATTTATCAGGTATTGATTTCTTGTAAGTCACCAGCCATAAACTTTCTTTTAGACCATGATGCTGCGCCAACCAGGTTCTCAGCTCCTCACTGGACTTTACTTCTACTTTTTCGAAGTTTTCTGTTTTGATCACACCAATGAATTTACAACATACGAATCATGTTGACATCGATTAAAGTGTCTTTTTGTTAAGGCCTTTCTTAGTTTGGTCAGTTTTTATTCAGAAATATTTCATTGATGTATTCTAAAATAATCTATTGAAAATCAGGTAAATGCCATCCTTTCTGCTGAGTTAACTTGCGGTTGCTACAATATGTGCCTATGGTGTAACCTATTTCACTATGTGTTTAAGATTAACCTCAGATCTTCCCCTTCTTATTCACCAAATACACTCCCGCCAACACCGCCCCAACGCCTACAAACTGATTAGTATAAATGTGTTCGCCGTCGGCCAAACCCCATGCCAGAGCCACTACAGGCATGATGTAAGTGACCGAGCTGGCTACCACGGCATTGCTGATCTGGATCAATTTGTTGAACAACACAAGAGCCAAAGCTGTGCCGCCCAGCGACAGGATGAACACAAAGCCCAAAGCTTGCTTGGCTTGTGCCGAAAAGTCGAAATGGTGGGTGAAGTCTGTAAACCCAAACAAGATGACACCCGCAGGCAACCCGGCAAAGAAAATAGTGACAGCCGAAAGCTGGATAGGTGGAATATGACTAAGCCTTGTTTTCAATATGTTGACATTGAGGGCATAGAATAGTGTGGCCAGCACCACCAAAATGGCGTATACATTCACTTCGAAATGCACCCCCGTGGCAGAATTCTTCAAAGCCAAAGCCACAGCACCCAGAAAGCCCAGGAAAATACCCAACGCATTCACCCATTTTATGGTGTGGCCAAACAACGTTAGGCTCACCAACATGGTGAAAATGGGCGTAACTGCATTCAAGGTTCCCGACACCGAACTGTCCAGCTTTGATCCTGCAATGGAAAACAGCAAAGAGGGAAATAAGCTGCCCAGCAATCCCGACAAGCCCAGCATCCATAAATCTTCTTTTTTCACTTTGGCAAAGGCAGGCAAACTGATGGGCAGAAAAACAAGAAAAGCAATCAATATCCGCAAAGACCCCACCTCAAGCGGACTGAAAAACAGCAGCCCTTTTTTGATAAGAATAAATGAGCTGCCCCAAATCAAAGAGGTGATGCCAAGCAGCAGGAAGGCGAGGGTGCGCTTATTTTTCAAGGGTTTGTATGTTTTATAATTGTGTTTCGTGAGACACGAAACACGGCATTAGTTGCCCTGGATTTGATAGTTATGTTTCGTGAGATACAAAGATGTATTCTTCTCAATCGTAAGATTCATTTCTCTCAATACTTTATGCAAATGAATATTCCTCAAAAGTGGCAGCAACTTCCTCCAGCACCTCCAGTAGCACACTATATTCATTCTCCTGAACAAGGCGCATGCGGTAAGGTTTAAAATCAGATATGTTTTTGAAGTAGTTGGTGTAATGCCTACGCATTTCAAGCACGCCCAGCACTTCCCCTTTCCAGCGAACCGAAAACTCCAGGTGTCGCTTGCAAACATCTATTCGCTGCGACATGGTAGGGGCGGGCAGCTTTTCGCCTGTGGCCAAAAAGTGCTTCACTTCGTTGAAAAACCAGGGGTATCCAATCGTAGCTCTTCCTACCATAATGCCGTCTACGCCGTATCGGTTCTTGTATTCCAGTGCTTTTTCCGGGCTGTCGATATCGCCGTTGCCAAAAATAGGAATCGTGATTCGTTGGTTGTTTTTAATGGCACCAATCAGTGTCCAATCTGCATCGCCTTTGTACATCTGCACCCTCGTTCGCCCGTGAATGGTAAGGGCTTTAATGCCAATATCCTGCAACCTTTCGGCCACATCCATCACATTTTTGGTGCTTTCGTCCCATCCCAGACGGGTTTTCACGGTCACTGGCAAGTGGGTAGATTTCACCACGGCAGATGTCATGGCCACCATTTTGGGAATGTCTTGAAGCAAAGCAGCACCGGCACCTTTGCAAGCCACTTGTTTCACCGGGCAGCCATAGTTAATGTCGATCAGGTCAGGGTGTGCTGCTGAGGCTATTTCGGCACATTTGCCCATGGTTTCTATGTCAGATCCAAAAAGCTGAATGCCAATCGGGCGCTCATATTCAAATATGTCGAGCTTTTGTACGCTTTTGGCCGCATCACGAATCAAACCTTCTGATGAGATGAACTCGGTGTACATCAAGTCGGCACCATTTTCTTTGCAAACTGCACGAAAAGGCGGATCGCTCACGTCTTCCATAGGAGCCAGCAGCAAAGGGAAATCGGGGAGAGTAATAGAACCTATCTGAACCAAAACGTCAATACTTTCTGCAAAAATACAGATTATTAAGCAGCTTGGCTTACTCAAGCAAGGCTGTAGTAGCTTGTTTTTTCCAGATCGTGCACATACAGGTGCCCTTGCAAGGTCATATCTGTAAGAATGCGGTGTGCTTTGCGTTTCGATACATTGATCTTTTTGGCCAGTTCTTTTACTGTAATTCTGTTTTTCTTATTCAGGTAGCTGAGCAGACTTTGCTGGTTTTTGGTAAACCCCGGGTTTTTCTTTTGGTTCAATTGTGTTTCAGCTGCCAGCACATCTTCCACCAGTTTGCTGGCTATCAGGCTTTGGTTGCCACTTCTGATGTAGGTTTTCCATTCCTGCGCACCGTCCCACATTTTATGTGGCTTTTGCCTGCTTGCTGGTACCTGAACCAGTAAAATGCTTTTGCCTTCCTCTGTTTCTACTTCTTCGAAATGCACGTGCACGGCAGGTTCACAGTATTTGTTAGCTGCCTGATGAATCATGAATTTTTCTTCCTCCACATTCACCCCAATTATCGACTTATCGTCTTGAACGCCAATCAATATGGTGCCACCTTGGCTGTTTGCAAAGGAGACAATCGCCTTGGCAATCTTAGGTAGACTGGTGATGGTTTTCTTGAACTCAACCGTGGCCGATTCGCCATTTCGGATAAGTTCTTGCAGCGATTCTTCCATTGAAATTAGAAGTTTTCAAACTTAAAGAATTACTTGCCAAACGAACAAGCAATTGGATAATTATTTTACATAAATTTAACATGGGTTACTTGAAGATTACCATGGTGGGCACAGGTAATATGGCCACGCAACTGTCTCTGGCTTTAGAAGACGCAGGGCATCAGGTGAAGGAAATATATGGTCGAGATATTGAAAAGGCCTCCTTGCTGGCTTCCAATCTGTATGAAGCTTCGGCCACAGACAGCCTCGACTTCAGCGAAAGTGATGTTGACCTGATTATCATCGCAGTGTCAGACGACGCCATTGATTTCATTTCCCTGGAAATTATAGTACCGCCAAGCGCCATGTTGGTTCATACCTCTGGTTCTAAACCATTAGGTGTTATAACCAATGCCACTCCAAATTGTGGTGTGTTTTATCCCTTGCAAAGCATTTCTGTAGGCAGAAAACTCAACTGGAAAAACATTCCGATTTGCATCCAGGCTAACGATGAAGAAGGATTAGTCATGCTGCAGGATTTGGCAGGAACGCTAACACCTCTGGTTGCGTCCTTAACTGAAATTCAGCGTCAAACTGTTCATCTCGCTGCTGTGTTTGTCAATAATTTTGGAAATCACCTGCTTTTGCTGGCCAAAAACCTACTTGACAACGAAGGTGTAGAAGCTGAAATCTTAAGACCTTTGGCCGAGGAAACCATTGAAAAGGCCTATTCAATAGGACCTGAAGAGGCGCAGACTGGTCCTGCTATCCGCCGTGATGCCACCACCATACACAGGCACATTCAATACCTGAGTGCTAATCCAGAATTAAAACAGATTTATCAAATGCTCTCTGGAAGCATTCAGCGTAATAACTGAACGGAAAGAAGGAAATTACATGCCTACCGCCACCACTTCCTCAACGCCAGGAACCATTTGCTTGAGTAAATTTTCGATTCCTGCTTTTAAGGTTAGAGTAGAGGATGGGCAACCGCTGCAAGACCCTCGAAGTTCAACTGCCACTACGCCATTTTGAAATGATTTGAAGGTAATAGCTCCTCCATCAGATTCCACGGCAGGCTTCACATATTCTTCAAGCACTTCTACAATCTTTTTTTCGATGTCTGTAGCAGGTTGAGCGTGGGATGCATTGGCTTCAAATTGCTTCTTGAAAGTTTGGGTAAAAATCTCACCCTCATCTTCGAAGTACTGCTTCAAAAAACCTTTCAGCTCAAGCACAACGTCGTTCCAGTCTACAGAAGCGGCTTTGGTTATGGTTACAAAGTTGTTCATGATGAATACCCTTTCTATGAATGGGAACTTGAACAACTCAGCAGCCAAAGGACTTCCTTGTGTGGTTGAAATATCAGGGAAGTCGAAATCCTGGCCATCAGGTGCCAACATAAAGTTAAGCACAAACTTCATGGAGTTTGGATTTGGATTAGCCTCCGTGTAGATATGGATGTAGCGTTTAGCAGCAGTTACTGACATGATAATCTTAGATAATCGTTTAACTGCCTCTCAGCAGTTCTTGTTTAAAAATCTTCCTCTTCGAACTCTTCCTCCACCACGTCGTCTTCATCGTCGTCGTCGAAGTCCAGATCGTCAACATCTTCGAAATCGCCTTCTTCAGAGTCTAAGCCTTCAAGATCTTCTTCGTCGTCGTAAACCAGATCGTCAAAACCTTCTTCGAAGAAATCATCTTCTTCCTCCTCTTCAAGCGTATCGTCACCTTCCAGCGTATCGTCATCATCGCCCGGGGCTTCGTCGTCAAGTAAAGTAAGGACTAGCGTGTCGTCATTTTCAATAATAGAGTCAACCATAAAAGTGTGGATTTGCTGTAAAAATAGAATTTTTAGTTTTCTGCTAACGGTGACAAATGAATTTAAACTATCCAGCCAATGCAATACATGAAATTTCAACCCTGGCACCTTTAGGTAATTTCGAAACTTCCACGGTTTCTCTCGCTGGTGGATTACTTTCGAAGTATCTGGAATACACTTGGTTTACGGTTCCAAAGGTGTCCATACTGGTGAGAAAAATACTGGTTTTCACCACCCTGTTTAGACCTACCCCTGCTTCATGCAAAATGGCCTGAATATTTTTTAAAACTACATCAGTTTCAAGTTCAATGCTATCTTGTTCCAATTTTCCGGTGGCGGCATTCAAAGCAATTTGCCCACTCACAAATATGAGTTCTCCTGCTCGTACTGCCTGGCTATATGGTCCAACTGGTGCGGGGGCATCGGACGTATTGATGGTTGAAAATGTCATGGCTAAATGTTTATGCAAAAGTAGAAAACGCCAACCTTCTTTCGAATGGCTATGTAATATAAAACCATTTATGATGCAGGAAAGCGTTAAATTTCGGAAAGGCTGAGCCTAAGTTAGTAAGGCTAGTAAGTGATGAATCTCGTTTTCCACGATCAGTTTCGATGGACTGAAATGTGCAGATTCAGGTCTGGTATTTGCCACAGCATGAGCAATTGACGTTGGCGACGCTGGATCAAAGCAGCCTGAAGGTTCTACTACGGCATGTACATAAGGCAAATCTGCCGCCACCACATCAAGCCCGCTCAAGGTTGCTTCAATGAGTCCCAGCCCAAAACTTTCAATCAAAGAAGGATAAATGAGAAAATGACAAATCTGGTACAGCTCTAGTGCAGGTTTTGATCCATGATTTATAATGCGAATACCTTTGTTTTGGTATTTCCCAATTTCTGCAACCAGAGCAGGGTAAGCGGAACTTACGGTAAGATGTAACTCGAAATCAAACCCCTGGTTGTGCAAAATTTCCCAGGCTTTCAACAGGTTAATGTGATTCTTATGTGGGTTTCCATCGCTTACAAACACATATTTACTTTTTGAATCAGTATTGTTGCTTGAATCTGTTTTTCGATTTGGGTCAAAAAATGGAAAAAGTAACACCTTGTTTTCGTTCACCTTATGCTTTTTTATGAAAAGCTGTTTGCCATAGGTGGTTTGAAAAATATAATAGTCAGCGTTTTTTAAAAGGTGTTGAAATATGAGTGACTTCAATCTTTTTGAAATGCGCTGCTTGAGCGGATATCCTTTCGGAATTTCAAGGAAAAGCAGGTTGTGAATGTAAGCATATACACTACCTGAAACTTTCACTGATGGGGGCAAATTACCAAAGCAAAGCACCGAGCTAAAAGTGGTTTTATTTCCGCTATAAAATGCCTTTCTATTTTTTAGTGAGGCTTGCATAAACAGGCATTGGTCTTTATTGATATGATTGAAATGCGCTTGTACTCTTTCGTCGAATAAGTAGAAAACCTGGCTTCCAAATTGCTTTTCTGCCGATTCGACCAGATACTTTAAGAGCACCAATCCACCGCTGTTGTTGATGTATAAACTATCAATCAATACCATCAATCGTTCGTTCGTTTATAAGGATTGTCAAATGGACAAATGATTTCTTTGATGGTATAGCTAATGGTAAACGATAAAAATCCATACATGTCTTTGTCTTCTCGGGTGCCTCTTTGTAACCCAGAAAAGTCCATATGACTCACATTATCAAGATAGTCAGTAAATGTTTTTCTGGCACCAAATTCCACGCCAATGTTCCAATGGTGATTCACTTTTTGCTTGTAACCAACTCCAAATGGAATTGAAATTTGCAGAGGATTGGCTACTCCGCCGGGCTCACCTATTTTGGGATTAAACAGAAACACAGCTAAGCCTCCAAACAAATGCGGAGTGCCAAATATATACTTCGTTTTGGGGTCTCTGAAGTTGTAGAAGTTGTATTCGCCAACCAAACCAAGTTCCGTCAGGTTGGTGTTAAAAGCGTTTGGAGCAACTTTCTGAATGTAAACGTTTGAAGAATTGGTGCCATTTATCGCCAGTCTGGATTGCACTGCACTAAGCCTTAATGCAGCCACCATGCTAAAGTTGTATCTGCAAAAAGCACTGAAAGCAGGACGGGTCGAAAACACACCAAATTCTGACCTAAGGTCACCCTTGTATGCAGCTGCTCCTATTGCTATCCCAGGTTCCCATCGCTGGGCATAAGAACCTGATAAGCAGGCGATATAAAAAGAAAGAAGGCTTAAAGCCTTCTTACAAGTTGTTGTCAAGCCAGTTGAAATTTAGCTGATAACGCAGTTGGACGAGACGATATTATCTAAACCTTGGTGGTTTTTGTTTTATGTCATACATGTAGGTGAGGGTTGCACATGTGTTGATTACATAGTCACGTCGTTTATTGCCACGTGGTGCACCTCCAAATTCATTTCCAACAATCCTTGTTGCAGTGAACGCATCTGCTTCATTAGAATAAAAGACCTCTTTTTCAAGAGATTGTCTGCCATCGAGAGTTCTTAGTCTTCTTCTTTCACCAGTTGCAGCAGCAAATTCTTCTCCTGATCTATTCGACATCAGGACAGAAAGTGGGTTTTTCGCATACATAGCATCATATGCTTCGTTTCTTGGATATTGAGAGCTTACGTCGTCTATGTAGTCAGTAAATAAGAATCGGTAGCCGATATTTAACCCAACATCTAATTTGTCATGAATTCTGTATCGGACACCAATACCGAAAGGAACGGCTAGTTGAATTCTGCTGTATGCTCTTGGGCTCCCAGGTATGCCTGAAAACTGCCCTTCAGTGCCGAGTGGCTGCAAGTCGACAAATGCTTCTTGTTTACCAGGTTCGACCACAGGTTTCCTTGCTTTTGGATTGTGGTGAAAAGCTGCTATACCAATGAAAGCATACGGATTCAAAAAGTTTCTTCTTAGATATCCTTTATCAGTTGGAAATAAGTCAAAAATACCAGTTAAGGCGAACTCTTTTATATCGTTTCTGAATGATAAACCTCTGGTATATCTACCCCAAGCATCTGCGCTTTCTGCAGGATCAGCCGATCCATCGTCGCCCCTGATTCGATACCATCCTAAAGAACCGCTTAAGGTTATATAAGGGTGTACCCTATATGTTACGAAACCGCTGAAGGATGACCGTGTAAGGTCTAAATCAGAACTTCCTCTTCTAAATCTTGGAGCTAAATCACCGAAGTAATTTGCAGCACCCACAGCTCCACCAAACATCACATATCTTCTTGATTTTGAAAAGTCTGTCTTTACCGTGAATTGAGTAATTTGTTTGTTTTTAGCTTTCATCTCTGCACGCTTGGCTCTCTTACCAGCATCGCCAAAAACCCTGTCAATAATGGTTTTCTTTTGTTGTTTCGTGGTTTTTGAGCCCCCACCTTTCCCGGGTTTGCTAGGTTTTCTGCCTTGACCCTGTGCTGCCACAGTTGCCAAAGTAAGTATCACGATAAAAATATAGTTCAGTATTGGCTTTCTCATAACCGCTTTCTTGAATGTGCAAATTTAGGATTAATATATTCAAAGTAAAACAAGTAACAAAATAAGTGCAAAAATCAGTTCCTGGAGTCTCTTCCCCAGAACAGCTTTTGTCTGATGGTGTCAAAAAAGTCAAAAGCCTCAAAACGTACTAATTGTGCTTTGAAAGCCGCCTTTTGTACTATAAATTCTTCTTTGGCATCTATCTGTCGTGACCGGGAATCGAGCGAAACCATCACATCCTGGGTTCGGCTTTCCACAGAGAGGTGCAGTTGAGCAGTGTCTGGCACTACAAGTGGCCTCACGTTTAAATTGTGCGGACTTATGGGTGTAATGATAAAGTTTTGGGCATTTGGCATCACCAGAGGGCCTCCGCTACTCAATGAGTAACCTGTTGAGCCAGTTGGGGTTGAAATAATTAAACCATCGGCCCAATAACTGTTAAGGAAGGAGCCATTGAGATAGGCCTTCACAAGCACCATCGTAGCGGCGTCTTTTTTAGTAACGGTAAATTCGTTGAGGCCTATATCGAACCCGTCAAAAAGTTGTGTGCCAGATTTTGTTTTCACAGCTACTAACGAGCGCTGTTCAATTGTGTAAGAGTTGTTAAGTATATTCTTGATTGCCAAGGCTGCGTTTTCAAACCCAACTCCTGATAAAAATCCAAGTCGACCGGTATTAATTCCAAGGATTGGAATATTTTTATCTGCCACCAGTGCAACGCTTTCCAGAAAAGTGCCATCTCCTCCAATGCTTAAAAACAGATCCGCATGCAATAAATCTTGATTTTTTTTGAAAATATGGTCAGGATTTGGGTCGTAGGTTTTACTTTTTAGGAAAGCAAAAAACTCGCTGGAAACCTGCAAATGAGATACCACATGCTTCAATTGGTTGAGCACATGCCAAGCGCATTCATAAGAGTTTTCAGAACTGGGGCGTCCGTTTACTGCAACCCTCATTGTGTTACATATTTATAATTTTTAGCAGCAGATTCAGCCTATCAACGTCAGAATTGATGAAATTGGTTTGATGAAAAACCTGCACAACTTCATAGCTGAACCGCTCGAATGTAGCCACAATTCTGCTCAGGTCGGTTTGATTAATTTTCAAAGTTACCAGCATTCTATTTGGCTCTTCCGGCACTGTATCTGCTAAGACAGCTAAGATTTTTGCGTCGTTTCCTTCTACCAAACGGGCAATTTCTGCCAAAGAATACTGCTTTTCAAACATGGATAAAACCATTACAGCGCCACCAAATTCAACAAAATAACTTTGCCCCATGTGCTGGCCAATGTCGATAATCCACGATGATCCGACATAGAGCCCATTTTCATCAAGCACGGCTACAACAGTGGTTTTGTTTACAGCGCACTTTTTTAGAATTTCAAAATAATGGTCTGATTCAGATACACTTACCTGTAAGAAATCGTTTTGAAAATGACTGATTTGGGCTTTGGGTTTGGCTTCAAAAATAGCTGTTTCAGGGAGAAGGCCCAGGAATTTGTCGCCATTAGTAACGGGCAAAAAACTGATATTCAGGGCATCAACAATTTCCTGGGCTGTTTTTACTGCATCGGTTAACCTGAGTTCAGGTATAGAATTATTGATAAAATCCCTGGCTGCAAACATCTGTTTTAAGTGGTTCTTAGAAAGTTGAGTAATATTTTGTTGAACTTGTCTTTGTGTTCCATCATGGGTGCATGGCAACATTTGTCGACGAACCGGAGCTGGCTATTGGGTATCAATCTGTTGAATTCATGGCCTACATGGGCCGGCGTAATGGTGTCGTTCAACCCCCATACCAAAAGTGTCGGAGCTGTGATATTTGGGATTTCTTTAGCCATATTATGGCGCTGAGCGGACCGTGCAATGGCTACAATGCGCATGCACTTAGGTATGCTTTTTGTAGTTTCAAACACTTCTTCTACCAGCTCTTGCGACGCACTTTTGGGGTCATAGAAAGTGTATTCTACCCTTTCTTTAATGTATTCGTAAGAACCTCTTTTTGGAAATGAACCGCCCAAACTGTTCTCGAACAAACCTGAAGAACCTGTTAGAACAAGTCTTTTCACTTTGTCTTTGTGTTTTAAGGTGTACACGAGGCCGACATGGCCACCCAACGAGTTGCCCAGTAAATTGAGATTGTCGAGTTGAAGTTTTTCAATGAAATTTTCCACATATTCCAACAGCCCATCTATGCCTGCGCTGGTGAGCGGCATGTCGTAAATAGGCAGCATGGGGATAATGGTTCTGTATTTCGTGGAAAAGGTATTAATCACTGAATCCCAGTTGCTAAGGGCACCGAACAGGCCGTGAAGCATGAGAATCACTTCGCCAGAACCTTCGTCGATGTAATTGAATTCCCCTGATTTCTGAATGGTGTAAGGCATAGTTAAAAATCTACGGTTAAGACCTGAAAGCGGATGTTTTGGTTGCTAAAAACGAGAATAATTTTTCATGTGCAAGTGACTGTGGATAAAATGTCCCTTTTAAACCTGTATACACTTCATGACCCAATTAGAAATCAATTGCTGACCAAATGCTGTGAGGTGTGCCTCAGGGTGGTATTGAATGCCCCAGATTGGAAGAAATTTGTGTTTGATGGCCATACATTCTTTGAGTTGGGTTTGTTGAACAAGCGCTAAATCTTCGGGCAAATTTTCTAGTAAAAGAGAATGATAGCGGGCTACACTATAGCTTGTTGGTAGGCAATCAAATAATAAATGATCCACCAATGTATGCACCATTGAAATTTTGCCATGCATGGGGGTACCTTTCACAAGTTTTGCTCCGTAGTAACAGCCTATTGCTTGATGCCCGAGGCAAATTCCCAAAATGGGTTTTTGGGTTGAAATGGCGTTTAAAAACCACATCAGGTCTCCGGAAGTTGAAGGTTCGCCAGGCCCGGGAGAAAGCAACACGCCTTGATATGGGGATACATCGACTTGCCTCAATTCATTATTTCTTTTCAGGGTGACTGATGCGCCCCCGATTTGCAAATAATGAACCAGGTTCCAGGTGAAGGAATCGAAGTTATCTACCACAAGAATGTTTGGCATCAGCGAGCTATAATCCAGGATGGGTTAATGAATGGCAAAACAAAAAGTATGGCAAGAATAAATAGAATAGCATAATCGGAAGTAGAAATCTGCAAGTCAACCTCTTCCTTTTTTGGCCGAAACCAGATTTTGAAAGGTACAGCCAGGTAATAGTAAATTGAAACTCCGATGCTAGCCACTGCTACCCACATGGCCACATGATAAATGCACAGAAATTCTCCAGAAAAAGGGTAGCCAAACAGGTTTGTAAATAAAATGAGTTTGGCTGTTAAGCCTCCTGTGGGTGGCAAACCTATTAGTGAAACAACAGCCAGTGTGAACAAGCCGAAAAACAAAGGATATTTTTTGCCTAAACCTTGGAATGATTCATATTTAACCGACTTCATTTGTTGCTCAACTGGATAAATACCCACAAAAAAAGCAAGTTTCATCGGCGCATATACTGAGGCATACAATAGAAAAACCTGCTCTCTCGATTCACCTGAAATAATGGATGGAATGAGTAAAAAAGCTGCCTGGGCAATGGATGAATAAGCCATTAATCGCTTGGCATTTTGCTGAAAAATGGCTCCCAGATTTCCAATTAAAATGGTAATGACAACAACGCCAACTAAAATTGGCATCACGTGAAGATAGCTTGCCATAAAGCCCGCAGCGACAATTTTTGGCGCAACAGACAGCAAGGCAATTATGGGTGTGGGGCCAGCTTCGTACACATCTGGCGCCCAAAGGTGCAATGGAAAGGCGGTTACTTTTAAAAGCAATCCAGCTAGAAACAACAACAAGGGAACCTGCCCCAAAAGTGTCAGTTGACTTTCATTGTTATTCCAAAACCAATCGTCAAGCTGTAGGCTTCCTGTTTGCATCACCAACCAACTCATGCCCAAAATCATGAAAGCAGATGAAGCGACACCTATACTCAAATAACGAAATGAGGCTTCGTATTGCAGTTGCTTTTTTTGAAGTGAAACCATCACATACGAAAGCACGGAAACCATTTCGATGGCCACATAAAAAACCAATGCATGCCTGGCAGACGAAAGCACGAACAGACTGATGAATAAGGGGAATATGAGGATGTAAAACTCAGAAGGCAGCTTGAAAGCTATATTTTTGGTTTGGAAGATGCTCATTGCCAAAGCTATGCAACCAGCAAAAACCGCAATGGCGCAATACTTATAATTGAAGTCGTCGCAGAACAGGGTTTTGTATTTGTCGCCAAATAGTATGTCAGATTTTTCGACTCCTGAGGTGAGGAAAACTGCCAATGTTATGACCATGAAACTAAATGAAACCCATTTTACCCAGTTTGACATGCCCAGCAAATCACAAAATAGGGTGCAAATGAACCCTGAAAGCATAAGCCCCAGCGGAAGCGTAACCAGGTGATTGTGTATGATGGAATCCATTCAGGTTGAAAACCTCAGGGTGTGTCTGCCTGAACCAACTTCATCAGCATACCGCCTGAATGGGACAAAACAAGTAATTCCTCCTGAGGTGATTGCACAAAATGCGAAATCTGATGTCGGGGATTTACTTCGTCTATCAATAATTTGTTGTCAGGCGCACCTGAAATGTTGGTTTTTAAGGCCCAAACTCTTCCGGTAATAAAATCTGCATAAACGTATTGTCCATCCAGGCTGGGTAATTTTTTACCTCTGTACACCAAACCGCCTGTTATGGATCGATCCCCGTTGCTTTGCGAATAGGCATAAACTGGTGCTTTCAGGTTCGACTGTTCGCAGCCAGCTTTGGGTTTGAAACATTCAAATCCTTCTTTCAGCCGCCAACCATAATTTCCTCCTTTTTCAATGATGTCAATTTCTTCATATGCATTCTGGCCAACATCGCCAGCCCAGAGTTGGCCGGTTTGTTTGTCGAAAGTCATCCGCCAAACATTCCGAATTCCAAAGGCATAAATTTCAGGTAAAAAACCTGTTTTATTTACAAAAGGATTGTCAGCCGGAATGCCATAAGTTTTTCCATTTGCAGGTTTGTCGACATCAACTCTGAGAATTTTGCCTAAAAATGTCTGGGTGTTTTGAGCATTGTTTTCAGGATCGCCGCCGGAACCTCCGTCGCCATAAGACACATATAAATAACCATCAGGACCAAATAGAATGCAACCACCGTTGTGATTCTCATAAGGCTGAAGCTGCTGAATAAGCGTTAAAGCATTTTGCAAATCCGGCTTGTCGTTTTTGACAACAATTCGCTGCACAAATGATTGCATGCTTTTCCCTTGACCTTCGGTGAAAGAAACGAAAATTTGTCCGTTTTTCTCAAATTCTGGGTGAAAGGCCAAGCCTAAAAACCCGGTTTCATATCCTTTCTGTGAAACCCTGGACGACATGTCGAAAAACAAAGTCTTTGTCCACGTTGAGCCTTGTTGAGAAACTTTGAAAACTTTTCCCCTTTGCTCGGCCACATACCAGGATTTTGAATCTCCCGGTGCTTGCAAAGCGTCTAAAGGCATATTGAACTTTTCTAAGCCTTCGAAGTAGTTTTTTAGCTTGTAATTTTGTGAATGTGCATGGGTAGAAATCAGAAAAACAGGAATAAGGATATGCAAAAATAACTTCATAATGAACTAAAAATCAGTGTTTAAACATTTCCGCTACTCATAATCCAACCTCCACCAATCACATCGTCGCTTTCATAGAAAACAGCAGCCTGGCCCGGAGCAATGGCTGTGACTCCTTCATGAAAAAACACATGCATATCGTCGCCAACCTGACTAATGCGAGCCGGAGAACCATCGTCGTTGTATCGGATTTTGGTCACTGTTTCCAAATCCTGCCCCATGATGTTTTCATATTTCATGAGGTTGAGTTTAGAAACGGTCATGTAGTTTTTGGTCAGGCCGGTCAAATCTCCCAACACCACTTCATTGGTTTCCTTTCTGATTTCAGTTACAAAAACTGGTTTTCCCAGCGCAATACCAAGTCCTTTTCGTTGCCCGATGGTGTAAAAAGGATAGCCTTCGTGTTGACCAACCACGGTGCCATCCTGCATTACAAAGTTGCCTCCTGCAACTTCCATTTCAAGAGTTGGAACTCGCCGTTTCAGAAAACTGCGGTAGTCGTTGTCGGGTACAAAACAGATTTCGTACGACTCCGATTTGTTTACCAATTCTACAAAACCCCGATCTGTGGCCATTTGCCTGATCTCGGGTTTGGTAAGGTCGCCAAGTGGAAGCATGGTTCGGGAGAGACTTTCCTGACTCACACCCCAAAGTGCATATGATTGATCTTTGTTCAGGTCTTTGCCTTTGCTGATAAAAAACCTGTTTGCTTCGCTTCTCACTTTGGCATAGTGGCCTGTGGCAATCCATTCGCAGTCGAGCATGTCAGCCCGGCGAAGCAGAGCATCCCATTTAATGTGCGTATTGCAAAGCACACATGGATTTGGTGTTCTGCCGCTTAAATATTCGCTGGTAAAATGGTCGATTACTGAGTCCCCAAATTCTGCTCGTATGTCAAGAATGTAATGAGGGAAGCCAAGATTTACAGCAATGTTTCGGGCATCGCTGATGGAGTCAAGGCTGCAACAGCCTGTTTCTTTTTTTGAACTGCCAGACGAGCTGTAGTCCCAGGTTTTCATGGTCATGCCCACCACTTCGAAGCCTTGTTCGTGAAGCATAACTGCTGCAAGTGAACTATCAATTCCCCCGCTCATGGCCACCAAAACACGCCCGTTTTTACTCATGCTGCAAAATTAGTCAGGAAATAGATGTTCTTACCCTTAAGGTGTATTGCCTTAAAGCTGTTAAATAATCTAATCCTTCGTTTTTCATTTTTTCTTTAATAAACGCTGCTGCCAACACATGGGTGAGCTGCTCACCCTCGTCATCGCCTTCAATGGCAATTTTAGGGGTTTGTTCTTCCATTAAAGCGTGTTCAGCTGCGTTTAATTCTTCCACTGTGTAGCTTTCAACAGCCTTTTTTATAGCGGGTAGTTTCATGTCTTAATTTAGGTTGGTCAGCATACCTACAATGGCTTCCTCTTTGCTGGTGGGGTAAGCCTCCATCAATACGCCATTTTTAAAGGTAGCAAAAAATGGCAGATTTGAGACGCCTGCTTTTTTTCTGGCCACCTGGTTTTCTTCCGCATTTACTTCTACAAAGCGAACTCCTGCAAAACGTTCATCGCCGGAAAGTCTGTTAAACTTGGGCGAAATTAGTTTGCAGCTGCCACACCAATCGGCAAAAAATTTAATAATCACTTTTTCATTTCCGGCCAAAGCCGCCTCAAAATCACTGTCGGTCAATTTTTCTACAGCCATTTGTTGTTTAATTTGCAGCAAAGAAGAACACAATTTATTCCAAGTTGTTTCCAAACACCTTACTTTTGACATTATGGCATTGAAAACGACTGTTTATGTAACGGGGATTGCCAACCTGACTGATGCACGCTATTGTGCAGGCATGGGCGTGGATTACCTCGGTTTCAATTTTGATGAAAACCTGAATCCGGTTTTGGATAAGGATACTTTTTATGCCATTACAGGTTGGCTGGCCGGTGTGAAAGTTGTGGCAGAATGCGGAAACATGGAGTGGGAGTTGGTTGAGGAAGTAGTCCGTATTTTTCAACCTCAGGTAGTGGCTACAAGCAACTTAGATGTGCTCAATAAGTTGGCCGCATTGCCAGTTGAACCTTTGCTTGCCTGGGCTTTTGAAGATATGTCGGACGAATTTCTTGATGCGATAAAATCTGAAAATGGCGAACAGATAAGCCTTTTGATCAAGTCTGACAATTGGAAGTATCCCGACGATTTTAACGAAGAACATATCATGCAACTCACTTATGCCAGCAGCATTGCTCGCTTGCTGTTGGGTTTTAAAGCAGATGCAGATCACCTGGCTGAATTAATAGACACTGTTCAACCGGCGGGTGTTATGCTTCGTGGATCGGGGGAAATTAGACCTGGAGTGAGCGAACTGGACGAGCTGGCAGAATTCCTTGAAATGCTCGAAGACGAGGATTATTAATTTTAAGAAATGCCTCGTTTTGAGCTGAAAATCATTGTCTGATTATCAGACACTTAATTTTTAATCAAAATTTTATAATTAGCTTGGAATTGAATATGAAATTATAAAAAATATCCCTTAATTTTGCCAAAATTTTAAAAAACCGCAATAAAAATTAAGATTTAGTTAATCTAAACGCTTTTTCGCAATGAGTAGAAGACCCAAGATTTTGATGCTCGGCTGGGAGTTTCCTCCCTACTTGACCGGTGGCTTAGGCACTGCCTGTTTTGGCTTGGTAAATGCCTTGAATAAATATGCCGATATCACTCTGATTGTGCCGCATTCTTCAAAAGAACAAAAACTGGAAAATGTAGACATCGTTGGTTTAAATTTTTACGGCTTAGGTACCAAGCCTGACGAGCCAGTAAGCATCAAAAAGGGAGTTGAAGTGGTGGAAGTGGATGCAGAATTGAGTCCATATCCGTTGAAAACCTTTTTCTACAAAGACATAAAAGCCCTAACAGAGCCAGGTGAAATTCGGGCATTGTATGGCAGTAACGATCCTTATGGAGCCAACATCATGGAAAAGGTGGCCACCTACACCGAAGTGGTTGTCAAAGTAACTGAAGGAAAAGATTTTGATGTGATTCATGCTCATGATTGGGTTACTTACCCTGCTGCGCTTAAATTGAAGGAACTTACCGGGAAGCCTTTGGTTTTGCATCTTCACTCGCTGGAAACGGACAGGGTAGGAGAGGAAGTGGCCAAAGGTGATTGGGATTCGGTGTATAAAATTGAAAAACAGGCCATGGATAAAGCTGACAGGGTGATACCTGTGAGTAATTACACCAAAGAATGTGCAGTGATCCATTATGGTATTGATGCTGATAAATTTTATCCGGTACACAATGCCATCAATCCGGAAGACATTGCCAGGATACCCAATGATACCGGCCAGAAAATTGTATTGTTCTTAGGCAGGGTAACTTTTCAGAAAGGGCCTGAATTTATGGTAGACACTGCCTGGAAATTGATCCAACGCTATCCGAATGTTGTGTTTTTCGTGGCAGGTGTAGGCGATATGCTCGATGCCCTGAAACAGCTAACTATAGACCGTGGCATTTTTGACAAATTCATTTTTGGCGGATTTTTGAGTAAATCGAATGTGAAACGCATTCTGGCCATGTCGGACGTATATTTCATGCCGTCGGTTTCTGAGCCTTTCGGGCTTTCGGCACTGGAAGCCGCTGCTGCCGATGTGCCTTGCGTGATTTCAAACCAATCGGGCGTTTCGGAAGTGTTACAATTTTCGCTAAAGGCCGACTTTTGGGATACCGACAAATTCGCCAACTATATTTATGCTTTGCTCAACTACGAAGGCATCAGACAAGATACCACAGAGCGAACCCGCAAAATCATAAATGAACTAACCTGGGACGATTCTGCTCAGGATGTTTTGGAGGTTTACAAGGGTTTGTACTAATTCACCACCCAACTCCCCAACCAAACTATGGCATCGGTTGTATTTTATTTTCAGGTTCACCAGCCTTTTCGAATAAAGGATTACAGCTTTTTTAAAATAGGTGTAGACCATCAATACTTTGCCATTCAGCAGAATACGGAAATTTTGCACCGGATTGCCGACAACTGCTATTTGCCAACAAACGGACTTATCAGGCAAGCCATTCAGCGGACAAAAGGAAAATTCAAGGCTACGTTTTCTTTCTCAGGCACTGTGTTGGAACAGTTTGAATTGCACAGACCAGAAGTGATTGAGTCGTTTCGTGACTTGCTGAAAACTGGTTGTGTGGAGTTTTTGGGAGAAACTTTTTACCACTCGCTTTCCAGTGTGTTTTCCGAAACTGAATTTGAAAGACAGGTATTGCTGCATAAGAAAAAACTCAAAGAACTTTTTGATTACGAGCCTGCAACTTTCAGAAACACCGAACTGATTTTCAATGATCGGATAGCTGAGCTGGCAAAGAACATGGGTTTCACAGGCATGGTAACAGAGGGAACCGACAGGATGCTTGGGCTGCACACACCCAATCATATTTATGAATTGGAGTCGCTGCCTGAGTTTCCCTTGCTTCTTAGGAATTTCACACTTTCGGACGATATCTCGTTTCGATTTTCTGATACCAATTGGCCGGCCTATCCGCTTACACCCGCTAAGTTCTCTGATTGGCTTCACCACCTTGCGCCAGAATCGGAAACCATTGGCTTGTTTATGGACTATGAAACATTTGGAGAGCATCGCCAGGTGGAAACCGGCATTTTTTCGTTTTTAGCAGGGTTGCCTGAACAGGTGTTGAAGCATGACAAACTCGATTTTGCCACCGCCTCTGAAGCGCTTGCACGTTATAGACCTTTTGCCCAGCTTGAATGCAGTGACACGATTTCCTGGGCCGACGAAAGCCGTGATTTGAGTGCCTGGCTGGCCGACAACATGCAAAACGACGCTGTTGAAAAAGTGTATAGCCTCGAAAAGAAAGTACTGGCTTCTGGTAACGAAGAGCTGATAAAAACCTGGGGCAGGTTGCAAACCAGCGATCATTTTTACTACATGTCGGCCAAATACTGGTTCGACCCAACGCATCAGTCGTTCAACCCCTATCGCAGTCCATACGACGCATACATCAACTTTATGAACGTGCTCAGCGATTTTGAGCGGTTACTGGGCTAAGGCCTTTCCAAAATTTTTGGGGCAGCTTTATCGAGCCAGCTGCAGTTGGTTTTCGCCTCTCGCATCAACAATTAATTGCTGGTTAAAATCTTTACAAACATGGCTGTGTCGGGGTTGAGTTGTGATTGTCACTTGCAACTTATTGCACCAGCACTCTGCCTTGAAACACCTGTTGGTTTTGCCTGATCTGAACTTGATACAGTCCAGCCGGCAATTGATCGGTGTTGCAATAGATTTGGTTGTCTGTCGGCTGATAAGCGATGGGAAGTTGTCGGCCATTAGCCGATGTTAGCATCAAATGAACAGGTTCATTTGATGGCAACATTACGCTGAAATTCTTTCCTTTTTCAACTACGCTTGGCGTGATTAATAGATGTTTTTTAATTTTCGGATTAATGGAAACCAGATTGGGATTCACTTTGATAGCCACAAGATCCTGATCTGTAGTCAAGCCTGAGTAAATACCATTGCCTGAAAGAAGAGGCAAGCCATCGGCACCCAAGTAAATTTGCCTAGGAACGCCCGACAAACTGGTGCTAACATGGCCTCTATTGCCATACGTGTTGTCGATGTTGCCATTTGGTAAAAACCTGGAAACTGAAAACACCCTTGGGCCACCACTTATGAACTGCCCAAAGTGTGCCACCCAGATTTTCCCACTTGCGTCTTGCACCGCATCAACTGCCCAAGGATTTGTAGGTGGCACATCTGTGTATGGAGTGAGGGCTATGCCATTTGTACCAAACGTGGAATCGTACAAGCCAGCTGCTGTGAATTTATAAATGGCAGTGTTGTCTGGATTGCCAGTTCCACTCAGTCGGGCATTGGCACATAGCATGCATCCGCCACCTTGCGCAGGCACAATCCGCCTGGGAAAAATGGTGCTGTATGTAGGGTTTTGTCTTGTGAATCCATTATTTCCATAAGTGCTGTCTACCTTTCCTTCAGCCGTTAATTTGAGCAATGTGTGGCCTGCTGAAGTGGAAGAAATGCCAACAAGTAAAATGCCGTTTTCGGGTGTTCGGCAGGCTGTGTAAGCGATGTCATTGCCCAGGTCTGTGGTTCCTGCATGAAACCTGAATGTGGTTGTTTTTGTGTACGAGGTGTCAATAACGCCTTCGGGGGTGAGCCTGAAGCTTGAATATCGGCTGCGAAAATTTCCATCGGGAGGGAGCGAGACACCTGTCATGCCCACACCCTAAATTTTGCCATCGGGCAAAAGAAAACACTCCACCAAATCTTCTCCTATTGCACCCAGTGCATTGTTGGAAACAAAAAAACCATTGTTGCCAAAAGTATTGTCCAAATCGCCGTTGGCCAATATCCGAACCGCCATGCGGCGGGTGATGTTGTTCACATTTAGGTTGCCGGGAATAATGATTTTTCCATCAGTTTGAAGCAATGGCGTTCGCAGGCTTATAATTCCATTTTGGTTGGTGGGGATTGTCTTTTTACCATTTGTTCCAAAGCTGTTGTCGGGTTGGCCGTTTGCCAAAAACATGGCCAGGATTATGGGTCTGTCTGGTTGAACACTGGTTCGTCCTGCAATCAAGATTTTGCCGCTGGGCAGCACAAGCGAAGAAAAGGCCTCATCAAATGCATTGTTGAATTCGGCAGATGCAACGCCGTTGTTTCCAAAACCTGGGTCGACGTTTTCAATTTGCGCCCAGCTGTTTTGAATTATGAGTAGCGCAAAAATCAGGATGGTAAAGTGTTTCATGGGTTCGTTACGTTTGGCTGATTGGAACTTGTTTCGTTCTGTATTGATCAGAAAATTGGGCTATCAAAATTGCTTGAATTTTCGCCAATTGTAAAGAGTTGGGATGTAATTTTTCAAGAAGTTATATGCTCAAATTATGAGCTACACCCAGTTCTCTACGTTCTTGCCATCCCAGAATCCTTTGAGCTTGTAGGGTACAAAGCTTGCAAACATTTCCTCTTTGTACCAATTCAGTTTCCGGGTCAGCATCACCACTTCCTTATGTTTTTGGTTTTTGTATGCATAGTCCAGCATTTCGGCTTGTGTTTGCCAAATGCTGATGGTTGCTTGTTGAATTAAAGGCCATTCGCCCACGCCAATGGAAAAGGCCAGTCCTTTGTATCGTTCTAAACTTTGGCTCTGCCTACTTTGCTCCAAAACGAACATAGTTTTTTTCAATCGGATGCTTGCCCTTGTCAACACCAGCACAGGCTTATCGAGCGATAAAGTCTTTGATTTTTCAAACGGTTTAACTCCATCCCAGCAGCCGTGCGATTCGGCAGAATTTAAGTAAACCGTAAACTGCTCGGTACTTCGCTTTTGGTAATTCTTGAACAAAGGATTTTTGGAAAAAAAATGGCTTGCGCATTCTTCCGATTTCCAGACACAGAGAAGCAAACAGGTTACAAAGTTGGGCATTGCGCTAAATCCGGTTTTTGCACTGGAGCCCAGAAACTTAAAAAAGGACAATCCAGCTATTTTTTTAAGGCATGCAGACTCAAACGCATTTGCGTGAAAGCCCACCAATTTGTTCGAAAAACCTGCCATTTTGAAAAAGCTGCAGGTAGTTATTTGATTCATGATAGATGAAGGATTTTTTCATCGCTATTGTTTCAATGAGCAGCACTTACATTTTTTGAGGATGCGTTTGAGCATGCAAAAACTTACAAAGCATGTCTCAGCGTTCAAACAATCATCCGAAAAACTTCGGGGTTGTGGTTTTACGTGTGGAAGGCCATCAGAAAAACTTTGGGGGTATGTTCACACGTGTGGAAGGCCGTCCGAAAAACTTCGGGTTCATGTTCACACGTGTTGAAGGGCAGTCCGAAAAAATTCGGGAGACTTTTGGTAAAAAATTCTAATTTAAACTCATACAAAGCCAGAAGTGAGTGTGAATTCTCACTCCAAACTCACTTGCTCATCCCCGGCTTCATACTTGGTCCAGTGAAAAATGAATTGCAGCATTTCGTCTGATGTGCGCATGCTGCCTTCCCGTTCTCCCACAAGTTGAGGTGGAAAAAACGGATTCAGTGGATTGTTTTCGGTGTTGTCGAACACCCCAATCGCTTTGATGGTGGAGCCTGTTGGTATTTTCACAATCCGCTTAAACGTATAATAATACTGCCACCTGAAATCCCATTTTGGAATGTGTATCAAAGGGATGGTGTCGGCGCTGGGCGTAATGGCAAAGGCTTGAAATGATTTTCCGAGAAGGTGCATGTGCGGGCTCACAGCCAGTATCGAGATATCTTCTTTGGTTTGATAATAAGTGGAATGTGTGCTCACCTGATTTGGAGGAATCGACAGCGGTGGCACAATCTTAGAAACGCCCAAAGTACCCAACTGGGTTTCCCGTACCCAGCGCTTGGTAGGTTTTTTAGCCAGGAATATATTGAATACCGCCCCATCGTACAGTGTTTCGGATGTTGCGCCATAGTGAATGTCGTTGATCAAAATAAGACCTCTTTTTTTTATTCGAAAACCTCCAATGCCTTCTGGATAAAACGGTGGCAGATATCCTGGCAAATAGTTGCTCACAAGCGGCACAAGGGTAGGGAAGGAGCCATCATCGTTGAGCAGATCAAGCTCTTTGTAGCTGGACAGCTGATCCGTTGTTGAAATATCGGCCACCCATTTGCCACCTTCTAAGCTTTTCTTTTTACCATTTTCATATTGAATGAGGTGTCCGTTTACATGGTGGGTTATTTTCCGGTGTCCGGGCACAAACTCAATGCAGCGCACCACAGTGTCCCAGGGCAGTTCGTAAGGAATTTTCACCATAAAAAAGTGATCAGTGTTCGTTCCTGGAATTTTAATAGGTTCTCTCACCCGCAGCACAAAATCGGGTGTAGCTAGTTGAGAACCTGTTGGAAAATCGGGTGGCGTGGGCAACTTGTTCGAATCACCAAGAGCTGCACCCTGAGCCACCCATCTGGCAATCAGGGCTATTTGCTCATCATTTAGACCTTTTTCGTGTACAAATTCACCATAGTTTTTGGCAGCAGGCCAAGGCGGCATGATTCTCTTTTGGGTTACCAACCTCACCATCTTTGCCCGTTTTTTCACATCTCTATAATTAATCAACGAAAACGGACCAGCTTCTCCCGGCCTGTGACAGGGCATGCAATGTTGGTGAACAATGGGGGCAATGTGTTCAGCAAAAGTTGGGTTTGCCACTGTAGCCACCTCAATTAGATTTTCCTTAATTGCCGTGGACTCCTTTGTGATTTTGGCGCTGGAAACCATTATTCCAACAAATGGAATTGCAAGCCACAGCCAAGTGAATTTCAGTAGGGACAAAAAGGTTTTTGAGATAGATTGATTAAATACTTTCAAGTTCAACATAGGCATGAATAAAGGACTGGTTACTTGCTTGCCTGTATTCCATCAATGTGTTTTGATAAATTATAGCAAACATAGCAAATGTGCAGTTAGCGTTTATTGACAAATGTTGCTTTAGAGAAGCAGATCGTTCATTCATAGGCTGCCATTTATCAAATCATTTTATGTTCTTTCGGCAATAATGTGTTGTTTTGAAGGCTGTAAAAGCAGAAAATTATGCTAAAAATTGCCATTACTTCCACCTTGATTTGTGCTTCTCTGATGCTTCAGGCGCAAACCAAATTGATTGAAAAAGTGACCAAATTATCGCCAGATGAGATTGTAATTCCTTACGAAAAATACCAACTTTCGAACGGCCTCACCTTGGTGATTCATGAGGATCACAGCGACCCCATTGTGCATGTGGATGTTACTTACCATGTTGGTTCGGCCCGTGAAGAGATTGGTAAATCGGGTTTTGCACACTTTTTCGAGCACATGATGTTTCAGGGTAGCGACAACGTGGGCGACGAGCAGCATTTTAAAATCATAACCGAAGCTGGCGGAACCTTGAATGGTTCTACCAACCGGGATAGAACCAATTATTATCAAACTGTACCCAGCAACCAGTTGGAAAAAATGCTATGGCTCGAAAGCGATCGTATGGGTTTTTTGCTTGATGCTGTAACCCAGCGCAAGTTTGAAGTACAGCGGGCCACTGTGAAAAACGAACGTGGACAAAACTATGACAACCGTCCTTACGGTCTGGTGCAGGAAAGTCTGGCAAAAAACCTGTTTCCTTACGGGCATCCCTACAGCTGGCTCACCATTGGGTACATCGAAGACCTGAACCGGGTGAATGTGGAAGATTTGAAGAACTTTTTCCTGCGTTGGTATGGCCCAAATAATGCCGTGCTTACCGTTGGCGGCGATGTAGACCCAAAAGAAGTAATTCGCATGACTGAAAAATATTTTGGGAGCATTCCAGCAGGTCCAAAAGTAGAGCCAACAAAATTGCCTGCTCCGAAACTGGACAAAGACCGGTATGTGAGCATGGTGGATCAATATGCCAAATTGCCCATGTTGTACATGGCCATGCCTACACCGCCAAGCTATTCAAAAGATGAGGCCGCCTTGGAGTGCCTTGCCGATATTTTAGGAGGTGGCAACAATTCCATTTTATATCAAAGAATGGTAAAAACCCAAAAGGCATTGCGTGCCAACGCTTTCAATTCATCTTCAGAACTAGCAGGATCGTTTCAATTCTCGGTGATGCCAAAAGCGGGAACCAGCCTTGCTGACATGGAAAAAGAACTTCGGGCTTGCCTCAAAGAGTTTGAAACCAGGGGCGTGAACGACGACGATATTATTAAATTCAAACAAAGGGTAGAGGCCAGCCTTATCAACGGACTTGAAAGTGTCTCGGGCAAAGTGTCGCAGCTGGCAGCTTACCAAACCTACATGGGCAATCCTAATTACATCAAAAAAGAACTGAAACGTTACATGGCTGTTACCAAAGCAGATGTAGAAAGAGTGTTCAACCTGTATTTGAAAAACAAGACAGCTGTTGTGCTCAGTGTGCTTACCAAAGGAACTGAAAACTTAATGGCAGCACCTGATAACTACACAGTAAACACCACCAACTACAAAGCTCCAAACTATGGCTATAATGGTTTAAAATATGTGAAAGCTAAAGATGCTTTCGACCGAAGTGCAATGCCAGGCGCTGGTCCAGCTCCCATTGTGAAAGTGCCTCCATTTAAAACCCTTGTTGAAGATGGTATGAAAATGATGGTCTCTGAGTCAACTGAGATTCCTACGATAGTCATTTCGGTTGCTTTGCCAGGGGGAATTTTGGCCGATCAAACAGTAATCAGCAAAACGGGCCGGGCATCTATGTTTGCCTCCATGATGAATGAAGACACAAAGTCTTTACCTGCGGAACAAATGCAGACGTTGCTCGATAAATTAGGAAGCAGCATCAATGTAAGCCCAGGATTAGAGGCTACCAATGTGGTGGTGCGTTGCCTTAAAAAGAATCTGAATGCTACCCTCGAACTGCTCGAAACCCGATTGCTCGAGCCCAGATTCACACCTGAAGCCTTCGACCGATTGAAAAATCAAAACCTGGAAAACATCAAAAACAGTAAAATCAGAGCAGCTGTAGTGGCTTCAACGGCCTATGATGCACTTACATATGGAAAAGAGAACATACAAGGCATTTCCAGCAGTGGCACAGAAGAAACAGTGAAAAACCTGACATTGCAGGACATGGAAGATTATTACAGCCAGTTTGTGAGTCGTGATGGACTGGAAGCTGTTGTGGTGGGTGCTGTAGATGAAAACGACACCAGAAACATCATGAGCCGACTCAAAAAACTACCTTACAAACCTGTTGTAAAGCCAATTTTGCCACCTTTTAACAAAACGGCACCCGCCAAAACCATTCATGTGGTCAACATTCCTAAAGCTGCTCAAACGGAATTCAGAATCGGATATTTATCTGACATGACCTACGATGCCACTGGCGAATACTACAAAACTACGTTGATGAATTATCCTCTTGGTGGGGCTTTCAATAGCCGGGTAAACCTGAACTTAAGGGAAGACAAAGGCTGGACATACGGAGCCAGAACAAACTTCAACGCCACCAAATTCGACGGAGGTTTCCTTTTTTCTTCCGGAATCAGGTCATCGGCCACCGATTCTGCTTTGGTTGAAGTGTTGAAAGAAATAACCCAATACTACCAAACCGGCATTAAACCAGAAGAAGTAAGCTTTATGAAAAGTGCCATTTTGCTCAGTGAAGCCCGAAAATATGAAACTGGTTTTCAGAAAGCAGGCTTTTTGCGAAATATATTGCACTACAACCTGCCACCTAACTACACCGAACAGCAAAACCAGATTTTAGCCGCTATCACCCAGGAAGAAATCAATGCCTTGGCCAAAAAATGGTTAAATACCGACAACATGTTTATGGTGCTGGCTGGCGATAAAGCCGCCATCAGTAAAGGACTTGAAAAGCTTGGCTACCAGGTGGTAGAGGTAGATGCTGAAGGAAACAAGAAGTAGGTTACTTTGCCATGTATAACCTGTTGCACAGGGCAATTTCCTATGTGAAATACTGGTTCAAAGCTCAAAATGCGCATGGCCTTCATTCACCGTTTGTGTTCCGTGTCTATACCGAAGTCATTGCTACCGACACATGGTTTTATGCCTTTGAAGAGCTGGAAGATCAAAGGCAATATCTGATTAAAAATCAACAGGTAATTCAGCAGTTGGACTTTGGAGCGGGTGGCAGCGGAAAAGAAAAACAGACAACCATAAGCCTCCTGGCCAGAACTTCCTTGTTGCCGCCTAACTATGCACAGATTTTGTTTCGGTTGGTCAATCATTTGCAACCCAATCATATTGTTGAATTGGGCACATCTTTGGGTTTAACTACGGCTTATCTGGCCATGGCACATCCCAGTGCAAAAGTGGCAACATTGGAAGGTGCACCTGCTTTAGCTTCGTTTTCAGCGCAATTTTTTGTCGAAAAAAAACTAAGCCAGATTCAAGTAATCACTGGACATATTGACGAAACTTTGCCTCAGTTTCTTGCGCAATCAGCACCCATTGACTTTGTGTTGCTCGACGCTAACCATACCTTCGATGCCACTTTGCGCTATGTGGATTGGATGCTTCCCAAACTTTCTGCTGGTGCTTGTTTGGTGGTTGACGATATTTATTGGTCAAAAGGAATGACCGAGGCATGGCAAACCCTGATTGTCCGAAGTGAGTTCAGCACTTCTATTGACTTGTATCGATTTGGTTTGCTGTTTTATAAGCGTGATCAGCAAAAACAACACTTTATCTTGCGCACATGAAAATCGTGTTGGTAGCCACCACAGACCTGGCCTTCGATCAACGTTTGCAACGCATCAGCAATTCGCTGGTCAATGCAGGTTTCGAGGTCTTGTTGGTTGGGCGCATAAAACCAGACTCTCCTGCATTTTCTCCCACGCAATTCAAGTCTCACAGGCTGAAAACCTGGTTTTGGAAAGGGAAGTTGTTTTATGTCGAATTCAACGTGCGCTTGTTTTTTTACTTGTTAAATACAAAGTTCGATGTGGTGACTGCCAACGATGCCGACACTTTGTTGGCTGCATTTTTTGCAGCAAAACTGAAAGGTAAAAAACTGGCCTTCGATGCGCATGAATATTTCTCAGAAGTTCCCGAATTGTTGGGTCGGCATGGTGTAAAGAAAGTCTGGCAATGGATTGAGAATACCTTTATCCCGAAAGTGAACGTGGCTTATACACCTGGTCCTTCGCTGGCAAAATTATTTTCTGGCAAATATGGAATTCCATTTGGCGTGGTTCGGAATATGCCTTGGCAAAGTGAAAGCAAACCGGCCAGATCGATGCCTGATTCAACCCATTTCAATATCATTTACTCTGGCGCAGTAAACTTGGGACGTGGGCTTTTTGAATTGATTGAAGCTTCCGAAGGATTGCCAGTTCGCATAGCTATTGCAGGGTCTGGCGATGTGTTAGAAGAATTGAAAGTCTTTGCAGTTGGCAAAAAAGTTGAAGTAGCTTTTTTAGGCTATTTGCAACCTCAAGAGCTTCGACTGCAAATAGAACAGGCCGACATTGGGGTAAATTTATTAACCACTGATTCATTAAGCTATCAATATTCTCTGGCCAATAAGTTTTTCGACTATGTGAAGGCGGGCATACCTCAGATATGTGTCAACTACCCAGAATACAGAACCTTGAACCAGGAATTTGAAGTGGCCTTGTTGGTGAACAACGATGTGATGGCCATCAGACAAGCCGTTCAAAAGTTGATTAACTTAGCAGATGTATATGAAAAGTTGACCCAAAACTGTGTGGAAGCTGCCAAAGTCTGGCATTGGGACAATGAGCAACATGCCCTTTGGAATTGTTACAAGGCAGTCTTGCATCAAAAGAACTGAGATGCAAACCTGGTTTTCCTGAAATCATGCATTTTATTCACCTATAAAATTGATTTCGATTTGAATCATTTACTTTTGCCCTCCCTTTATACAAAGGGGAATTAAAAAATGAACGCAGAACAACTTAAAGAGCTCCAAACTCGCCTCTCTTCCCTGAGAGGCTATCTTTGACTACGAAGGAAAAAAAGAGTTTATCAACAAGCAGCAGGAACTTTCGGCACAACCCGGTTTTTGGGATAATAGCAAAGAAGCCGAAGCGGTCATGCGATCCATAAAAAGCGTTAAAATCTGGACCGATGCTTTTGAAGACACCGAAAATGCGATTGAAGATTTGGCCGTTATGCACGAATTCTTCGAAATGGGGGAGGGAACGGAGGCAGAAGTAGATGCCGTTTTTGCAAAAGCTGAAAAACTGGTCGAAGATCTTGAGTTCAAAAAAATGCTAAGCGGTGAGGAAGATCAGCTGAGCGCAATTCTTGAAATCAATTCAGGTGCAGGAGGAACAGAAAGCCAGGATTGGGCGGAAATGCTCATGCGAATGTACATCATGTGGGGAGAGAAAAATGGCTACACGGTAAAAGAACTTGACCTGGTTTCGGGTGATGGTGCTGGTATTAAATCGGCTTCCCTGCAAATTGACGGTGAGTTTGCCTATGGTAAATTAAAGGCTGAGATTGGTGTACATCGATTGGTTCGGGTGTCTCCATTCGACTCCAACGGAAGAAGGCATACATCTTTTGCTTCCATTTTTGCCTATCCGGTTGTAGACGATACCATACAAATCGAAATCCGTGATGCAGATATCATTCTCGATACCTCCAGAAGCGGTGGAGCAGGTGGTCAGAATGTAAACAAGGTGGAAACCAAGGTGCAACTCACACATATTCCAACAGGCATTGTGGTGGTTTGTCAGGTAGAACGTTCGCAGTTAGCCAACCGTGAACTGGCCATGCAAATGTTGAAATCGAAGCTCTATCAGTTGGAGCTTGACAAGCAAAACGAAGAAAAAGCCAGAATAGAAGGCACCAAGAAGCGAATTGACTTTGGCTCTCAAATCAGAAACTACGTGTTGCACCCTTACAAGCTAATCAAAGACCTTCGAACAGGTGTAGAGCGAACAGATGTCCAAAATGTACTCGATGGAGATTTGGAAGAATACACAAAAGCATTTTTGTTAAGTCAGGACTAAGGTTTCAAAAACTTAGTCCTGTTCAAATTCCTGCAGCATTTTCAATGCAGTGATGGCAGCTTCAAAACCTTTGTTGCCATGTTTTCCACCGGCCCGGTCAAGTGCTTGTTGCTGATCGAGGGTTGTGAGCACGCCAAAAATGACTGGCTTGCCAGCACGTAAATTGAGTTCTGTGATGCCATACGTTACACCTTCGCAAATGAAGGTAAAGTGTGGTGTTTCACCTTGAACCACGCAGCCAAGCACCACCACGGCGTCTACATGTGGCAATAATTTGGCCGCACCTAAGGTTAGTTCAAACGTGCCAGGTACTTCCCGAATCACAATTTTGTGAGCGGGAATTCCACAAGCCAAAAGTGCATCAATGGCACCTGCTTTTAATTTTCCAGTTACTTCTTCATTCCAGGCTGCTACTACGAGACCAATTCGTGTAAATGCCGCTTTGTGAAATGAAAAAGGGGCTGTTACGCCCCTTCCTGCTGTCGCCATAATGTATTTTTATTGCTCTAGTAGTTGTTCAACCCTACCCTTCGCTTTTTGTGCTTCGTTGAATTCAGATGCATCCGTATATTTTTCCGTAATGGTTGAATATACTTTTAAGGCACCTTCGAAGTCTTTCTTAAGTTCCAGTGCCAAACCAAGTTTCATCAGATAAACAGGTGTGTAGTACTTGTTTGGATAATGATCGCTAGACTTTTTGTAATAAGAGATCGCCTCGTCCAAATCGTTCAACTCCATGTAAGCATCGCCGGTGAGGGCATAAGCTCTGGCCTGTATCAAGATGTCGTTGGCTGAAAATTTTGACAATAAATCAGCAGCTTCCTGAAATTTATCCTGCTTTAAAAGGATGGCACCTGCATAAAATTTAGAAAGATTGGCCGCTTTTGTGCCTGAATAATCATCCATGATCGCTTCAAAACCACTGTTGCTTCCATCGCCTTTCAGGGCTTTATTCAGCGAATCGGCTTCGAAGTAATAAATGGCCTGATACATCTCCTGCTGGGCTTCTTCTTCTTGCCCTTGCATGTAGTTCACATAAAATGCCACTCCGGCTATCACTGCCGCTATGGCAATACCAATTGTGCCTAATAGCTTTTTATTTTTTTCGAAAAATGTTTCAACCTCAATCAATTGATCGGTTAATTTTTCTGCATTCTCCAAAAGGCCTAAATCTTCAGCGCCTTGATCGGTTTTTTTTGTCTTGCTCATCTTTTTTAAACTTGTTTATTCAATGATGTATGGATAATTTTTGTCCATGTACACATCATTATACACTTCTTCAGGATCAGGGTACGGCGAGTTTTCTGCAAACTCAACACATTCATTTACAATAGCTTTTATTTTTTCTTCAATAGCCTCAACTTCAGCCTCGGTAAGAATGTTGTTTTCCAACACAGTCTGCCTCGCCCATTCCACCGGATCTTGCTCCTTGTAAGATTCTAACTCTTCTTTGGTTCGGTATTTTGCCGGGTCAGACATGGAGTGACCTTTGAATCGGTAGGTTCTGAACTCCAACAAAGTGGGTCCGTCACCTTTTCTGGCTCGCTCAGCCGCACGCTCAACAGCATAATGCACGGCTTCAACGCTCATGCCATTCACTGGTTCTGATGGCATATCGTATGCTAAGCCAAGTTTGTACAACTCAGTCACGTTTGAAGTTCGCTCAACTGAAGTACCCATGGCATACCCGTTGTTTTCGATCACAAAAATAACCGGAAGTTTCCAGGTCATGGCCATGTTTAAGGCTTCGTGAAATGCACCTTGGCGAACAGCACCGTCGCCCATGTAGGTCATACATAGGTTTCCGGTCTCATTATATTTTTCTGCGAATGCAATGCCTGCACCCATTGGAACTTGTGCGCCCACAATACCATGACCGCCAATAAAGTTTTTCTCTTTATCGAAAAAGTGCATGGAGCCACCTTTACCTTTCGAACAGCCTGTTGCTTTTCCAAACAGCTCGGCCATTAAAGCATTCGGGTCGCTGCCAAGAGCCAGGGGAATTCCATGGTCTCGGTAAGCCGTAATCCATTTGTCGGTGGTTTTGAGCGCAGTTACGGCACCAGATGCGCATGCCTCCTGGCCAATATACAAGTGGCAAAAGCCCTTGATTTTTTGTTGACCATACAATTGACCAGCCTTTTCCTCAAATTTTCGCATCAGCAACATGTTTTCGAACCAGAAAACATAGCGCTCGTTCGGATGCTTGAGTTTCGCTGTTTTAGATTTCGCTGCTTTGGTGTTTGCCATGTCAAATGTTATAGCTTATGCCTGACCCATAGGCCCTCCAAACTGGAAGGGCAATTGACCAAAATCGGCATTGCTTTCTTTGATGTTACCAAATGTTTCTTCGTACCGCTCAATATTTTCCCGCAATGCATTTAAAAAACGCACGGCATGCTCAGGTGTCATAATGATTCTGGATTTTACCCGGGCTTTCGGAACCCCGGGCATCATCCTGATAAAATCTATTACAAACTCAGCATTTGAATGGGCAATCATAGCCAGATTTGAGTAAATGCCTTCAGCTATTTCTTCACTCAATTCGATATTGATGGCGTTGCCCGGGATTTCTTGTTCTTTCTCTACCATGGTAGTGAGTTTTCTAGTTTAGGCCAATTCTTTCTTTTTGCGGCTTACAGACTTGTCTGTACCAGTTTCTGATTTTTTGGTGAGATTCTCTTCTAATTCCACTGAAGTGACAATCATGTTTGTGTAATCTCTCAAACCAGTACCTGCTGGAATTAAGTGACCGACAATCACATTCTCTTTCAGTCCAAGCAAATGATCGGCTTTTCCTCTGATAGAGGCTTCGCTCAACACCTTGGTTGTTTCCTGGAATGAAGCTGCTGAAATCCAACTTACTGTTCCCAAAGAAGCTTGTGTAATACCTTGAAGAATTGGTCTGGAAGTAGCTGGCTCTGCATCCCGCACTTGTACAGGAGTTTGGTCTTTTCGTTTCAAACTGGAGTTTTCGTCTCTCAGTTTTTTCGACGAAACAATCATACCCGCTTTCATGTTGGTTGAATCACCTGGCTCTACCACTACTTTCATACCTATGATGGCGTCGTTTTCTCTTCTGAACAACCACTTGTCTACAGATTGGCCTTGCAAGAAGTTGGTGTCGCCAGCTTCGGTAATTTCAACTTTCTGCATCATTTGACGTACGATTACTTCAATGTGCTTATCGTTGATTTTTACACCTTGGAGACGGTACACTTCCTGGATTTCATTTACCAAATACTCCTGCACAGCAGTTGGACCTTTGATGGCCAAAATATCGGAAGGTGTAATGGCTCCATCAGAAAGTGGCATACCTGCTTTCACAAAGTCATTGTCTTGAACAAGAATGTGTTTCGACAAAGGTACAAGGTATTTTTTCTTCACGCCATCTTTCGATTCGATGAATATTTCCCTGTTACCTCTTTTGATACCACCATAAGTAACTACACCGTCAATTTCACTTACAACCGCAGGATTTGATGGATTCCTTGCTTCGAAAAGTTCGGTTACCCTTGGCAAACCACCTGTAATATCGGTTGTTTTACCAACCTGACGAGGTATTTTGGCCAGGACCTGACCCGATTTGATTTTGGCGTTGTCATCAACTGCCACGTGAGCACCTACCGGAAGGTTGTATGTTCTGTTTTCGCCGGTTTTGCTTTCAATGAGGATTGAAGGGTTTTTCGCTTTATCCTTCGTTTCAATGATTACTTTTTCTTTGTGACCGGTTTGTTCGTCGAATTCGTCTCTGTAGGTAATGCCGTCCTCGATAGAATCGAAAACTGATTTACCGTCAAACTCTGAAAGGATTACAGCATTGTATGGATCCCAATTGCAAAGTTCATCCCCTTTGGTTACTTTTTGCTTGTCTTTTACTTTCAGGAAAGCACCGTAAGGCACGTTATATGTGATCAAACTTTTTAGCGTAGTCGGATCAATGATTCTCATTTCACCAGTTCTACCAATGACTACATCCAGCAGTTCGCCTTCGTTGTTGGTGGTTTTAATAGCTTTGATTTCGTCAAGCTGGATATTACCGTCAAATTTTGCCTTGATGTTTGCGTCTACGGCAACGTTTGAAGCAGTACCACCCACGTGGAAAGTTCTCAAGGTAAGCTGTGTACCAGGCTCGCCAATAGACTGAGCTGCAATTACACCAACTGATTCGCCTTTCTGAACCCATCGGCCATTTGCCAAGTTTCTACCATAGCAAAGTGAACAAACACCTCTTTTCGCTTCGCAAGTCAACACCGATCTGATTTCGATATCGTCTATGGCCGATTCGTCAAGTGTTCTAGCAATGATTTCGTCAATGCGCTGACCAGATGAAACCACCAATTCGCCAGAAATCGGATCGTACACATCGTGAACAGAAGTTCTGCCCAAAATACGCTCTGACAAAGGCTCAACAATATCTTCGTTGTCTTTCAAAGCCGAAACAGTGATTCCACGCAAGGTGCCACAATCTTCTTCTGATATAACCACATCTTGAGCTACATCGTGCAAACGACGGGTTAGGTAACCTGCATCAGCTGTTTTCAAAGCTGTATCTGCCAGACCTTTACGGGCACCGTGGGTAGAAATAAAGTATTCCAAAATGTCCAAACCTTCTTTAAAGTTCGACAAAATCGGGTTTTCAATAATTTCACCTATTGAACCTTGAAGGTTTTTCTGTGGTTTTGCCATCAGCCCCCTCATTCCTCCCAACTGACGAATTTGCTCTCTTGAACCACGGGCTCCGGAGTGCATCATCATATAGATTGAATTGAAGCCTTGATCATCGCTCTCCAATTGCTTCATCAGGGTTTCGGTAATTTGAGAGTTGATACGAGTCCAAATATCAATTACCTGGTTATATCTCTCGTTGTCAGTGATTAAACCCATGTAATAGTTGCTCCAAACGCCATCTACTTCGGCTTTGGCTTGCGCAACTAATCTGTCTTTCTCATCAGGAATTTTGATATCGGCCAAACCGATTGACAATCCACCTCTGAATGCATATCTGAATCCAAGTTCTTTGATGTCGTCAAGGAATTCTGCTGTCCGTTTATTGCCGCTTGCTTTGTACACATCGGCAATAATTTTTTGCAGTTTTTTCTTGGTCAGGAGTTCGTTTACATACCCAACTTCTTCAGGAACAAATTGGTTGAAAAGCACACAGCCAGCTACCGTTTCAATGATTTTGGTGGTGGCTTCGCCTTCAGCGTTTTTCGCTGGCACCCTCACTTTAATGTAAGCTTGTTTGTCAATCTGACCTTCGTTGAGGGCTATGATTACCTCTTCTGCTGAATAGAAAGTTTTACCTTCTCCCTTTACTGGTCGTGATTCTGTTCCTCTTCTGCCTTTGGTGATGTAATATAGTCCCAACACCATGTCCTGTGATGGTACGGTAATCGGAGCCCCATTGGCAGGATTCAAAATATTGTGTGAAGCAAGCATCAATACCTGAGCTTCCAAAATGGCTTCATGACCCAAAGGCACGTGAACCGCCATTTGGTCACCGTCAAAGTCAGCGTTGAATGCAGTACAAACCAATGGATGAACCTGAATGGCTTTACCTTCGATCAGTTTTGGCTGGAATGCCTGAATACCCAATCTATGTAGTGTTGGAGCCCTGTTGAGCAATATGGGGTGACCTTTCAATACGTTTTCAAGGATATCCCAAACCACAGGGTCTTTTCGATCTACAATTTTCTTGGCCGATTTCACTGTTTTTACAATGCCTCTTTCTATCAGTTTTCTGATAATAAATGGCTTAAACAGCTCAGCTGCCATATCTTTTGGCAAACCGCACTCGTGTAGTTTCAATTCAGGACCAACCACAATCACCGAACGGCCAGAGTAGTCAACCCTTTTACCCAATAAGTTTTGACGGAATCGGCCTTGCTTTCCTTTCAGCATGTCGCTCAAAGATTTCAATGCACGGTTTCCTTCGGCTCTTACTGCGTTTATTTTTCTGGAGTTGTCGAACAAAGAGTCTACAGCTTCCTGAAGCATTCTTTTCTCGTTTCGGAGAATTACTTCTGGGGCCTTAATTTCGATCAACCTTTTCAGACGGTTATTTCTGATGATAACCCTTCTGTACAAGTCATTTAAATCAGATGTAGCGAAACGACCGCCATCCAAAGGTACCAATGGACGCAATTCCGGCGGAATTACAGGTACCATTTTGATGATCATCCACTCAGGTCTGTTTTCAATACGTGTTCTTGCATCCCTGAATGCTTCCACCACTTTCAACCTTTTCAAAGCTTCCGCTTTTCTTTGTTGAGAAGTATCGTTGGCAGCGCTGTGGCGCAAGCTGTATGAAAGTTCGTCTAATTCGGTGCGTGCCAAAAGCATTTGCAATGCTTCTGCACCCATTTTTGCTATAAATTTCTTAGGGTCTTTGTCGTCGAGCAGGTGATTTTCTCTTGGCAGACGATCCATGATTTCCAGGTATTCGTCTTCGGTGAGAAACTGCATGAATTCGATTCCATCTTCCTCAGTAACACCAGCTTGGATAACAACAAATCGTTCATAATAAATGATTTGATCCAATTTTTTGGTTGGTAGTCCAAGCAGGTATCCGATTTTGTTTGGCAACGAACGGAAGTACCAAATGTGAGCTACAGGAACCACGAGTTCAATGTGACCCATACGCTCCCGACGAACTTTCTTTTCAGTAACTTCTACTCCGCAACGGTCGCAAATGATTCCTTTATATCGGATTCGCTTGTATTTGCCGCAGTGGCACTCCCAATCTTTAACCGGCCCAAAGATGCGCTCGCAGAACAAGCCATCCATTTCGGGTTTGTAGGTTCGGTAATTGATGGTTTCCGGCTGTGTTACCTGGCCATAAGAGCTATCAAGAATAGACTCAGGGCTAGCCAGACTTATGGTAACTTTGGAGAAGTCCTGATTGAGCTTTTTGTTCTTTTTAAATGCCATATAATCAGTAATTCAGGTAAATTTCTTTACCTGTTGGTGAAAAACAAATGTGAATGAAACGAAGTGGTTGCCCTGTTTTTGATGTAAATATTGGCCTGGAAAAATAGAGCATGAGATGTCAAATGGGGGGCAAAAGTACTTCAATTCTTTTAAAAAGGAAAAATGTATTGCAATATTATTAATGATTTTTTTTCCTTTTTAATTTGAAGTTGGAATTACGCTCTTTTGTTTCCTCAAATCTACACTATGCCAAAAGAGAAGATTCTTATCGTTGAAGACGAAAAGATAATTGCCAAAGACCTTGAGCTTAGACTCTCAGGCATGGATTATGAAATAGTTTCAGCTGTTACCAATGGTCAGGACGCCATTGAGGCCGCTAGATACTTAAAGCCCAATCTAATCCTGATGGATATCATGATAGATGGGGACATAGATGGTATCGACACCGCAAACCTCATTCATGAGTTTTCAGACGTTCCCATCATATTTCTAACAGCCTATGCCGATGAGCGGACTTTTCAACGTGCCAAAGTAACTGACCCATTTGGCTACATCTTAAAACCATTTCAGGAACGAGAACTCGATTTAGCCATCCAGACTTCGCTCCAAAAGTTTAGGCTCGAGAGAAGGGTGAAGGAATCGGAAGTGCGGTTCAGAAGTTTGTTTGAGCAAAACTATGACGCTATTTTGGTGGCCAACGACGATGCCCGAATCATGGAGGCCAACAAGTCTGCTGAGCAAATGTACAAAACCACGGAGGCGAGTTTGAAATCCATGCATTTGTTCAATCTCATTCCAGGGGCCACCAGAAAGCTGTTTTCGGCCAAGTGGACAGAGTTTTTGCAAAAGGGGGATGAAAGCGGAAAATACAAAGCCCGGATTGCGGACAAGATCAGATACATTGAGTTTCAGGCAAAGGCAAATTTTGTAAAAGGCAACCACCTCATCATTCTTCGAGATGTGACACAAGCCGTTGAAGATCAACACATGATCGAACAGTTGGCACGTTTCCCTGCCGAGTCGCCACACCCCATTTTTCGGATTTCGCTTACTGGAAAGGTTTTGTTTGCCAACAAAGCTGCCAACTCCATTCTTGAAAAGTGGAAAATCAATAATGTAAGTACTTTGCCTGATTCGCTGAGGCAACGTATAGATGAAATGGCACCGGAAAGGCCGTTTTTTCAGGTAACTGTAAACATTGAGCGAAAATTCTATCTGTTTTTGTTTGTTTACATAGCCGAAGGCAAATACATCAATATATATGGCACGGAAATAACCCAGCAGAAATACTCTGAAAGGCTGATCAATTTTCAAAAAGACATTCTGGAGCTGATAGCCAAAGGACTTCCCATCAGCGAAATTTTGTCAAAAATCTGCGCCAAAGTGCAGCCATTTCTTCCCGACGGAGCGCCCTGCGTGTTCACCATGGATCAGATTTTTCAAGAGCTTGAACTCATTGCCGGTTACCATCTGCCTTTGAAATTGACCACCGAGCGCATCATGATTCCGCTCACTTCCCGAAACTTACCAGGGAGAATTGCCATTCACAAGGATTTTGCGCAAACCAGTAATCCACTGGAAATGCTGAGCAAAAAGCTGGCTCCTGAACTAGGTTTTCAATCTGGTTGGGGTTTACCTGTGATGGGCAAAGACGAGGAGTTGATTGCGGTCATTGTCATTTACTACAACCATCCTTACGAACCTGATCCTGAAGAAATTTCCTTTTTGACCATCGTTACCCGCCTCATTTCAGTGGCCATCGAGCGAGACCAAATATTTGGCCGCCTCAACATGCACTCCCTGGCGTTTGAAAACATCAGCGATGCCATCGTGCTTACTGACGCCAATGGCAAAATCATGGAGTGGAGCCCTTCAGCTGAGCGAATTTTTAAACTCGCAAAAAGCGACATTTTAGGTAAGAGCCTGAACAAGTTGCGCCTGTTCGACAATCAATTTGTGGAACAACTGTTCACCCGGGTTAAAAGCAGTTTGTCGGCTCAGGACGTTCCCGACGAAATCCAATTTATGGATGTGGAAGGCACCCATGGGGTTGCAGAACTCAATGTGGCACTAATGCACAACCTGGAAGGCGAAGAAGTGGGCTTTTTGAGTGTGTTCCGGGATATTTCTATCAGGCGTGAAATAGAATCGGCACTCAAAGTTTCGGAAAGTTACTTGAAAGCCATCTTCGACAACACGGTTCAGTCGTTCATTTTGCTAGATCCCAAAGGAAATATTTTGGCTTTCAATAAGGCCGCTAACGCACTCACCGAATTGCTTTTTGGCAAAAATCTAAGCTATGCCCAGCCGCTGCAAGGTTTTTGGAAATTTCCTTCCATACATAACTTGCCACAGGTGCTAAAACAATGTTTGAAGGGAAAGATGGCCAATGCCGAAACCAATTACAATGCTGCAGGCACCGATCTTTGGCTGGAATTGAATTTCTTGCCGGTTTATGAGCAGGAAGATTTTGTATCTTTTATATGCTTCACCGGTCTCGACATCAGCGAGCGAAAAAAGTTTGAAATCAACCTTCAAGCCAGTGAATCAAGGTTCAGGTCGCTGGTTCAAAATTCATCGGATATTACGTTGATTATCGATGCCAATTCACATGTACAATATGCCAGCGAATCGCTCTACCGGATTTTGGGCTACCAGTTAGGCCAAATCAAAATGATTAACATCATCGACTTTGTGGTAGAAGAAGACCGGTCGGAGTATATCAACGCCATCGACGCCGTGAAATCCACCAACCAGCAAATGACTTTTGTATGCCGGTTTACATCGGGCAAAGGCGAAGTGTTGTACCTGGAATCGATTTTAAGCAATCTGGTCAACAATCCTTATGTAAATGGAATTGTGGTAAACGCCAGGGATGTGACCGAAAGAACACTGGCAGAAGAGGAATTGAAACGCACCAATTTCGAATTGGATAGCTTTGTGTACAGGGCATCGCATGATTTGAGAGCACCCCTTCGCTCTGTGTTGGGTTTGCTGAATTTGATTGGTGCAGAAGCTGCAGAAGTAGAACGAATACGATTTATTGGCCTGGCAGAGAAGAGTATTAAAAAACTAGATTCTTTCATTCTCGATCTTACCAATTTTTCAAGAAACAGCAGACTTGAAATCATAGTTGAGCCCATTAATTTCCAGACTATTCTGGACGAATGTCTTGACAACCTCAAGTTTATGGAAAATGCCTCTAAATTGATTTTGACATTCAATAATAAATTGAGCCAGCCTTTTTATTCCGATGCTGGCCGAATTTCCATCGTTTTTCAAAACCTGGTTTCCAACTCCATTAAGTACCAATCGTTGGTGAATAAGGCACACCTCGATATCTCCATTTTTCCAGACAGAATAGGCATTCAAATCGTATTTTCTGACAATGGAAAGGGAATAGGTGCTGAGCATTTGCCTAAACTGTTTCAAATGTTTTTCAGGGCTTCGGAAGAATCGTATGGATCTGGGCTTGGATTGTATATCACCAGACAAGTGATTGAAAAACTCGGAGGAAAAATCAAGGTGCAATCCACCCTGGGTGAGGGCACTACATTCAGCATTTGGCTTCCAGATTTGAACCTTGATGAAAATAAAATTTAGTAGTCTCGAGAATCAATTATTGCTGCAACTTTCAAAGCGCAGTCAGCAGAATCGGCTACGCAATCTTGAGCCATCGAAAGACTCGCTTGTCGATTTTTGGTCGAATGACTATTTGGGACTTAGCCAGAATCAGGATTTGCTTCAATTTGTGAAACATAGTCTACTTCAATCAACTGATTTTCGATTGGGTGCCACAGGTTCCCGCCTCATTTCTGGCAATTACGCTTTGCTTCAAAACCTTGAAGCGCTGTTGGCTGACACCATGCAGGCAAGCTCGGCTACTTTTTTCCCTTCCACTTACCTGGCGAATCTTGCTTTGCTGGGCAATTTGGCCGCCCGTCACGACACATATATCATCGACGCATCGTGCCATGCCAGTATTAAAGAAGGGGTTCGCTTAAGCCAGGCCAAGAAAATCAGTTTCGAGCACAACCAGGTCGACCACCTGAGGGCAAAGTTAAAGTTAGCTGAAGGACAACCCTTTGTGGTTACTGAGTCCTTGTTTTCGATGGAAGGTGATTTTGCGCCATTGAAAGATATTTTAGCTGTCTGCAAGGAGTTTGGAGCCATATTAATTGTGGACGAAGCCCATGCTGCTGGCTTGTTTGGTGCAGGTGGCTCTGGTTTGGTGGAAGCTGAGCAATTGATAAGGCCAGACGTAATTCGCATGGTAGGCTTTGGAAAGGCATTCGGACAAGCTGGGGGCGTGGTGTTAGGGCCAGAAATGCTGAAACCCTGGTTCGCCAATTTTGGGTTGCCTTTTATTTATACCACTGCACCATCTCCTGTTCAAGTAGAAGTATTGTTGCATACTTTAAATTGGTTGAAGCCCATTTTACACGAACTACAAAAGAATTTTCAGGAAAAGGTTTTGGCTTTCAACCAGCAATTTTCAGCTATTGCCAAGCCGACTGCACACTCACCTATTCAGCGGGTTATTTTAGAATCTGAACACAAGGCCACGTATGTTGCTTTGCAGCTGAAAAGGAAAGGAATAGGTGCAAAAGCCATATTACCGCCAACGGTACCAGATGGGCAACAACAGCTCAGGTTCACCTGGCATCTGTTTAATACGCTGGAAGAAATGGAATTGTTGGTTTCGCTTTTGCGGGAGTGATCTGGGTCGCCAAATTGATGATTATTGCGGTTATAAAACTTTTCGGATGCAAATTCTGAAATGCAAAGATGTGAGTCCCTCGATCTATTAAGAATACTGAGAGCGCCAAGTCTAACTCAGGATAGGAAGGAATCCTTAGATTTTCATGCTCACATCGTTCCAGACGTTTCCACTCCTAATATATACTAAAATTTCTTTAATTTTCTTCAAACGTAAACATGGGTTCACATATACAGTGCCGCATTAAATCAGGGGCTTGATAAAAAAAGTTAAACAAGTTTTTGTTTTCAATTTCCAAACTCCTACTTTTGCACTCCATTTTTCAAACCATAGGTTCTCTTTTCATGCTTACCGATCCTATCGCAGACTATTTGACCAGAATTCGCAATGCAGTGCACGCACGTCACCGTATTGTCGAAATCCCGGCATCAAACCTTAAAAAGGAAATTACTAAAGTTCTTTTCGACCAAGGCTTCATCCTCAACTATAAATTTGAAGATGTTGAACCTCAGGGCTTAATTAAAATTGCCTTAAAATATGGTTATCCAACCAAAACGCCGGCCATTTTAAAAATCGAACGCATCAGCAAGCCTGGTCTTCGCAAATATGTGAAAACCAATAAATTGCCACGTGTGCTCAATGGTTTGGGCGTCGCCATCATGTCAACTCCAAAAGGTGTTATGACTGAGAAAGAAGCCCGCAGACAAAATGTTGGCGGAGAAATACTTTGCTACGTTTATTAAAATAGAGGAAGCAACATGTCAAGAATTGGAAAAAAGCCCATCCCTGTCCCTGCTAACGTGCAGATAAGTGTTGATGGAAATAATGTAGTCACAGTAAAAGGCCCCAAAGGTACACTCACCCAACCTGTCGATCGTGACATAAAGGTGGAGTTACTAGACGGTACCCTTGAAGTTCAGCGTCCAACCGAGCAGAAGCGTCACAAAGCCATGCATGGTTTGTACCGATCGTTAATATCTAATATGGTTCAGGGTGTAAGCGAAGGCTTCACATTAAATCTTGAATTGGTTGGTGTAGGTTACAAAGCAACTGTTGCTGGCAACAACAACCTCGAACTTTCTTTGGGCTACTCGCACAACGTCGTTTTTGGTTTGCCGGAAGAAGTGAGTGCAACTGCGGTAACTGAAAAAGGTAAAAACCCAATTGTAACCCTTCAAGGAATTGACAAACAATTGATTGGTCAAATTGCAGCTAAATTGAGAGACCTGCGACCAGTAGAGCCATACAAAGGAAAAGGTATCCGATTTGTAGGCGAGGTAGTGAGAAGAAAAGCTGGTAAAACATCAGGTAAATAATAACAGGCGATGAAAACAAAAGTAGCCAGAAGAGATAAAATACGTCAAGGAATCAGAAAGAAAATTTCTGGAACCAACGAGCGCCCACGGGTGTCGGTATTTCGTAGCAACAACCATATCTATGCTCAGCTCATCGACGATGTAGCGGGTGTAACTTTGGCCAGTGTGTCAACCTGGGAAGTTGCTGCCGAGAAACTAACCAAAGTCGATGCATCTAAACATGTTGGGATGAAGTTGGCTGAAAAGGCAAAAGAAAAAGGAATTGAAAAAGTGGTTTTCGACCGTGGTGGATATTTGTTTCATGGTCGTGTGAAATCACTGGCTGAAGGAGCAAGAGAAGGAGGGTTGATTTTCTAATCGAAATAGCATGTCAGCAATAAATAAAAGAGCAGTAAGAGCCGCCGAAGTTGAGTTGAAAGAGCACGTTGTTGCCATCAACCGGGTAGCGAAAGTAGTGAAGGGTGGTCGTAGATTCAGCTTTTCAGCCATTGTGGTTGTAGGCGATGGAAACGGCACAGTTGGATATGGACTTGGCAAAGCCAATGAAGTAACAGACGCCATTTCAAAAGGTATCGACGATGCCAAAAAGAATTTAATTAAAGTTCCGGTGTACAATGGAACAGTACCTCACCAAATTCACGGCAAATATTCTGGTGGATTTGTATTCATCAAGCCAGCTTCAGCGGGTACAGGTGTAATAGCTGGCGGTGCCATGCGTGCTGTGTTGGAAAGTGCCGGAGTAAAAGACGTGTTGGCCAAATCCAAAGGTTCATCCAATCCGCACAATGTGGTAAAAGCAACAATCGATGCTTTAGCTAACATGCGGGAGCCTATGGAAGTAGCTAAAGGAAGAGGTATTTCATTGGCAAAACTTTTTCAAGGATAATCATGGCTAAAGTAGCAGTAAAGCAAATCAGAAGCACAATTGGTAGAGATCACTCTACCATCAAAACCATGGAAGCACTTGGTTTGAGAAAAATCAACAGTGTGGTTGAGCACGAGGTAAACGATGCGCTCAAAGGCCAGTTGAATAAAATAAAACATTTGGTTCAAGTAACTGAAATTTAAGAATCATGAATCTGCATTCATTAAAACCTGCTGACAAGGCGGTTAGAAAAAATAAAAGATTGGGCCGTGGCCAAGGTTCTGGCGGTGGCGGAACTGCTACCCGTGGACATAAAGGTGCTCAGTCAAGATCAGGCTATTCTGCCAAAGCTGGCTTCGAAGGTGGTCAAATGCCTATTCAGCGCCGGTTGCCTAAATTTGGTTTTACCAATCCAAACAAAGTTGTTTTCAAGGTGCTTAACCTAGACGATTTGACCAAATTGGTTGAAGAGTACAGTGCCACTGAAATTAATCCTGAGTTCTTGAAAAAACACGGATTTATGTCTAAGAAAGATGTGTTGAAAGTATTGGGAAGAGGAGAGATTTCGGCTGCAGTTACTGTTTCGGCACATGCCATGTCAGCTTCAGCCAAAGAAAAAATTGAGAAAGCAGGAGGTTCGTTCACAGCGATATAATATCGGATGAAAAAGTTAATCGAGACCATACGAAATATCTTTTCAATTGAAGACCTGAGAACGAGGATTTTCAACACCCTCATGTTTTTAGTAATCTTTCGTTTGGGCTCATTCATTGTGTTGCCAGGCGTAGATCCAAACAAACTCGAAACCTCAACCAACAAAATATTTGGATTACTGGATACGCTATTAGGTGGTGCATTTTCGAATGCTTCTATCTTTGGTCTAGGTATCATGCCATACATTTCTGCTTCTATCGTCCTGCAGTTGTTAACGGTAGCAGTGCCTTACTTCCAGAAACTACAAAAAGAAGGTGAATCTGGCAGAAAGAAGATCAACCAGTTAACTCGTTTGCTTACCGTAGCTATCACATTGGCGCAAGCCGTGGGTTACATTGCTGCCACCATTCCGGCTGAAGCCATTAAACCAGGTTTCGAAGGTGTGATGTTCAACGTTACATCTATGGTTGTGCTCACAGGCGGAACAATTTTCTGTATGTGGATGGGTGAAAAAATCACGGAAAAGGGTATAGGTAATGGTATCAGTATGTTAATCATGATTGGTATCGTTAGTCGTTTCCCAGGGGCTATTTTGAAAGAAGCGTTGAGCTTGAAGCTGAGCGGTGCTTTAACTTTTATGTTGGAAATTGGGGTGTTATTTTTCGTAGTGATGGGTGTTGTCATGATTACCCAGGCTGTTCGAAGAATCCCGGTTCAGTATGCCAAACAAATGGTGGGCAACAAAGTGTACGGTGGACAACGTCAGTATTTGCCTATAAAAGTGAATTCTGCAGGTGTAATGCCTATCATTTTCGCTCAGTCGCTTATGTTTTTACCTGCCATGATTGCATCTGCCTTTCGTGATACAAGTGATTTGGCCGGTACTATCGGGACTGTGTTTTCAGACTATACTTCATGGCAATACAACTTGTTGTTTGCTTTGTTGATTATTGTTTTCACTTTCTTCTACACTGCCATCGCCATCAATCCTCAGCAGATTTCTGACGATATGAAACGCAACAATGGTTTCATTCCTGGCGTAAAACCTGGGCCAACGACTACTGAATACATTGCGGAGGTTTTGGATCGTATAACATTGCCCGGTGCCATTTTTCTGGCTATCATCGCTATTCTTCCCTCGTTCGCTGCAAAGATGGGTGTGAGTCGTGATTTTGCTCAGTTTTTTGGTGGAACATCCCTGCTTATATTAGTGGGTGTTGTTCTCGATACCTTGCAACAAATTGAAAGTTACCTCCTGATTCGTCACTACGAAGGTATGATGAAGTCGGGGAAATTTAAGGCTTCGGCCGATAGTATGGCCGCCATGGCTTCATGAGTGAAACCGGGCGGATATACAATAAGACCTCAGATGAGCTAAACATCATCAAAGAAGGTGCAGATATTTTGGGAAGAGTCCACGGACATGTCTCCCGAATAATTGCTCCAGGTCTTACAACCCTTGAACTTGATATGTTCGCAGAAGGGTTTATCAAGGAGCAGGGCGCTGTTCCTTCTTTCAAAGGCTATCGGGGTTTCCCTGGCAGTCTTTGTATATCAGTTAATGATGTAGTAGTGCATGGAATACCAGGTCAACTGGTGCTGAAAGAAGGCGACATCGTGTCAGTTGATTGCGGTGTTTATTTCAAGGGGTTTCATTCCGACAGTGCTTTCACGTATCCGGTTGGCAACATACCTGAAAACGTAAAAAAGCTGCTTAAAGTCACTTATAATTCACTTTTTGAAGGAATTAAATCTTGCAGAAAAGGTAATCGGGTTGGCGACATCAGTTCTTCCATTCAGCAGTTTGTTGAAAAAGAAGGTTACACCATTGTGAGGGAATTGGTAGGACATGGAGTTGGAAAACACCTGCATGAAAAACCAGAAGTTCCGAATTTTGGTAAGCGAGGCCAAGGCCCCTCTTTAACTGAAGGAATTGTGTTGGCCATAGAACCAATGGTAAACATGGGACAAAGAGCAGTAAGGCAGGATCGGGATGGTTGGACTATCAGAACAAGAGATACTAAACCTTCTGCGCATTACGAACATACAGTAGCCATCGTGAACGGGCAACCGGAAGTGCTGACTACATTTGAGTACATTGATCAGAAAATGAAATTTTAACTTATGGCCAAACAGGCATCGATTGAAACAGACGGAACTATTGTAGAAGCATTGTCAAACGCAATGTTCCGGGTTCGATTAGAAAATGGGCATGAGGTTATTTCACACATTTCTGGCAAAATGAGGATGCACTACATCAAAATTTTGCCGGGAGACAAGGTAAGGCTGCAAATGTCGCCTTACGATTTAACAAAAGGCAGAATCGTTTTCAGATACAAATAAAGATGAAGGTAAAAGCATCAATCAAGAAGCGTAGCGTCGAATGCAAGATCATTCGCCGAAAGGGTAAACTCTACGTGATCAACAAAAAAAATCCGAGGTACAAACAACGTCAAGGTTAAAACATGGCAAGGATAGCTGGAATTGACATACCAAGTCAAAAAAGAGGTGAGGTAGCCCTTACTTATATTTACGGGATTGGAAGAAGCTCTGCAAGGTCGATCCTTGACAAAGCCGGAATCAGTGTTAACAAAAGTGTTAAAGACTGGTCTGAAGACGAAGCCAATGCCATCAGAAACGTCATTGCCACTGAGTTCAAAGTGGAAGGTGTTCTGAAATCAGAAGTTCAAATGAGCATCAAGCGATTGATGGACATTGGATGTTACCGAGGTCTGCGCCACAGAAAGGGTCTTCCCGTTCGTGGTCAGCGTACCAAGAATAACACCAGAACGAGAAAAGGTAAAAGAAAAACTGTTGCCAACAAAAAGAAAGCAACCAAGTAATAGCAGATAGCAATGAGTCAAAAAAGAAAAGATAAGGCTAAAAAACGGGTAGTGGTAGTCGAGCCAATCGGCCAGGCTCACATCCGTGCCTCATTCAACAACATCATCATCTCTATCACCAACACTGCCGGACAGGTAGTGAGCTGGGCTTCGGCAGGTAGAATGGGTTTCAGAGGTTCAAAAAAGAATACACCATACGCTGCTTCTCAAGCTGCTTCCAATTGTTCGCAAATTGCTTACGATTTGGGCATGCGCAAAGTTGATGTGTTTGTAAAAGGACCTGGTTCAGGCCGCGAGTCTGCCATCAGAACCATTCAAAATAGTGGATTGGAAGTGATGACTATCAAGGATGTGACACCACTTCCTCACAATGGTTGCAGACCTCCCAAAAAACGTAGAGTTTAATTTTAGTTAAGAACGAGATTTAATCATGGCAAGATATACTGGTCCGGCTACCAAGATTTCCCGAAAATTCGGCGAAGCTCTTTTTGGTCCCGACAAAGCGTTGCAAAAGAAAAACTATCCTCCAGGGCAACATGGTCGTGGAAGGAGAAGAAAGCAATCTGAATATGCTCTGCAGTTGCAGGCTAAGCAGAAAGCCAAATATACCTATGGGTTGCTTGAGAAGCAGTTTGCCAATTTGTTCGACAAGGCACACCGTAAACAAGGCATCACTGGTGAAAACCTATTAAAATTTCTGGAAGGAAGACTTGACAATGTGGTTTACCGCTTAGGTCTTGCTCCTACCCGTCGTGGTGCGAGGCAATTGGTTTCTCATAAACACATCGTGGTGAATGGGCATGTGGTAAACATTCCTTCATTCGCTGTAAAACCTGGCGATCAGGTGGGTGTTCGTGAGCAATCTAAATCGTTGGAAAGCATTACTAATTCACTGAGCACAAGGGTGACCAAGAAGTATCCTTGGCTGGAATGGGATGGCAAAGACATGGTAGGTAAATTCCTGACATATCCAGAGCGTGCTCAGATTGCCGAAAACATTCAAGAGCAACTCATTGTCGAACTTTACTCAAAATAATTAAACAAACTTTTAACCTCAGGAGAGAAATGTCAATATTATCATTTCAAATGCCCGATAAAGTCGTCATGGAAAAAGCCGACGATTTCCACGGGTTTTTTGAATTCAAACCGTTAGAGAAAGGTTACGGAGTTACCATTGGTAATGCCTTGAGAAGAATCCTGCTTTCTTCTCTTGAAGGTTATGCCGTTACTTCTATCCGCATTCCAGGTGTTTTGCACGAATTTTCTACCATTCCTGGCGTGATGGAAGATGTAACAGAAATTATCCTCAACTTAAAGCAAGTGAGGTTTAAAAAATCTGTTGACGTGGTAGACAACAAAATTCACATCGAACTCAAAGGAAAAGATAAGTTTACTGCTGGAGATATTGAAAAATACACCACCAGCTTTACAATTCTTAACCCTGAGTTGGTGATTTGCAATATTGACACAGATGTCAATTTTGAGATTGAATTAACAGTAGACAAAGGCCGTGGTTATGTGGGAGCTGAAGAGTTCAAACAAGCGGATCAAATGACTGGTACTGTGCCTATCGATGCTATATTCACACCCATTAAAAATGTGAAATACAGTGTAGAAAATTTCAGGGTTGAGCAAAAAACTGATTTTGAAAAATTAATCCTTGAGGTTTCTACAGATGGTTCTATCCATCCTGAAGATGCCCTGAAAGGAGCTGCTGCTATTTTAATAAAGCACTTTATGTTGTTTAGTGATCAAACCATGACGTTTGAATTGCCTAAACCACCGGAAGAAGAAACAGTTGATGAGGAGTGGTTAGCTATGCGCAAATTGCTCAAAACGCCATTGACAGATCTTGATCTTTCTGTAAGGGCTTACAACTGTTTGAAAGCTGCCGACATCAGATCGCTTGGCGATTTGGCTCGTTTGGAAGTTTCTGACATGATGAAGTTTAGAAATTTTGGTAAAAAATCATTAACGGAACTTGAAACACTCATCGCCGAAAAAGGTCTTCGATTCGGTATGGATGTGGTGAAGTATAAGCTCGACGAAGACTAATTGAGACATGAGACACGGTAAGACATTTAATCATTTAGGCAGAACTTCTTCGCACCGAAAGGCGTTGTTGAAGAACATGGCCAACTCACTCATTCTGCATAAAAGAATTGAGACAACCGTAGCCAAAGCTAAAGAGCTTAGGAAGTACGTTGAGCCTTTGCTCACCAAGTCAAAGACCGACAGCATCAGCAACAGACGCCTTATTTTTGCATACCTTCGAGACAAAGAAGTTGTGAAAACTTTATTTGGCGAAGTCTCTGACAAAATTGCTAATCGTCCAGGTGGATACACAAGGATTATAAAATTAGGTGCTCGATTAGGAGACAACGCTGAAATGGCCTTGATTGAACTGGTGGATTTCAACGAAACTTACAGCACAACGGCTGGCGAAGCTAAAACCAAAACCAGAAGGTCGAGGAGAGGTGGATCTGGAAAAGCAGCTGGAGTCGCCGTAGGTGCCGCTGCTGTCGCTGAGGAATCATCAGCAATTGTAGTAGAAGAAGCGCCACAAGCGGTTGAAGAAGTGGTTGTGGCAGCAGAGGTTGCTGTAGAAGAAACTCCTGTATTGGCAGAAGTTGAAGCTGAAACAGTGACTGAAGAAGCTCCAGCAGTTGAATCATCATCAGAAACTGACAAAAGTGCATCTGCAAGTGACGAAGAAAGTGCTGAAAGTTCAGACGATGAGAAAAAAGAGATATAATAGCTCTTTCTGGTTATTAATGAAAAGGAACCGAAACAATCGGTTCCTTTTTTTGTTTATTTTGGGTCTAAATTGTACTTATACATGAGTGAATTAGTTGGAAATGAGCAGGAAGTCCTCACCGAATCTTTGATCAGGGAGGCAATCAAGACTGTTTATGATCCTGAAATTCCTGTTGATGTGCTTGAATTGGGTTTGATCTACGAAATCAAAATATACCCAATTAACAACGTCTTCATTCTCATGACGCTCACTTCTCCAAGCTGCCCTTCGGCAGGTGCAATACCTGACGAAATAAAAGCAGCTGTCAAAAAACTGCCAGTCGTGAACGAGGTAGACGTAGAAGTTACATTTGATCCGTCATATACTCAGGACATGATGTCGGAGGTAGCAAAACTTGAACTTGGGTTTCTTTAATCATTTATCAATATGTATCCAGAACCATTAGTAGCCCCCATGAGGCAGGATTTGACTTCGGCGGGCTTCACAGAACTTAAATCAGGACAAGATGTAGACCAAACCTTCGATAGTATTGAAGGTGCGGCACTTGTAGTTATCAATTCAGTTTGTGGTTGCGCAGCGGGTGCAGCCAGACCAGGAGTGAAATTGGCACTTCAGCGAAGTGAGAAAAAACCAGGTAATTTGTTGACAGTTTTTGCTGGAGTAGACAAAGAAGCTGTTGATCGTGTTCGGCAAAAATCATTGCCATATCCTGCATCCTCACCTTCCATTGCTTTATTTTTAGATGGTGAACTTGTTCATTTTATTGAGCGTCATCAGATTGAAGGTAGAAGTGCTGATATGATAGCCCAGCATCTTGAAGCTGTGTTTGAAGAATACTGCTAATTTTTAAAAACCGGCAAATGCCGGTTTTTTTATGGCTTTTCAAAATCCAGATAGGGGTCAAGTTTTTCGACAATATCAGTTGGCATTACTTTGATGTTGAGCAAATCTTTGGTTGCAATATATGATCCATGCTGTTTACGATACCTGAAAATATATTTGGCTAAGTTTTTTCGGATAAACGGGTGATTGGCTAATTCTTCCTCTGTCGCCAGGTTAATTTTTAGTTTTCGAGGCGTAAAATCTGGGGCTATGAAACTCTTTTCCTGTAATGTTTCAATGACAATGGTGTCGAGGCTCCAAACGCCATGGAGTTGGTTGTAGTTCAAAAATCCACCTAAATCATCTCTGTACTTTGCAATGCGTTTGGCCGTTTTCATGCCAATGCCAAACACTTTATCCAACTGAAAAGTATCGGCCAGATTTAGATCAAATGGCGCCCACTTGGGTTTAGGTTGAAACTGTTTTCTTCCTTGATTTTTGGTTAAATCCCATTGGCTGGAATAGGCCAATTTTGATACACTATCAGGGAGCAGAATCAAACTTTTGATTCGGGCATAAACGCTATCAGAGAGACCATATATTTTCTTCACATCAAGTTTACTTTTGAATTTGCCACCTTTACTTCGGTAGTTAATTATACTTTTTGCAACCCAAGGTGGGAGGCCTACAGAATCCAGCAGTCCAGCCTTAGCTGAGTTGGGATTAAATGGTATATTTAAGCGAAGAATTTTCCTTCCAGGGTGAAAAGAATTTTGAATCCTATTTTCTTCAATTATTGTGAAAAGGCTATCCAGAACCTGAACCTCCGATGGTGCCATTGGCGTTTGATAACGATATAAAATTTCTTTGACCAAAGCAGGAATTATAAGGATTACAATAATGCCTGCACTCATCAACATGATGGAATTTACTTCCCTATGGTTAAAACCAATCAGGTACTTATATGCATTTTGCAGGTCTTCTTTAATTTTCATAGTATATTAGGGCTTTTATTATTCAAAAGTAGGAAACAATTTTTAAAACCAAGAAAGTGTATGGATTTTTATTTAATGAAATAATTATGTAAAAAGGCCATGTCGAAAATTTTCAACATGGCCTGTAGCAAGGGTTTATAATCTGAAAGAGGGGCAGTAGACTTATTCTGATTTTCTAGAACCTAGCATCTGAAAGTCGTTTGCCACAATTTCAGTGCTGTACCGTTCTATGCCATCTTTGTCCGTGTATTTTCTGGTTTTCAACATGCCTTCAACCGCTACCTGGCTTCCTTTTTCCAGATATTTTTCAACGGTTTCGGCTTGTTTTCCCCAAACTACAATTTTGTGCCATTCGGTTTCTTCTACTTTATTTCCTTCTTTGTCTTTTGAGAAGCTGCGTGTGGCAATGCTAAAGTTGGCTACTTTACCACCTGCGTTGGTGTCTTTTACTATTGGGGCTGCACCTAGGTTACCAATAAGACGAACTGAATTTGTGAGTGTGTACATGATTTTTGTTTATTAAAAATTGAACGAAAATTGTTGTCCTGTTTTGGACGATGCAAAGGTGTAGGGCTGCCGAAATTCGAGTCGGTTCGCAAACGTTTATAGTCGTTTATTTTTCGTTTGTAAACGTTTAAAAACGTTTTTATATTTGTAAATCAATTGATTGTATCAAAAGTAAATTTTACATTTTATGAAAAGATGTCTGTACTGCGAAAAAGAAATAGTAGGTAGAAAGGATAAAAAGTATTGTGACGACCAATGTAGGAACAGCTACAACAACCAGTTGAACACCGATGCGAGCGATGTGGTAAGGCAAATCAATTACACCTTGCGAAGAAATAGACGAATTTTAGAGGAGCTGCTTCCTCCTGATGGGATGGCAAAAGTACCAGCTAAAACAATGCACGCTGCTGGTTTTGATTTCAGTTTCCACACCCATTTATATACAACCAAGGCTGGCGCTGTGTACCACTATTGCTATGAATATGGATATCTGCCTATCGAAGGCGACTATTACCTGATTGTAAAAAGGGAAAAGAAAAACTAGCGCAAATAATTTTCGTCTGCGGGATTGAAGATTTACTTATTGAATGCTTAGGGCAAAACTCAATAAAGTTTCTTCTTCAAAAGGTTTGGCAATGGCCTGAATACCAATCGGCAAACCTTCTACGTCTTTGCCCACTGGAATTGAGATAGCAGGGTTCCCAGTAAGGTTGGCCTGCACTGTGAAAATATCACCCAGGTACATGGTGAGTGAGTCAGTTGATTTTTCTCCAATACTGAAAGCAGTGGTGGGTGTTGTCGGCATCAGAATAATGTCGAATGTTTCAAAAAGCTTTTCTGTAGCTTCCTGGATTTGTCGCCTGACTTTTTGTGCTTTGGTGAAATAGGCATCGTAATAATCAGCACTCAGTACAAATGTGCCAAGCATGATGCGTTTTCTGACTTCTTTGCCAAATCCTTCTGTCCGGGTGTTTTTGTACATGGACTCAAGATTTTGGGGTTGCTGACTGCGATACCCAAATTTAACACCGTCGAAACGGGAAAGGTTGGAGCTGGCTTCAGCTGTAGTAAGTATGTAGTATGTTGGTAAAATGTAATCAAGCAGCGGAAATGTAACTTCCTGTACTTCGTGGCCTGCTAACTTTAGTTTTTCAACTTCAAACTGAAGGGCTGCTCTGATCTCAGGTTGAATGGCCTCATTGAAGCTTTCTTTCAGCACTCCGATATTGAGTTTCTTACCAGCTTCAACATTTATTTTTTCAGCAGTTTTTGGTTTTGTGGATGAGGTGCTGTCAGCTTCATCTTGACCACTCATGATGTGTAGCAATAAGGCTGCATCATCAACCGACTTGGTGATCGGCCCGATGCAGTCGAATGAAGAACCATAGGCAATAAGCCCATATCTTGAAACCCTGGAATAAGTAGGCTTAAGTCCAACTGTACCGCAAAATGCGGAGGGTTGCCTTACCGAACCACCTGTGTCGGAACCAATTGATGCGTGGCACATGCCTGCTGCTACTGAAACTGCACTAGCGCCTGATGATCCACCAGGAACTTTGGATGCATTGTGAGGATTGCCAACAGCTCCGTAATATGAATTTTCATTTGAAGAACCCATCGCAAATTCATCGCAACTCACCCTGCCGATCACTATGGCATCTTCATCGAGCAATTTTTGAACGGCAGTGGCTGTAAATTGTGATTTGAAACCAGTCAGTATCTTGCTCGATGCCGTTACCATGTGGTCTTGATGACAAAGCACGTCTTTGAGTGATATCACCATTCCAGCCAATTTTCCCTGCTTATTCAGCCTGAATTTTTCATCAATAGATGCGGCTTGCTCAAGGGCTTCAGCTTCATACACCTCTATAAATGCATTGAGGTGTCTTTGGTCATGTATTTTAGTGAGATATTGCTGAACGATGTCGTGGCAAGTTGTGTTGCCATGCAGAATATCCTCCCGGATTTCGGAAAGGCGGGTGTATTCTTTCAAAACGAATAATTTACGGTGGTTTATGAAACTTTTTTTGGAGGATCGTTTAACCCGTCCTCGATCTCATCTTTTATTTCTTTTGTTGCATCTTTGAATTCTCTGATGCCACGGCCAAGACCTCTGGCGAGTTCAGGAATTTTTTTGGCTCCAAAAAAGATTAACACGAGCAACAAAATCAAAACGATTTCGCTGCCACCCATGTTGAAAAATAACAGCACTGAAAGCATGATTGCTTTGGTTTGAAATGAATTGCAAATATAAGGGTAAAATGGGCAGGCTCGACGTTTTATTTTCAGGTTGTGGATTCCTTTGCGGAGAAAGCAAGCCTAGCCACCTGCATCAGCAATTGGCTAAAGTCAGGTCTGAAATCACCTTATTTTGGCTTATTGCAGGCTTTATTTATTCTGAGCTGAAAATACCGATACGGTCATTATAATTTGAAACAATGAATTGCACGCTCTGTGACACTCCTTTAAGTTTGAAAGTTGATGTAGAATTTTTTGATTGCCCCTCGTGCAAAGCATTGGTGAGAGATAGCGTGTTCTGGCTTGCACCTGATTTAGAAAAGGCCCACTACCAGACGCACCAGAACAACGTATTCGACATACGGTATCAAAAATTTGTATCGCCAATTACGGACTATGTTTTGAAGGAGTACACACCTTTCAACTTTGGCTTGGACTTTGGCTCAGGAACCGGACCTGTTATCTCAAAAGTATTGCAAGATTATAACTTCCAGATTGAGCAATTTGACCCATATTTTGCTCCAAATCATCAGGTATTGAATAGCCAATATGACTACATCGTGAGTTGTGAGGTGGCTGAACATTTCTACAATCCAAAGCTCGAATTTGAACGCCTGCGCAACATGCTGAACCTAAACGGAAGACTGATTTTCATGACATTATTATTTTCAGATCACATTGATTTTAGAACTTGGTTTTACAAAAAAGACCCAACACATGTGTTTTTGTATCGAAAAGAGACCATCCAGTTTATTGCTGAGCGGTACTCGTTCAACCTGGAGCACATAAGCGAAAGGGTGGTGGTTTTACGGAAAATGACTTGAATCCTGCATTTATAATAAAGCCTATGGCATGAAAGAGGCTGCTTCAATAATTGAATTCAGGATTTTAAACCTTCTCATCACTTTCATGTTTTGGACGTTATATTTGCAGTTCGATTAGCCCCCACATGTCTACCAACCACTTATCTAACGATAGTTTTATCGGTCGCCACATTGGCCCTGACAGCGAGGAAACCGCTGAAATGCTTTCAAAGCTTGGCTTTTCAAATATCAATGAATTGATTGAAGCTGTAGTTCCTCCACACATCAGACTTAAAGAACCTGTCGATGTTCAGGCGCCTGTTTCAGAAAATCAGTTTTTGAAAGACTTCAAAAAGCTGGCTTCTAAAAATAAAGTTTTCAGAAGTTATATTGGCACTGGGTATTATGGAACCATAACACCACCTGTTATTCTGCGAAATGTACTGGAAAATCCAGGTTGGTACACGGCTTACACTCCTTACCAGGCAGAGATTGCTCAAGGGCGCTTGGAAGCTCTTATAAATTTTCAAACCATGGTAGCCAACCTGGTGGGTATGGAAATTGCCAATGCTTCACTGCTTGATGAAGCAACAGCAGCAGCAGAAGCCATGACTATGTTGTATGCCGCACGAAAATCAGACAAGAAAGGCGCAGATGTTTTTTTAGTTGCAGACCATGTTCACCCGCAAACTATAGATGTGCTGAAAACTCGTTCTGAACCATTAGGGATTAAGTTAAGAATACTTCCTGTTGAGAAATTTGATATTGCTGATCCAAGCGTTTATGGCCTTATAGTTCAAAATCCTGCTACTGATGGTAAAGTGCATGATTTGGAGCCATTGTTGCAAGCAGCCAAAGAACAGCATGTATTTTCTGTAGTTGCAACAGATCTTCTCGCATCAGTAATTATGAAACCTGCTGGTGAAATGGGTGCAGACGTGGTAGTTGGAGTTTCGCAACGATTTGGTGTGCCTTTTGGATTTGGTGGACCTCATGCAGCTTTTTTCGCAACCAAAGATGAATTTAAACGTCAACTTCCTGGTCGTATCATCGGTCAATCGATTGATGCGCAGAAAAAGCCTGCCTACAGAATGGCACTTCAAACCAGGGAGCAACACATCAGAAGAGAAAAGGCGACTTCAAATATCTGCACTGCGCAGGTTCTGTTGGCTGTTATTTCTTCCTTTTATGCCGCTTACCATGGTCCGCAAGGACTTCAATACATTGCAGAGCAAGTGCATGACAACACCACTATGCTTGCTCAGAATTTACAGGATAAAGGTTTTGAATTGGTTCATGCTGAGTTTTTTGACACCATTCGAGTTTCAACATCGCATACAAAAGCCATTCAGCAAAAAGCGGAAGAGTCTGGTATCAACTTCCGTTATTTCACCAATGGCGATATTGGTATTTCCTTAGATGAAACCGTTTCTACAGAAGATTTGGCCGACATCATGTCGGTGTTTGCATCCTTTGTAGATTCAAACATTGCAAAGTCCTTGGTTGGCATAGATGTTTCTTTGAAAAGAAATTCAGAAATTCTGCCTCAACAAGTATTCAATAAATACCACTCAGAGGCCGAAATGACTCGCTACATTAGGTTTCTGGAAAATAAGGATCTTTCGCTTGTTCATTCCATGATTTCGCTGGGCTCATGCACCATGAAGTTGAATGCAACCGCTGAAATGATACCGGTCACCTGGCCAGAATTGGGTAACATTCACCCGTTTGTGCCGGCAAACCAATCTTTAGGTTACGCTGAAATGATTGTAAACCTGAAAGGGTGGCTCTCCACCATCACTGGCTTTGCCGGCATTTCACTACAGCCCAATTCGGGAGCGCAAGGCGAATATACTGGTCTTATGGTAATTAGGGCTTATCACATCGATCACGGTGATTCGCATAGAAATATTGCCTTAATTCCTTCTTCTGCACATGGAACAAACCCCGCTTCAGCTGTAATGGCTGGCATGCAGGTGGTTGTGGTGAAATGCGACGAAAAAGGAAACATTGATGAGGCTGACTTGAAAGCTAAAGCTGAGCTGCATGCTCCCAATTTAAGTTGTTTGATGGTTACCTATCCATCAACACATGGGGTATTTGAAGAGTCGATTCAGGAAATATGTGCTATCGTGCATAAATACGGTGGATTGGTATATATGGATGGAGCAAATATGAATGCGCAAGTAGGCCTCACAAGTCCCGGAAATATTGGTGCCGATGTTTGCCATTTGAATTTGCACAAAACTTTCTGTATTCCACATGGTGGTGGAGGACCTGGCATGGGGCCTATTGGCGTAGTTGCAAAGCTCGTTCCATACCTTCCTGGGCATGTTTTTGCCCATGACAATACAGAAAAATCTATTCATGCTGTTTCGGCTGCACCTTATGGCTCAGCGTCAATATTAGCCATTTCTTATGCCTATATCTGTATGATGGGTGGCGAAGGAATTACAAAAGCAACCAAGTTTGCTATTCTGAATGCCAACTACATGAAGGCTCGTCTTGAGCAAGAGTTCCCCATTCTTTACACGGGCTCTTCTGGCTATTGTGCACATGAGATGATTCTGGATTTTAGGCCATTTAAAGTTGCAGGAATTGAAGTGGAAGACGTGGCCAAGCGATTGATGGACTATGGCTTTCATGCCCCAACTGTGTCGTTTCCAGTGGCAGGTACATTGATGATTGAACCTACGGAAAGCGAGCCCAAAGATGAAATGGATAGGTTCTGCGATGCACTGTTAAGCATCAGGGAGGAAATCAGAGAAGTGGAGAATGGGGTGTTTTCTAAAGATAACAATGTATTGAAACATGCCCCCCACACGGCTGAAGTGGTGATTTCTGATAGTTGGGATAGACCTTACAGCAGGGAAAAGGCAGCGTTTCCAATGGAGTATGTGCGCAGGGCAAAGTTTTGGCCAAGTGTGAGCAGAATTGACAGTGCTTATGGCGATAGAAATTTGGTTTGTACTTGCGACCCCATCGAAGCCTATATGAGTCAGGAAGAATTGGCTTAATGTAATTTGATTTCATAAAAAAGCCCGGAAGGAATCCCGGGCTTTTTTTGTGATTGGATTCAGTGCGCTAATCTTTCACAAGCCTTTCGATGCGTTCCTGATATCCACTTTGAAGTTTTATGATGTAAAGGCCTTTTGGCAATTCCTGTACATTCAAAATAGTTTCTGAGGTTCCAATTGTGGAAGTTGACATGAGTTCAATCCCTTGGATGTTGAATATTTTTGCTGATAGTTTCTGTACTTTTTCATCTAAAATTCTGATTTGCAAAGCATCTTTCATCGGGTTGGGGTAAACAGAAACTGCCTCATTCGACAACCATACTTTTTCTTTCACAAAAAGTGCATTTACGGAACTAACAAAACAACCACCAGCATTTGTGGCTCGGGCTATGATATTGGATGCATTAGCTGGTCTCAATAAATTAGTCGCAGTTGCGCCATTCACCAGTTGGTTGTTTACAAACCAGCTGTAGGTGATGCCAGCTTGAGGATTAACTACATATACAGTATCGCCCCGAAGTTCTGTGATGGGTACGATTGGACTAGGTTTAGTAGTTACTACAATCGTATCTCGCCCTTCACATCCTGTTGCAGGATTTGTTGCTATAGCAACAAATGTTCCACTTGTATTCACTGCCAGGCCGACCGAGGTATTGATTTGTGTGCCGTCTAACCTTGTCCAGCGATAGGTGTAAGGTGAGCCAATAAGTGCAGAAAGTGTGATGGTTTGCCCTATACAAATTTCACGGTTAGCACCTAAGTTTACAATGGGAAGCTGATAAGATTTGCTTTCCAACGCATTAATATCTTGTGGAGATGTGTAGCTAACATTCACCCAAACCCTTTGCTCTCTGCTGGTGTCAGTTGCGTTTCTAACCCTGAGGTGAAACCAACCTGTAGAATTTGGAGTGAAGGTTTTTGTTAGGTTTCCAGCTCCGGTAATGCTGTCGAGCGCACGGCCACATTGATCCCCAAGCATGAGTGTGATGGGCTGTGTGGTGAAGCTGGGAAACAATCTGTAGGTAATGGTTTTGCCAGCTTCAGCATAAATTTTTCCAGCATTTCTGATCGCTCTCGACTGAGCTGGTAAGGCACCTCCCTGGCGCAAACTTCTGAAGTGGTTGTCGCCCAAATCATTTGCCATTTCCCATTCAATCTGAGTTTCCCGCTGTGTTGGGGCAAATGGTGCGTTGAACATGGTGTTCATGCTGGCTGGTGCATAAATAGCGTAACCTTTATTTGTAGTAGTATTAAAGGCTCCATTGCACGGGGGTGCCTGAATAAGAACTCTTCCCGGGCCTGTTGCTGGCCCACCTAAACGGGTTGAAACGGTTACATCTGGAAAATTTCCAGAGTAATCTTTCAGCACGGTGCCGACTTCAAAATCAGTGTTGACCCAGGCTGATTGTGCATTTGAGAAGTTGTCGTTTACGGCAATGATGGCCCTGCCTGCTCTTTCAAAAATCAACAAATCTGCATTGCTGCTACCTGGTTCAAAAAAAGGATTGTCTACGGCTGCGGTTCTTACCCGATAAGGGGCACCTTTGAAGTCAAATTTCTGGTGACAACGAATGATGTTGGCAATGTCAACTCTTACTGGCAAGTCAGCTAAGCTTTTAGGCGAATGGGTGAATCTTTTGCCTGTGGTACCGATGTCGAATAAATCTTCGAAAAATATTTGAGGCGAACCATCTACCGCACAGGCAATGGCGTAAGCAATGGCATGTCGGGCTTCTCTTGGATCTATGTTAGGGGCAAGTTCCTGGCTTGAGTTCCAGCGACCTGCCGGATAATTACCATTAGGAAGCAAACTTGGCGAGCCTGCGTTTGGCTGGGTAGGTCTGAATGTGTCATGGTTGTTCACAAATGGCACAGTTCTATATCTTTCATCCTGCTGTGTTCCAGGTAGGTTGCTCATATTGTAGTTTCCTAGCCCATACACCATGGCATTCAGGCCGGGGGTATCGCTAAATCCTCTGAGGCCAAAATCAAAAGTTCCCGCTCTACCTTGCATGTTTCGCACGTAAGCATCAAGTTGTGGTTTGCTGCCAACCCATTCTCCCACTGTAAACATTTGGTCTGTTCCATTGGCAAAGCCAGCTTCGTTTTGTACATTATATATAAAATCTTCTTGCATCTCAACAGGAAAATGTTTGATAGCATCTAATCGAAAACCGTCTATTCCTGTTTGTTTTTTCAACCAAACCATCCACCTGCGGGCTTCGTTACGCATGAAATTATTGGTTTGGGCAGGGTTGTGGTAGGGTCTTATAGTGCCACTTATTTCTACCTCACCCGTAGTGGGTATGTTGCTGCTTCTGCCAATTGCATTTGCATTGTAGTTAATATCTGGTCCCCAAAAAGTACCGTTGATGTCGTTGCAGTTTGCCGTGCAGTTGTTGAAATTTTGGTAATTTTTATGCCACCGGCCTATGCGAGTCCAATAGTCGTTTTGGCTTTCGTTCAGCCCGGGGGTAGAGAAACTTGAATAGCGAAAATTCTTGAATCCACCTGCTGTTCCAATTGAACCATTTGCCGGATCTCGGCCGCCTTGACCACTGGCAGACCCAGCATCGCCGCAATGGTTCAATACTATATCCTGAATCACATCAATACCATTGGCATGCAATATGCCCACCATTCTAAGGTATTCGTCTTTGTCGCCAAAAGGTGTTTTCAGGTGGTTTTTTTGAAACTTATCGCCCAGGTCGTAATGATCGAAGGGTATGTAACCGACACTGTTTGGGTTTGAGTTTTTCTGATTTACAGGCACCCAAACGGCATCGATACCCATTTCTCTAAGTCGTGGGGCAAGATCGACCAAGTAATTGCCCCATCCTTGCGGATAGTTGTTGTTTTTAAAATCCCACCAAAAACCTTGAAGTAAAACTTTTTTCCTGTCCTGACTAAAAGCGGAGAGAGCGGTTAAAGTTAAAAAAATGAAGATGAGATTTCGGAGTACTTTCATCATGGTAAGTTGGAGTAATTGGAGAAAGGACAAAATAATAAGAAATTCCGTTGCTCTGCAAACAAAATTTCATTTGGTTGCCCGTGTTGAATGCAATCTTTCTTTTGGCTGAGGGCACTATTTTTTCGTTAAAGCGATCCAATCATCTTTTGTAAATAGTGAATCTCCGCAATGGCAACTTGAAATGAATTGAATTTTAACCATAAATTCATCTTTGCAACCTCATTGAATTTCAAAATTTATTGAGTCCTCCTCCTTACTCGTTTTCTTTGCACCATAAATGGAGATTGTGTTGATGAAGGAATTCAAATTCAGGGTTTATTTGTTTGTGCTCATGGCAGTGCTTGCCCTTAGTAGCCATGTTAAGGCTCAAACATTAAGCGGATTTCAGCCCGTGGAAGATATCATTATCAGAGTTGACACCAATGATTTTTCGTTGGCTAAGAATTTGATTATGCATAAAGGTCAACCTCATTTGTATTTTGAGGCCACCAACCCATCGGCGTTTTGTGAGCTCATTTTTTTTATAGTTGAAAGTGCAAAAGTGAAGCAGATTCAACTGATGGGTTCCGATGATTTTGAAATGGTGGACACTTTGGTACGGTTGGAAACGGATTATTTCAGAACGAAAATCAAGTTTAAAAATTTATTCGATTCACCTTTTCCCAGTCTGGTTATTCGGCTTGTGCTGGAATCTGGAACTGAACAACTGCGGTTTGTGAGGCTTTTGCCGGGTATGCGCACTGTGGTGCAATCCCGCATTCAGGAAGAAGAGCTTTTTGTGGGCGATGAGCGAACCTTTCAATTGTCGGGTGTTCATTTGAGGAATGTAGAAAGCCAAAATGCATGGGAGAAAGTAGGAGGGGTGAATTACCAGATCGTAGATGATGGACCTCGAAAATTGTTGAAATTGTTGCCATCCGATTTAGGCGCAGTGAGGCTGATGCTGAATTTGAAAACCAAATTGCCTTGCCTGGATGCAGGTGGAAAACTAACCTGGACTTTGCCCACCATTCGCTATGACTTCCAAATCAAAACGAGTAGGTTGTCGTTTCTAAATCCCGATAAAAGGGAAGTAATCATGAGTGATCCTGGGAAACAACAGATTGAAATTCAACTGGATAAGCATAAGAATCTTTTTCTTAAAACAACTTATAGGGTGGAGGCTCAGGAAGAAGCTGGCGGTATGTTGATTGGTGAACTGTTTACCAGAAGCTACCTCGCCAACGACAAAGTACTTTGTTGGTTCAGGCCTTACGATTTGCATAAAATGAGTCAAGGATACTTGTACATCAAAGAAGGAGACGAAGCAGAATTTGTGACCAATTTTAATATTCTTGAAAAGTTGCAGGTGAATAAAGTGGAGTTGCAGCGAGAAGGAGGAGATTGGTCGGCCAATTTGGGAGTTTTTCCAGGAGAAAAACTACAGGTCAAACTAGAAGGAACGGGACTGACATACCATCGGTTTGCCTTAGAAGGCATCGGTGAAGTGCAACTTGATACGGTGGTTTCAAATGAAAATCAAGCTTACTTCGCATTAGCCATACCTAAAGATTTTTCAGCCCGCAGAATTGGTTTGTTCTCAAATCGAAAGCCAACTGGTTGGGAATTGCAACTGAGAGAAGCCCAAACAGCCAGGCCTCTCGATTTTGTTAATGTGGGAATTAGCGAAGAAGTTTACCCGCTCACACAGTTTGACAAACCATTTTTATATGATAAAACCATCAAAGACATTGTAATAAGCTTCGACCCCGAAAAAATTGATACAAAGTCAAAGTTGTATGGAAAGCAATACCTAAGTCTGGAGGTGAATGTGTACAACAACCGCCGTGATTTAATCGAGGTAAAACGAATTGAAAACATTGTGGTTTGCCCTGGTGAAAGCTCGATTCGGTTTCCATTTTATGACAACAAGGATTGCAACCGGGGCAACATCAACCTAAATAACTTGCTTATTCATAAAACTGCTGATTTGCCAGATTGGTCAAGAATTGAAATCATTGTTCGCCACCGCAGCGACAAACATGGAGGTCAGTCGTTTACCCAAAAAGCCGACATCATCCTTCAAAAACACTATAAGTTCGACATCGACATTTCTTTTCCCGCAGGTTTGCTCGTGAAGCGGGTGAACGAAGGCCGAATTGGCAACCTCAGCGGGATAAGTCTGGCCATCATAGCACAGTTTAGCTTTTTCAAACCCGACAAAATTGAAAAATACAGACCATTTAGGTTTGGGGCTGGCTTTGTGGCCATCGATGCATTTAATTTTAATAACAACAACCCAAACAGAGACGTGGGCGTAGTGGCTTTAGCTTCCGTATTTCCTACCCGCCAAAGTGCCCGATTCAGTTTCCCCATTTATGCCGGATTTGGCTACTTTATCAACAACGATACCTGGTTTTATTTACTGGGTCCTGGTATTCAGGTGAGATTTTGAGGTGTCAGAACGGGTATAATTTGCTTTTAATCGCCATTTTTACCCGTACCGAAGAGCAAAATACCTCTCACTGCACCCCACGCAGCAAAGCCACGTGGGTATACAAAGGGTTGAAGAGCAATCTGGCATTAGTTTCTTGATTGGGTTGACTCTCTAAAGTTGTTGTTGCTTGTATGGTTTTCATCAAAATAAGTAAACCCAAACACACCAAGCTGACGCACAACAATAGTCTGATTAACTTTTTCATGGTTTTACTGGCTTTGGGTTATTGTTCGTCGTCCCAGTTATCTTCGTCTGAGTTGGATGGTTCCACATCAGGGTTAGAAGGTTGTTCTTCGCAAGTGATACATTGAAGTCCTTTGGCATCAAATTGGAAAATGTTATCACGCAAGTCACTCTTATAGAACCCGTAAGGTGTGATGGTGTTTAGTAGAATTTCGTACACTTTTGGGTCGAAACGAAATGGCTTATTGAAGGGAATATGCAGCTTCATTTTACCTTTTTGAATGCGGTATCTGCCTCCTTCTTTGAGTTTTAGGTTCGAATCGAAGCTCAACACACTGTCAACTTGCAGTATGTTATACTCCACAGCTTTGGTGTTGGCCACCGCCGAATCAGTAGACTTTCCATGTGCTGAAATGGATTGTATTAGTTTTATAGAATCGCCTGCATAGCCAACTACGGTAAGGTCTATTTTGGGAGGAACTACCATGTTTTCACCATCTATATCATGCAATGTGAGGGTCAAGGTGCCCGGGTTAGGCATGGGCAGCATAATTACTGATTCTTTATGTGATTTCTTTTTGAATTGATCAACTATAGGCAATCCTGAATAAGCAAACACCGCTAAAGAAACCACCCCAATGCTGATCAATGCTATGGCTGTTGGTATTTTTATCATCCACTGGCGGGCTATCAAACTAATAGCCACCAACAACAAAAACACAACTGGAACCAAACCAAGCCCAAAACCTGAAATGATGGTCATATTCGAAATCTCATCAGCAAGAAAGCCAGGAAAAAGGTCGCCAATTTGAACATGACTTATCCAATTGCTTTCAGGGTTAACTAACTTAAATAAAACTGCTGCAGTTACTGTAATGGCAAACAAAAAAGCTAAGCCAACAACGCCTAAAATAATACCAGCAGAAACAGCTATTAATGTGATGAACAGCCCGAAAATACGGACAAATAATTGGCCAAAACCATCGGCAAAACGTGCCCCAATAGGTTCTTGTCTGAATCCTTCTTGTCCACCTTTTTTCATCCGCTGATCTATTCCACTCAAAGTGACTGGCTCACCGCTCATGTACATCAGGTCGGTAAGGGTACGGGCTTTGGGCATCACTATCCATAAGCTGATGTAAATAATCAAGCCACTGCCAAAAAATAAGGTAGTCACAACAAACAATACCCTGATGATCGTTACATCAACGTTGAAGTAGCTGGCAAGTCCACCGGCTACACCTGCAAATACCCTATTTTTTGGATTTCGCATGAGCTTTTTGGCCGGCATTTCCGACTCATCTACGGCGTAAGTGCCTGGCATGGCAATCCAAAGAATGAGATAAGAAATAACCACGAACCCTGGGAGAGCGTTGAAACCAGGAATGGCTATCATGCCAAAAAACAAAGCCAATGTGAGCAATCTGATCCAAATGGTATCGATACCCAAATAGTAAGAAATGCCGGCACACACCCCGCCCAGCATTTTGCTTCGGAGATTTCGTTCAAGGCGTTTTGGGCTGGGAATTGGCTCTGCATCTTCGTTTGGGGTAGGTTGCTTGGTTTCTACTTCAACTTCAAATTCTTCTGCTGCTTTGAAATCAGAAATACTGCCTAATGAAGCCACAAGTAACTTCACATCTTCGTCCGTTATTACAGCTTTGCCTGCGTTTAGTTTGGTGGTAAACACTTCTGCAATTCGATTTTCGATATCGGCATATATTTCACTGCCGTCCTGATAAGCTGCAAAATACTTTTGCACTTCATCCAGGTAGTGGCGCAATACTTGGTAGCCATCTTCTTCAATGTGAAAAATTAAGCCGCTTATGGTGATGCTGATTGTCTTTTTCATGACGGTTTAAAGATTTTTTTCTGCTTAGTTGATTGTGGTTTGAGCCGATGTTTTGGCAATTATTTTTGCTGTCGAATTCACAATATCATTCCAGGTATCTGCCAGTGGAACCAGTATTTCCCTACCTTTTTCAGTGAGCATGTAATACTTTCTGGGTGGCCCTGCATTCGACTCTACCCATTTGTATTCGAGTAAACCCATATTTTTCAGTCGGGTAAGCAGTGGGTATAATGTGCCTTCAACAACCACCATGTGGGCTTCGGTCAATTCTTGAATTAGGTCCGAGGTGTAAACCTCTCCTCTGGAAATGATTTGAAGCACACAAAATTCAATTATGCCTTTCCTCATCTGTACTATGGTGTTTTCAACATTCATGTTGTCGGGATTTTTTGTTTCAACGCTACAAAGGCAACTATGGTTCCATGCAATGCAAAGTACCTTAGTAAATTTTTTACCTTGCGTAGCTCTGTACTGGGTTAAAGATGCTATCAGGTGAACTAATTAATTATTTTAAATATTTGAAAATCAGGGAAATAAAAATCTGGTTTAGAATTGAAACGATTTTGAGTGTACAAGAAAAAAAACTGAAAAAAATTTTAAATCAATTCGTTTTTTGCACCATGCAAAGTTTCTATCACCCCGATTTTCTAGAAAATAACCAACTTCCTCAAACTGAGGCCCATCATGTGCAGCATGTGCTTCGCATTAAAGTTGGGGAGAAGATTAGGTTGGTTGATGGGAAAGGCCATTCAGCCATTGCAGAAATAAGCCATGTTGATAAAAAGGGAGTTCGGTTCACATTAGAAGGTTCTGTTGACTTTATAGAGCCGGATAAGTTGGAGATTCGCTTAGCCTTTGCACCTTTGAAAAGTGCAGATAGACTTGAATGGATTATTGAGAAATGTGTAGAAATTGGTGTGTCTGGCTTTGATTTGGTTTTTACAGCCAGAACAGAGCGTAACCAGGTGAAAGCAGAGCGGCTTGAAAAAATTGCGATTTCTGCCATGAAGCAGTCTGGCAGAGTTTGGGTGCCCAACTTCAGGCAGTTCAATTCAGTGTCTGATTTTCTCCCTCATGTTCACTCAGAGGTTAAATTGCTGGCTGATCTCGAAACTGAAACGACTCCAGCAGGGTGGGCGCAAGGCAAAAATTCGTTTTGTGTTTTTGTTGGCCCGGAAGGTGACTTTACTCCCGATGAACGTAAACATATTCAACAATCTGGTTTTTGGGGAGTCTCATTGTCTGACCAGGTTTTGCGCACCGAAACAGCCTGCATCGTTGCAGTCGACATGATTCACTGGAAAAATAGATGGGCTTAATTCAGTATTGACATGGAGTGTTAGCCTTTGATTTCACATCATAAGTATTTGATAAGTACTAAAATATAAAAACTTACGTTTATAACGTAAAATATATTATTTTTTTAATGTAAACTATATTACATTTGAAAAATCGGAATTTGACATATGGTTTTAGTTGAAGTTTTAACAAAAGTTGTGGAAGAACAATCAAATTGGTTGTTGCCAAAGGGAAACGAAATTTCCAGGGACTTCCTGGGTCAGTTTAAACCTGCGGGCAATTTTGTTGAAATTATAACTGGTGTTAGGCGATGCGGAAAGAGTACTGTGTTGAGACAAATCATCGAAGGAAGGTACCAGCATGTTTCTTTTTTAAATTGGGAAGACCCTCGCTTGGTTGATTTTGAGACCAGTGATTATGATAAATTAATGACCATTTTCCCTTCCAACACAGAAGCGTATTTGTTTGATGAAATTCAAAATGCACCTCATTGGGAAAGCTATGTGAGGCTGCTCCACAACCAAGGCAAAAAGGTATTTGTAACAGGATCCAACGCTGAACTGCTGAGTAGGGAGTTAGGTACAAAGCTCACTGGCCGGAATATTCAACATGAAATGTTTCCCTTTTCTTTTTCCGAATTCTCCAGATTTAAGAATATGAATCCGGATCAATCTGCTTTGCGAAGCTATCTGGCAGAAGGGGGGCTGCCTGAATATTTGGACACGGAAAAGGTAATAGTGCTTCAGCAACTCTTTAAAGAAGTGGTGATAAGGGATATCGGGGTGCGTTATGGATTGCGAAACATTGATCAATTGATGAAGGTGGCAGTTCATCTGATGTCGAATGTAGGCAAGGAGTTTTCTTATAATAAGATAAAAAACCTATTTGAAATCGGTTCGCCTAGTACTGTTTCAGACTATTGTAATTGGCTAGAGCAGGCTTATTTGTTTTTCTATTTACCTAGGTTTAATTGGTCGCCAGCCAAGAAACTTGTTAGTTTAAAAAAAGTGTATGCCATTGATAATGGGCTTGCAAAAGCAAACTCCTTAAGCGTTAGCGACGATTCAGGCAGAATGTTGGAAAATGCAGTTTTTCTAGAGTTGCGTCGAAGAGGTTTTGACCTCTACTATTTTCGGGAAAAAAAGGAATGTGATTTTCTGGTGTTCACGCTAGGCCAATGCAAACAGGCCATTCAGGTGTGTGAGCAGCTGAATGGAGATACGCAAAAACGGGAGTTTGCAGGCCTAATAGAAGCCATGGAAAGTCAGAAACTTGAGAAAGGACTGATCGTGACTTTGGAGCAAAAAGACCGGTTTGTGGTTGATGGTTTTGTAATTGAAGTGGTGCCAGCAGTTGAGTTTTTGATGGCAAACGCCAAATCTTGATTGTCTAAAGTTGAATTTCCTTTCCAGTTTTTACCTTTCAAGTTTCTTTACTTCAAACTGCTCAATGCGCCATTCAACCGATTTACAATTTCTGCAGGCCCCAACAAAGAAACCACTTCCATCAAATCTGGCCCTGCTCCTTTTCCTGTGATGGCAAGCCGAATAGCCTGCATCACCTTGCCAGGCTTCATCTCTGCATGTTCTAGCGTGTGGTGTACCAGTTCTTTGGCCTCTGAGGCAGCTATGCTTGTCTTGTTATTTAGTGCCTCTGCCAATAAGCCAACAGCTTTTTTTGCATCTTCATTCCATTTAGAAGCAACCACTTGTTCGTCATATACTAAGGGTCTTGCAAACAAAAAGGCAGATTCAGCAAATAGGTCTTTTGGAAAAGTGGCTCGTTCTTTCACTAAGCTTGCAGCTTTTTCTAACAAATCATCGCTTGCCGAAAGTCCTGCATTTTCCAAATCAGCTTTTAAAAATTGTGCCAACTCAGCATCTGACTTTTTCAGCAAATATTGTTGATTGAACCACTTTGCCTTGTTGATGTCGAATTTGGTTCCGGCTTTTCCAATTCTTTCAATGGTGAAATGTTCAATCAATTCATCCATGGTGTACAATTCCTGTTGTGTTCCTGAGTTCCAGCCAAGCAAAGCCAGAAAATTCAAAACGGCTTCGGGCAAATACCCGTCTTCTCTGAATCCTGCTATGATTTTGCCCGTTTCTTGTTCCGTCCATGCCAGTGGAAAAACAGGAAATCCCATGCTTTCACCATCACGTTTGCTCAATTTGCCGTTTCCATCGGGCTTCAGTAAAAGTGGAAGGTGAGCAAACTGTGGCATCACATCTTCCCAGCCAAGATATTTGTAAAGTAAAACATGAGTAGGCGCAGAGGGCAACCACTCTTCACCTCTGATCACATGCGAAATGTTCATCAGGTAATCGTCGACCACATTTGCCAAATGATAGGTAGGCATGCCATCCGATTTCATCAAAACTTTGTCGTCGAGCGTGGCAGAATGTACCATCACCCAACCTCTTATCAAATCGTTTAACCTGATTTCTTCTTTGCGTGGAATCTTTAGCCGGATCACATATTGCTCCCCGCTTTCAAGCTTGGCTTTTACTTCATCCTCAGGCAAAGTGAGGCTATTTTTCATGGTCATGCGGGTGATGGCGTTGTATTGCGGCGAAACCACTTTGGCCGCTTTTAATCTTTCCCGCATTACATCTAGTTCCTCGGCTGTGTCGAATGCATAATAAGCATGCCCTGCTTCCACAAGCTGCATGGCATATTGCATGTAAAGTGACTTTCTCTCCGACTGTTTATATGGTGCAAAAGGTCCTCCTTTTTCCACCCCTTCGTCTGCCACAATACCACACCAACGCAAAGCTTCATATATATATGCCTCAGCACTAGGCACAAACCTGGTTTGGTCGGTATCTTCTATTCTGATGATGAACTTGCCTTGATGTTTTTTGGCGAATAAATAATTGTACAGTGCAGTCCTCACACCACCAATGTGTAATGATCCTGTGGGACTTGGAGCAAAGCGAACTCTAACTTCTCTTGACATGATGATATCTTTTTGCAGTTGGCAAAAAAAAAGCACCATTGCTGGTGCTTTCCGTAGTGCATTTATTTGTTAATCAGCCAGAACAGCTGGGGCAATTGCAAGTGGCGCAACAGATACAAAAGATTTGTTACCTACTTTCTTCTTAAATTCAATCACGCCGTCTACAAGTGCAAACAAGGTGTGATCTCTCCCGATGCCAACATTAGCACCTGGATGATGTTTTGTGCCTCTTTGGCGAACGATGATGTTACCTGCTTTCGCAAATTGACCACCATAAAGCTTAACGCCGAGTCGCTTACTATGCGATTCACGACCGTTTCTAGAACTACCTGCTCCTTTTTTGTGTGCCATGGTATTTTACTTTTTATGCTTAGAAATTAAGCAGAAATGTTTGAAATTTCAATTTGAGTCAAAAATTGGCGGTGCCCGTTTTTCCTAACGTAGCCTTTTCTGCGTTTCTTTTTAAAGATAATCACTTTGTCGCCTTTTAAGTGATCCAATACTTTGGCGGTCACTTTAGCGCCTGATACGTTGGGTTTTCCAACTTGAACGTTGCTTCCATCTAGGGTAAGCAATACTTTGTCAAAAGTCAGTTCAGCGCCAGCTTCTGCCTCAAGTCGGTGCACATACACCTTCTGGCCTGCTTGGACTTTAAATTGCTGTCCTGCTATTTCTACTACTGCAATCATTGTTTTCTGTCTTTCCTGAAAAAAGGACTGCAAAAGTACGGTTATCAATTTGAAAAACAAAAGCATGTCCTAAAGTTTGTTGAGTTTTTAACTCCAACCTGAAATAGAATTTGAAAATGAGGTAAAATGTTGAAGTCATTATCATGCCCAAAGCAGGAGAATAAATGCTTTTCCAACACATGCTTCTATATTTTTTCAGTTGAAGAATTACCTTCGCACCAGCATATATTCAATTTGATCAACCAACTTTAAGTAAGTCACAAACAAATGGGAAGGGCATTTGAGTTTCGAAAAGCAAGAAAAATGAAGCGTTGGGCTGGCATGGCAGTCACCTTCACCCGCATAGGAAAAGACATTTCAATGGCCGTGAAAGAAGGAGGACCAGACCCCACCACAAACTCCAGATTGCGGGTGGCTATTCAAAATGCCAAGTCAGCCAACATGCCCAAAGACAATGTAGAACGTGCCATTCAAAAAGCTTTGAGCAAGGAAATGGAAAACGTGAAGGAGATTGTTTACGAAGGATATGGGCCTCACAAAATTGCCATTGTAGTAGAAACCACCACCGACAACCACAACAGAACTGTGGCCAATATTCGCAGTTACTTCAATAAATGTGGAGGTTCGCTGGGCACAACTGGTTCACTTGATTTTCTGTTCGACCGAAAAAGTATGTTCAAAATCAAGAAAACTGGTGAAATGAATCTGGAAGACCTTGAGCTTGAACTCATTGATTTTGGCCTTGAAGAGATTTTTGAGGAAGACGACAATGTGGTGATGTATGCTGGTGTATCAGATTTTGGCCACATGCAAAAAGCCATAGAAGAGCGTCATTTTGAGCTTGTTTCTGCTGAATTTGAGCGCATTCCAACTGACTCGAAGCAGCTCTCGGACGAGCAAATTGTGGAAGTTGAAAAATTACTGGACAAACTGGAAGAAGACGAGGACGTGGTGAAAGTGTTTCACAATATGGGCTAATTCTAAAAAACATAAGGTTTCACATGATAAAAGTAATTTCTGCTCTGCTGCTTTTTGTGGGATTTGCCGCTACAGCTCAACCTGTTCTTGAGAAAATCTGGGAATCGGACACAACCATGAGAACACCTGAATCTGTACTATATCACAAAGCCAGTAAGAGACTTTTTGTATCAAACATTGATGGACAAGCCGCTGACAAAGATGGGAAAGGCTTTATTTCGGTGTTGAATCTAGACGGTACTGTAGGTTCACTTCATTTTATGGATGGGCTGGATGCACCCAAAGGAATGGCTGTTGTTAAGGATAAATTGTATGTCACAGACATTACCCGATTGGTGGTATTTGACATCAATTCAGGCAGAAAATTAAATGTATTTGATGTTGCTGGGTCTGAGTTTTTGAATGACGCCACTGCCGATGACAAAGGAAATATCTATTTTTCAGACTCCCGAAATGGTACCTTGTATAAATTAGCAGGCGAAAAAGTTGAGGTGTGTTTAAAGGATACTTTACTCAAAAACCCCAATGGCCTTTATTGTATGAATGAAAACCTGATGGCTGTTGATTTCAAAACGGGCATTTATTACCGCATCAATCCCCAAAACAAAAAGCTAACAAAAGTGGCTGAGGGCTTCCCCAGTGGCGATGGCATTGAACCCATTGGCAACGGTGCCTGGCTTATGTCGTCTTGGCCTGGAGAACTTAGGCACTTAGACAAAAACAATAAAATTACCTTGATACTAGACACAAAATCTGAAAAGATTTCCTGTGCCGATATTGGCTACAATGCTGACCAAAAAGTGGTGTATGTGCCTACTTTTTTCAAGAATAAAGTGGTGGCATATAGGTTGTTGTAGTTAATTTATAGCTATTCTGCTACGATTTTTATATATTGAAATTCTTCGTAAACCTTTTGGTTTTCCAAGTAATCGTTTTCGTAGGCCGGGCCTTGCACTACACTTATCTCTGGGTTGAATTTAACCTGATTCGCTCCAATTCCTTTTTGTTTTAAAGTCGATAGCAGCTTTTCTCTAGCCTCTGCTGCCCTTTTTTGGCTTAAGTCTTCGTTATCAACAAATGTTTTTGTTGGTACACGCGAGGCACTGCTTTCTATGCTCACGGTAATGACTCCGTTTTTTTCGATGACTGGCAACAGCGTCGCTACAAATTTTTGAAATTCTGCATCTCCCGCTACCACGGTTTTTTGATTGTAAGGAAATTGCTGCTTGTACTCCCTTGGCTTAAATTTTACAACAGAGCCAGGTACCACATTCCCTTCAATTGTCAGCATTTGTTGCTCATTTTTATCGGTAAAAACGGTTAGTGTTTTCACAAATGGGCCAGGGCGACCTTTGGGATTATACTTGGCCAACACAAATCCTTCTTTGCCAGGTAAAATGGCATCTCGTGTCCAATCCGGAGTTGTGCATCCACACGATGCCTGCACATTGTTAATCACCATTGGTTCTGTGCCTTTGTTTACAAAAATGAATTTATGAGTTGCCTGGTCACCTTCTTCAGCTATTTCGCCAAAGCTGTGTTTCGAATTTTTGAATTCAACGGCGTTTTGGGCAAATGAAGTTTGAAAAACGAGCATTAGCCCAGCGATAAAAATAAACGGAAATGTGATTTTCATGTGTGAACAATTCTTTTGCAAATAAAACCTATTGATACTTGCAGAAAAAACGATTTTTAATTCAAAACTGCCATGGCTGAAAATTGGCAACGAACTGCCGTCATCAACGTAGTGGGGTTATCGAAAAGTACGTTGGGCGAATACATGCCATTTTTATCGGCATTAGCCGCTCAAAATGGTTTGGCGACTATCAACCCAACTACTCCAGCGCTAACATGCTCTGCACAAGTCGATTATCTCACGGGAAAAACTGCTGTTGAACATGGCATTGTTGGTAACGGATGGTTTTTTCGGGAAGAGTGTGAGATAAAATTCTGGAAACAATCAAACCAGCTGGTTCGTGCTGAAAAAGTCTGGGAACTGTGCAAAAAAATTGACCCAAAGTTCACCGTTGCCAATTTATTTTGGTGGTATAATATGTATTCATCTGCCGACTATTCAGTGACCCCAAGGCCTCAATATCCGGCAGATGGAAGAAAAATTCCGGATTGCTACACACAGCCGCCCGAGCTTCGGGATGAGTTGCAACAAAAATTAGGTCAGTTTCCTTTGTTTTCATTTTGGGGGCCAAACACTTCTATCATTTCTTCAAAGTGGATTTCAGATGCAGCACGCCACGTAGAAGAAAAATACCAGCCTACCTTGTCATTAGTCTACATTCCACACATGGATTATTGCTTGCAAAAATTCGGACCTGATATGGATAAAATAAAAAATGATTTGCTGGAAACTGACAAGTTGGTCGAAAGCTTATTTCAATTTTATAAGAGCAAAGGTGTTTCGGTGGTCATCTTGTCAGAATATGGAATCAATTTTGTGTCTAAACCTGTGCATCTCAACCGGATCTTCAGGCAAAATGGTTGGTTGCAAATCAGGGAGGAAGCTGGCTTAGAGTTACTCGACGCAGGTGCATCATCAGTTTTTGCCGTGGCTGATCACCAAATTGCCCACGTTTATGTTCAGAAAAAGGAATTAATCACAGAGGTTGAACAACTTTTGAGCAGCTTAACTGAAGTAGATGTTGTGTATAACCAACAAGCTCAAACCAAATTGAGCTTATTCCATCCAGATCGGTCTGGCGATTTTTTAGTCATTGCAAAGCCGGATTCCTGGTTTACCTACTATTACTGGTTCGATGACCAAAAAGCACCTGATTTTGCCCGTACAGTGGACATTCACAAAAAGCCAGGCTACGATCCTGTAGAGCTATTTTTGGATCCGAAATTGCGTTGGCCGAAGTTTAAAATCGGTCAGGTGCTTTTGAAAAGAAAACTTGGGTTTAGGGCCTTGATGGATGTAATTCCATTGGATGCATCGCTGGTGAAAGGTTCCCACGGATCCCCTTTTGTTGGAATCGAGTTCAAACCGATATTGATTCCAGCAAATGAACTGAAAGCCAACATCTCTGCCCAAATCAAAAGCACAGACATTTTTAGCATAATCTTATCAAGTTTGAAAAATAACTGAAGTTCACCTGTTAACTTCTATTTTTGAGGCCAATATTTAAAAACCAAGTTTCGTAAAGTGATTGAGTATTCGAGCAAGATGGTGGTAGTAATTCCGGTTTTCAATGACTGGGAAACACTTTCTTTGTTGTTGCAGAAAATGCATAAAGTGCTACCCGAGAACGTTTTTCGCAGACTTAGATTTTTGGTAATTGACGATGGTTCTAGCCAGCCCAGTCAGCCTTTGAATCTTCATTTTGCAGCTGAAATAGAATTATTGACGCTCACCCGAAATGTAGGACACCAAAAAGCAATTGCCATTGGCTTGGGGCATGTTTCTAAAACCTTAGATTGCAGTGGTGCCATCGTGATGGACGCCGACGGCGAAGACCAACCGGAACATATAGCAGAACTATTGGCTACACACGACCAGACCGGTAACAAAATTATTTTTGCCCGAAGAACAAAGCGGTCAGAAGGCTTATCATTCCGATTTTTTTATGTGATCTACAAGCTAGTTTTCAAAATGTTAACTGGCAAGGAAATCAACTTTGGAAACTTTTCTTTGGTGCCCAAAGCCCAACTTGATCGCTTGGTTCATGTTTCTGAAATCTGGAATCATTACCCCGGTGGTGTAATAAAATCAAGACTTAGTTTTGTAACAGTGCCTTTGGAGCGAGGAAAGCGACTTGCCGGAAAGTCAAAAATGAACTTCTACAACCTGGTTTTGCATGGTTTAAGCGCTGTGGCTGTTCACATTGACACCATGGCTGTCCGCTTGTTGGTTTTTAGTTTTATGCTTATAGCTGTCAGTTTATTGTCAATTATCGTTGTGCTAACTATCAAATTATTGACTCCATTTGCATCTCCAGGCTGGGCAACTACAGTTGCAACAGGATTCACAGGTGTAATCATGCAATCGTTTTTAGTTTCACTGCTGCTCATGTTCATGTCGCTCATCTATCGCACCCAGCGATTGTTTATACCTGCTCTCCATTTTCAGGATTACATTCAAAGTGTCAATAAGTTTGAATAGCCAATCAACTTTTGGTTTTCACTTTCCTGCTTGGCCTGTTTGGGTGCTTGGCTCGTTTTTGGCATGCATTCATTTGGTGTTCCTCGCCAATCAATCAGCAAGCTTTTTTGCCGATTTAGGTGGTTTTGAACGAAATGTGGTGTGGACTATTCAGCATAAATTATTAGGTGGAAATGTATATGAAAATCCTAAGGCTACCCCGTTTTCTATCACGCAATATGGGCCTGCTTATTATTATCTTATTTCAGGAATAGCTTCTATTTTTGGAATTTTAGCAGACAATTATCGGGCTGTTATCCAACTCGGTCGCTTCACCAATCTTTTTATCATTTTAGCTTTGGCCATTGGTGTTTTTCAGTTTGCAATCCGCCAATTGAAGGCCTCAAAATTTGCCGCATTTTTCTCTTCACTGTTGGCATTTCTGATTTTGGGTCAGCAAGTGTTGAGTGGTCGTCCAGATGCACTCAAAGCTGGTTTTACTTTGCTAAGCATTTTTGCTGCATTCAACTATCTGAAAACAACTCAAATGCGTTGGCAAATGGCAGTATTTGGGTTCGCCTCTGCTGCATTACTCACAAAACAAGACGGTATCATTGCGTTTTTTCCTTTGTTTATCTTTCATTTTTTCAACAAATCTTCTGCCTTAGAGTGGCTTAAATCAACAGGAATAGCTGCTATTTACTTGATTCTGATAGCTGCCCTTTTATTCACCCACCCATTCGCAAGCTATAATCTCATAGATGGGCTAAAAAATGGATTGAGTCTATCCTGGTTTTTGTCTGTATTTCAAGGCTTTTTTGGTTATTTGTCTATCGTATTGCTGTTGGCAGTTTTGGGTTTGTTCAAGCTTGCCGACACACACAAGCCATCTGCCATATTGTTAGGCTCATACCTTGCCGTTTACTTTTTATTTCCATGCGTTTTCGCTCTTAAATATGGTTCAGGTACTAATTATTTCAACGAAGCGATGTTGATTTCTTCCATCGCCATTGTTCCTCTGATGGAGTCGATGTTGATCCAAAGGCCAAAACATTCTTATCTTATTTTATTTGGATTTTTGTTATGCTTTCAGAGTGTTTCCACTAGCCGTGAATTGGTTTCCTTGGTGTTAGGCAATCAATCGGAGCTCAAAAAACAATACAATAGTCAGTTGCAAATTGCCTCATGGCTTCGCCAACATCATGCGCCTAAGCAAGCAGTACTTTGCCTCATTTCCAGGCAGTGGGAGGACCATTTTACAAATCTTGCCCCTGAATTGGTTATCGTTCCACAACGTGACGTCATGGATCAGGTATTTAAGGCAGCACCAAACAGCGAGTTAGCTGTTTCGTGTAAAACGCATTTACTTTCGCAAAGCATACAGTATATTGTAACAGACAAAAGTATTCCGCCGATGTTTCTGAATGTTAATTTTGTACCCAATGTTCCAGTTTTTGAAGTGAATGGGTACAAGATTTTTGAAAACCCAGTAGCTAAATGAATGTAAAAGTTCTAAATGCGATTTCAAAAATATTTGCCATTGTAGCAAAGGCCGATGGATTTGAAGAAAGCGAAAAGAATGTAATCAAAAGCTATCTCCACGAGCATTTCAGCGACAGGATTTTTGAATCTAATTACCAAAAATTTGAAAACTACTTACTCCACCTGAATCCTGATGAAAATGAACTAACTAAAATTTGTAAAGAAATAAATCAAGAGTTGGACGTGCAGCAAAAAGTAGTGGCTGTACTCAAAATAACTGAACTGGTATTTGCTGACCAGATTTTTTCTGAAACAGAGCAGCGGTACCTCGACATCATCTGCTCTTGCTTTTACTTTTCAGATTCCGACCGACAAGACATCATCGACTTTATCCAATTCTCTGGATATCAGGATCAAGTCCTGGGACAAGCATTAATCATTGGCCATAAACCACTTGAAGGTGTCGACAGGTTTATCGAAAGCCATGCTGCATCAACATTGGTGGTCAAGAAAATTGGAAGTTATGAATTTTACTTTCTAAAACTGCTCAATCAAGGTGGCAACACCTTTTTGAATGGCGAACTATTGAAGCAAGGAGAATGCTACGCCTTCACAAAAGGATCGGTAATTAAAATTGAAAACCACAGTGCAGTCTACTTTTCTCAGGTTATCAAACAGTTTCGTTCAGCTCAGGATTTACCACAGGTTTTGCTTGAAGTAGACCAAGTAAACTTCAGATACGAGGGCGGCGAGGCAGGTTTACATGATGTAAATTTCCAGGTTCAACAGGGTAGCATGGTAGCCATCATGGGCGCTAGCGGTTCTGGCAAGTCTACTTTGCTCAATGTGATGAACGGCACCATAAAGCCAAAGTCTGGTGCTGTAAAAATCAATGGGAAATCTATTCATCAGCACATTGGCGACGTAAAAGGATTGATAGGTTTTGTGCCTCAGGACGACCTACTCGTAGAACCTCTCACAGTTTACGAAAACCTGTTTTTTGCTGCCAAACTTGCTTACGGTGGCAAAACCGATCAGGAAATAGGTGCCATGGTTTTGAAGACCCTTGATGATGTAGGCATCCTTGAAAAAAAGGATAATAGGGTTGGAACGGTGCTCAACAACGGTATCAGCGGTGGCCAAAGAAAGCGGCTTAATATAGCGCTTGAGCTTATTCGTGAGCCAACAGTACTGTATGTAGACGAACCAACTTCTGGTCTATCTTCTCGTGATTCTGAAAAAATAATGGATTTGCTATACGATCTTGCTCAATCGGGCAAAATTGTGTTTTCGGTTATTCATCAGCCATCTTCCGACATTTTTAAAATATTTGATGATTTGCTTATCCTCGATAAAGATGGGTTTCCAATATTTTTCGGGAATCCGGTAGAGGCTGTCACCTATTTCAAAACACAGGCAAACCACATCAACAGCGATGCTGGTGCTTGCGAAAGTTGTGGAAATGTAAACCCTGAAGTTATTTTCAACATCATTGAGAACAAAGTAATAGACGAGTTTGGAAATCCGACGAGCGAGCGAAAACTGAGCCCACAAAAGTGGCACGAACGCTATCTTAAGTTCAATAAGCAAACCCCGAAATCCACACAACCTGCTTTACAAACTTTGTCGAAGCTTTACAGAAGGCCAGATTGGTTTACCCAATTGATTGTGTTCTTTCAACGGGATGTGCTATCAAAATGGAAAAGCAAATCCTACCTGGCAATCAACTTGGCCGTGGCTCCGATATTGGCTATCATTTTAGCGGTTGTAGTTCGTTATTTTCCCATAGATCAATCCGTTGATAGTTACTACAGGTTTTTTCACAATGTCAACGTCCCATCGTATTTGTTCATCAGCATCATCATTTGCCTCTTTATGGGCTTGATAGTAAGTGCTGATGAAATCTATAATGATGCAAAAATACTAGCAAGAGAGAAGTTCTTGAATTTATCTAGAAGCAGTTACTTACTTGCAAAAATTGCTGTTTTAGCTTTGGTTTCCGTGTACCAAGCTGGAGTTTTTACTTTATTGGGCAATGCCATTATGGGCTTGAAAGGGCTTGATATTCAATGTTTTCTTATTCTTTTTTCTTGTTCACTATTTGCTAATTTATTGGGCCTCAATATTTCATCTGGTTTTAAATCAGTTGTGCAGATATACATTATTATACCATTGTTACTCATTCCGCAAATGATTTTAGGAGGCATTATTGTAGATTACGACAATATAAATCCCATATTAGCTAAGCCAGGCAAAGTGCCATTCATTGCACAATTAATGTCTGCACGTTGGGGCTATGAAGGGCTTATGACCATGCAATTCACCGAAAACGGTTATGGCAGCAAGTTCTTCGAAGTAAACAAAGCAAAAGCAGAAGCTGGCTACAAAGACCTCTGGCGTCAGAAACTGGAAAACTTGTTTGATGAAGTAATCGTTGAACTCAATAAAAAGAATGCTGAACTAAATTACGACAAAATAAAGTACAGCAAATTACTTGCAGTTATCAAGTCAGAAATGGAAAGGGAGGGAAGCCAAAAACCAATTTTGATTTTTTCAAACGCCAACAAGCTTGTCCCTCAAGAGTTTGATCTACTCACCGCAAACAACCTGAGCAAGCACCTTTTTCTAATAGAAGAGTACTATAGAGCTCAATCTTCTAATGCCGATAAAGCCCGCAAAATGTACATCGACAGTCGGTATTCCAGTAATAAGAACCTGAACCTGGAAAAAGAAAAGTATCATAATCAGTACCTTGAAGATTTGGTTAGAAATAAAGCTTCGCTCAAAGAAGGAGAAAGTGTTGTCGTTTATGGAAACAAGCTTGAAATAAAAACAGATCCCATTTATAGAGAACCAGAAAGTAGTATAGCATCGCTTAATGCCCATTTTTTCGCCCCTTTAAAGTATATATTTGGAATAGCAATTCCAACTTGGATATTCAATATGATAGTGGTTCATGGCATGTCTCTATTGCTTTATTTCACCCTTTATTTCAATTTGCTCGATCGGTTTTTGCTGTTCACTGGCTTCAACAAAAAGGGAAAGTTTTAATATTGGGCGAATTCTTCCTTTTTTTGCACAAAAGAATGTTAAAATTTAAAATGAATTATTCCAAGTTCGTATTAATCGCCCCCCTAACATTGCTTATGGCGTGTGGCGGTGGAAATGACTCTGCCAAAGTAGAAGACGTGGATGTAGATAAAATTCACTCTTCCACCATGACTAAAAAAGACCTCGACAACTTCATGCATATTTTACCATCACACCTCAGGGTGGCTATGATGTTTAAAAATGCAGGGGTGAACTATAATGCTACTGTAGTTGCCGATGTTGCGAAACACACCACATTCGAAAAACCCTATGACCAGGCTTACATGCTTGGAGTTTACAGCGTAGATTTGGCATATTCAGCTATCAACAACCAAACGCAGCAGTCAGTCAATTTTATGAAAGCTGGCAAATACTTGGCACAACAGCTAGGTATTGAGCAAATTTATGAAGCAAACAACACGCTCTCACGCTTCGAGGCCAATATGGAAGATATTGACTCAGTCAAAAACCTCATCAACGACTTGTTTACAGAAACTGATGTGTTTTTGAAAGACAATGACAAACTTGATGTTTTACTAATTTCTATGTCTGCTGGTTGGTTAGAAGCCGTTTACATCAGTTCAAACCTAGCTGCTCAAACTGGCAAGCAAGAGATAATTTCGCTTATCGGCGATCAGCGACTTTCTCTTTCTCACCTCATCTCTATGATGAATAGCCATGCTGAACATGCAGACTTTGGTACATTGATTGCAGATTTAGAAAGCGTTCAAAAAGAATTAGAAAAAGGACAAAAAACTCCAGATACGGAAACAGAGGCCGGTGTTTACAATTTGAGCAAAGACGAGCTCCAGTCTATTGTGAAACTCGTAGAAAGTATTCGTGGTAAAGTTGTTGCTATAAAAAGTTAAACTCCTGAAGATAAAATCAAAATGAAAAATTTAAATCTACTATGTATTCTTGGTGCTTTCACCTTCTTGATGAATGTGAGTCTCGATGCCACAGCTCAGCAATGCAAACTCAAGCAAATAAAAAAGGAATACAAAAACAAAGTCGAACCGTATGTATTTGAAGGTGTTGCATCTGGCTACATTTTCACGGGCGAAACAAAACGAATACCAGTTACGCTTTATGCAAACCAAAAATACAGACTATATTTTTTCACTGATGGATTCGATGGCCCTGTTACCATCAACATCATCACAAGAAATAAATTTTTGGTTTGGTCTAACAAGGAGAACATGATGGAAGATCATTTCACTTTTGTCCCGAAAAAATCAGATGATTACTTCGTGGAGTTCGTCACTCCAAAATCTTCCGATGAAGACGCCCGAGGCTGTGTGGCTGTAATACTAGCATCAAGAGGATTTTAAATTGAAAGCGTCGCAAGACGCTTTTTTTATGCAGGCAATTTTAGTGAAGGTGGTAAGCTGGCTTTTGTTTCCGTTTAGGTGGTTGTTTTCAATCATCAAATTGAACCATGTATTGTGTACAGCATTCATTTTTGCGTTTATGTGGTTTATTTCTGTTTTGCCATACAATTTCGATTTTCTGAATCCACTGGAACAAACCATAAATGATTTTGTTATTACCGATATCATATATTCAAAAAGCATACGAGACGAACCTGGCCCCGATACTAATATTGTTATTATAAATATAGGAAACAACAGCAGAGCGGAGTTAGCCAGGCAAATAGAGCGAATTAACCAGCAGGAACCCAAGCTCATTGCCATAGATGCTTTCTTTAGAAACCTGAAGGGAAATGCAGGTGATACCTTGTTGTCGGATGCGCTTAGCAAAGTCAAAAACCTGGTTTTAGTAAGCCAGGCATCTGAATACTTGGAAGAAGCCCGATATTTTGATGAACTCCAGACTTCCCATCCAATTTTCAATAGGTATGCCCGAACCGGTTTTTCCAATTTGGTTACAGAAGGAAAAGAAAGTTTTAAGTCAGCCAGAGTAGTAAGCCCCAAAGAAAATATTAAGGACTCTACTGAATATGCGTTTGCAGTAGAAATAGCAAAAGTTGCTTATCCTGACAAAGCAGCAGCTTTTTTGGCGAGAAATAATGACAATGAAATCATTAACTATGCGGGCAATAAGCAGAAATATTTTTGCCTGGATTCGAAAGATTTGATGGACGATCGGCTCATTGAAATTAGTCTTAAAGACAAAATTGTTCTCATGGGTTTCATGGGCGAAACATTTGATCATGATGCTTTTACAGTTCAGGATAAGTTTTATACTCCACTCAATAAAACATATGTAGGTAAAACTTATCCAGATATGTTTGGAATAGTAGTTCACGCCAACATTGTCACTATGATAGATCGACAAACATTTATTGATGAATGGCCAGAATATTTTGGATTGATAATTGGCGTGCTGCTTTGCTTTATAAATGTGGTCATGTTTTATTACGTCCATGACTATCTGCCAAGCTGGTATGACCTGATAGTGAAATTTGTACAATTAGTTGAAACCATATTTCTGCTGTTTATCGTTGTGCTCATTTATCAGGAAAAAAGTCTAAAAATCGAATTGAATTTAGCCATAACTGCTGTACTTTTGAGTGGCGATTTACTTGAAGTTTACACTGGAGTGCTCCTGAACATTCCCAACAAAACGAAAAAAATTGTTCTCCAACTTTTTACAAGAAAATGAAAACGCAATTTATCTCCTCCCTGTTAGTCTTTGGTTCTTTCGGCTCGTTTGCTCAGTCGGGAGAAATGGCTTTCAAAATTCTCGCTGTAAGCGGCGAAGTATCAAAAAAAGGTGTAAGCAGCGAAGCTCCTGCATCTGCTGGTCAGCGTCTATATAGCGGCGATATGATCACCATCAATCAGAAAGGTTATGTTGGACTTGTTCACAAGTCTGGTCGCAGTTTGGAGTTAAAGTCTCCGGGAGTGTATGATGTAAATATTCTTTCTTCCAAACTTAGCAATCAAACCACGCAGTCAATTAGTAAAAAATATGCCAGCTATGTGGCTGGTGAGCTTACTAAAGTGGAGGAAGAAGATATCAATAAAAATCACCGCAAGTACATGGAGGTAACAGGTTCAGTAGAGCGAAGTGTTGCGCCATCACCCATCAAAATTAAAATTCCAGGTACCTCTGAAGTGAGGTGGGATGTAGTAGCTCTGATCTGGGAGCCTGCAGTAGGTGCTAAGTCTTATGTGGTAACACTCACAAACCTTTTCAATGAAAAGCTTGGTGTATTTGAAACAGCCACAAACAAACTAGATGTTGATCTTGCCAAGTATAAAGCATCGAATACCAAAGCCATTATTTGCCAGGTTAAAAGCAAAGATAATCCACGTCAGAAATCGGCTGAGTACTTGTTGAAATTAGTAAGTGCTCAAGACGATGCACGCATCAATGCAGATATCGCCAAAATCAAAGAGGAAAATCAAGAAGGAGGCGCAATCACCAATATCTTGGTTGCAACCTACCTGGAGCAAAATCACTTGTATCTTGAAGCTATGAAATACTACAAGTTGGCTTCTATCGCCGAACCTGAAGTAGTAGCTTACCAGGAAGTATTGAAAGACTTCATGACCCGAATAGGTGTAGACGAAGCTTCCAAACAATAATAATTTACTTCTGCTTGTCAATAAAAGGCCGGACTTAGTTCCGGCTTTTTTAGTTTACTGCCCTTGGGTCAGACATAAGCGGCATTTTCTCAAATTCCTTTACCTCTACGCTTACGCAGCCAAATTCTTCTACCACTTTGCCAGTAATTTTATAAACACCAGTTCCCTTTAGTGGATATCGTTTTAATTCAGGCGGAAAGTGTATAGCGTCGAAAAAAGCACCTTCTTTGTCAATGAACGTGGTAAAAGCCATGTTCTCTTGTTTTACTGTGCGAACGGGTTTGATGCAAATAAGATATCCAAAGATGACAACTTGTTTGTTTATGTTTGGCAGAAGATGTCTGGTGAATAACTCTTGTTTGATTTGTGATTTCCAATTCACGATGTCAAAAGGTGAAATGAGTGGAAAGCCTAGAATTTCAATTTGATCGTAGGCGCACTCAATTGTCTGGTCGGCGCTCAACTTGCTAAAGTCAAGTGGGAAGTCGGTTTCATCTTCTTCGAAGAGCGACATGGGCAATACGCTTTTAGGGTTATTGTGAAACAGCAAATGCGCATCCCAAAGCAGTTCTTTTTTGCTCATACCGGTAAACCTCAAGGCGTTGATTTTGATGAGGATGATAAGTTGTTCGAGGCCAACGGACACCCGTGCTAGAAAATCACGCAGGCCGACGAAAGCGCCATTTGCGTTTCGCTCAAGCACTATGGTTTTTGCCACCTGGCTTTCCAGGTTTTTCATGTGTACAAAGCCAAGGTAAATGGTACTGCCCTCGATGGAGGTGAGGTGTTCGCTGTGGTTCACGCAAGGTGCTTCTACCTGTGCACCATATCTTCTGGCTTCGTGCACGTAAATTTCGGTGCGGTAAAAGCCTCCGAAGTTGTTAATGACTGCCACCATAAATTCTTGGGGATAGTACGTTTTCAGGTATAAGCTTTGGTAGCTCTCTACGGCAAAGCTGGCCGAGTGTGCTTTGGAAAACGAATAGCCCGAAAAACTTTCGATTTGCCGCCACACTTCAGCGCTGATTTCTGACGCATAGCCTTTGGCATCGCAGTTGGAAAAAAACTTGTCTTTGATTTTCAAAAACTCCGATTTGGCTCTGTACTTGCCCGACATGGCCCTTCGCAATACATCGGCTTCGGCAAGGCTGAGGCCGGCAAAATGGTGCGCCACCTTGATTACATCTTCCTGATACACCATTACTCCGTATGTTTCTTCCAGCAATGGCTTCATGTCGGGGTGGATGTATTCAAAGTCGTTGGGGTGGTGGTATCGTTGTATATATGCTTTCATCATGCCGCTTTTCGACACGCCGGGCCTGATGATGGAGCTGGCCGCCACCAGGGTAATGTAGTTGTCGCAGTTGAGCTTGCGGATGAGTTGGCGCATGGCTGGCGACTCGATGTAAAAACAGCCCAGGGTCTCGCCACAGGCCATTTGCTTTCTGATATTTTTGTCCTGCTTAAAGTGCTGTATGGTATGCACGTCCACACTCACTTGCCTATTTTGGCGAATGATGTCCACACTGTCTTTGATGTGCCCCAAGCCTCGTTGTGACAGCATGTCAAATTTGGCAAAACCAATTTCCTCGGCTACATACATATCGAACTGCGTGGTAGGAAAACCTTTAGGCATGGGATTGAGCGAGCTGTAGTAGTAAATCGGCTTTTCAGAAATGAGCACACCTCCTGCGTGAATAGAGAGGTAGTTGGGGAAATTTTCCATCAGGCTGCCATAGGTATTCACCCAACGCACGATGTCGGTGCCTTCAAATTTTTGAGGTGTGTCAATAAGTGCATCAATTTCCTGCTTGGGCAGGCCAAATACCTTGCCCAATTCCCGCACGATGGATTTGTCACGGTAAGTACTGTAGGTGGCAATCAAGGCCACGTGGTCGTGACCGTAGCGTTTGAAGATGTAGTCTTGAATTTCATCCCGCTCGTCCCAGCTGAAGTCAATATCGAAATCAGGTGGGGAGGTGCGGTGCGGATTGATGAAGCGCTCAAAGTAGAGATCGAGCTCAATTGGGTCCACATCGGTGATGCCCACACAATAGGCCACAATGGAGTTGGCGCCCGAGCCACGGCCAATGTGGTGGTAACCTCTGGAGCCAGCGTAGCGGATAATATCCCATGTGATGAGGAAATAGGCACTAAAGCCCAACTCAAAGATGATGTCCAGTTCCCGTTTCGCTCTTTGGGTGGCCTCCTTGTGGCCTGCTCCGTAGCGATTTCGAAGACCATCGAAGGCTAATTTTTCGAGCAGCATGCGGTCGTCGGCAGGGCTGGCTGTAAAGACCGACTTGTTTTTTGGGGTATGGAAGTCGAATGTAAATTGACATTGATTCAGCAGCCATTGGGCATTCTTGAGCAACTGAGGAAAACCTTCATACCAAACTTTCATCTGCTCGGGATGAGGAAACTGTTCCTCAGCACTTGCATGCTTATCCACGTGAAGTTTGCTGAGTAACGTATTGTGGTGAATGCTGCGCAGCAGCCTGTGCAGGTTGTATTCTTGCTTTCCAGTGAAGGTAACAGGTTGCAACGCCACCCAGCGGTGTAGCTGCAAAGCCTTCCTGGGCAACAGTCGGAGCCTGTCCACTTCCGATGGCCGAACGCCTATCCACTCATGCGGAGCCAGAGGAATATCTAACTTATATCGACTCAAAGAATATACCACAAACACCTGTTCAAAAGCAGGTGCCAGCTCAGGAAATAGAGTATTGTTCAAAGCGTGGTGCGACAAAAAGCGGTTGATTTCGGCAAAGCCCTCCAGGTTTCGGGCCAGACAGAGGTACATAATCTGGTCGCTGTTGCGCACCTCTACACCTACCACGGGTTGTAGCCCCTTTTGCTGGCAGGTCTGCACAAAGTCGAACACAGCAGATGTGTTGTTGATGTCGGTAAGTGCCAGTCGGGAAATGCCACGTGTTAGCGCCTCATCGCAAAGTTGCTCCACGGATAGGGTGCCGTAGTTGAGGCTGAAGTAGCTGTGGCAGTTGAGGTACATAAGAGTGGATGTGATCTTAAAAACCAAAAATATTAGAAATATTTAAACTAATAAAATTAGAAAAAATTAAATTTTTCCTAATTCAAAAAAGTGTGAATAAATTTTAAAATATTAAGAATATATGCACTGCTGTCCAACAAAAAATAAAAAAGCTTGAGAAAGTCCAAAAGTCGAAATTTGAGGTCGACGAAAACTTCAAGTTTCTATGGGCTTAATCAAGCGGGTTAAAAATAGTAAAAAGCCGTTAATG